>Ga0307513_10000472_pt1 | contig 57860 bp, 45 predicted proteins | sample 15_EM_MG_FD_202174 | JGI IMG/M metagenome (GOLD analysis project Ga0307513, IMG submission 202174) | Populus trichocarpa ectomycorrhiza microbial communities from riparian zone in the Pacific Northwest, United States - 15_EM | ecosystem: Host-associated > Plants > Roots > Unclassified | place...
ATATGAGTGTTTTCGCCGATTCGCACCTGGATATACATCCCTCGATCGCGGGCTGGCCAAGCGTCACGACCTGGACGATGGTTGACTTGGATCGGCATTATTTTCCAGGTGTCACGAGCGAGCATCAGGTCTCACCGCAGCTCCCTGATTTCCGGCGAACGTTGTCCTTGACTATCACGGATATGGTACGGAGTGAGCGTTGCTGGAAGACCATCGTAACCGTGAGGAGAAGCAACGACCCTTCTGTCATGGCCAAGGACATTGTCTCCCTCCGGCACTGGCCAGTCCGACGAGATCGAGCACATTGGGTACGCAGGGTCCGCCTTCCTCTCCCCCTCATGCAACGGCTTTGGAACACGCACCAAGGACGAACCAGAAACGTCGGAGTAAAAGCTGGAGAGAAATGTCACCGGCCGCTTCCAGGCGGCCACATCGTGCGCTATGCTTTGGGGATCTTCACCGCCCTTAGGAAATTGGTGACTGACGAAGCTCAATCCCTTACGCAAATTATCCCGACATGGGAGTGATCAGAACGTCCTCTGTGTGGATATATATGTACATTAGGATGGTGGGATTTCATCGACATACGCGGTGGTACAAGTGAAGATCGTATAGGTGCTACCAAAAACTCGAATGAGACAGAATGTAAGTTGAGAACAGAAAGTAGGTGTATACAGCAAGGAAAGGAAAGCGTCGCCCGCAGGTCACTCGTCCAACTCCAAAATGACAGCCTCTGGTAATTCATCATGTAACAACCCAAGAAACCGTCCACTCCACCTCCTGTACTTCTCATCTGACCTCCAATCGTGAGGCAACCATAAAAGTCGCTTCCCGCTTGGGCTGACCACCCACCAATCGTCCGTAACTTTGTAGCCAAGAGACGATCGCCAGGGGATCCCTCCCGACGGATATGTAGTTGGTCCTAGGGGCTCCAGCTTGGTGACACCGGATTCGCTATCCTTCACAATTGTCCACCCTTCCGCGTGATTATCCATACACCAGACCTCGCGTCCGTCCGGACTGAACCACGGCATCGACCCCAGTGTTGCAGCGCCTGTGAGGCGCTCCCCGGAAGACACGTCGTAGAGAGCCAGACCGTCAAGGGATCTTCCCCTGGTGATGATAACGTGATTGCAATCGGGGGATATTGATGTGTAGGGTGACGCTGAGCGTGAGCAACCGTCCGACTCTGAATAATTGAACTTCGTTGCCTGTACACTCTCGACAATGTTCATCCGAGCACTGAAGGTACGGCTCCCTGCAGGCAGGTTCCAAGTAACGACCCTCCCCTCGCCAACAACAATAATGGTATTCTCAGTTACCCTCAGACCAAGAATCTCCATGCCCGCGTCGACGATCAACCGTGGATGACCAGACTTGAGATCGAGAACCGTAGCTGTATTGTCATGCACCCGCCCAATCGCCGCCAAAGTTTCATCCGGGGAAAATTCCAGAATGAAATCGCCCCAGCCAACGGATCGAGCCTGAGTGGCGGAGGGGGAAGGGATTAGATCCGCTGTGCCCAATAGTTGAATGTTCGAATGGTGGACCATGATGATCGATTCTCCATCTGGGGAGAAAAACGGCCTGGTAGATCCGTAGATGGATATAAGTTTTTGAAGTACGTAGCCAGTGTGGGACTCCTCCCAGATGTAAATATCCCGACTAGCGGTTCCGTATACCAAAAAACGACCATCAGGGGAGAAGGACATCCCCATGGGATGGATGTTGCCCACAAAATCGAGGAGGAGTTTGGAATCCCGGGCATCCCATACCAGAACTCTGTTCCGGGGGCCGTTGGCGAGCCGGTAGAGAGTGGGAAGGAACAAAGTATCTCGTGAACAATCAATGTCGCGTGGGGCAGGCAGACGTTCGACCTCTGTCGGCGTGTCTGTTGAGGCAAACCCGATTTCCCATATGGCGATGGACCCCGGCTTCGCAGCAGCGAATCGGATACATTCACCGTGAGTCCAAATCATGACCACCATGAATCCTTCTGGGGAGTGATGGTAACATGTGTGCGTTCTGGGGAGGTCGTAGGTGGGGATGACGGAGATGATGTGAATGTCGTCCCAATATCCAATAGCAACCATCTTTCCATCCATGGAATATGTGGATGAGGGGCACAGCATGGGAGGCATACCCAGCTCTGACGGTATGGTATTGACTGGACCACCTGTCTGAAGGTCCCAACTGGTGAGTTCCAAGTTGTCACTAAACCGTGTTAACAGGCGGCTGTCCGGGGAGAAACTAAGCCATGAAGTCTTATCCGGGGGAGACTCGAAGGTGTGAAGTCGCTCGAGAGTTACCGCATCCAGAACTTCTGTCTCCTTGCAATGGAGTCGAGCAACCGCGAAGAATCTACCACACGGCGACCACGCAGACCTTATCGCGCCGCCTTGGTGGTACTGGATCGCAACGGCCAGTTTCCATGAAATTGGCGACCCTTGAACAACCCTCGCGAAGGGACGGGCGTGCAATTCGTACAGTTTATGTACCATCGACGCCTGGGGGGATAGATGGAGAGCGGTGTGATAGATATGCGGTGCGGATGCGTTGATCACCTCGGAGAATGCAATTACGAAACGAAGACAGTCGCTGACGAGGTCGAGCGTTGGTGACACCTGGATCCAATCGAAATGAATTTCAGAAATATTTCAAGGAGGGAAACTTGACGCACATCCAACGACTTCGCGGCCGCTTCCAATGCATCAACCGCCTCCCTCGCAGCGCCAAGGACGCTAAGTACCTCCAACCAGAACAAAAACTTTCCCTCCAGGAACCGACGCAGAACAGACCCGACTTCGAGCATCTGTGACGGCACCCTGCCAACGAGGTGCTTGTGCCACGACCTGCAGGCATATCGCAAACCCTGATCGATGTATCGCTCGGTCCTCTCTTGCATGTCCTCAACCTCCGAGTTGGTCACAGCATCCGGGAGCTTGCACATATTCCTCTCCAGCCTTCGGTTCATCAGCTCGAGGCATCCGATCAGGAGCTCCGAATGATGATCTGGTGGGGACACATGAAATCTCTGATTGACGCACCGCGTCGGGTCGGTGATAAAGTCGGAAAACGATTTGTGGAAGGGTCGAACTGGGAGATCAATATCTTCTCGGAGGGCGAGGAGGGAATGAGCCGATGACAAGAGAGGGAATACGTCTTCTGTGTCGAAACCAAGGAGTGCAGCGATGGCGGACGGAGAAAGGGGGTTGGCTGCCAGGATCACAGCGCCGAACACAGAGCGGACCTTGGGATCATCCTCAGGATCGTCGTCACCGAAGGCCTCCTGAAGAACCGTCGTGTACAGCGAATCCAGCGTTGTGTTTGCATTAACCCTGGTCTTCCCCTCGCGTACGCTGCTCTCTGGTGACCGTAGGAGCAGATCCAGCTGTGTCTTGGGGTTTCTGTTCCTGTGGTCGATAAACCTGATCGTTGCCACGGCATACATAAACAACCCCCCTGCCCGATCACAGAGCAAGTCCAGCTGTTCTTTGGTCGGCCAGTGATCCAGTCCGCGTCGGTGGGCCCTGAGGTTGGAGAATTCGTGTATGAAGAATAGCAATATGTCGTTTTTCACTTGGCTCGGTTCAACTTCGTGGAGGACAAACACGTCCGTTGCTTTGGCCAACAGAGGCAGACGGAAGCCTGTTCGAATCCGTGGCTCAGGACGGCCAGTGACGAAGAACTTGACCTTCGGGATCTGGGTCACAAATTGCCCAAGGACCGATAGAATCGCCGAAGCGGGCTCCTCGTCCTTGCATTCGTCCAAAGCGTCGATGACAATCACGGTCGAAACCCCAGACCCCGTCAGAGGCTGAACGATCAATTTGTTCATTTGGCTGTACAGGGACTCGTCGCTGATCCCTGGATCCGACTGCGCCAGCGGGACGAAGATCGACCGAAATTTGACATACCTCCGTGCGAGTTGGACGGCGAGGGTAGGGAATATGAAGCGGAGGTTGCTCCGGTCCTCGAAGTCTCTCGAACAGAAGAACGAGGCTCCGAGATGTCCATCTGCGAACACCCTCTCCGCGATGGTCTGGGCGATTGTGGTCTTCCCCATTCCGGCCAGACCATTCAACCAGTAGACGGGGGGACTGCCGAAGTCCCTTGTCCAGACCTCGATCTCGTCAAGGACAGTTCTGCGTGTTCCCTTCAGACAGCCTTTGCGATCGCCATGTCGATACTCCGTCCCCTGTGCGCAGCTGAAATTATTGAGGACAGCCGCTTCGGCTATTGGAGGCTCGTGTCAGGCGACCGCCGTGAAAATGGAAGACATTCTGACCTGTGGTCTGTCGAAGGGTTACTGCATTGATTGCGATGCGAAGATGGAGCACTCACTATCAACGTGCACCCTTGGTTGTAAATCGTCATTTGTTTTACCATCTGTTGTCGTCGTTAATATCGACGAGCGTACCAGGGTTGTGAGCAAACCTGATAATCGGAAATAGTCTCCCGTAGATCATCAAGAAGCCCGGAAACCTCTTCGTCATCTTGAACATTATCGGCGAGTGGCTGCAGCGCTGGATTCTCAGACAAAGACCGCAATTTTTCTTCTATGTCTCTGAGCTTGCTGGGAGGGCTCAGAGTCGTGTCTTAGAGGAGAATACTGACATACCGTATCAGCTTTCTCCGCCGTCTCTGCTCTTCCACGTCACCTGGGCGTGTTGCAAAGAGTTCCTCCAGTTCGATTACGCGTGAGATGAGGTCCTCGATCTTCATCGAATGAGGGCGTTGAGCTGGGGCTCGTACACGAGCTTCGTAATCAATGTAAGTAGCACAGATGGTCCTTAGGACAGCTACGAGAGGACCGAATCCGGTTGTGGGCTCCTTCGGGACATCGACGTGAGCTGCGACAATCCTGAGCGGGGTGTCCTTCCGGTCTCTCTCCGGACCTGGTAGATGTCAACAGAAGATGAAGGACACAACGGTATCAACACGCACCCCTCGATGCGTCTGCCGGTTCGCCTTCTCCTTCTTTAGTGTCACCAGTGTTCTCTTCTGACAGATAGGGGCACAAAGATCCACGTGAACGCCGGTCGCGACAGCAGGGGTCAGAAGCACTCACTTGCCGGGTCGTTCCCGTGCTCAGTATCATCGATTACAACACCAGAGGTCGAAGTTTCTGGCGTGGGAGGTCCTTGGCCTTCGCTCTTTCTGTCGCGAAATACGATTCGCGAAGCCCTGTGGTCCTCATCATCTAGCGCCACAGTCAACAAGATCGGTGTGGTTCTAGATCGCCGTGGGGATGACTTTGCTCACCTTTGGGGCCGATGTCGAGCTCTGCTTGGAAACCGGCTGGACCGATGGCAACGTTAGTGGGGATTCCCAAAGAGGAATGCCGTTGGGAAGGTTTGTGGGATTTCTTGGGCTTTTTGCCGAACATGTTGCTCATCCGCGTCCGAAGGGAAGGCGGAGACTGAAGCGGCGGACCCAAGCGCCAGAAACACCCTCCTTTTTCCATCGCTGAGACCCAACTCAAATACCTTCATCATCCCTAAGGACAATCAAAGATGCATCCAACAGGAGGAAAGAGAGACGAGGGTTCGAGCTGTATGGGATTGTGTGGTGGACCGCGGGTTGATTCATCCCCCGCATGGACTATCGCGTTGAACCTTCGAACACACCCGTGAGCCCGTTAAAATGCTATCAATCATTCGTTGAAGCAATCACTGACACCAGTAAACTGTATGGTCATGCCCGGTCGATGGTTCGTTCCCCCGAACTGGTGTTGAACAGCTCCGTAACGATGTTGGGCGGGCGCTTTGAGCGGTACCTCCCATATCTCAGTCCCAAAGGTCGGCGGGGGGGCTACAACTCACGGCCAGTCGGAGATTTCCCACTCCTCAAACATCGCACTTGTGTTTTATGTTCATAACCTTGGAGGAGATGGTGCCTTTTGATCGATGGAAACGGCTGCGTGACTTCGCAAGAGACCGGACCCTGTTTCACCCGCGCACTCTCTCTATTCATGGTCTCCTGGTTGTCGCTGTCGCATGCACGGATGCAGGTGGTTGGGCTCGTTCAAAATGTTGACCACTTGGGCCTGTCGTGGGATTGGATGGATTATCGAGTCCATACACGCGCTACTTGTGCCTCTCCATGGACTATCACCTACCGTCAGATCCTCTACCTGATTCTTACTTCGATCCTCCCCTTCAGATGTTCCTGGCCGAGCATATTCCTTTCTCCTTCTCGGGGATCTGGTCCCCCCCTACTTACATCAGAACTTCAATACCATGCTCGTTACACTATGTTACTTACCCCTCTGAATACCAGATAATGTTTTTAGTTATTTGTGCCGGTTACCCAGCCCACCCACCAAACGAACCGCCCCAAACCAATCATACGGTACAGTCCCACAGACTCCACAGGAGTGCAGTAAACCAGAGGGGACCCCACTAACCGAGCTACTGTGGTAACTGGATAGAACCGTTGTGGACTCGATCGACCGCCACAGCACCCACAGAACCTCACAGCAGTAGGACGGTTTTGCTGATGGCCTGCCATAGACAGGACTTTTCATACAAAGATCTGTGCGTGAACGACCACCCACACCCGTTCAGTCGGCCTTCTCTGAAGATGAGGACCGAAACAACAAGGTACTTTGACTTAGGTGAGAATCGAACCGAAGACACGCGAACAAGGGTTTTCGCCGCGCGATCCGTCACGGTGCCCAGACGCATTCCACGACCGCGGGCTGGCCAAGGGCCATAGCTCGTCGGGCGATATCTGGTTGTCGATTTGGATCGGAGATTTTGTCCAGATGGGTCGTGGGTGGATATCGGACAGGCTCGTTGTCGCTCTTCCGGTTCCCTGTGAACGTGGTCTTCGATTTTCACGGATATACGGAGCAGATGTAACTAGGAGGCCATCATAACTGTTGGGAAAAGCAACGACCCGGCTACTGTCATAGCGAAGGTCCTCACCGCCCTCTGGGATAGGCCAGTCAGGGAGATCGAACCATTGATGGTATCCGGAAATCGGGGATCGAGAACGAAGATACGCGAGGGCGGCCCTCTCCACCCCCTAGTACATCAACGGTCTTGAGGTACACACCGAGGACAGATCAGGGGCGTCGTTTATGCCGTTTTAAAGGGCTGCAAAGAAGTATCCGCAGTCGTTTCCAGGAGGCAGGATCGCGTGCTGCGTTTTGGGTAGGCCCGGTCCTCGCCGAGCTTGGGAAGTTGGCCCTTAACGTTTAGCTTCCCGTGCGATGCATCTGGCCACCCGGGCAATCAGATCATTCTTTGTATGTATATATGTACGTTGTACCCAATACTGTCGTTTGCCAACATATCCGTAAGCGCTAGTAAAGACCGCAAAGAGGGACACGACCGCCACCCAAAACTCGAATGAGACAGGGTGTGAACGAAGAACAGAAAGTAGTTACATACAATGAAGAGGAAAGGGAAGCGTTTCCCACAGATCACTTGTCCAACTCCAGGATAACAGCCTCTGGTAGTCTACCATGCAACAACCCAAGAAACCGTCCACTCCACTTCCTGTCCCTCTCAACTGATCTCCACTGGTGAGGTAGCCATAAAAGTCGCTTCCCGGTGGGGCTGAATACCCACCCATTGCCCGTAACTGTGTATCCACGAGACGATTGCCAGGGAAATCCTCCCAGTGGATGCGCAATCGGACCTAGGGGGACCAGTTTGGCGAGGTAGGATTCGTTGTCCTTGGCGATCGTCCACCCTTTTGGTCCGTTATCGCCATCTAAACACCAGACCTCGCGTCCATCCGGAGTGAACCACGGCATTTCCCCCCACGTCGGGGTGCTTGCGAGACACTCCCTGGTGGACACATCATAAACATTCAGAGACATGTCCGCTTCGTCGGTGCCCTCTGTGACAATAGCAATGTGGTTGAAACCGGGGGATATCGATGTGAAGAGTGGCAGTGGGTAATACTGCGGTTTTGGATAATCGAACGTTGTGGTCCGAACGCTGTCGTTAACGTTTGCCCTGGCGTTGAGAGCGCAGTCCCTTGCAGATAAGTCCCAGGTGACGACCCTTCCCCCACCAACAACAACGATGGTGTTCCCAGTCACCCCTAGACCAATAATTTTCATATCTGCGTCGACAATCAGCCGTGGATCGCCAGACTTGAGATCGAGAACAACGGCTGTATTTCCCTCCTGCCGCGTGACCGCCGCCAAAGTTCCATCTGGAGAAAATTCCAGAATGAAGATAGTCTGCCCATCGAATAGTGTTGGAACGGTGGAGAGGGAGGAGGTTAGATCCGCCATGCGCCATAGCCGAGTTGTCTGGGGACCAAACGTGATAATTGATTCCCCGTTCGGGGAAAAACGTGGTCCCATGAATGGGCTGGTGCTGGTAACAAGTTTTTGAAGAGGTATGTAGCCAGTGGGGGACTCCTTCCAGAGATGAACCTCTTGACTGGAAATCCCCAATGCAAAGAAATGACCGTCAGGGGAGAAGGTCATCCCCCTGAGCCCCTCGCCACTGACAAAATTGAGGAGGAGTTTGGAATCCCGGGCATCCCATATCAGAACTGCTCCTTGAAGGGTGAAGGCGAGCCGGGAGAGGTTGGGAAGGAATAGACATTCCCCCGTATGGCCGATGTTGTCTGGAGCAGACAAACACTCAACCTCTGCCAGCGTGTCCATTGAGGTAAATCCGACCTCCCATATCGTGGCAGATCCTGGCTTTACGGTAACAAATCGGAGACGTTGACCATGAGTCCAAATGGGGGCCGCGATACGTCCTTCCGAGATACGGTGGGAATATGTGTCCGTCCCAGAGAGGAGGTTATAGGTAGATAAAACTGCGGGGGAGCCCTTATATGCAGCCGCAATCATCTTTCCATCCATAGAGTGTGTGGATGAGAAATATTGCAGTTTGTGGGGCACGAGCGGCTCCGAGTGAGCAGCACTGACTTGACCACCTGTTTGGAGGTCCCAACTGACGACTTCCCCCCGTCCTCCGAGAAGTATTAACGAGCGACTGTCTGGGGAGAAACTAAGCCACGGAATTCCATGCAGGCTAAACTTGCCGATGTGAAGTCGTTCAAGAGTCACTCCATCCAGAATTTCCACCATCGCGGAGGTAATCTGGGTAAGTGCAATGAACCTGCTACATGGTGACCACACGGCCGTGGAGACCCGATCGTGATGGTATGAGGTTGCAACAGTGGGTTCCCATGAGATTGGTAGCCCTCGCACAACCCTTGCCAAGGGACGGGTATACGACTCGTATAGCTTGCGTACGACTGATGTTTGAGGGGATAGGGGGAGTGCGGAGTGATAGATATGCGGAGCGGATGCGCTAATCACCTCAAAGAACGTGATCACAAAACGAAAGTAATCGTTAACGAGGTTGAGAGTTGGTGATGCCTGGATCCAGTCCGGGTAAATTTTAGAAGAGGATCAGGTAGTAGAACTTAACGCACATCCAGCGATTTCGCGACCACGTCCAATGCGTCAACCGCTTCCCTTGCGGCACCAAGGACACTGAGTACCTCCAACCAGAACAAAAACTTTCGCTGCAGGAACAGGTGCAGAACAGACTTAGTTTTGAGCATGTCCGACGGCATCCTGCCAACGAGGTGCTTGTGCCATGACCTGCAGGCATATCGCAAACCCTGATCAATGTATCGCTCGGTCCTCTCCCCCAAGTCCTCAACCTCCGAGTTGGTGACTGCATCCGGGAGCTTGCACATATTCCTCTCCAGCCTCCGGTTCATCAGCTCAAGGCAGCCAATCAGGAGCTCCGGATGGTGATCTGGTGGGGACACATGAAATCTCTGGTTGGCGCACCGTGCCGGGTCGGTGATGAAGTCGGGAAATGATTTGTGGAAGGATCGAACTGGGCGATCGACGTCCTCTTGGAGGATGAGGAGGGAGTGAACCGATGACAAGAGAGGGAATACGTCTTCGGTATCGAAGTTCAGGAGTGTGGCAATGATGGATGGGGAAAGGGGATTCACAGCAAGGACCACAGCACCGAGCACGGAGCGGACCTTGGGGTCGTCCTCAGGATCGTCGTCACCGAAGGCCTCCTGAAGAATTGACGTGTAGAGTGAATCCAGCGTCATGTTTGCCTTAAACTTTGTCTTCCCCTCAAACACACTGATCTCCGGCGATTGAAGGAGGCGATCCAGCTGTTTCTTAGGACTGTTATTCCTGTGGTCAACGAACCTGACGGTTGCCACGGCATGGACAAACAGCCCCGCTGCCCGCTCACAAAGCAGGTCTAGCTGTTCTTGAGTCGGCCAGCTATCCAGTCCACGTCGACGACTCGCGATTTCCGAGAACCTGTGTTTGAAGAACAGTCGGATGTCGTTGTTGACTCGATTTGGTTTGACTTCGTGGAGGACAAACACGTTCGTTGCTTTGACCAACAGGGGGAGGCGGAAACCTTCTCGGATCCGCAACTCCGGACGACCGGTAACGAAGAACTTGACCTTCGGGATCTCGGACACAAACTGCCCGAGGACAGACAGGATCGCTGAAGCGGGCTCCTCGTCCTTGCATTCGTCCAAAGCATCGATGATAATGACGGTCGAAATGCCAAATTTCGCGAGGGGTTGGACAATTAATTTGTTCATCTGATTGTACAGGGATTCTGAGGCGACACCTGGATCCGACTGGACGAGCGGGACAAAGATCGATCGAAACTCGGTGTATCTCCGTGCGAGTTGGACGGCGAGAGTAGGAAATATGAAATGGAGGTTGCTACGGTCCTCGAAGTCTCGCGAGCAGAAGAAGGAGGCCCCGAGCTGTCCGTCTACGAGTACCCTCTCCGCGATGGTCTGCGCGATCGTGGTCTTCCCCGTTCCGGCCAACCCATTTAACCAGTAGACGGGGGGTTTGTCGAAGTCCCTTGTCCAGAATTCTATCTCGTCCAGAATGACTCTGCGAGTTCCTTTCAGGCAACCCCGGCGGTTTCCGTGGCGATACTCGGCATCTTGCGCACTGCGGAAGTTGTTGAGGACATTTGCTTCAGCTGTTAGAGTGTCAGGACCTCGTCGTTGGAAACGGGGATATTCTGACCTGGGTTCTGTGAAGAGAGGTCATTTCATTCACTCAAACGTAAAATGGGAGTGTGAACACTCACGATCAGCTTGCACCCTTCCTCATACATCGGCATTTGGTGCACCATCTGTTGCCCTCGTTAACAAAAACAAGGATGCCTGGGTCATGAACAAACCCGATAATCGGAGATAGTCTCCCGTAGATCCTCGAGCAGTCCAGGCACCACTTCGTCGTCTTGAACACGGTCGGCGGGTCGCTGTGGTCTCGATGCCTCAGACCAAGACCGTAACTGATCTTCGATGTCCTTGAGTTTGCTTGAAGGGAGTCAACACCTTGTCTGAGGGGAGGACCAGTGGCGTACCTTATTAGTCCACTCCGACGTCTCTGTTCTGTCACGTCACCCGGACGTATCGCAAAACGTGCTTCCAGTGCAATGATATGTAAGAGGAGGTCTTCGATCTTATTCCTGACGGTAGAGGTTTCCTGTGGATGAATCCGTCAAAGAAAAAAAATTGAGCAGGAGGTCGTGAGCGAACTTCGTGATCAGTATAAACAGCGGAGATAGTCCCTAAGACATCTTTGAGAGGACCAAATCCATGTGCGGCCTCTTTCTGGACGTCAACGCGAGCCCCAGAAGCCCCAAGTACTGTGCTCTTGTAGTCTTGCTCCGGAACTGGTGGATGTAAATGGGAGGCAAACGACACAATGGCATCGATACGTACCCCTCGACACCTCTATTGATCCACCTTCCCCTCTAGTGTCACCAGTGTTCTCTTCGGAAGAGAAAGGGAGAGATGTCCGCATGAAGATCGGCCGCGATAGCGACGAGGATAAAAAACACCCACCTGTCGTGTTGTTCCCGTGTTCATCGCTACCAATCACAGCACCAGAGGCCGAGGTGCCAGGCACGGGAGGTCCTTGATGTTCACTCTTCTTCTCATGAAATACAATCCGTGAAGTCCTGGGTTTCTTCTCATCTAGCGTCACAGTCGGATGGCTTCCGCAGTGTGATAATGACTTTACTCACCTTTGGGGCCGATGTCGAGCTCCGCTCGGAAACCAAGTGGACCGGCGGCGATGTTGGTAGGGATTCCCAAGGAGATGTGCCGCTGGGAAGATTTGAACGATTTCTTGGACTTTTTGTCGAATTTGTGGCTCATCCGTGTCCAGCAAAAGGTGGGTGGACCCACCGAGCGCCAGGAACATCCCCCTTACTCCTTCCACCGACACCGAATCCAGACGCCTTTCATCTTCTCCTTGACCGACACAAATCGCAGAGACCAATCCATCTCCTAGATGGACCGACCGCGCAACGTCGATTGGGGCATGTCCGCGAGCCCGCTCACTGGATCGCAGGGCCGTGCCCGGTCGACGGCTCACGTCCCCGAACTGGTGTCGAGCAACTCCGTAACGAATTTAGGAGGATCTTTCCGAAGTCTACAGACGGGCTTCACGCGTCACGACCTGCTAGGCTTCCCGCTCTTCAGGCGTCGCGGGTCTGTTCCATGTTCGTCGCCTTGGAGATGATATTTGATCCACGGGTTTTCGGGTGGGCCTTCCGGTCGACGGGAGGGCTGGCGTTGGAAGAGATGGGGTCTTGCTTCACCTTGAAGTCGAGATTACTGAAAATGGGGTTACCTACCACGAAGGAATTCGGAGAACCTTCAACGCAGCTGGATTTTAACGAGTTTACAAGCGGTCGATGGGTGGGAATCTGGAGATGGGGACCAGACAAACTGCCCGCTCAGGGAGTCAACAAAGGCGGACAATACGAAGAGGAAAAATCAGAGTCCAAGCCGGCACAGGCCAACAGTTAGTGAACGCCGATGGCGGTAGCAAGCGGGTGATCTTAGTTCGTTGCTGGTATCACAGGGTATTGACCAGGTGCCACAGTCTGGATCCACATTTCTTGTAGCCTTCGTAGCTCGTCGTTTTTTTCTACTACCTACAGATAACCTGTTCTGTTGCGAGATCAAGAATGACCAAGCGTGAGAACCCTCCGGAACCCTTTCCTCTCCCCAGCCACCATCGACGTCTGACGCGATCATGAACTGGGTACCTATATCATTCATCCAACACCACATAGCGTCGGGCTAATGTATCCTTTGACCAGACGGAACATAGGAATCCCGAGGGCCGAACGTATTGGTATAACCCAGCGACGAAGGAGAGTGTCTGGGAGAAACCTGAAGGTCAGTCAGCGAATTGTATTGCCTGGCTGCCTCTGTCGCGTTCTAATCCTGCTCTATGGCATATGTAGAGCTTAAATCCCCATTTGAGGTGCGTTCGAGGAAGAAGACCAAGTCCCGACAAAGAACGAACACTGAATTGTTCATGTAGCGCGCACTGGCGCAGACCTCATGGAGGGAGTACTTTTCTGGCGGAAAGAAGTATTTCCATAACGTGCGCATCCAATCCCCCACACTCCAGCACGCCTTACCTCAACTTTTTCTCCAGATCGAGACGAAAGTATCAAAATGGGATATGCCAGAGGAGCTTCTGTTATTATTGGAGAAAGTTGAGAAAGAGGGTGCAGGTGCTACAATTCCGTACGTCTGCGTTGAGCTACCGCCCGTAGTTCAGCGTTCCTCATCCTGTCGCGTATTCTCAGGCAACCTGGCCAACCACTGGCCATCACGGAAGGCTCAGGTGCAGCTGGCCAACCTCAAGATGCTCTAGCAATAATAAATCCTTCACAGTCCACACCAACAGACTTGACTCCTACAGCCCTGACCGCCCCAGGGTCACTGCCGATGTCATCTCTCCCTGCCAGACCCAACCTCCCCGACGATCCCGTCATACCGTATAATGGGTTTGCGACTGCGGAAGAAGGTGAGAAGGCATTTTTCCATTTGCTCAGGAAGGCGGGTGTCGATGCGAACTGGACGTGGGACCAGACCATGCGCGCGATTATCACGGACCCGTTGTATAAAGCGCTGAATACATTGGCGGAAAAGAAGGCTGCATGGCAGAAGGTGATTACCTCGAACAGTTCTGTTGTCGAGCGCACTTACTGACATTGTTACGGTTCCCCACAGTACACTGACGGTTTAAAGGCCAAAGAGCAGGAAGAAAGAGAAGCCAGGCTGGCGAAACTCCGACCTTCTATCCGGAATTTACTCAAAGGGAACCCGAATGTTCATCACTACACAACATTCCCTACCGCAGATAGGCTCTTCGCCCAGCACCCTATCTGGCAGCAGGCCAAGATCGAGTCTGAAAGGAGGTTGATATTCGAGGAGCACGTCTCCGAACTGAAACAACGGGAAATGGTTTGCATTTCCTCCACCGAGATCACCCGAGCACGGCGCGACTCATTTCCTCTTTGCGTTTCGTTTCGTAGCAAGAGAGCCGAGCATCACGTTCCAGGAGTATCGGAAAACTTGTGAATTTGTTCAAAGAATTACAAGTAGACGTGTTGACGAAATGGCGGACCGCTCACTCGATGGTACTCGAATCGGAAGCTTGGAAGACAGACTCAGAGATACAGAAGCTCCCCACGCTGGATATCCTGCTCGCTTTCGAGGACTACAGTCGAGTGCGTGAGAGAGAGTTCGAGGAGCAGATGAGGAGGGCGCAGGTGGAGAAGAACAGGAAGGAGAGGAAGGCGAGAGAGGGATTCAAGGTATATGCAGTCTTGGTTTCGCATTCCACGACCTCTACTTACGGTGATATCTATTTTTAGGCTCTCTTACAAGAACTCGTTACTCAGAGTAAAATCAAACCTGGGACAAAGTGGAAGACCGTCTATCCATTGTTCAAAGATGACGAACGCTACACCAACATCCTCGGGAACCCCGGTTCCGGCCCCCTAGAACTCTTCTGGGATATTGTCGATGCGATGGACCAGAAGCTGGAAGGCAAGATCGAAATTGCCGAAGGCGCCATCAAGCGATATAACGAGAAACGTGGACCTAGCGATGGTATGGAAGTTGACGGTGAGGTAGTTGCGTTCAAGGTTGGGATTGAGACAACGGCAAAGGAATTTCTGGATGTCGTCAAGGCCGACGAGGATGAACAAGTTAAAGCATTGACCGACGAGGAATTGTCGGATGTCTTCCGTGCTGTGGGCTCTTTTCGTCTCCTTTTTCTATCCGACGCGAATCTGAACACTTTCCTGGACAGTTGCACGACAAGGTCCTGAAACAAACCGCGGATGAGAAGCGGAGGGCCGAGCGGAAGCTTAGGCATCTCCAAGATGATCTGAGATACGCCTTGAAAAAGTTGTCGGAACCTTTGGATGTCAATCTGTCCTACGAGGAGGTAAGGGTTCGCCTTCAGCACTCTACAGTTATAGGCTCATCCGATGATCGTTTAGGCCGTACCACTCTTTGAACACTTGACCGAGTACAAGGCACTCGAAGACGAAGAGGCTCGCCGTGCCGCCTTCTCCAAGTTCGTTAAACGCCAAAAGGAACGGCTCCGCGAGAAAGAAGCCTCCGAGGATGGAGGGTCCACCACCAGCCGCAAGCGCAAGGAGCCCACGAAGGACAGAGAAGAAAAAGAAAAGGACAAGGACAAGGACAAGGACAAAGACAAAGACAAAGACAGCAAGGACAAAGGAGACCGCGAACGAGACCGTGATCGTGATCGTGACCGCAGCCGCGACTACCGTGACAAGGACAGGGAACGAGATAGGGATCGCGACCGTGAACGGGATAGGGAACGAGACTATGACAGCCGTGGAGGGAAGTATCACCGACGGGATGATTACGATGACGGCCATAGGTCTTCGAGGGACCACAGGGACCGGGACTATAGCCATCGGTCCTCAAAGCACTACAAGGACTACGATAGGGACGAGCGGAGAAGGTACAGCAAGCATTGGGATGACGACCGTAGGGAGGAGAGTGGAAGCAAGAGGGACCGTCCCGCTACGGAGGAGCGTGATGAGAGGAGTGAGAAGGTGAGAACTATATCTTCCTTTCCTACTTTTTCCTCGGTTTGCTTACAATTTGCAGAGAGTGAGGTATAAGCACACACATGTTCCTGATGGCGAGCCGCCGAGGGACGATGGACCAGGGAGGGAAGATACTCCAGAGGAGGGAGAGATATGACGATGTCCAATTAGTTACATTGACTTCTACGCGACGCCCGTTGAGCTGATTGGGAAACAAACAGAAGAACAAGATATAAATAGTCGAGTGTGAGATCTGGACAACTAAGTACATGTCAAAAGGGTCTTTTCGTCTGCATTCTGGATGTACATCATAATGCACTGGCATAAGAAGGCCACCGCTCATGGCGACCTATCTGAAAATCTCCGTAGCGAGTGGTACGGATCAACGGCTCACAGAGGTTACCCAACCCCTCCTTTACCTTTTCTGCTTCCACAACGCCCTCTAGTGTTTTCATGGCACGCTCTACCATGCAATCAAAAACGACTGCGCAAAGTACCAAACGAAAGGCTCGCACACTGCGCACCTCACGGAACACCCTGAATTGCTTTTGGATGACCTGGGGACAATTCTTCCACGCCTTTGGTGTCTTCATGGCAATCGACATTGTGGTTACGGTGAGGCCCAGTTACGAGGGCTGGCCGTGGCTTGTCTCGCTGGCTACCGATCCCATATGACATCTCCTCTCCTTCTGCCCGGCTTCAGCAAGAACTATCATCGGCAATCTGTTGAGAGATCCCAATCTCCGCCTCTCCTTCAAGTTCAACTGCACCCTATTACCACTGCAAAAACACCAATCGGCCGCTACACATCGACGTCTCGATTAACCCCTCAACCTACACATTACTACAACTAGAGATCGTAGGAAATACACGGCTGCTACCCAAAACTTGAATGAGATGAAATGTAAATGGAGGACAGAACGTCGTACGCAGGTCACTCGTCCAACTCCAGAATGACAGCCTCCGGTAATTCAAGATGCAACAACCCAAGAAACCGTCCACTCCACCTCCTATCCATCTCATATGACCTCCAATCATGAGGTAACCATAAAAGCCGCTTCCCGCTTGGGCTGACCACCCACTGATCGTCCACAACATTGTAGCCACGAGACGATCGCAAGGGTACTCCTCCTGATGGGTACGTAGTTTGTCCCAAGGGCTCCAGCTTGGTGGCACCGGATTCATTATCCTTAACAATTGACCACCCTTCCAAGTGATCATCCATACACCAGACCTCGCTTCCGTCCGGAGTGAACCACGGTAGAACCCCCCGTGTAGCAGTGCCCGTGAGGCGCTCCCCAGTAGACACGTCGTAGATGTGCAGGCCGTGGAACCCGCTGTGTGTGGTTGCAACGTGATTAAAATCGGAGGATATGGATGTGCGGGGTGACAGTAGGTGGAGGTTTTTCGGTGCCGAATAATCAAACATTGTTGCCTGGACGCTCTCGTCAATGTTCACCCGAGTGTCAAAGGTACAGCTCCCTGCAGGTATGTTCCAAGTGACGACCTTCCCCTCGCCAACAACAACAACGGTGCTCCCAGTCACCCTCAGACCGAGAACCCCCATACCCGCGTCGACGATCAACCGTGTATCACCAGACCTGGGTCGAGAACCGTGGCCGTATTGCCATGCACCCGCCCAACCGCTGCCACCTTTTCATCCGGGGAAAATTCCAGAATGAAACAGCCAGCAGATTGAGTCGGAACGATAGAGAGGGAAGGGGTCGGATACGCTGTGCGCCATAGCTGAATGTTCCAAAATGAGACCGTGATTATTGATTCTCCATCCGGAGAGAGAGATGGAACGGTATCTCCATAGACGGATGTAAGTTTTTGACGGAGTATGTAGCCGGTATGAGACTCTTCCCAGATGTAGGTTTCTGGACCAGCGGTTCCGCATGCGAGGAAACGACCATCAGAGGAGAAGGATATCTTCACGGGCTGAATGTTGCCCACAAAATTGAGGAGAAACTTGGAATCCCGCGCATCCCATACCATAAGACCCGCCGGAGAGGCGGTAGCGAGCCGAGAGATAATGGGAAGGAATAAAGCTCCCCGCAAATGACCAACGTCGCCTGGGACAGGTAAACGTTCGACCTCTGTCGGCATATCTGTTGAGGTGAACCCAACCTCCCATATGGCAATGGACCCTGGCCCCAAGGTAGCGAACCGGATACATTCACCGTGAGTCCAAATCGAGACTACCATGAACCCATGCGGGGAACGATAGCAACACGTGTGCGTCCTGGAGAGGAGGTCGTAGGTTGAGATGACGGAGGTGGATTTGGCGAAATCTCCATATGCAACAGCAAGCATCTTTCCGTCCATGGAATATGTGGATGAGAGGCACTGTGGAAAATGCATATCCGGCCCTGAGGAGATGGTGCTGACTGAACCACCTGTCTGAAGGTCCCAACTGGTGAGGTCCAACTGTTTATCAAACCGTGTTAATAAGCGGCTGTCTGGGGAGAAACTAAGCCACGAAGTCCTAAAGCGGTGAGATTTGAAGGTATAAAGTCGTTCGAGAGTTGCCGCATCCAGAACTTCTATCCCCGCGGGGTTGGATCGAGCAACCGCGATGAACCTACCACACGGTGACCACGCAGCTGCCTCGACCATACCGTGATAGTAGTACGTAGTCGCAACAGCCGGTTTCCATGAGATCGGTGACCCTTGTACAACCCTCACAAAGGGACGGGCATGCGGTTCGTATAGTTTGTGTACGATCGATGTTTGGGGGGATAGAGAGAGTGCGGAATGATAGATATGCGGTGCAGATGCGTTGATCACCTCGAAGAATGCGATCACAAATCGAAGGTAGTCGCTGACGAGGTCGAGAGTTGGTGGCGCCTGGATCCAGTCCGAGTGAATTTTGGAAATACTTCGAGCGGGGGAACCTAACGTACGTCAAGCGACTTAGCGGTCGCGTCCAATGCATCAACCGCCTCCCTTGCGGCACCAAGGACGCTGAGCACCTCCAACCAGAACAAAAACTTTCGCTCCAGGAACCGATGCAGAGCGGATTTGACTTTGGGTATCTGCGGCGGTACCGTGCTAATGAGGTGCTTGTGCCATGACTTGCATGCATATCGTAAACCCTGATCGATGTACCGCTCGGTCCTCTCCTGTAAGTCTTCTACCTCCGAGTTGGTGACTGCATCCGGGAGCTTGCACATATTCTTCTCCAGCCCCTGGTTCATCAGCCCGAGACAGCAAATCAGAAGCTCCGAATGGTGATCTGGTGGGGACACGTGAAATCTCTGATTGACGCACCGCATCGGGTCGGTGATGAAGTCGGGAAAGGACCTGTGGAAAGATCGAACTGGGAGATCGGCATCTTCTTGGAGAGTGAGGAGGGAGTGAACCGATGACAAGAGGGGGAATACATCTTCGATGTCGAAACCCAGAAGCGTAGCGATGGCGGACGTAGAAAGGGGATTCGCAGCCAGGATCACGGCACCTAGCACAGAGCGGATCTTGGGATCATCTTCAGGGTCATCATCACCGAAGGCCTCCTGAAGAATTGACGTGTAGAGCAAATCTAAAGTTGTGTTCGCGTTAACCCTGGTCTTCCCCTCGCGTACGCTGCTCTCTGGCGACTGTAGGATGCGATCGAGCTGCGTCTTGGGATTGTTGTTCTTGTGATCGATGAACCTGACGGTTGCCACGGCATGAATAAACAGCCCCGCCGCCCGCCCGCAAAGCAGGCGCAGTTGTTCTTCAGTTGGCCAGTTATCCAATCCACGCCGGCGGGTCGCAATCTCCGAGAACCTGTGTGTAAAGAACAGTCGTATGTCGTTGTTGACTTGGCTTGGCTCAACCTCGTGGAGGACAAATACGTCCGTCGCTTTGGCCAACAGAGGCAGACGGAAGCCTGTTCGAATCCGTGGCTCAGGACGGCCAGTAACAAAGAACTTGACCTTCGGGATCTGGGTCACAAATTGCCCAAGGACCGACAGAATCGCCGAAGCAGGCTCCTCGTCCTTGCATTCGTCCAAAGCGTCGATGACAATCACGGTCGAAACCCCAGACCCCGTCAGAGGTTGAACGATCAATTTGTTCATTTGGCTGTACAGGGACTCGTCGGCGATCCCTGGATCTGACTGCGCCAGAGGGACGAAGATCGATCGAAATTTGATATACCTCCGTGCGAGTTGGATGGCGAGTGTGGGGAATATGAAGCGGATGTTGTTCCGGTCCTCGAAGTCTCTCGAGCAGAAGAACGAGGCTCCGAGCTGTCCATCCGCGAACACCCTCTCTGCGACGGTCTGCGCGATCGTGGTCTTCCCCGTTCCGGCCAGCCCATTCAACCAGTAGACGGGGGGATTGTCGAAGTCCCTTGCCCAGAGCTCGATCTCGTCAAGGACAGTTCTGCGCGTTCCCTTCAGACAGCCTTTGCGATCGCCATGTCGATACTCCGTCCCCTGTGCACAGCGGAAATTATTGAGGACAGCCGCTTCGGCTATCGGAGGTTCGGGTCAGGTGCCTGCCATTGAAAACGGAAGACGTGCTGACCTGCGGTCTGTCGAAGGGTTACTGCATTGATTTTGATGTGAAGGTGGAACACTCACTATTAGCTTGCACCCTTGGTCGCAAATCGTCGTTTGTTTTACCATCTGTTGCCATCGTTAACATCGACAAGCGTGCCAGGGTCGTGAGCAAACCTGATAATCGAAAATTATCTCCCGTAGATCTTCGAGGAACCCGGAAAGCTCTTCTTCATCTTGAACATTATCGGCGAGTGGTTGCGGCGCTGGATTTTCAGGCAGAGACCGCAGATTCTCTTCGACGCCTCTGAGCTCACTGGAAGGGCTCAGAGCCGTGTCTTAGGGGTGAATGATGACATACCGTATCAGCTTACTCCTCCGCCTCTGTTCCTCCACGTCGCCTGGATGTGTTGTAAAGAAAATTTCCAGTTCAACTACACGTAAGATGAGGCCCCCGATCTTTGTCGAATGAGAATTTTGAGCTGGGGCTCGTACGCGAGCCTCGCGATCAGTGTAAGTAGCGCAGATGGCTCTTAGGACAGCTATGAGAAGACCAAATCCTGTTGTGAGATCCTTCGGGTCATCGACGTGAGCTGCAGCAACCCCGAGCGAGGTGTCCCTCTGGTCTCTCTCCGGATCTGGTAGATGTCAACAGAAGGCAGAAGACACAACGACATCAACACGTACCCCTCGACGCGTCTGCTAGTTCGCCTTCTCTTTCTTCAGCGTCGCCAGCGTTCTCTTCTGACGGAGGGGAGCACAAAGACTCGCATGAATGTCGGCTGCGATAGGAGGGGACAAAAGCACTCACTTGCCGAGCCGTTCCCGTTCCCAGCACGATCAATCACTTGAACACCACCGGAGGTCGAAGTTTCCGGCGCGGGAAGTTCTTGGTCATCGCTCTTCCTGCCGAAAAATATGATTCGTGAAGCCCTGGGGTTTCTCTCATCTAGCGTCACAGTCAACTAGGGTAATCTGGTTCTGGATCGTCGTGGGAATGACTTTGCTCACCTTCGGGGCCGATGTCGAGCTCTGCTTGGAAGCCGAGTGGACCGACGGCAATGTTGGTGGGGATTCCCAAGGAGATGTGCCGTTGGGAGGGTTTGAGTGATTTCTTGGGCTTTTTGTCTAACGTGTTGCTCATCCGCGTCTGAAAATAAGGTCGATGGAGACCGAAGTGGCGGACCCGAGCGCCAGAACCACCCTAATTCATTCCCCAGACGAACTGACGCATTGAACTCTCAAACATATACCCGTGAGCCCGTTCAAAACGTCGCGTTATCCGCTGAAGACAATCGCTAGCATCAGAAACCGTAGAGTCGTACCAAGTCGACGGTTCGCCCCCCTGAACTGGTATTGAACAACTTCGTAACGACGCTGGGCGAACATTTCGAACAATGCTTCCCATATCTCAGCCCTATGGTTGACAGGGATCACACTTTACATCCAGTCGGATATTTCCTATTCCTCAAGGCCTCAAGCTTCAAGCACTACACGTGCATTTTATGCTCATATCCTTGGACATTACGCCTTCTGACCAGCAGAAAAGGCTGCGTGACTTCGCAAGTGACGGGAACTTGCTTCGCCTTAAAGTTGAGGTCTTTGGGAACGGTATTCCCTACTATGAAGTGATTCTGTGAACCCTCGGCGCCTGGATTTGGACGTATTTCTATGGCGGTCGACGAGAGTTTGTTCCTCGTGTCACAACATATTGACCAATTGTCGCAGCCCCAACTCGGAACCAACGAACGCACCACTTCTTCTGGCCTTCACATTATTGTTCACCCCAGATTTGCCTCCCCCACACACTGGCAATTCGCACTCTACGATTTCCGGCACCCACGGGCCGGTGACATGAGCGACGGGAACAGCCTGAGAGCAGCAAGGACCTTGGTGGAGACCCGCACCTTCGGTCCGGTGATCTAACCTGGTCAAAAAAACGACGGATGAGGGGGCTGAGTGGGGATGAGGGGATGAAGTTTCTTCGATATCCCTCCTGGCTGTGTCCGCATCCACACGTGGGCGTGCGTTTTCGCCGATCAGTGTCTGGCCGCGATATGTTCCTCGGTCGCGGACTGGCCAAGAGCCGCGACTCCTCGTGCGATATTTGATTATCAACTCGAATCAGTGCACACCGGGCCCTTCGAACAACCTCTTCAGGTCGACGCAACCACGAATGAGGTAGGAGATTGAAGATACGAGAACCGTCACAGATGCTTGTGTACGGAGGTTGGGAATGGTCTCGGGTAGGGGTGCCCCGCTAAACAATCAAAATACATTTTTACAACATTCAGGCCGAGCGGAACGTAACTGCACTGCCGCTTGAATAAAATATCTCTCGCCTCGATAATCGACTCCGTGAACCAGCCCCGGATGGTTTCAATAAAAGAGGAAAGAAACATCGGTAACAAGTCACTCATCTAGCTCCACAATGACAGCTTCCTGCAGTTCACGGTGCTGCAACGCAAGAAACCGCCCATCCCACGTCCTCGTGCTCCCACCCGACCGCCAACTATGAGGCAACCAAAACAGTCGCTTCCCGCTGGAGTTAAGTATCCATCCGTTTTCCGTAACTTCGTATCCACGAGAGGATCGCCAGGGACATTCTTTAGGTGGTTCCTCAGTCGGCGCTATCTGCCATAACTCCAAGTTGGTGCTGTCAGAGTTTTCCTTGAAGACTATCCACCCTTCGATCTGACCATTGATTCCGTTACACCAAATTTCGCGTCCTTCCGGAGCGAACCAGGGGCATTCTCCGGATGTCTGGATTCGCACAAGAGGGGCCCCCCCAGTAGACACGTCGTAGACACGCAAATAAAGGTGATCGCCGGGCCAAGGTTTTTCTACCAAGGCGATTCGGAGAAGGTCCGGTGATAGAGATGCACGATAAGGTTCCCCGGCCGACATATGCAGATTAAATGTTGTCGTTTGGATGCTATCTTTGGTGTTCGCCTTGATATCGACGGCCCCCGTGGGTATGTTCCAGGTGACGATCCCCCGGACGCCGCAAACGACAATGGTATTGCCAGCCGCCTTCAGGCCACAAACCTCCATGGCCGCGTCAATTACCAACCTCCGGACACCAAGTTTGAGGTCGAAAACCGTGACCGCCTTGCCCTCTTGCCGCGCGACCGCTACAAACGCCTCGTCCGGGGAGAACTCCACGATGAAGTCTGTGTCATCCTCACGAGGAGCTGAGAATCCAGAGAGGGAGGAGGAGGTAACGGAACCTCCAAGCCACCACAACTGAATTTCCCCACGTGCATTGACAATCACTGATCTGTTGTCTGGGGAAATGAGGGGCATGGGATGGAGGGAGCTTGACGTAAAGCTTCGATGGGGTGTGTAACCGGTGGGTGTTTCCATCCAGAGATACAGATCCCGGCCGGTGGTTCCGCATGCGAAGAAACGGCCGTCAGGGGAAAACGAGATGTTCGACGGTCCCTTGACATTATTCGGATCATACAGCAGAAACCTTTTCTCTCGGGCATTCCACACAGAAACCATGTCTTTGACGATGAAGGCGAGTCGGTAGAGGGGGGAGAACCAGACACAATTTGCAGGATCAGGGGTGCCTGGGGTAGAAAAGGACTCGACCTCCGTTGGTGTGGCTCCTGAGGCGAACCCGAGTTCCCAGATGGTGACGGACCATCGCTGGACGATGACAAATCGAAGGGATTCACCGTGAGTCCAGATGGCGTCCGTGAGCAACATTTTAAGTCGATGTGAGTGCACGAGTGCACCTGAGTGGGCATCGAAGACGCAGAGGAGGTTAGTATTCTCTGGATGCCGATGTTGAACCCCGACCATCTTTCGATCTGCAGAATACGCGATAGAGATGTGTTGTGTTGGAAACCCCACCTGCTCCACCCAGATCGTACTGACTACCCCGCCTGTCTGAAGGTCCCAGCTGACGATAAACTGATCCGGACGTGCACCACAGCACGTTAATGAACGACTGTCCGGGGAGAAAATAAGTGATCTAACGGCACCCTCCGGACAGTTGAGGGTGTAAAGTCGCTCCAGAGTCACTTGATCCAGGATCTCTATTGTCGTGGTGCCATCCCAGACAATCGCGATGAACCTACTGCACGGTGACCATACAACAGCTTGAATGGCACGGGTACGCTTGGAGGTTGCCATACTTGGATCCCATGAACTTGGTAATCCCCGCACAACTCTCGCAAATGGATCCGTGTCTCGTTCGTACAGTTTTCGTAAGATCGACGTTTCGGGGATCAACGCGAGCGCCGTGTGGTATATATGTGGGGCCGACGCGTTTATGACCTCGAAGAATCCGGTTGCAAAACAAAAGCACTCATTGACAAGATCAAGAATCTGTGGCTTCTGTATCCGGCCTCAGTAAACTTGGGCAAGGGATTGAACCTGGAAATCGGACACACCTCTAACCATCTCGCAGCTACCTCCAACGCGTCAATTGCGGTCCTGGCAGTGCTGAGGACGCTAAGTGTTTCCAACCAGGCTAAGAACTTCGCCTTCAGGAACCGATCCAGGATGGTAGTGATCGTCTGCGTATGGGTTGGTATCGTGCGCGCCTCAAGGAGATGCTTGTGCCATGATTTACATGCGTATCGCAGAGCTTCGTTGACATATCGTTCGGTCCTCTTCTGCAAATCTTTGACCTCGGAGTTCGTGACAGCATCTGGGAGATTGCACATGTTCTTCACCAATCCTTGGCTCATCAGTTTGAGACAGCGAATCAGAAGTTTCGGGTGATGGTCGAGAGGAGAGATACAGAATCTTTGATTGGTGCACCGGGTTGGGTCGACGATGAAGTCGGGGAAGGTTTTATGGAAGGGCCGAACAGGATATTCTACGTCTTCTCGGAAGATGAGAAGCGATTGCATGGACGAGAGGAGGGGGAATACCTCTTCGGTATCGAGGCCTGAGAGTGTGGCGATAGCGGACGGAGAAAGGGGATTCGCGGCGAGGACAACGGCACCCAGAACGGAGCGGATCCTGGGATCATCCTGTGGGTCATCGTCGTCAAAAGCCTCCTGAAGAATTGACGTGTACAGCGAATCCAGGGTTGTGCCCTCCTTGAGTTTGATCTTCCCCTCGCAAGCGCTACTCTCCGGTGACTGTATGAGGAAGTTCAGCCGTTTCTTGGGGCTATCATTCTTGTGACCAATAAACTTCATCGTCGCCACAGCATAGACAAACAATCCTGCCGCCCGGTCGCAAAGCCGGTCCAAGTGTTCTTCGGTTGGCCAATCACCCAGGCCCCGTCGGCGATCCGCAAGTTCAGAGAAGCCGTGTTTGAAGAATTGTCGTATGTCGTTGTCAACCTGGCTCGGCTCGACCTCGTGGAGGACAAACACATCCGTCGCCTCCACCATGAGCGGGAGACGAAAGCCTTCCATAATGCGCGTCTCCGGGCGACCAGTGAGGAAAAACTTGACCTTCGGGATCTCGGATACCAATCGCCCAAGGACGGATAGGATTGCCGAAGCGGGTTCCTCGTCCTTACATTCGTCTATTGCATCGATGACAAAGATTGTCGAAGTAGCAGTGTCCTTGAGGGGCTGGACAATCAGCTGGTTCATTTGTTTGTACAGTGACTCGTGGACGATTCCTGGTTTCGACTGGATTAACGGGATGAGGATCGACCGAATCTCGGCGTAGTTGCGTGCAAGTTGGATTGCCAGTGTCGGGAATATGAGCCGGAGGTTGCTACGATCCGAGTAGTCCCGTGAACAGAAGAAGGAGGCCCCGAGCTGACCATTTGCGGACAACCTCTCCGCGATCGTCTGCGCAATGGCGCTCTTCCCTGTGCCAGCGAGCCCGTTCAACCAGTAGATGGGGGACTGGTCGAAGTCTCTTGCCCATAGTTCAATTTCATCCAGAATGGCTGTCCGCGTTCCTTCGAGGCAACCTCTGCGGTCGCTCTCATGCTCATACTCGGCTCCCTCCGCACAGCGGAAGCTATTGAGGGCAGAATATTCCGCTATTGGAGGCTCATGTCAGAAATCTGTTTTCGAAAAGGGAAAGTCTTCTGACCCGCGTCCTGTCGGAGGATGTTATTTCTTTTGTTTGAAATGGGAGGACAATACCCACCATTAGTTTGTATCCTCGAGCATCCATCGCCATTTGTTGCACCATCTGTTATCCTCGTTAACACCAAAAGGGGATCCAGGAAAATCAATAAACCTGGTAGTCGTTGATAGCTTGTTGCAGATCTTCGAGAAGCTGAACAACGTCTTCGTTGTCTTGAATGTGCTCTGCAAACTGCCGCAGACTTGACCTTTCACACATCAATTGTAATTGTTTCTTGCTCCCCTCGAGCTTGCTGGAAGGAAATCAACAATGGATCTGGGTGGGGAACAATAGCATACCGTAACAGTTGATCCCGGCGCTTCTTCTCTGCCACGTCCTCTGAAGGTGCTGAAAAGTATCCCTCCAGTACGGCTATGCGTGAGAGGATATTATCGACCTTTTCCCTAACAGCAACTGTCTCCTGTACGTGATTCAGGAAAATGTTCTGGGCAGAAGTTCGTAACGTAGACAAACCTCGTAATTTTCGTAGATTGCTGAGATGGCACCGAGGGCGGCTTTTAGAGGACCGAATCCATCTGCGGCCTCCTTTGCGATATTGAAGAGAATGGCAGCACCCCCAAGAGCAGTACCCTTCCAATCTCTCTTCGTGGCTGTTATATGTCAGGAAAAAGCCAACGCCACAATGATATCGACACATACCACCGGACGGTTCCGATGATTCACCTTCTTCCTCTCCAGCGTCAACAATGTCCTCTTCCGGTGTGGAAAGGGATCAAAATCCACATGAACGTTGGTCCAGATAACAGGGATCGGAAATACTCACTTGAGGGGTTGTTTCCGTGTTCAGTGCCACCAACTATAGCATCGGAGGTTGATATTTCCGGTATGGGAGGCCTCTTGCCTTCGCTCTTCTCGTCGTGAAATACAATCCGTGAACCTCCATTGCTCTCGCCACCTTGTATCACGGTCGAATCAGACCAATCTTTTCTAGGCCGTAACAGGAACGGTTCTACTCACCTTTTGGGCTAATGTCGAGCTCGGCTCGAAATCCGAGTGGCCCAGCGACGATATTGGTAGGGATCCCCAAAGAGATGCATTGTTGAAAAGGTTTGGGTGATTTCTTGGACTTTTTGGTGAACAGGTAACTCATCCGCGTTCCGGTGCAAAGGGAAGGTGAAAGTGATGGACCTGCGGCGCCAAAGTCTACGCCTTTTGTACCCCGTCACGCATTACGGCACCTGGAGACGGTTGTTTGGGCGGTGACAGGGAGCATATAAGCTGACACCTCCAAATACAGCTAGAGACGGAGGACATCTTGAAACGGCCCCAGCACGAGGAGCCCCTGTTGAGGGAAGAAGATGATTAGAATTCGTCAACCGTTCTCCGGTCCTCGCTAGAGACGTCACAGACAACCGGAGAAATACTTATATCTGACTGAAGTCTCCCCGAGCCCCTGGCTCCCCAGGACGAGGGACTTGACGACAATGAGGTCAATAAACGACCGTCTCGCGGGTCGTTGGCTGATTGGGGTCCTGGCGTCTCTTTGACTCTCGCAACACCTGCGATCGTGACAGGCGCGTGCTCTTACAGACGAACACACGCAACGCGTAACAAGGGGACGTTTGAGATGTCTGCTGAACAAGGCATCGCGGTGGTACCACGTATTATCGCTTTGTGAAGCTCGCTCGTCGCCGTTGAAGAGCGAAGGAACCACCGTACTGCCGTTTGCATATGACTAAGTGAAAATATCACGTAGGAGTCTCGGTAGCCGAAAAGAAACACGGTCGATGGAGCCAAGATGATGAGCCAAATGCAACGGCCAGGGAAACTGGTGGGGCCAGGCTCGAGATGAAAGCATCAACCGAGATGAATCAATCGATCACTTGGTAATGCCGTTCTTTCCTTTTGCTCGTGTTCTCGGTTGACTCCAACTTGCAGAAAGTCAGGGACCTCGAGGAAGGGATGTGTGATTAGTTGACGTTCTATGCGATGCGCGTAATAAACTATTATGATTGTGTCTGCTGTGACTGCTGTGGAAACTCGAATGGACCAACCCTCAGACGGGTGTAGGTCTGTTTATGCTGGATGGTCTTTTTGTAACCCTTTCTCCGCTTCTTCTTTACGATGAGCTCCATTTGCCCCTTTGTGTGTTCGACCACGGTAGCAGTAATTTTGACGACTTCGGGTGAGAGATGTGGTGCCCCTCGGAGAGTGAATTCGCGCGACCCGAGTTCGTGGACATTATCCAGTTCGAGGACATCCCCGACCGCGACGTCGTTCAGCCTTGGGACCGTCAGGAGATCTCGAGGGGCCAAGAGGTATTTTCTGCCAGCGACTGCAGCAACAGCATATTGTGATGGTTGGGAGCGGATGAGAGCCAACGCGGAGGTCGTCGAGGACGGTTGGGTGTGAAGACGTCTCGCAAACGTCTGTCGGAATGGTGAGAAAACGGAGTTCCCTGTGGAAAAACGTTTAGGACTCGTGTGCTCGGGCACGAAGGAAAAAGGGGGGTTACTCATTAGACCCACCATGGTTGACGGAACTCGCGGCGAGTCGCGACAGTACAAAAGACGCGAAGACACGTGGCGTTGAGCTTTTGGCACGGTTCGCATTCTGCTACAGTTTTCCCACGGTAGCCCATGCTTTTGTAAGCGAGGGCGCCAGCCCGAGCGCGGCGTGCGGCGTAGATAGAGAATTCCACCGCGTGGTCCACCCAACACACGCATGGACAAGATTATCATATTTCCAATAGCTACGAACTGTATATAAGGAGCTGTACTAGGTAGAGAAACAAGGACGCTTTCGAACAGTTCTTTCCTGCGTGTTTACCTCGAGCCTTGAGTGAGACCTCGCGCGACTTACGGACCAATCCGAATCGCGACGATATCCTCATTCGAGCCTGAGGGTTCACAGCTTTGAACCTTACGTTGGAAGGATGCAAATCGTTGTATTCACCTACACAAGTCCGGGGCCACAGCGGCGGGTTGCATTCCGATAGCCGTCTCCCGCAGGATACAGTTCCAGCCTGTTTTCTGTCCTTCGATCGTCCTGCGCCCCGGCATTAGCCGGATCGTGCCTCAAGCTCACAGTGGCAGGCCGATTGCCTAGCTTTCCCTCCCGCTTTTCCGTCTGCAAGGTTATTGGTGATTCGCGATCCGTGCCGAGGATAAGTTGATTTTTTGCGGGTGACACGATGACGGGAATGAGCTACGCCCGGGGGTAATCAATAGTTTGTACTCGTGAGCCCACGACCGTCATGTTGCAGGTGCAGGACGGGGTCGGGCCGGAGCCTATGGATAACGCGCCTCTTACCGTGATATCACGAATGAGCTACCCTTCCAACAAGAAGCCCAAGAAATTACCTGAACCCTGTCAACAGCACATCGCTCTGGAAGTTCCCACCAACACCGCCCTTGGGCCACCCGGTTTCCGAGCAGAGCTCGACACCGACCCCAAAGGTACTCCCATCGGAATGAGTAGATTGACTTGATCCGACCATGACGCTAGGCGAAAACCCTGGCCCTTCACGAATCGTGTTTCGCGACAACAAGAGAGAGAAAGATCAAGGTCTTCCCGCGCTGAAAACCCCAGCCCCCGGTGCTGTGAGCAACACGACAAGTGAGTGGTCTCGATCCTTGTATCCCCTTTGATCTTCATGCGGATCTCTCTGCCTCTTCTCGTCAGAGGAGAATACCGGTGACACTATAGAGGGAGAAAGTGAACCAGCAGAAGCGCAGAGGGGTACGCGTCGATGCCGTTGTGTCGTTCGCCCTCCGTTAACATCTACCAGTTCCGGAGAACGACCGGAAGGACACTACGTTCAAGATTCCCACCGTTTATATCGAAATCCCTAAGGATCCTACAGGTGGTTTCGGCTCTCTCGAAGGCGTCCTGGGCGCCATCTCTGCTGTTTACACGAATTGCAAGGTCCGCATATGACATGCGAGCTACCGTCCAGGCCCCCTCTGATCAATTCATCTACAGGGAACCAGAAACAAGATCGAAGACCTCCTCTCACGTCTAGTTGCGCTGGAAGCACGTTTTTCAACATGTCCGGGTGACGTGGCAGAACAGAGACGCCGGAGCGAATTAATACGGTACGCAATTATTCCTGTATTCCACCTTCAGACAAGACGCTGAGTTCCTTCCAGCAAGTTTGGGAACATTGAAGAGTAACTACGGTCGTGGTCTAAGAGGCTGGGACCACAGCGACCCGGCGACCGCGTTCAGGACGACGAAGTAGTGCCCGGGCTCCTCGAAGATCTACGGGAGACTATCTCCGCATATCAGGTCCGTTCGTGACCTTAACACCGTTCTCGTTGCTGACGGGGATCACAGACGGTACAACAGATGGCGATCTATATGCAAGGATGCAAGATGATTGTGAGTGCTCTATTTCGCGTTGAAGCAATTACAATGACCTTTCAACAGAGTGCAGGTCAGAACGTCTACTATCTCCGACAACCGACCCCTGACGCGAACCTCCGGTAGCTGAAGCAACTGTCCTCAACAATTTCCGCTGTGCGCAGGAGGCCGGGTATCGGCATGGCGGCCGCAATGGTTGTCTCAAGGGAACTCGTGGAACCGTCCTGGACGAGATCGAACTCTGGACGAGAAACTTTGACAAACCCCCTGTTTACTGGTTGAATGGCCTGGCCGGAACGGGGAAGAGCACGATTGCCCAGACGATCGCGGAGAGGGTGTTCGCGGATGGACAGCTCGGTGCCTCATTCTTCTGCTCGCGAGACTTCGAGGACCGGAGCAACCTCCACTTCATATTCCCCACTCTCGCCGTTCAGCTTGCGCGCAAGTACACCGAGTTTCGATCGATTCTCGTCCCGTTAGCACAGTCAGACCCCGAAATCGCCTACGAGTCCCTGTATCATCAAATGGATAGGTTGATCGTACAACCTCTCAGGGAGTGTGCAATTTCAACTGTGATCGTTGTTGACGCCTTGGACGAGTGCAAGGATGACGAACCTGCTTCGGCGATCCTGTCCGTCCTTGGGCAGTTTGTGTCCGAGATCCCCAGAGTCAAGTTCTTCCTTACCGGCCGCCCGGAGCCACGGATTCAGGAAGGGTTTCGCCTTCCGCTGCTGGAAAAAGCGACGGACATTCTTGTTCTCCACAAAGTCGAACTGGTCCCCATTAATAACGACATTCGATGGTTCCTCAAAAACAGTTTCCTGGAAATCGCGAACCGTCGGAGTGGATTAGATGATTGGCCGACTGAAGAACAGCTGGATCACCTTTGTGAACGTGCGGCGGGGCTTTTCATCTATGCTATGGCAACGGTCAAGTTCATCGACAGCCCGAGAGATAACCCCAGAAAGCGGTTGGACTTCCTTCTTCAGTCACCCGACAGCAGCGCTCACGAAGGGAAAGCCAAGCTTAAGGCGAACACAACGCTCGATTCCCTCTACACGACAATTCTCCAGGAGGCCTTTGGCGACGATGACCCGCGAATTGTCTCCAGAATCCGTTCTGTTCTTGGCATTGTGATCCTCGCCGCAAATCCCCTCTCTCCATCCACCATCGCTGCATTCCTGGGCTTCGATACAGATGACGTCCTCCCCCTTTTCTCACTATTTCACTCGCTTCTTATCCCTCAGTCGGACGCCAACCACCCCGTTCGGTCCTTCCATAAATCCTTCCCCGACTTTCTCGTCGATTCGACCCGATGCACCAACCCGAGGTTCTACATCTCCCCTCCCGATCACCACTCAGAACTTGTGATAGGCTGCCTGGAGCTAATGAACCGAATGTTGAAGAAGAATATGTTTGGGTTCCCAGATGGCTCTGCGAACGATGAGGCTGATGGTTTACGGAAGTGGGCCGAGGGAAGCATCGACCATGGCTTACGATATGCATGCGAGTCGTGGCATAAGCACTTGGTTGATGCAAGCACAGCGCCAACCCATACGGCCAAAATCACCTCTGTATTACACCGGTTCCTAGAGAGAAAGTTTCTATTTTGGCTGGAGGTACTTAGCATCCTCGGCATCGTAAGGGATGCGATTGACGCATTGGAGGTGGCTGCAAAGTGGCTGGAGGTGTGTCGAGATTGTATGATTGATGGATTTCCTGAATTTGCTCATACTGGATCTAGGCATCACCGGCCCCTGGCCTCGTCGCCATCGTCAATGACTACTTTCGATTTGTCACCGGATTTTTCGAAGTCATCAGCAGGTCCGCTACACATATCTATCACTCGGCCCTTTCCCTATCCCCCCAGACGTCGATGGTGTGGAGATAGTACGAGCCCTATGTTCACCCCTTGGCGAGAACCGTGCAAGGGGTCCCGACGTCATGGGATCCGGTTATTGTGGCCGTGAAATGTTCTCACAATATTCGACGCGCTGTATGGTCACCGTGTAGTAGGTTCGTCGCGATCGATGAGCTCGAACCTGCGACAGAGACCCAAATATTGGATGCAATAACTCTAAAACAAGTCACATCCCTCGCACCCCGGGAGGATTGCACTCAATTGCTCACTTTCTCCACTGACAGTCGCTTGCTAACACAACTCGGTGGGGAGTCGGAAGCATTTATCAGTTGGGACCTCCAGACGGGTGTTCCGGTCAATATCATATCCAAGGAGCAGGGGGAAAAGGAGCGGCACCACTTAGGAGGCTCTTTATATCACCAAGACCGACGGAAAAATCTCCGAAAGGCTCTTTCGATCGCTTATTCCAGGTGTGGAACGATGTTTGGAGTCTTATTCAAGCATCGCAGCACTACCGTCATTGTTACTTACAATGTTCTCTCCGGCACATCTATAGGTCAACATCCGGTTGAAAGGCCGGCTGCAGACATGATCTGGGCAGACGACAAGTGCATTCGGTTCGCTACTTTTGGGCTAGGGTCCATCACCATATGGGAAGTCGGATTTGTCTCGGAACATCCGGCCGCGAAGATCGAGTCCCTGCCCATCCCGAAAAACTTTGATCCCTCTACAGAATTCCTCTTCCTTCCCACCCTCTACCGGCTTGCCTTCGTCCCCGAAGGTAGTATCTCTGTGTGGGATGCCCAACGTTCAAATCTCCTCTTGAGTTCTGTGGACATCGAGGGGCCGGCGGAGATGACTTTCTCCTCTGATGGACGTTTCTTTGCATATGCAACAAATGGCCCGGAAATTTACCTCTGGAAGGACTCCCCGACTGGCTATACCCTTCATTACAAGCTCGTGACCGGCATCAGAGGGCTTTTCAGACCATGCAGACCACTACTCTCCCCAGATGGACGATCAATTCTCGCATTCCATGATTCGACTCTTCGGTTATGGCATACGACAGATTCGGCCACCTCCCTCCCCAATATCCCGACTCCAGCTTCTTGGAGCACCCAACCTTTCGTCCTTGGATTTTCACCGGATGAATCATTGGCGGCGACTGCACGGTTGTTGGACAACACAGCCGTAGTTCTCGACGTCAAGTCTGGTGTCCCGCGGTTCGCGATCGATGCGGGTATGAAGGTTTATGGTCCGGGAGTAGCTGGGAACACCGTTGTTGTCGTTGGTGAGGGTAGGATCGTCACTTGGAACTTGCTCTCAACGCCACCGCAAACGTCAGTGATAGTATTCGGACAATAACCTTCGACCATTCGCCGTTGCTCGAGTTGCTGGTACCACCTTCTGCCTCAATATCCCCAGATTTCAACCGCATCGCTGTTGCAGGGGCGGCCGTGGAACGATCCTTAGGCATGAATATCTACGACATGACCACTGGAAAGTATCTCGCAGGCACAAAATCAGTGGCGTACATGACGTGGTTCACTCCAGACGGGTGTGAAGTGTGGTGCCGTTGTTCCCTCGACGAAGTGCAAGGATGGGCGATTGTAAAGGAGGGCGAATCCGACTCCCTCAAGATGGAGTGTTTAGGGCCAGCTCGGCGCCGACCAGAAAAAAGTCCCTGGACACCTTCTCGTGGTCACAAAATTACGGATGATGGATGGATACTCAATCCCAACGGGAAACGGCTCTTGTGGTTGCCTCCTCGATGGCGGTCGGATGAAGTGAATAGGGTGTGGAGTGGACGGTTTCTCGCGTTTTTGCATTATGAGCTCCCGGAAGCTGTCATTCTGGAGGTACAAGAGTGACCGACAATCTGCATTTCCCTTCCTTTCTCATGGGTTTCTTTCCGATCTCCGTTATGCGCTACGTTTCGTTCGAATTTTAGAAGTCTGCGTATTCTTCACGATCTCGCTTGGTGTTTATCGATTATTCTTCAGCTGATGTGTTAGATACAAAGAAGTTCGATATGTTGTCTATGTGCGGTTTCATTCCCGGCTGTCATCTAATAACAAAATGTAGCGAGGTGTCACCGCGACGAATGCGACGAATGGACACATCCGACCACCATCGGGTATGAACCGGCCAGTGCCGGACCCCCAATACGATCACAGGATAAACAACAAATTGGACCTGTATCCTCTGGAAAACTGCCTAAGTACAGAAACGCAACCCGCTGGAAAATCCTCAATCGCTGGGTTCTCTCGGTGCATGAGCCAGATGGCGGACGAGCGCTGGGAACTGGGATCAGAAGATTGTGTCGGAGATTGAAATTTCCAGAGAACCGACTCGGGCGAGGCCGGATTCCGGATTGAAGACCAAACTCGAGCACCAGCTCATAAATAAATCACCGACACTCTCACCCTCACCTCTTCCTCTTCCTTTGCCCACCTCCCTCTCCTTCATGCTCCATAGATTAGCTCTTAGAAACGCCCGGGTGGCTACGCTCGCTGCTACTCCAAAGGTATTTTCCCCCCGCCCAGCAAATTCGAACCCGGCTTTTTTTCTCAACCTACTTCCGTAGCATCTTGCGTCCCGGTCATATGCTACCGCCAAAGCCTGTGTGTCCCGAATCTCCCCTCGAACAGCCTCCTCGTTCCCTAACCTGCTTGGCAGCTGCTTCCGAGGTTTCCTCAATTCTCGAGTCCCGCATCTCGGGTACCTCCCTTAGTGGAAATGTTGAGGAGACGGGACGCGTTTTGAGTTAGTTTTTCCGTTCCGTGACTAGCATACACTCTTTAATCTTGTTTTAAAGGCGTCGGTGACGGTATCGGTCGTGTCTGGGGTCTCAAGAACGTGCAAGGTGCGCTCCGTTGTCACCCGTTCCGACGCGACATCTCCGACTGACAGCTCTCTGCAGCCGAGGAGATGGTGGAGTTCTCTTCCGGTGTTCGTGGGATGTGTCTTAACCTGGAAGCCGACAACGTCGGTGTCTCCATCTTCGGTAACGATCGTCTCATCAAAGAGGGCGACACCGTCAAGCGTACTGGCCAGATTGTCGATGTCCCAGTCGGTCCGGAGTTGCTCGGACGTGTCGTTGACGCTCTCGGAAACCCCATTGACGGAAAGGGTCCCATCAACGCTTCTGAGCGTCGTCGTGCCTCCCTCAAGGCCCCCGGCATCTTGCCCCGTCGTTCCGTCAACCAGCCCATGATGACTGGCATCAAACCCATCGACGCCATGGTTCCTATTGGTCGTGGTCAGCGTGAGCTGATCATCGGTGACCGTCAAACCGGAAAGACCGCCGTCGCTATCGACACCATCCTCAACCAGAAGAGGTGGAACGATGGTAAGGAAGAGGACAAGAAGTTGTACTGTGTCTACGTTGCCATTGGTCAGAAGCGTTCGACAGTCGCTCAACTCGTGCAGACCCTCGAGGAGAACGATGCCATGAAGTACACCATCATCGTTGCTGCCACCGCCTCTGAGGCCGCTCCTCTCCAATACCTCGCCCCCTTCTCTGGATGTGCTATGGGAGAGTGGTTCCGTGATAACGGGAAGCATGGTATGTTTTGTTATAATATGCTTGTCAGAACTGTACTCATTCCGTTTAGCTTTGATCATCTACGATGATTTGTCTAAGCAGGCCGTGGCTTACCGTCAAATGTCCCTCCTTCTCCGTCGTCCCCCTGGTCGTGAGGCTTACCCCGGTGACGTCTTCTACCTCCATTCTCGTCTCCTCGAGCGTGCTGCCAAGATGAACGAGAAGTTCGGTGGTGGATCCTTGACCGCCCTCCCCATCATTGAGACCCAAGGTGGTGATGTGTCTGCCTATATTCCCACTAATGTCAGTCTCTTGCGTGTCTTTTTCTTCTGATGCACTATCTCATCACCTACCCTCAGGTCATCTCCATCACTGACGGTCAGATCTTCTTGGAGGCTGAGCTCTTCTTCCGTGGTGTTCGTCCTGCCATTAACGTCGGTCTCTCGGTCTCCCGTGTTGGTTCTGCTGCCCAGACGTAAGGTTTACGTCTTTTGTGGTTTGTTTGTGATTGCTTACGCACGTTCGTTTACAGCAAGATCATGAAGAAGTTCGCTGGTTCCTTGAAGCTCTACCTCGCCCAATACCGTGAAGTCGCTGCCTTCGCCCAGTTTGGTTCTGATCTCGATGCCTCCACCCGCTTCTTGCTCGCTCGTGGTGCTCGTCTGACTGAGCTCTTGAGTACGTTGAATATTGTATGTATCCCGAACATCGGTTGACCATTTGTTATCCAGAGCAAGGCCAATACCAGCCCATGTCGATGGAAATTCAAGTCCCCATCATCTATGCCGGTGTCAACGGTCTTGTACGCCGCACATTATCTCCAATTTTACTTAGTGTTCTAACTCACCGTATAGCTTGACACCATCCCTGTCGACCAAATCACAAAATGGGAGAGTGAGTTCCGTTCTCACTTAACCTCAACACAAACGGCTCTGCTGGAAGAGATCTCGAATGGTAATATCACCCCCGGCATCGAGGGTAAAATCAAGAAGGTTGTTGAGGACCATGTCTCTTCGTTTACCTCGTAGAAGGGTTTGGGAGGCCTGCTAGTGCATTAATACATATCCTTTACCTGTTCTCTGTCGCTTTCTTCCTCTCGTTACATTACGCCGTACAAACAAAATTGGATCCATTTCCTCACCAAGGATACCCCATACGCTTGTTACATGGCGAGTACCTTGGGCCTGCCACCTCGATGCAAGCACACAGATGGATCGCCGATTTACGGGTTTGTGATCCGTTGATCGGCGCAGGATTCCTCGGCTGATGTCATTCCGCAGGATTCGTATCATCATAGCACCCGCGGGAAGGAGAAACTTCAGAACTCTGAGCGCGTACCGTTACCACACCATCTTCAACTGTAAGTGCTTCCTGTTGTCATTGCCCCAGCATTCTCATAGTCTACAGGTTCCTGCACGTCCCCCAACGGTCTGAACCCCGCCCAGGCCATCGCGAAGAGACGAAACTCGCGGCCGATTAATTTGGATGGTCGATGGACCTGAATAGTCTTGTCTGGTAGTCAACTAATGTGTATTAAATATGGCTTTCCATCGAACTCCTAGTTGTATGCTACCCGATGTTTCCCGTGTACGTCGACTGTCATGGCTCCCGCTACGTCTTTGTACCGTTCGGGATTGAAACTACGGTCGGACGAGGACACGTAATAAAAGTCAAGCAACGATGCACAGCACTTTTAGAAGCAGTGGCTTGCCTAAGTGTCGAAGCTGACTCAAACCCCTCCCACCACCCCATCCCCTGGTCTCGGACGTGGCTTCATGTGCGGCGGGATTGTCACGTACAAGAGCCCGTGGAGGACCGCCGCGAGGATGTCCGGTGCCCACCAGACCTAGGTCCCACCAGGAGGGGTCAGTATTCCAACTCGGAAATCGTAAGAGTCTAATCATGGTGTACTGACCCAATGCGATTTCTGGAATTCGCCGATGCCAATAGCCAACCCGAGGCACCGCCCGGGGAACACGCCCACTCCAGTATATCCCGCGTGTAGGGTTGCTGTCAGCGAAGTCCTATGATTTAGTAGTTTAGAAGTGGATCAGTCAACGCGGTCGGAGAGGTGCGGATTGGAGGAGGGTAGTACGACTCACAATAGACCGACCGCTGATCCCACGAGCACTGGCCCATACTTTGCGCCAAATACTTTGGCTTGGTTGGGATCCAGTCCAACTCCATAAGCCAAGAACCTGGGGTGAAATTGCGGTTGATGGGGATGACCAACTTATGAAAAGAAACATTCGGACGGACAGAAGAATGAATGCGGCTGTAAACTCGATCAATGCTGCTTGCCAAACGGTGACCTCTCCCGCTGGATCTATCCAACAGCCAGCGTTGTGGGTCTCGTATGCGAGTCTTCTGCCCAAAGCTACGCGAAGTAGAGTTCCGCCGAGTGCACCCCCCACGAGTTGACAGAAGATGTAGATTACTGCTCGGACAGGGTGACAGAGTCCGGAGAACACGGTGGCTATCGTTATTAATGAGTTGATGTGTGCACCCGTCGCTGATGCCGTGGCGGAGATGAGAGAGGATACGAGGATGGTGTTGCCGAAGAATATCCCTACAGGTACCGCTGCGGGTGGCCATGTTGATAATGTTATAACCAAGAGACCGGACACGAAGTTCAGCGACCCGGAAGCTATTCCTTCTATAATCTGGAACCGAGGATGGTGTGTTCGTGCTGGAGAGACTGTAACATTGAACTCACCCCCGCTCTCCATATTACATGGTTCCTCCATACTCGGACCGACATCAGGTCGCACAAGCTATCGCGTTTGACGTTTATCGATGGCATGAAACTCGCCATGGGACGTAAGTCGTCCTCTTCCTCATTCTCGTCGCGTACCCTCTCAGGAGCCACCGGGGTCCCCTGTAGTGTGACCTCGGAAGCGTTCGGCCCCTTCACGAGCTGGAGAGTAAAACTTTCTTGAGGCGTCATGAGCCGGATGTGGAGGGGGGACGGGGGGTGAGCCTCTGTCTCTGTGAACGTGTGTTATGTATCAACGGTCGGTACGGGCCTCCGGGTGAGGGATGTCGATGGCCATTGAATCCCATTCGGTCGACCCCCGGTGGATGGGTCAGTCGAAAGCCTGAGCTTCACCACGGAACCCTACATCAGGAAGACGCCGGGTCAGCGTCCGCAGGATTACAAGTGCCTGGGGCAACGGGAGGTACCATAAAAGGGTTTCTGGTATTTAAAAACGTGTCGAAGCTCGTGCAGTCGCGGCCGAGTGATTTTGTTCCACCTGACTTGTTCTGTTGGCACCAGATTTAGACGGAACGGATGTCACTCGTGCCCGGAATAAGTATCAACCTATTTCAGCAGTAGGCTGCACAATGTTTTAGCGGGGTGTATCTATGAAAAGAACTGTCCGGGTGGAATCGTTTTGGGTGGCTTGGAAGTGGATATCGATGGAACGTGCACGTGTCGGTTACCCACACAACTAGCTGGTCATCGATCATCGATCATCGGTCACTCACGAGGTTGCTGGGCAACACTTTATCCAGCCCACGCGCAAAAATGCTTGTGCTGTCCGAACTCCATCGTTCTGAGCTAGACAGGAGGTGCTGGCTGGCATTATGTCCGGGACCCTCCAACCTCTGTCCAAGTTCAGCGATTGAGTCGTTCCTTGGGACGAGTTGGAATGGTACATCCCGGGACCGAGGCCGTCGGCTAGAATTCAACGTCAACCCACACTAAAGGGACCTCTGAATTGAAATTTGCCATGGAACAAATTTTGTGGGCGGGAGGACCGCATCCTCTGGTCTAGCTCCTGAACTTTGCCCCCATTGAGCTTCGGCGCGGCCTGACCGGACAACATACATATAGCACCTCTTCCGATGGACTCTTGGTCCCCTCCCCAATGATTTTCCGGTCTATTAGACGCGACAATCACGAATGAGTAGATCGAAGAACTTGAAGCTTTCACAACGACAGACGCCAACTGTGTACCCCTTCCATCAAGCCCGCCATGCGCATGCATGTATTATCGGTGTCTGTAGTCTTTCGCACTTCAACTAAATACGGGTGACACGGGATCCTGATTTTTCAGGCTTAAGCTTAAACTTCAGGCCCCAGGCCTCAGGGTCCAATACACCTGCCGCCGAACGAGCAGGACTGTCGCGGTAAGCTGAGGGAGGGGATGGAGACCCCAAAGAGTTCCGTTCCCCCCCGCCCCTCAAGGGACGCGACCTTTCGCCAGGGCCCTGACCTTGTGACTGCGGTTATTATCGTTCAAACCGCCACCGTCCCGCATAAATGCACGTCGGTTGACCTCAGTTTGGATGGTCACGGCTTGATCTCGAGTGGCACCCTCCCCCTTCCTTCCGACAGTGTACCCACAGTCCGCATCGAACGTAGTAACCTCGAACGAGGAGACATCGAGATATACGCCGCTTCCTGCTTCTAACCGACGTTGAGAGCATAGCGAGTGCAGGCAAAAAAACATCCGTGTGGTCACGCCAGTGATTTGCGAGTAGTGTGCGCAGCACGACATGATATCGTTCTATGAACTCACCGTCTCGAGTTAGTATTTACAATCACGGTTGAAGAACTGATTCAAACACCAGCACAAAAGCGACATTCATTTCGTGGAAAATACCTCATTGCCCCCGGTGACATGCACAAGGGCGGGGGTTTGGCTTTGTGGGTCCACCTCTTTGGTCTCCTCTTGCCACGGTAACACGAATGAGCCACTCCAACAAGAGTCACAAGAAGTCACCCAAACCTTTCAAACAGCATATAGCTTTGGGAGTTCCCACAAACATCGCCCTCGGGCCACTCGGTTTCCGAGTAGAGCTCGATGTCGACCCCAAAGGTGATCCCATCGGGATCTAGGCGTAGATTGATCTGATCCGACCGTAACGCTAGATGGGAACCCCGGGCCTTCACGCGCACGGATCGTATTTCACGACAAGGAGGAAGACAAAGATCGAGGTCTCCCCGCACTGAAAACCTCAAGCCCCGGTGTTGTGATCGACGATACCAAGGATGGGAACGACACGACAAGTGAGTGCTCTCGATCCTCGCCATCGCGGCTGATCATCATCCGGATCTCTCTACCCCTCCCTGTCAGAAGAGAACACCGGTGGCACTAGGGAGGGAAAAAGCGAACCAGTAGAGGCACAGAGGGGTACGTGTCGATACCGTCGTGTCGTTCCACCTCTATTAACATCTACCAGTTCTGGAGAGCGACCCGAAGGACACCACGTTCAGGATCCCCGCCATTCACGTCGATGTCCCAAAGGAACCTAAAAGCGGGTTCGGTTCCCTCGAAGACGTCCTAGGAGCTATCTCTGCTGTTTATATGGGTCACGAAGTTTGTGTATGACCCATGCTCAAATACCCCCTTGACGAATCCATCTACAGGAAGTCAGGAACAAGATCCAAGACCTCCTTTCACGTATGGGTGTACTGGAGGCACGTTTTACAACACGTCCGGGTGACGTGGCAGAACAGAGGTGTCGAAGGGAACTGATACGGTATGTAATTATTCCCCCCCTAGACGAGGTACTGACCTCCGTCCAGCAAGTTCAAGGACATCGAGGGACGATTACGGTCATGGTCTGAGAGGCTGGGACCGCAGCGATCCGCTGACCGTGTTCAAGACGACGAAGTGGTGCCTAGGCTCCTCGAAGACCTACGGGAGACTATCTCCGACTACCAAGTCTGCTCGTGACCTTGACACCGTTCTCAATACTGACAAGGACCACAGACGGTGCAAGAGATGGCGATCTACACGCGAGGATGCAAGATGATTGTGAGTGCTCTATTTCGCGTTGAAGCAATTACAATGACCTTTCGACAGAGTGCAGGTCAGAACGTCTACTATCTCCGACAACTGGCCCCTGACGCGAACCTCCGGTAGCTGAAGCAACTGTCCTCAACAATTTCCGCTGTGCGCAGGAGGCCGGGTACCGGCATGGCGGCCGCAAAGGATGTCTCAAGGGAACTCGCGGAGCTGTTCTGGATCAGATCGAACTCTGGACAAGGAACTTCGACAAGCCCTCCGTCTACTGGTTGAATGGTCTGGCCGGAACGGGGAAGAGCACGATTGCCCAGACGATCGCGGAGAGGGTGTTTGCGGATGGACACCTCGGTGCCTCGTTCTTCTGCTCGCGAGACTTCGAGGATCGGAGCAACCTCCACTTCATATTCCCCACTCTCGCCATCCAGCTCGCACGCAAGTACACCGAGTTCAGATCGATCCTCGTCCCGCTAGCGCAGTCGGACCCAGGAATCGCCTCCGAGTCCCTATATCACCAAATGGACAGGTTAATCGTGCAACCGCTCAGGGAGTGTGCCATTTCGACTGTGATCATCGTTGACGCCTTGGACGAGTGTAAGGATGAGGAACCCGCTTCGGCGATCCTGTCCGTCCTTGGGCAGTTTGTATCTCAGATCCCCAAGGTCAAGTTCTTCCTCACTGGTCGCCCAGAGCTACGGATTCGGGACGGCTTCCGTCTTCCGCTGTTGGCAAAAGCGGCGGACATTCTTGTCCTCCACAAAGTTGAACTGGACCTCGTTAATAACGACATTCGGTGGTTCCTCGAACACAATTTTCTGGAAATCGTAGATCGTCGGAACGAACTGGGACTGGATGATTGGCCGACGGGGGAACAACTGGACCTCCTTTGCAAACGGGCGGCGGGGCTGTTCATCTATGCCGTGGCAACGGTCAAGTTCATCGACAACCCGAGAAATAACCCCAGAAAGCGGCTGGATTTCCTTCTTCAATCACCAGAGAGTAGTACTCATGAAGGGAAAACGAAGCTCAAGGCGAACACGACACTCGATTCGCTCTACATGACAATCCTTCAGGAGGCCTTTGACGACGAAGACCCGCAGAGCGACCCCAGAATCCGTTCTGTCCTGGGCGCTGTAATCCTCGCCACGAATCCCCTTTCTCCATCTACCATTGCTGCGTTCCTGGGCCTCGGTACGGGGGACGTCTTTCCTCTCCTCTCCTCATTTCACTCGCTCCTTCTTCTCCAGCAGGATGCCAATCACCCCGTTCGGCCCTTTCATAAATCCTTTCCTGACTTTCTTGTCGATCCAACCCGGTGCATCAACCCGAGGTTTCGTGTCTCCCCTCCCGACCACCACTCAGAACTTGTGATAGGCTGCCTCGAGCTAATGAACCGAATGTTGAAGAAGAATATGTTCGAATTCCCAGATGGCTTTACGAACGACGAGGTTGATGGCCTACGGGAGAGTGCCGAGAGAAGTATCGACCGCAGCTTGCGATATGCATGCGAGTCGTGGCATAAGCACCTCGTTGATGCGAACGCGGCGCCAACCCACACGGCTAAAATCACCTCTGCCCTACACCAGTTCCTGGAGCAAAAGTTTCTATTCTGGCTAGAGGTACTTAGCGTCCTTGGGGTCTTAAGGGATGCAGTTGACGCATTAGAGGCTGCTGGAAAGTGGCTGGAGGTATTTCGAGGCTGTATGATTGATGGGTTTCCTGAATTCACTCATACTGGATCTAGGCATCACCAGCTCTTGACCTCGCCGAAGCTGTCAACGATTACTTTCGATTTGTCACCGGATTTTTCGAGGCCATCAGCACATCTGCTGCACATATCTATCACTCAGCCCTTCCCCTATCCCCCCAGATTTCGATCGTGCGGAGATTATACGAGGCGTACGCTCGCCCCTTGACGAGGATTGTACGAGGAGTCCCGATGTCATGGGATCCGGTTATCGTGGCCGTGAATTGTTCCCACAGTATTTGGCACGCCGTATGGTCACCTTGCAGTAGGTTCGTCGCGATCGACTGCTGCACAGGGATACAAATATTAGATGCAGTAACTCTCAAGCGAATCAAATCCCTCACAGTACAGCATGGTCGCCCTCTATTGCTCGCTTTCTCTGCTGACAGTCGCTTGTTAACACGACTCAGTGACGATCCAGAAGCATTTATCACTTGGGACGTCCAGACGGGTGTTCTGACCGGTATCATCTACCCGGAGCAAGAGGAGAGGGAACAGCACTACCCAGGGGGCTCTTTCTATTACCAGGACGAGGAAGGTACCGAAGTGGCTCTCTCGATAACCCATTCTGGATGTGGAACGATGTTCGGAGTCTTGTTCAAGCGTCGCGACGTTGCCGTCATCGTTACCTACAACAATCTCTCCAGCACACCTATAGGTTATTATCCGATCGAGATGCCAATCGCAGACATGATCTGGACACATGACAAATGCATTCGATTCGCTACTTTTGGGCTGAGGTCCATCACGATATGGGAAATCGGATTCACCTCGGAACAGCCAGCCACAGTGGTTGAGTCCCTGCCCACCCCGAACAACTCTGATCCCTCGAAAGAATTCCTCTTCCTTCCCACCCTCTCCCGGCTCGCCTTTGTCCTCGAAAACGGTATCTTAGTGTGGGACGCCCAACACTCGAAACTCCTTCTGAGTTCTGTGGATATCAAGAAGCCCAGGGAGATGACCTTCTCCTCTGATGGACACTTCTTTGCGTATGCAACTGGTGGTCCAGAAATTTACCTTTGGAAGGACTCTCCCACTGGCTATACCCTTCATCAAAAGTTCATACCCAACGCCGGAGAGGGCCTCACATTTTACGGACCATTTCTCTCGTCAGATGGGCGGTCGATTCTCGCATTTAGTGGATCGATCCTTCAGCTATGGCATACAACAGACACCCTCTCCAGTGCTTCGACCCAAGTCTCTCAGAACACCCAGCCATTCGTTCTCGGACTTTCGCCAGACGAGTCACTGGCGGCAGCTGCACGGTTGGGGGACAACGCAGCCACAGTTCTCGACCTCGGGTCTGGTACCCCCCTCTTGCAAATTGATGTGGGTATGAAGATCTATGGTCTGAGGGTAGCTGGGAGCACTGTTGTTGTCGTTGGTGAGGGTAAGATCGTCACTTGGAACTTACCTCCAAGGGATGGTGCCCTAAATACCGCCACGAACATCAACAACAGCATCCGGACAACAACCTTCGATCACTCACCATTTCTCGGGTCGCCGATACAACCTTCGGCCTCGATATCCCCAGATTTCAACCACATCGCTGTTGCGGGGGTGATTTTGGAACAATCCGAAGTCCTGAACATCTACGACATGACCACTGGGAAGTGCCTTGCGGCCGCCCGATCAGACCTGAGTATCCCCGACAAGACCAGTGGGGAGCATCTCGCAGACAATCGATCGGCGGGAAAAGTGCCGTGGTTCACTCCAGGTGGGCATGAAGTCTGGTCTTGTTCTGTCTTCAACTTCGTGGAAGGATGGGCGATTGTAAAGGATAGTGAATCCGACTTCCTCAAGATGGAGCGTATAGGGCTAACTCGGCGCCTACCAGAAGGATGTCCCTGGATGCCCCGCCGTGGCTACGAAATTACGGACGATGGATGGATGCTCGATTCTAATGGGAAACGGCTCTTATGGTTGCCTACTCACTGGCGGTTGAAGGAGATGGATAGGATATGGAATGGGCGGTTTCTCGCAATTTTGCATCATGGACTCCCGGAGGCTGTCATTCTGGAGGTACCAGAGTGACCAGTAACCCGTGTTTCCCTTCCTCTCACAACTTTTTTTCCTCCCTCTGCCGCGCGCCATACCCCGCCCGAATTTTAGATGTTAGCATAGTAACTCTGTACTCTTCACGATCTCACGTAGTGTTAATGTTTATCGATTATCCTTCAGCTCATGTATCAGAGATGAATTGACGCTCTACATGTTGTGTAGGTTCTGTCTTATTCCCGGTCGTCGCTTAACAACGAAATGCCGCAGAGGGATCGACGTCCGACCACCACCTGTCTGTTCGTCCTGTCATTTCGCACTCATTATGGCCTTTGAGTCCACCTTCTACACCGCCCCCCGACGCTGTCTTCTTTCCCACACCGCTAAAACCATCCGCAAAACTCTGTCACGCGCTCACACAATGGTAGACGTTCGTGGTCCCAATGCAAGTGCTGAGTGGAATATATGGGTGGACGATTTTGTGACTACATCAAAATATTGGCTACAAAACGAACGCAATCGTCAACGAGTTCAAGAGTACCTGGGGAGTCGATCTGGTCTAGGTGAATACGGGTCAAGCGTTGAAAAGGGGAAAGCCGAACGTACCCCCTTTAACCATTCCTTTGACGCGTCCAGCGCATGAACCGCATCCTCTACAGCACCGAGGACGCTGAGCGTCTCCAACCAGAATAAAAACTTTTCCTTCAGGAACCGGCACAAGAGGGAGGTAATCTTAAGTCTGTGGGCCGGCCCCTTGTCGACGAGGTGCTTGTGCCACGACCTGCAGGCATATTGCAATGCGTGATCGATGTACCGTTCAGTCCTTTCCCGCGAGTCATCCACCTCGGAGTTGGTGACCGAATCCGGGAGCTCGCACACATTCTGCTTTAGCCTTTGGTTCATCAGCTCAAGACAACCGATCAAGAGCTCTGTACGACGATCGGGAGGAGAGAGATAAAACCTCTGGTTGGTGCACCGGGCCGGGTCGGTGATGAATGCAGGAAAGGATCTATGGAAAGGTCGAACGGGGTGATCGGTGTCCTCTTCTCGAAGGACGAGGAGCGAGTGAACCGACGACAAGACTCGGAATACAACCTTTGTGTCGAAGCCCAGAAGTGTGGCGATGGTAGATGGAGAAAGGGGATCTGCAGCGAAGACCACTGCACCAAGGACAGAGCGGACCCTGCGGTCACCCTCTGTATTGTCGTCGCCACAGGCCTCTTGAATAATTGACATGTAGAGTGAATCCAGCGTTTTTTTGTCCTTGAGCCTGGTTCTCCCCACATGTACACTGTCTTCGGGTGACCGGAGAAGAAGATCCAACCGCTTTCTGGGACTATCGTTTCGGTTGCCGATGAACTTGACAGTTGCCACGGCATAGATAAACAGCCCCCCTGCCCGTTCACAAAGGAGGTCCAGTTGTTCTTCCGTCAGCCAACTGCCCAGCCTCCCCCTCCGGAGGTTTGCTATCTCCAGCAAACTATTTTTGAGGAACCACCGAATGTCGTTGTTGATGAGGCCCTGTCCGACTTTGTGGAGGATAAGAACGTCCGTCGCTTTTGCCAACAGTGGAAGACGGAACCCTTCCCGAATCCGTGGCTCCGGACGGCCGGTAAGGAAGAACTTGATTTTTGGGATCTTGGATATGAATTCCCCAAGTACGGATAGGATGCCTGACACATGTTCCTCGTCTTTGCATTCGTCCAGAGCGTCAATCACGATCACGGTTGAGATGCCAGATTTAGTGAGGGGTTGGACGATCAATTCGTTCATCTGCTCGCGCGGGGATCCATCAGCGACTCCTGGATCTGCCTGAATTAGAGGGAAAATAATCGACCGAAGCTCGGGATACTCGCGTGCGAGCTGGACGGCGAGGGTGGGGAATATTAAGTGGAGGTTGCTCCGGTCCTCGAAGTCTCGCGAGCAGAAGAAAGAAGCCCCGAGCCGCCCATCCGCGAACAACCTCTCCGCGATGGTCTGGGCGATGGTGCTCTTCCCCGTCCCAGCAAGTCCATTCAACCAATAGATGGGTGACTTGTCGAAATCACTTGCCCAGAGTTCGATCTCATGCAAGACGGTTCCGCGCGTTCCTTCCAGACAACCTTTGCGGTCACCATGCTCATACTCTGCAGCCTGTGCACAGCGGAATGTGTGGAGGGCAGTCACTTCGGCTATCAGAACTTCGCGTCAGGCACCGGTTGTCAAAAATGATGAGATATCCTGACCCCCGCTCTGTCGAAAGGTTATTGCAATTGCTTTGATGCGAAATGGAATACTCACAATCACATTGATTGCCATCTGCCGTCCTTGTCAGCATTGGGAACGGTGTCAAGGTCACAAACAGACCTGATAGTCGGAGATAGTCTCCCGCAGATATTCGAGATACTCAGAAACAACTTTGGCAGTGCTTAGGAGCGCGGAGTTCTCGCACAAGGACCGCATGGTCCTCTCGACGCCATTGAGATCGCTGAGAGGGAATCAGCACTGTCCGAGGGAGGGGGGACAACGGTGTACCGTAACAGTTCGCCCCCGCACCACTCGGCCGCCTCATCACCTGGGTGTTTTGCGTAAAGTGTCTCCAACACAGGTATGCACGAGAGAAGGGTGTTAATACTGTCGCTGATGGCGACGGTCTCCTGCAGGTGGATCCGTGAGAAGCACGTTTTTGGTGGGGGGTTCCAAACGAACCTCGTGTTGAACGTAAACCGAGAAGATGGTTTCCAAGGTGGCTTTGAGAGAACCAAACACTTCAGTTCCATCCATAAAACCCCCGCCCTTCCCTCGCGTTGACTTGCCCTCCCCGTGTTCAAGAGTCATCGCTGAGACACCTGACGCGGGGAGCCCTTGATCACCGCCTTCATGATTGTGGGACGTGACCCACGAATTCTTCCTGTCCTTCCTTTCACCTTTTAGCACGTCGAAATTAGCCACCCCACGGGCTTGATTTTTCTGGGCCGACATACCTTCAAGACCATCGTTCAGTTCTAGGCGGATGCCGAGCGCTCCTGCAGCGATCCTGGCGGACATCCCACACAAGTTGGATGTGGTTCGCTGATTGTTGCTTTCTCTACGATGCATTCACGTCCTTCGAGTAGGGAGGAAAGGGTAAACGTGGGTTATTTGGACTGCTGGGTTTGAACAACAAGCAGTGTGGAACATTCATGGTCCATGGGTAGGGCCATCCTGAGTGATCGAGGGGATTGTTCCAAACAAACTCCTTGAGATAAGCAATGGGATGTACGACACAACGAAACAAAAGCCGGCAGCGTAGTAACCCGGTCTCCCGTCAAAGTGGCTTCACGGATGGTAAGGTACCACGGTCCTGATTTCGCCTGGGGGTCAAGATAGTGCGGACGCGTAGATCGGGATTTGGCCCTCGCGCTTCCTAATGGGGGGAGTTGATAACAAAGGTCGCCTGGCGTCCAGGTTGGGTGCACAAATCAGTGCCCTCGGAGCTGGGTGTCAAAAAAGACGTTACAAACCATCTCAGTATCTCGTAGGTACGGATGACGGGGACGTACACACACTACACTAGCAGCTAAGCCAGTTCAACATCGACGAGCACACCTAAATGGTCGCTCACGTACACCTCCAGGTCCAATTCCTGTTCCTCAGAGCTCATTGCCCACTTCTCTTTTGGAATCGGCTCACCCCCCACTAGTTCGCATTTCTTAACCTTCATCCCTCTCGCCATAACATAGTCTAACCTCCTCGGCGGTCCTTCGCTGTTTTTCGGCGAGTGCGACCCGCGCAACCCGGCGGTTCCAAAAGTCACTCCGACCTCACGGAGGTCGGGCGAACTTGCAAAATCGGAGTGTGTGTCGAGCCACGAGTCGGTGTAGCCCGCAGAAAGGAGAGGTTCGAGTTCGGGGTAGGTGTCGATATTGGTGTCACCGCAAAACACGCTTGTTGGCGTCGTTGAGAGGGTGGATATTGCCGAGGCGAACTGGGTCGCACGGATCTGAGGAGTGTAATCCAGGTGGGAGGTTGCTACTAAGAGCTGGTGTAGGGGCACGTTCCAATGTCAGCGACTACGTGGGATGACTTTGGCATAGCCCTACCGGGTGTTTTGACCACGGTGGGGTCAACTCCAAGACCAATAGCCCTCTCCCAGTCGTACTGGCTTTGAATGGTTCAAACCAAGTCCTGGCCTTGAATTCCATCTTCCCGGTCAACTCCCTCCTCAAAAACACCATTGTTCCATACCAAAAGCCTGTGACGGCGAATTGATCCGCACATTTGGTCATCACCCACGTCTTCCTCCACCAACTGTCCTCCTGGAGCTGTAGCTCAAACCCAGCGGTGCATTCTTGGAAGCAGCAGACGTCGGGGAGCGGGTCAAGTGACTTGATTGTCGCGATAAGAGCGGAGGTTCGCTGTCGTTTCAAGAGGTTCTCGAACCAGATGTTCCAAGTCAGGATCCTAAGTTGGATCGGATTCGAGGGTCCTTCTGATTGGGACTCAGACTCGGTGGTGGCTGAGGGATTCTGGTAATTTTCGGCGGCGGTCGAGTCGGTCGATGGGGGAGAGGGTTGAGTTGGAAGTCTGCGGTGAAGAAAACGATCGATTCTGTTCATCAGCCCGCTCCCAGGTTCCTTGGAGGTTGGTTCTTCGGGTTCTGGATTGATTGGACGAAAACCGGAGATGGGGGAATAGGAATATAGAGGGGCGGGAACCCGAGCGGACATGGTGGACAACTCGGGAAACTGCTATGCCTGGGCTTCACCCGGAAGAAGAGCGAACAACAAAGTCGACGCGCTCGAGTTCAAAGGCAATACCGATACATGTAGACCGACACCCGATGTTATATGGGGTGCGACAGTGAAGCCATGGAAATGAAACCCATGTAACCTTCCTAGTCACAGTGAAATCCAACCTCTCCCAACGAACGTCAAACCGTCGGTCGTTCTCAGACTGAACCCTCACTCCGGATTGCCTAGAGGACAAGGAATGGACAAGAGATCATTTAGCCACGTACCACAAGATCCACTAGGCACATCGTGGTACACAGAAACCATACATTATGGACAGCTACAAGGATTTGTTACCGCAGGCAACCCTACGCTTTATTCCCTTTTGCCTGTCGCTCAATGACCTTAACCATTGCCAACGAGTCCATAAACTCCATCGTGGATACAAGTTTCGGAGCCCCGGTTTCGTCCTTGGTGAACTTGAAGATGAACACGATCTCCACGGGGATGTCTGGTTCTCCGTCTTGCAACGCGCAGTGGGCAATCGTCTTAGAGATAACCCATCGTCAGCGTTTCGCACTTCAGCCAACACATTTCAAGCACGAGCAATGACAGATGTAACTTACGTGCATGGTGATGGAGCCAGGGTTATCTATGGTGTCGAGGATCTCGAACTACAGCATTGCTGAAATAAGATTTTTGGGCACGCCGGCCACTCAAAACGCGATTTCCTACCTTGAGAGACTTGAGCCTGGAATTAATCCCAACAACGTGCACTTTCCACTGGTCTTTGGTGCGTCGGGGGGCTCCCAGCCTGGCCGGGCACCGCTCAAAATCAGTACCGATTCCGCCCCTAGCCTGAGGATGAAACTCTTGATAAGACGCACTGTGCCGGCAACGCCTGATGCGTAAAATCATCAGCCATGAACGGAGTCGCAACGTCCGGGTTCCCGGTCTCTAACGCCTCCTTGAGTTTGTAGACGATATCGAGCTGTGCGGACATGGTTTTTCAAGCGCTTTGGAACGAGAGATGCAGGGTGATGGTTACTGCAAGCGAATCCCTTTCTGTCATAGGCCCGTCGCTAAGGTCGGGTGGCATCTGCACAAGGCCGGCGCTGATGACAAATATCAGACCGACGCTTGTGGGTCGGATGTCGATCACTTGAGCGCCCACCCATCGCGACGACACCTTTAAATAACAGCCAAGAATCAGACCAACCCACACAACATACAGAGTGTCTTCGTCTATAATACATGAGCAGGTGATTGAGCACCAAGTGAGATCGTGAAGAGTACACAGTTACATAACATCCAAATTCCGGGCGGGGTATAGCGCGCGGCGGAGAAAGAAAAGAGAGTCATGAGAGGAAGGGAAACACGGATTACTGGTCACTCCTCTAGTACCTCCAGAATGACGGCCTCCGGAAGTCCGTAGTGTAAAATCGCGAGAAATCGCCCATTCCACATCTTATCCTCTTCGTGCGACCGCCAGTGAGGAGGCAACCAGAAGAGTCGCTTCCCATTGGAATTGAGTATCCATCCATCGCTCGTGATTTTGTGGCCACGGGAGGATGTCCAGGGGCATCCTTCTGGTGGATGCCTACTTGATTCTAGACACTCCATCTTGAGGAGGTCGGATTCGTCGTCCTTTACAGTTGCCCATCCTTGCAATCTACTAAAGAAAGAACGCCGCCAGACTTCGCGCCCATCCGGAGTGAACCACGGCATGTATCCCCGATGGCTTGGTGATCGGACGGTCGCGAGATGCTTCCCAGTGGTCATGTCGTAGATATTCAGGCCTACGGATTGTTCCACAACTGCCCCCGCAATGGCGGTGTAGTTGAAATCTGGGGATATCGAGGCCGAAGGTCGTAGCGGCGACCCGAGAAATGGTGAGTGATCGAAGATTGTTGTCCGAAAGCTGTCGCCGATGTTCGCGGTGGTATCGAGGGCGCTATCCCTTGGAGGTAAGGTCCAAGTGACGATCTTACCCTCACCAACGACGACAACAATACCCCCGGCCACCCTCAGGCCATAAATTTTCATACCCACATCAATCGTCAACCGCGGGACACCGGACTTGAGGTCGAGAACTGTGGTTACGTTGTCCCCCAACCGTGCGGCTGCTGCCAATGATTCATCCGGTGAAAATCCGAGCACGAAAGACTGAGTGTCCTGAAAACCTTCGGTCGGAACACTGGGGAGGGGGGTAGTTGAACCTGCTGTATGCCATAGCTGGAGGATCAAATCCCTGAATGCGAGAATCGACCGCCCATCTGGGGAGAGAAGTGTTTCGCAATGTCGGGCGCTGGACATGAGCTTTTGATGAAGGGCATAGCCGGTGGGGGTGTCTTTCCAGAGGTGAATTTCTGAACCATGAGCACATGCAAAAAAGGATCCATCAGAGGAGAAGGTCATCCATACGGGCCACCCGATTTCCATATAACTCAGGAGGAGTTTTGAACGTCGGGCGTCCCACACGGAGATCGCATTTTCGAGGACGAAAGCAAGCCGGGAGAGGGTGGGAAGGAAGAGGGATTCCTTCGAGGGGTCGAAGTTGTTCGGGGTGGGCAGGGACTCGACCACTGTGGCTGGATGTTCCAAGGTGAATCCGACCTCCCATATTGTGATGGACCTTAGCCCAAAAGTAGCGAATCGAATGCATTTGTCATGTGTCCAGATTATGTCTGTGACCGGCCTCTCGACTGGGTGGTAGCCAATTGAGGTGCTGGAGAGATTGTTATAGGTAACGATGACGGCAACGTCGCGGCGCTCGAACAAGACTCCAAACATCATTCCACATCCAGAATGAGTTATTGAGAGAGCCACTCCGGGATCTTCCTCCTGGTCCTGGTAATAGAAAGAGCCACCTGGGTAGCCCTCTTCCCATTCCCCCCGCTCTGGGTAGGTGATACTGGCCAGAACACCCGTCTGGACATCCCAGCTGATAAACGCTTCCGGTTCGACGCTGAGTCGTGTTAACAAGCGACTGTCAACAGAGAAAGCGAGCAAGAGAGGGCGACCCTGTTGTACTGTGAGGGATTTGATTCGTTTGAGAGTTGCCGCATCCAATATCTGTATCTCTGTGAAGCAGTCGATCGCGATGAACCTACTGCACGGTGACCATACGGTGCGCCAGATCTGGAGAGAACATTTCGCGGCCACGATAACCGGATCCCATGACATCGGGGCCCCTTGCACAATCCTCGTCAAGGGGTAAGCATAGGGCTCGTACAATCTCCGTACCATCGACGTCCGAGGGGATAGGGGAAGGGCCGAGTGGTATATATGTGCAGCAGATGTGCTGATGACCTCAAAAAATCCGGTGACAAATCGAAAGTAGTCATTGACCAAGTCGAGGGCCGCTGATTCCTGGATAAAGTATGAACAAATTCATGAAATCCATCGAGCATACAGTCCCGACGCACCTCCAGCCACTTTCGTGCAACCTCTAATGCGTCAATCGCATCCCTTACGATGCCGAGGATGCTAAGCACCTCTAACCAGAATAGAAACTTTTGCTCCAGGAACTGACGTAAGATGGGGGTGATTTTGGCCTTGTGGGTTTGCGCTGTGTTCGCACCAACCAGGTGCTTATGCCACGACTCGCATGCATATCGTAAGCCATGGTCGATGTTTCCCTCGGCCCTCTTCCGCAAGCCATCAGCCTCATCGTTCGTGGAGCCATCTGGGAACCCAAACATATTCTTCTTCAACATTCGGTTCATTAGCTCCAGGCAGCCTATCACAAGTTCTGAGTGGTGATCGGGAGGGGAGATGTAGAACCTCGGGTTGTTGCATCGGGTCGAATCAACGAGAAAGTCAGGGAAGGATTTATGAAAGGGCCGAACGGGGTGGTTGGCGTCTGACTGAAGGATAAGAAGCGAGTGAAATGACGAAAGTAGGGGGAAGACATCCTCCACATCGAAACCCAAGAACGCGGCGATGGCGGATGGAGGAAGGGGGTTTGTGGCAAGGATCACAGCACCAAGGACAGAGCGGATCCTGGGGTCATTCCGTAGGCCATCGTCACCGAAGGCCTCCTGAAGAATTGTTGTGTAGAGGGAATCGAGTGTCGTGTTCATCTTCAGCTTGGTCTTCCCTTCGTGGGCGCTGCTCTCGGGTGACTGAAGAAGGAAGTTCAGCCGCTTTCTGGGATTGTCGTTCCGGTTGTCGATGAACTTGACAGTTGCTACGGCATAGATGAACAGTCCTCCCACCCGCTCGCAAAGGAGGTCCCCCTGTTCTTCCGTCGGCCAACCGTCCAATCCACCCCGACGATTTGCGATTTCCAGGAAACTATGTTTGAGGAACCACCGAATGTCGTTGTTGACGAGGGCCGGTTCAACTTTGTGGAGGATAAGAACGTCCGCCGCTTTTGCCAACAGGGGAAGACGGAACCCTTCCCGAATCCATGGTTCCGGACGACCAGTAAGGAAGAACTTGACCTTGGGGATCTCGGATACAAACTGCCCAAGGACGGATAGGATCGCAGATTCGGGTTCGTCATCTTTGCACTCGTCCAAGGCGTCAACGATGATCACAGTCGAAATGTCGCACTCCCTGAGGGGTTGTACAATCAACTTGTCCATTTGGTGATACGGTGACTCGTAGGCGACTCCTGGATCCGACTGCACTAACGGGACGAGCGTCGATCGAAAGTCGGTGTACTTGCGCGCGAGCTGGACGGCGAGGGTGGGGAATATAAAATGGAGGTTGCTCCGGTCCTCAAAGTCTCGCGATCAGAAGAATGAGGCTCCGAGCTGTCCATCCGCGAACACCCTCTCCGCGATCGTCTGGGCGATGGTGCTCTTCCCTGTTCCAGCCAGACCATTCAACCAGTAGACAGGGAGCTGATCGAAGTCCCTCGTCCAGAGTTCAATGCGATCCAGAACAGCTCCGCGAGTTCCCTTGAGACATCCCTTGCGGCCGCCATGCCGATACTCGGCCCCCTGTGCACAGCGGAAATTGTTGAGGACAGCCGCTTCAGCTATCAGAGGTTTGCGTTAGGTGCCGGTTGTCGAAAACGGAAGATGCTCTGACCTGCGTTCTGTCTAGAGGTTATTACCATCGCTTCGATGCGAAATGGACACTCACAATCATCTTGCATTCTCGCATATAGATCGCCATCTGTTGCACCGCCTGCGGTTGTTATGAGTATCGAGAAGGGTGTTAATGTTACGAACGGACCTGGTATGCGGAGATAGTCTCCCGTAGATCTTCGAGGAGCCCAGGTACCACTTCATAGTCCTGAACGCGGTCACCGGATAGCTGCGGTCCCAGCCTCTCAGACCACGACCGTAATCGCCCTTCGATGTCCTTGAATTGGCTGGAAGGAACTTAGCGCCTTGTTTGAGGGGGAGGGGACATGGGAATCATTGGATACCGTATTAATTGGCTCCGACGTCTCTGCTCTGCCACGTCACCCGGACGTGTTGCAAAATGTCTTCCCAGTACAACCACACGTAAGAGAAGGTCTTCGACCTTGGTTCTGACTTCCTACAGGTGTACTCGTCAAAGAGAGGTTTTGAGCAGGGGGTCATGTGCGAACTTGGCAATCCGTGTAAATATCGGAGATGGTTCCTAGGACGTCTTCAAGAGAACCGAAACCACCCGCGGGCTCCTTTGGAACATCAATATGAGCAGTGCCAATCCTGAGTGCGGTGTCCTCCCGGTCGCTCTCTGGGACTGGTAGATGTTAACAGAAGGCGAATGACACGAAGGTACCGACACGTACCTCTCGGCGTCTCTGCTAGTCCGCCTTCTCCCTTTCTAGTTCCACCAGTACTCTCTTCTGACAGGGAGAGGTACGGAGATCCGCATGAGGACCAACCACACCAGCAAGGACCAGTGATACTCGCTTTTCGTGTCTCTCTCGAGCTTGGCACCATCAATCACAACACCGGGGGCTGAGGTTTTCAGCGAGGAAAGACCTTGATCTTCGTCTCTCTTCTTGTCGCGAAACACGATCCGTGAAGGCCCGGGGTTCTCATCTAGCGTCGCGGTCGGATCAGGTCAATCTACGCCTGGATCCCGATGGGATCACCTTTGGGGTCGACGTCGAGCTCTACTCCGAAACCGAGTGGTCCAAGGGCGATATTGGTGGGAACTCCCAAAGCGATGTACTGTTGGGGAGGGTTGGGTGATTTCTTGGGCCCTTTATTGGGGGGCTGGCTCATTTGTGTTATCGTGGCAAGAGGAGACCAAAGTGGTGGACCCACGAAGCCAAATTCCTACCCTTGTTTTTTTTTTTTAAATTGCTCCTACCCTTGTGCTTGTCACCAGGGCAGCGAGGTATTTTTCCACGAAAGGAATGTCGGTTTTGTGCCAAAGTTTAAATCAGCTCCTTCATGAGAAAGGCGAGCGAGAAACCTATGGAACTCGGGTAGTGAAACAAACGGGAGCTGCTCTCCGCGCCAGCGTGTGATCGTACTTTACATTTCTTAGCTCGCTTTGCGCTTGTCAGCCGTGCACCAAAGGCTAAAACCGTTATGTACAATACCGATCCCAAATTCGAAAGCAACTGAGAAAAACATTTCCGATATGTACGAGATATCGAACAAGGGCGTACGAGCGTCATGAAATACATCCAGCTGGTGAAGGCGACAGCCTAAACCTCGAGGATCGTCACCAGCTTTCCCCTTTGTGTCGACACTTCCAGATGCTATGAAGTAGGGCCGAGCTGCCGCCTCATTTGGTTCAACGTCCAGGAGGTTTCCCCTTCCCCCTGACGATTCAAGCCACGTCGTTACTGCCTCGAGGGAGAAAGGTAGTTCGTGGCAGAGATGAGTGACGTATCCGCATATGTGGTGAATGATAGTATGAATGATTGGCGCGGGTAACTCAGCAAAGAGGTGGAACAACCGTTTCCTGAATATGTTACAGTTGCGTCGACGGCCTCCGTGACAACGCTCTGTCACCAACTCGCCTGCGTCCTGCGAGTACACGTTCAGATCCAGTTGAATGACGAACAAGAGTGGGGGGCGACAATAGAAGAAAAGTCTGTAGAACAAAACAAACGCAGACACCGTATCGGAGGGCGAATGTGGAGACGGATAAGACACGGTCCCACGGACAGCCTACAGATCACATAGACCGTGGAGGACACCGCCAACACTGCCAGGGTTCATACGTACATACACCCATCAACACCCCAGATATGCCACCAGTGCCACCTGACAGGTTGACACTGGGCGGCAAGCCGAGGGATTCGCGGCGCGAGATGGGCAGGTGCCGAGAAGTGCAGCTCCGCGGACAGCCACCCAGTTATCGTCTTTGCCCACTTGACGTCAACTGGGCATATTCGCCCGCTTTTCAATGTCTCCAGTTCAGGCAAAGTGTCGTTCACGCCAACGCCCGAGACTCAGTTCTTCTGGTTGGACGCCACAGATGCTACACGTGTCGTGGAATATATAGGTCAAAGCCCCCCCCCCCCCCTCTCACCCCGCAGACCCCAAACCCCTCCCCGCCTTCCTGCACCAGCGA
>Ga0307513_10000473_pt1 | contig 57852 bp, 62 predicted proteins | sample 15_EM_MG_FD_202174 | JGI IMG/M metagenome (GOLD analysis project Ga0307513, IMG submission 202174) | Populus trichocarpa ectomycorrhiza microbial communities from riparian zone in the Pacific Northwest, United States - 15_EM | ecosystem: Host-associated > Plants > Roots > Unclassified | place...
GGGCTTGCACAACCATACGGCAGTACGTTCCAAGGAGTACGCCAGTCCCAACCCCGCCTAGCCCGCAGTACATCTGGAAAAGTACCACCCGCGCGATTCGTAGACCGAAGTCCAAGTATCCGGCCAGCACACGGAAGTCACAAAAAATTAACCACCCAGCTAGGGTACGAACAAAGTAAATCCACCTCCCATAACCTTCCACCAAACACAACCGTAAGCAGGTCATAGCCACAACCAAGCTCACAATCCGGCAAACCGGTCACGCATCCCTCCAACCAAACATAAATCCAACTAAAATAAAATAAAACACAACACATGGACCACCATCCATCTCGCAAACCCAACAATCTAACCGCGTTTCCACGAGGTACTCAAACCGGCTAGCACAGGTTTTCCACCATCGCCAACCCATCCCTCGAACATGGCCATAATTTGCTCAAAACACCTGGCACCAGTTCTCAACCTCAGGTGATTTGTAATAACACCGGGGAGATCCCAATCGCACACACATGTGTCGGGTTGGTCCAGCCACCATTGTACGGGGAGTTACCACATCAGCCCAAAAACCAGAGATGCCTACCGTAAATCCACACCCGGCGGGTATTAGTGACATCTGTGCTCGACAGAACCGGCCCCTTGGTAGGGCTAAAGCCTTTTATTATGATATCATACCGGTAGTATGATACCAGAATTTCTGGGCTATCGGTGCAGTACCATTGTAGTTTATCAAGCTAGCCGATTCACCGCAAGAGTTCTAGGGTGTTTGTTCATCGCAGCGCGCGACCTACGTTGTGCCGTGGAGAGCTACTGAACGAGGTAATTTGGGGCATTTCCTACTACCGGCGCGGCAGGCAGAAGCAGAGTGTTGCTGGTAAGAATTTGGGGGAGGTTGATTGGATGGTTCTAAGGTGCTCATAAGGTTCCACAGAAGACCCCGCTTTCCTTCAGCCCTCAAGAGTTCTCGTGACAGTAGTCGCTGACCCCCTCATCCATTATCCACGATATCCTAAGCAGAAAATACGGAAAATGTCGCAATATTTTAGTAACAACACCAACTCTGTGAACACGGCCATTAGCGTGTCGAATAGCTATACCATTGCCGATGACCGGTTTCAAGTCTTGACCTGGTTATCGCCACTAGACCCCAGGCTACGGCACCAGGATATTCAAGGCCGCAGGGTCGGGAACGTAGGGGAATGGCTCATACAGACCGAGGAGTTTGAAAGCTGGTGCACGGGTAGTGAGGGAGGCGAATCCGATAATGCAGTTCTATTTTGCTACGGAGATCCCGGGGCTGGTAAGACGTATATTAGGTACAAAGAGTGAACCGCGGCGGATGGAAAGAAAAGGGCGATTGCTGACAAGCTGCGATGTTAGCTCACTGGTGGTAGACAGCTTGTGCGATCAGGCCAGAAAACGAGGTCTCGCTGTTGCGTGTTTTTACTTCGACTTCGCTAGTCAAAAGGAGCAGTCTCCCACGAGCATGCTGGGTGCCATCCTCAAACAGGTTGTGGGTGGACTAGCGGAGATGCCAGGGGAAATAGCCCAAACATATGAAGACCAGGGAAAGGTGATTGGGGGACGGGGGCCGCAGCTTGCCGACATTGTGAAGATGCTACAGATCACCTCTTCCAAAAAACGCACGTTCATATGCGTTGACGCACTAGACGAATGCCTGGCAGGATATCGAGTCAAGGTTCTTGACTCGCTGAACCAAGTCCTCCAAAAGTGTCCAGGCACTCGAATATTCATAACTGGAAGACCACATGTTCAGCCTGAAATCGCGAAGCGTCTCCCTGGAAGAGTAAGGAGTGTATCTATCACTCCGAGGAGAAATGATATCATCGGATATGTTCGTGCCAGGCTGGACGAGGACACATTCCCGGACGCAATGGATACTATTCTAGAAGCAGAGATCATAGAGAAAATCCCAGATAAGATCTCGAAAATGTATGTACGATAGAAGAAACGACACTCTCTGGAACTATCAGCTGACTAATAAATATCTAGATTCCTACTCGTCTCGCTAAGCATGGATGCGATCCTTCAAGAAACCACAATTCATCGGAGGCGAGAAAAGCTTAGGGCAATGACAGATGGGTTGGGGTTGGGGAATGCTTATGGTGCAACACTGGATCGGATAAAGGGACAAGGAGGAGAGAGATCGAGGCTCGGTATGGCTACTTTGATGTGGATCTCGCACGCGGAGCAGCTATTGAAGCCCGATGACCTCTGTCACGCCCTAGCAGTCGAAATAGGGTCGCCGAATCTCAACACCGACAATGTTCCTTCGATAGGGACACTGCTAGCTTGTTGCCAAGGACTTGTTTTCGTAGATAAGGAAGCTTCCACAGTCAGGTTAATCCACTTTACCCTCCAGGAATACCTTCTAGCTCATCCCGAACTTTTTGGTACACCTCACTCGACAATAGCAGAGACCTGCTTGAGCTATCTGAATTCCCGGCAGGTCAAGGCTCTTTCGATTAGTCCCTCTCCTAATCTCCAAGACGTGCCCTTTCTCAAACATTCCTCACTCTACTGGGGAGTCCATGCAAAAAGAGACCTTTCGGATCGCGCGAAATCGCTTGCTTTAAAACTATTTGATGACTGCGAGAACCACATATCCACTAAAATCCTCCTGGAAATGTGGTACACTATTGATTTTAGTAAACCCTCCCTGTTTAGTGGTCTACACTGTGCTTCCATCTTCGGGATTGATGAGATTGTAGCTGGTCTGGTAAAGGTGGAAGGTTGTGATGTCAACAAAAAAGATCGCCTGGGTAATACATCTCTCACGTGGGCTGCTCGCCGTGGGCACGAGGGAGTGGTGAAAATACTGCTTGGGCGGGGCGACATCAATCCCGATATACCAAATAATGACGGCGATACACCACTCTGTTGGGCTGCTATCACTGGACGCGATGGAGTGGTGAAAATACTGCTCGGACAGGACGACGTCAATCCCGATAAACCAGATAATCGTGGCCGAACACCACTTTGTTGGGCTGCTATCAAGGGGTACGAGGGAGTGGTGAAAATACTACTTGGACGGGACGACGTCAATCCCGATAAACCAAATAGTGACGGCGACACACCACTCCATCGTGCTGCTGCTCATGGGTGCGAGGGAGCGGTGAAGATACTGCTCGGACGGGACGACGTCAATCCCGACAAACCAAATAATAACGGCGAAACACCGCTCTGTTATGCTGCTCTTCATAGGCAAGAGGGAGTGGTGAAAATACTGCTCGGACGGGACGACGTCAATCCCGATAAACCAGATAAGTACGGCCGAACACCACACCATTATGCCGTTAGTCAGCAGCATGAGGGAATTATAGCCCTACTCCACTCCCGGAAAGCTACAGCCCGCAGCACAGGCTAGGGCCGGAGAGATCGATTTCCTCGCCGCCTCGGTACACGGGAAGCCTATCTTCCTCCGCGATAACTCCGTTGATATGTTGAAGCTATTGTTGCCGTCCGCTCCTCTTTCTCTCCAAATACCTTTCCTCCCTTTCTAGCATATAGAACACTTGCCTTAGAATCAAGCCCAGACACACCCCTAGTGTAGCTAGCCCAATAATACCCTACGCGACTAGAATGCATGTATTACACATCGCCGCATCCACCTACACCTCCCAGGCGTTTTTTACATATTGTCACTGTAACTTCCCAGTTTTCCACATACAGAGCTTTACCTCTATTGTATTGGATAGCTTCGGTTCATTTTATGGCTACTCAAAAATGCACATTAACCTTACTTTCGTATTCATATTTTCTAATTTTAGATTCTAATTCTGCATTTTTCGCATCTTTCTCACTATTCTTTCCCCACCTTTTCTATAGAATTAATTGTTTTTCTGTATAGTATATCTCCTCCTCCTTGCTTCCTTCCCCCCTCCTATCCCTAGATGAAGGGCGTAGTAGTACACATTTGTTACTATCGCCCAGGACTCGGTCAAGAAAAAGCTTTCACTGGGCACACACATATTTAGTCCATTTCCAACTGAATTTTGAAAAGCGAGGTTGAAAGTTTTGCGGTGGGGCGCGGTGTGATACTACTACCATTAGTTCTTATGGAGGATTGACTAATTAGTCATGATAACGCACTCCCTTTAATAGATGATAGCATACCTATTGGGCAATTTTACACTACGCGGACGACCGAGTTAGAGGCGTGACAAACCCCTCCAAAATATAGTATACCCAATTATGACCACTACGCTCTGTGAGAGTGCTTTGGTGCAGCAAATTCGGTATAATAGAATAGGAGGAAAAAGGTACGAGACCACCTTAGAAAAACTAGTGGGGCGACCCCCGTTAATCACATGATATCACTCACATCTCTCTAACTGCTAGTAGCTGACGCATCTGAATTTTTCGCCGGCCCGGGAAACATACATACAGCGTTTGCAAGCGGCTAGTCCTGCTAGACTTGGGGTCCAGGGTAGCAGGGCTCGGTTTTTGTGGTGGGTGGCCGGGCCGGACTGCAGACCATAGTCCTGCTTTCAGGGCCTATCTGACCGGTCCTGGCCGAACTGCAGATATCTGCAGGCTTTCGAGTCGTCAGATATTCTCAGGCATCTGAAAGTCTCTGCTACTATAAACAAAATATTTACTAATCTGATGGCATATTCCGAAAGTCTGGCCTGTAAAGCCCAAGTCAGGGCCGCTTGCGGACGCTGCATACATACAAAACGACATGACCATAGCCTACCTAATCTTTCATAACGTCGCTAGAAGGGATGGAATGAGGGATATTGAAGAAGACACAATCAAGCTAGTGCACGTAGTGGGGTGTTAAATTTCTACTGTATTATAGTAGTTGCCACTATACCTTAGAGTACTCGTTCGGTCACTCAATAGGATGTAGATATATTCGTGAAGTGCTTTATCGTAAAGTACCTCTATTTTCGCTCGTCATGCATGTGCATAGTACATAAGAGAAGGGAGAGGAAGAAAAAAAAGAAGGCTTGGGAAATGACTAGCTTGTTGGCATAGCTGATCATATTTTCAGGTTGACGGGTGGAAAGTCTCCCAATAGCCGGGGTGAGACAACATATTTGAATACCAGCACTAACTATCCTAGACCATCAAAAGTGGAAGCTAGGGAGTTCCCCTAGTAGGTGGGCGTAATGTCCAGAGTACGAACCGTAAGGAGAAGAGTTATAGTAGAAATCGATTGTAGATGAGAAAAGTGGATGCTACTTGTAGACTGCCGGCATAATAATATTATAGTGTATTTCTTTCGAAGCCTCGAGTAATTGCTCTATCCCCTCTGCCGATCTATCCTATGGGGGTTTATGTAAGAAATAGATTATCTCGGTTGGCTTGACCCTTGGCATGGAAGGGACAGATCATGAGCGATAGGTTGTTCCTGTAGCTAGCGTTCAAGGTCTATTATGTAGTCCTGGAGGGCTTTGATTTTTGCCGGTTCTCGCCCAGGGAGGGCAATTGAAGCTATCGTGGGATATGATATGAGGATGCTGGTTGGCTAGGCCCCAGAATATGACCTGTCATAAGAGGTGATGATGGGGTTGGGGTTAGTAGTCTTGCACAGCGGCTACCGTAAGTTACCGTACAAGTACCAGAATTTCTGGGGCTACAGGTAAACACGAGCTGCCCCTCCCACCCCAAGAAACCTAAAGAAAAAAGGTCAGACGGAGACGAGGAGGAAATGACCACTTGATAATTATGATTTTTGTTATAGTTATTACGTAGACTTTGATTCTACACTTTTATTTGTCAAGAAGATGGTGATGGAGTTTTTTTTGTTATATTAAGGTTTTTCTAGGCCATACTTAAGGGTGCATGCCGGAGTTTTCCTGTAGTTAAATACGAAATAAACTCATAGGATTTTACAAAAAAAAAAAAATGGGGCTACAGGTAAAGTACCATAAATTTAGTAGTTTATCAAGCTAGCTAATTCACCGCAAGAGTTCTAGGGTGTTTGTTCATCGCAGCGCGCGACCTACGTTGTGCCGTGGAGTGCTACTGAACAAGGTAACTTAGGGCATTTCCTACTGCCGACGCGGCAGGCAGAAGCAGAGTGTTGCTGGAAGGAGGTTGATTGGATGGTCCTAGGGTGTTCATGAGGTTCCACAGAAGACCCCGCTTTGCTTCAGTCCTCGAGAATTCTAGTGCCTGTAGTCGATTAACCCCCTCATCCATTATCCACGATATCCTAAGCAGCAAAAAGCCTAAAATGTCGCAATATTTTAGTAACAACACCAACTCTGTGAACACGGCCATTAACGTGTTGAATTACACCATTGCCGATGGCCTGTCTCATATCTTGACCTGGTTATCGCCACTAGATCCCAGGCTAAGACACCAGGACATTCAAGGGCGTCGGGTCGGAAACGTAGGGGAATGGCTCCTACAGACCCAGGAATTTAAAACCTGGTGCACGGGTAGTGAGGGAGGCGAATCCGATAATACAGTTCTATTTTGCTACGGAGATCCCGGGGCTGGTAAGACGTATATTAGGTACAAAGAGTGAACCTCGGCGGATGCAAAGAAAAGAGAAATTGCTGACAAGCTGCGATGTTAGCTCACTAGTGGTAGACAGCTTGTGCGATCAGGCCGGGGAACGAAATCTCGCTGTTGCGTGTTTTTACTTCGACTTCGCTAATCAAAAGGAGCAGTCCCCCACGGGCATGCTGGGTGCCATCCTCAAACAGGTTGTGGGTGGACTAGAGGAGATGCCATGGGAAATAGCCCGGGCCTATGAAGGCCAGGGAAAGGTGATCGGGGGACGAGGGCCGCAGCTTGCCAACATTGTGAAGATGCTGCAGATCACCTCTTCCAAAAAGCCCACGTTCATATGCGTTGACGCACTAGATGAATGCCTGGCAGGATATCGAGTCAAGGTTCTTGACTCGCTCAACCAAGTCCTCCGAAAGTGTCCAGGCACTCGAATATTCATAACTGGAAGACCGCATGTTCATCCTGAAATTTCGAAGCGTCTCCCTGGAAGAGTAAAGAGTGTACCTATCACTCCGAGGAGAGATGATATCATCGGGTATATTCGCGCCAGGTTGGACGAGGACACATTCCCGGACGCAATGGATAATAGTCTAGAAGCAGAGATCATAGAGAAAATCCCAGATAATATCTCGAAAATGTATGTACGATAGAAGAAACGGCACTAGAACTATCAGCTAACTAATAAATATCTAGATTCCTACTCATCTCACTAAGCATGGATGAGATCCTCCAAGAAACCACAATTCATCGCAGGCGAGAAAGGCTCAGGGCAATGACCGATGGGCTGGGGTTGGGGAATGCTTATGGTGCAACACTGGATCGGATAAAAGGACAAGGAGGAGAGAGATCGAGGCTCGGTATGGCTACTTTGATGTGGATCTCGCACGCGGAGCGGCCCTTGAATCCTGATGACCTCTGTCACGCCCTAGGGGTCGAAATAAGGTCGCCGAATCTCAACACCGACAATGTTCCTTCAATAGGGACATTGCTAGCTTGTTGTCAAGGACTTGTTTTCGTAGACAAGGAGGCTTCCAGAGTCCGGTTAATTCACTCTACCCTCCAGGAGTACCTCCTTGCTCATCCCGAACTTTTTGGTACACCTCACTCGAAAATAGCAGAAACCTGCTTGGGATATCTGAATTCGCAGCAGGTCAAGGCTCTTTCGACCAGCCCCCCCGCTAATATTCAAGACGTGCCCTTTCTTGAATACTCCTCACTCTACTGGGGAGTCCATGCAAAAAGAGACCTTTCGGATTGCGCGAAATCGCTTGCTCTAAAGCTATTTGATGACTGCGAGAACCACATATCCACTAAAATCCTCTTGGGGAGGTGGTACCATATTGATTTTAATAAACCATCCCTACTTAGTGGTCTACACTGTGCTTCCTTCTTCGGGATTGATGAGATTGTAGCTAGTCTGGTAAAGGCGGAAGGTTGTGATGTCAACAAAAAAGATTGCCTGGGTAATACATCTCTCTCATGGGCTGCTCACCGCGGGCACGAGGGAGTAGTAAAAATACTGCTTGGACGGGACGACGTCAATCCCGACAAACCAGATAATGGCCGAACACCACTCTTTTGGGCTGTAATTTGGGGGCACGAGGGGGTGATGAAAATACTACTCGGACGGGACGACGTCAATCCCGATAAACCAGATAATGATGGCCAAACACCACTCTGTTGGGCTGCAATTGGTGGGAAAGAGGCAGTGGTGAAAATGCTACTTGGACGGGGCGACGTCAATCCCGACAAACCAAATAGTGACGGCGACACACCACTCCATCGTGCTGCTGTTCATGGGCGCGAGGGAGTAGTGAAGATACTGCTCGGACGGGACGACGTCAATCCCGACAAACCAAATAATGAGGGCCAAACACCACTCTGTTGTGCTGCTGGTTGTGGGCATGAGGGAGTAGCGAAAATACTACTTGGACGGGGCGACGTTGATCCCGACAAACCAGATAAGTACGGCCGAACACCACTCCATTATGCCGTTAGTCGGCAACATGAGGGAATTATAGCCCTACTCCACTCCCGGAAAGCTACAGCCCGCAGCACAGGCTAGGGTCTGAGAGATCAATTCCTCGCCGCCTCCGTACACGGGATGCCTATCTTCCTCCGCGATAACCCGGTTGACATGTTGTATAGTAGCTATTGTTGCCGTCCGCTCCTCTTTCTCTCCAAATGCCTTCCCTCCCTTCCCAACTTATAGAACACTTGCTTTAGAATCAAGCCTAGACACCCCCAGTGTAGCTAGCCCAATGATACCCCACGCAACTAGAATGCATGCATTATACATCGTCGCACACACCCTCACCTTCCAGGCGTTTTTCACATATTGTCACTGTAGCTTCCCAGTTTTCAACATACAGAGCTTTATCCCTATTGTATTGGGCAGCTTCGGTTCACTTTATGGCCTACTCAAAAATTTACCTTAAACTTACTTTCGTATTCACATTCTCCAATTTCGGATCCTCATTCCGCATTTTTCTCATTTCTCTCATCTTCTTATTTTCCTCATCTCTTTCTTCCTCATCTTTTCTATCAAATTGATTTTTTTCGTATAGTATATCTCCTCCCTACTTCCTTTCCCCCCTCTTCTCCCTAGATGAAGGGTGTAGTAGTCCACATTTGTTACTATCACCCAGGACTGAATCAAGAATATCTTGCCCTGGGCATACACACATTTAGTCCGTTCCCAACTGAATTTCGAAAAGCGAGAATGAGAGTTTCGCGGTGTGGTGCGGTGCTACTATTATTGGCTCTTATGGAAGATTTACTGATTAGTCACGATAACTCACTCGCTTTAACAGATGATAGATACTTATTGTGCAAACTTACACTACCGGACGACCGGGTCGGAGGGGCGAGGGAGGGTGTAAACCCCTCCAAATTACAGTATGCCCAATTATGACTACGCTCTAGGAGAGTGCCTTGATGCAGCCAATTGGGTATTATAGAACAGGGGGGAGGGGATACGAGACCACCTCAGAAAAACGACTTTTGGGCGATGCCCGTTAATCACATGATATCATTCACATCTCTCTAACCGCTAGTAGCTGACGCATCTGGGTTTTTCTCCGGCCCGGGAAACATTCATGCAGCGTTTGCGGGCGGCCGGGCTAGGCTTTTGTGGTGGGTGGCCGGACCAGACTGTGCACAATAGTCCGGCTTTCAGGGCCTATCTGACCCGGCCTGGACGGACTGCAGATATTTGTAAGCTTTCGAGTCATCTTCAGATATTTGGAGATATTTGCAGGCATCTAAAGATCTCTGCTACCATAAGCAAAATATTTACTAATCTGATGGCATATTCCGAAAGCCTGGCCTACAAAAGCCAAGTTAGGACCGCTTGCGAACGCTTCATATATACAAAACGACATGGCCATAGCCTACGTAATCTTTCACAACGTCGCTAGAAGGGATGGAATGAGGGATGTTGAAGAAGACACAATCAGGCTAGTGCTGGTAATGCAGAATTTCAAATTACTACTGGATGATAGTAGCTGTCACTGCGCCGTAGAGTACTCGTTCAGTCACTCAATGGGATGTGGATATATTCGTGAAGTGCTTTATCGTAGAGTACCTCTATTTTCGCTCGTCATGTATGTGCATAGTACACGTACAGTCGTGTAACAAAATTCCTGGCACCCCCGACTGAGCAATGGGACAAGAATACCTCTAAATTGACCACCTTGTATGTCCTCCCTCAGCTTGAATTAATAAAGAATAGAAATTACAAGGTCCTGTTTGCCATGACCGCATTTTTACTTTGAGCATGGGGTATGTGGAGTGGTTGAGGTGAAGCAAGGTGAATAATAAAATTTTACCAGGGTGCCATGTCTTTTGTTACAAGAGTGTAAATAGAAGAAGGGAGAGGAAGAAAAAAAGAAGGCTTGGCAAAATGTCTAGCTTGTTGGCATTGCTGATTATATTTTCAGGTTGATCGGTGGAAAGTCTCCCAATCGCCGGGGTGAGACAACATGTTTGAATACCAGAACTAACTATCCTGGATCACCAAAACTCGAAGCTAAGGAGTTCCCCTTGGTAAACTAAGGGCAGCCCAGGAATAATAAATGCCACGCTTGATATGACCCACAAAGTGAGTTTGTGGGGCGAAAGAAAGGAGAAACCGGATGACTACAAAGCAAATAGAGCCCCAAGGGACGAAACCTCTATCTTATCGACCCCGTATCCGTCAATTAACTTACAGTATAAGAACGAGCTAGTCAGCGGGTCAGCTGGGGGTGTCCCCGCTTGCTCTTCCCCCATAATAACGCTTTCGAGAGGGCCAAAGGCACAATACTATCGCTATCTCCAACCCCAACTTTATTTAACAGGACCAAATTGCACACCCTGTCGAGCGCTCCCTTCACATACGCGACGGAAATGTTGTAACAACAGCCAAACCGCTATATATAGCACTCTCTTCGAGAGGAGGGGGAGTGGGGGGGACAAAAGAACCCAAAACCAATTCAAAACCCCCCCCACTGCAACTTTCCCCACCATGACTATTAAAAGATAAAAATCCAGACCGGCCCCCGTAGCCCATCTATCTTTCCAACCACTACCCTACGCCTAACACCATCTACGGCAAACTCAACTAGTATGGTAACGTCTGCTATTAACAACAACAAAAACATCCCTTGCTCTCCACCTCCGAGTGACCCCTCATGACCAAATATTCCACCCCCCGCCACATGCATTCCCCACACATACAAGTTACAGGCATATAGAACCCGAACACTTGAGTCCGAATTTAGTATGGGCGGTGAGATACGCACAGATAATTTACCATACAAGAGTTTTATCCCTGTCCTTTCCTGTATGATACCAAAGAATAGTTACATCGGGGAGACTAGCCATGGAATTCGGGGAACATTTGTCCTCTGACAAAGAAAGCGAGTGTTTTGGAGACAGAGCATAAATATTCACCGGAACCCCCGCCGTTCCTCGTTCTACCGATATCATGAGAGAGTACTATGATTGGATACCGATGTCCTTTTTTACCAAAGATAAAATATCAAGCGCCTAAACTATCTATTTTCTAAAGAACCAGTTAAAAGATCAAGAAAAATGAATACTATCGACCAGTTCCTATGGTCTAATGTCTTAGGAGACTAGTCGGCTAATTTGAAACAGGGACCATCATGAGTTTCGAATCCGGGGGGCAGTGGATTAGTCGAGTATTAAAAATAATAAAAAAGCTCGGCGAACCACTTTTTTGCTGGGGGTAGGCCTAGGGTTGGTAATACCCTTGGGTCAATTCCCGCCAAATGTTGCGGTGGGACTGCTGGCTAGTGTTCGGGTGCTATGATATATGCCCGTAACCTGTACACCCAAACCTTCAAACCCTCACCTCTCTCGAACCACCCCGGCCCCATCTCCAGAGCTTCCCGTACGTTGCAGCTGGAAAGGCACTCCTCCAGATACCGCCTCTTGTGGCACTCTATACCAGCGAACAATGCCTCGACCACGAAGACCTCGTTGCTTGCGTGGGTAGAAGTTTACGATTTTTGTGATCGCTCTCGGGGTGATTCCCCGGATGGGGGTAGCTGTCGCAGTTATTCTGGAGGGGTGGAGTGGGGGTGGCGGTGTTCTAGTAGCATGGTTGGTGGTTTACTTGGCGCCAGATTATACTACGATACTATGCGTTAGTTGTGCTTCTCTCGGTTTAGTTTGTGATGCTTCTTTTCGTTCTGGTTATGTTTTGGTCGCGATTCTTGTACTTTAACCTATTACTTGGGGGTAGTAGTACTGTACTGCACCCACCACACATACTGTAACCTAGAAGCTGCACCACCGTAGAAATTGCGATACTGGAACACAAAGCAGCGTTAAGAGACGCGGGTCAGTGAGCATTGGCGCTTCTGGGCGTGCAGCAATGACATCCCCAAAGGGTATCATAGTAATACTCGCTTCGCTGGTACCATGCTTTCCCCGTGGAATAGAAAGAGTCTTGGGGTATTTGTGTGCTAACGCTAAAACTCCAGTTCTTTTCAGTAATGCTGGAATGCTACCGTACGTTACCGTATTGTGAGGAACTGACGCGGTGCCTCAAATTACATCTTGAGGTAGAGTGCCGGAGAAAGGTATCTCGCACTATTTAAAGTCTGATGCCTGGCGACGATGTCATTTCCCATAGGAACTCATGTCGCAAAAGGTGCCGATAAAGGCAGTTTCCCTATAACAAGAGGATTCCAGATGGCCAAACTGCAGAAGTTAAAAGCTGGTTAGGCAAAAGACCTAAAGATGAGGTTTTGGTCATATGAGGAGGATTGGCTACTGTAGGACGCTGCCCCGGAGGAGCCAAGCCGGATCCATCATGGCCGAATATTTGGTGAGGGCTCCAGCAAGATATCGGCTGGTGGATGCACTCTTAGTAAAGACGCGTGATTACCGTATCGTATCGTATGTATTTAGACGACCGTTCGAACCACAAGATTCAGCGAGTGACTGTCTATGTCCCAGATGAACGGTGGCACGTTAATAATCCTGGGTAATGGTCACTCCACCCTCTTGGTATATTTCACTTTTCTCGAGTTTACATAACGTCACAACCATTTAGTCACAACCACCAAAAAAATGTCAACACTACGGCTGTGATCACCGTAAACTGTCGGCTTTCATCCACCCCTCCCGGCCAGCCACTTTATCTGCCAGTAACCATTACAACATAACCATAGCCGAATAAAGTAATGTAAAATCAGAAAGAAGAAAACGGCGATAAAGAAAATAGAACGCAAACGACATAAACTCCCCCATCCATCCATCCGGCCCGGCCATCTAAATTCCTACTCCGGCGAAGCAAAGACAAAGGAGATAAAGGACAAGCCGCCTACTTCCTGAACCCTCTCAATAACGATGGGATCTTACTCTTGCGGCTTAGGCCCACACGAAACGGAACCCTACCGGGAGGGGTGGTAGGCGTTTTTTTTGAAGACGATACCGGAGTGGCGGACTTGCACTCCGGAGGCGCGGGAGTAGCTTCAGTTTCTGCCGCGGGGGATTTGGCGCCGGTACCGGTTTCTGTGGGATCTAGGATTCTCTCGTTGTCTTCTGTATTAGAAGCCCCCGCCGTGGCGGCAGCCTTAGTAGTCTTAGATCTTCGAGTGGCTTTTAGAGGCGCAGGAGCTTCCTCAACCTCCTCGAGATTCTGCTCAACCACCTCTTCTACGGGCAACTTCCCGGCAACCTTGGCCTTAGCAGCACGACCTTTCACAGCTGGTTTTGGCGAGGGGGCTTCGATATCTGTCTTGTCCTCGATAACTGCCGCTGCGTCCAAAACCTTCTCGGCGTTAACTCTACCACAGGTCACAGGCACTTTTCTCCCTACCTTAGTATTTCTACTTTTCACCGCAGCTTTTTCGGCAGTCTTTTTGGGTTTCTCATCCCAATCTCTATCCTCATCTTCAAGTTCTCGTTTAGCTTTCTTTTTACGCCCGCCAGCTGAGACGCCGGAGGTAGCTCGCTTTGCGGGAGCGACGGGTTTCGGGGATGAAGGAGCGGACTCGTAGTCATGTTGGGGCTTTTCATGGACAAGGTCGTGATCAGGTTCCACGGTATCGGCCGGCGGAGTGACCCCCTCTGCGTTTCTTGTAGTTGATTTGCGCTTTTGGGCGGGTTTGGATGGAGACTCTATTGCAACGGCGATCATGATTTGGTCTCCTGGTCGCCTCCCATTAGGAGCTAGCTCGGAATGGAGGGCAGCGATTCCGTCGGCAGCAGCATCACTGGAGCTGGAGATGGAATGCTGTAAACAATGTTAGCGTTAAAGCTTTAAGTCTAACAACACAGGGCTTATTTAACCAAATCCTTTTCCCAAGAACGCAAAGAAAGGCAATTACCTGAGCAGCTGCCTCGTCAGAAAAAGCGCCATCGTCTTCAGAATCATTCACAACAGCTTTTCCTTTTCCTTTCCCCTTCTTTACTGCTGCAGCACCGCCTTTTGCACTCTTCTTCACACCTTCACCCATAGTCGCAGATTTCCTCTGACGAGCGACCTTCTTCTTTTTCTCTGGGATCGGCTGAGCAAGATGGTCCTCATCATCTGATAGAGTAATGACATTATGTATCGTTTTAGACCTCCCCTTAGCAGCCCTCCATTCTGAGGCGACTCTTCCGAAACCCTCAGTACCAATGCTCCCATCCGTAACACTGCGCTTGGCAGCTCTGTTGCTTTTAGCAACCTTGGAGGTATCGCTTTTTCGCCCCGCTTTTGAGGTTTCGATTTGAGCTGCTGATGGAGGTGGACCTGTGCTGGATTCTTCTATCGGGGGGGAGCTAAGTGGCGAGGATGCCATACGGACCGGTTGCCGTTCTAGGAGCAACGGTGGTTGCAGCGGTGGTTGCGACGGTAGTTGATATGGTAACACGGCCGGAGACTCGTTGTTTTCGAGACCCGACAATTGGCTTTGCCCTAGCCAGTCAGAAGGAGGGTCTGGGATTGTACTTAACACTGGATAATCTTCAGCGTCTGATTCTCTACCCATAAAGTTCACTGGTAAAAGGGTTGCATCAGAGCCCCCGGTCAGACCTGAAGATAGGGCTTCGTACTCGGCTCTTTTTTGTGTCGCAAGAACCAAATCCTCGCTGGTGAGGTCAACCATAAAATTGTTAAAACTGGCGTCGTTCCCGCCAGGCTGGACTGTCGAGCTTTCACCGCTTTGCCCAATTACACGGGGGATGTCTATTCCTAAACTTAAATCACTATCGAATCGATTACTACTAACCAGTGCCCCGTCTTTCGGCTTTCTTTTCGGCTTTGGTAACAACGGCGCGAGCTCCTTCTCGTTAGTATTACTCCGAGTAGATTTTTTACCAGCTGGTTTCTCAATTTTTGAACCTGGTGTCCAATCATCCTCGGAGGATTCATCCCGTAGCATATCCGTAATGGGCTCTGATCGCCCAATCGTGGCACTACCCTCCCGCCTCTTCCCAGGCTTTGCCTTCTGTTTCTCATGCGACAGCCCTTCATCCTTTCCTGTAACTGACTTTGACTTCTTCGCAGGTCTCTTCCGCTTCTTGCCCTCTGGAGGTCCAAAATCTCGGCCGTCTCCGTCGTCGACTAGAAAATCACAGACATCCAGCTCCCTGCCTACGCTACCTTCTAACCGTCCGTTTGCTGTTTTGCTGCGAGCGGCTGGAGCAAATCTGACAAGTTCCGGTTGCATCCCGGGAGTCTCCAGAGTATCGGGGGGAGGGGCTAGAAGCAGAGATTGAGCCTCTTTAATGGCCTTCTCACGAGCTTCTATTCAAGCGTCAGTTATAAAATTACAAAAAAAAGAGAGCCAACAAACCTCCGCTAATCCGACCTAGCCCCGACGGCAAAGATGGCGATTGGAGATGGGAACTCGGTTCTATCAAAGCCGCCAAAGGAGAAAGGACCATGTCTTTCTCTCGGTAATGGTCATTGTTGTCAGAGCCTTCATCTTCTGAATCTTGTATTACGAGAAAGTTGGACAGCATTGACGATCTTGAGGTTTGGAAAACGCGTTGTTGAGGGGGGTTGAGGGGGAAGACGCGACAGATTGAGGCTCTTGACTCAGATCCGCCGTGCCAAGACTGATAATGGTACTAGCACACCGTACACGCAGTATCACTCATATTCATTCTCTGAAAGACTGAGTGCTAGAATTCCTCTACGGGTACCCTTTTTCCCTCCAAAGCAATATCCACAGCCCATCTTCCTCCCTTTATATACAATCTTTACTTCAACCGGTGAGGGGAAGCGAATTCCACTATCCATGGAAAACAGTAACATGCGCGCAAACTACTTGCTTGGCTGTAGTTGGGTGTTGCGGCAGGGATGATGCGAGATCAGGTGCACCCAGAGGATGCATCAAGCTCCCGATCTTTAATGCCAGCCCCAGGAGTAGCAGAATTACACACCTTGGTGGGATGCACGAACTCGAAATCGCACTTAGGCCAACTGGGTTGAGCTGGGATTTTAGTGAAACAATGTGAATTTATAATGTGCTGCCATTTCATACTCCCGTCTTGTAAACCACCACAAAGGAATGCATGCATAATTCCAATCAGTTGGTACTTGTAACTGTCGGCATCTGCCCTCTGCGGTTGAGCCCCTTGGGCACAAGCCATCAAGGCCAATGCTTAATGCTATATTTCTCCCCTCCGATCACCCCGCTGAACCACGGATGGATGATACAAAGCACCCGCAAATAAATCGATACAGGCAGCCCCGACATGTCAATAATGAAAGGTCCCGGCATTCCCTCTATCCGCCAACCTTGGCAACCCATTGTTTCCAGCTGGTGTTGGTATGGAATTCGGTGAAGCACCAATCTCGTGTTCACATGATACTTCATTCAATCGCGCTGGCTCAGAACGACCCCAAAACGCTGACCCGTAGTCCGGAGCCAGTGCCAAACTCCCAATAAACCTTCAGCCATACGGAATGATACTCAGGACGGTGGCCCCATCATAGCGAGCCGCGGTGGTCCCTCTAGTTTCGCCAAGACTCCATCTTAGCCCTGCTGACTAACCACGATACAAAAAAAGTCCCACACTTCAATGAAAACCAAAAAAAACCAACGATCCTTAAGGAAATTCACCCCACCGAACGTTCAACAAGCAATTGCCCGCTCCCCCCTCCCTCTATAGCTCTAATACCGCGCAATTCGTGAGATGGCGGTGGTGGAGATATGCAACCATTCCTGTCCAAAGCACCACGAACCACCCGTTGCTATCACTCTACAATAGGAAGTGTAACGGTTTATCGTCGATTCGGAGAATTCTATAAACGTTTTTACTCGGCGGTTGTTAGCGGGCAGAGGAAGGGTGATGAGGGTGGTCAGGAAGCAGGAAGAGGTGCGGGAGGGGGGGGAATTGGTGCTAATGAACGGAACAAATGCAAGGAATTCAAACATTCGGTGCCCCACACAAAGGCCGCGAACAACGGCGGGGCAGGACAACATCCGATTATGCCCCACGCACTGCGGAAGCATATTGAAGGGACGGCGAAGGCTCTGACGACGAGACTATTAGAACATGATCGCTTACTCGGGGATCTGAGAGCGGAGATAGTTAAATGGCATCGGCAAGACACAGGGGAAGAGACGGGGTCAGATAAAAAGGATAGGAAGCCTTCTACAGACTCCGACAGTGAGTTTAATCGGTTGGAGATGCTCAAGAAGACTCTGCAACATATCACCCATCGCTATTACCAGATGCCGGAAAGACCTAGTCCAGAGGAGGGAGGGTCGGATGGCGAATTGACGGGAGGAACAAATCCCAAAAGGCACATCCCTTATATCTCACCTTTCCCGGAGTACATCACGTCCGGGCCACCGACAGAGTTGAACGAATCCCTCATCAGACTTTTGTCTGCTCGACCTCCACCAATTGCTTTTCTCCCCAAAATATGCTACAATCTGCTCACCTCACCGACGGCACCGGATGTCGAAACCTTCAACATCCTCATGTTAGGTCTCACCCGCCTGCGACAGAACTCCCTCTCCCATCTCCTCTTCCATACACTTTTAGAAGGCGGTCTTGGTCCTAAAGTTACCCCGAACGAGGGCACAATCATCCGTTTAATCAACCTCTGCGTTAAATCCAGCGACTACCCCGGCTTCCTAAAAGTCATGAATATCCACTGGCGCCAGCAGATGCGCCCGGGAAAAACGCGCGAAGAGAGAAGGCGCACGAAACCTCTCCTTGAAGCAGTCATCTGCGGCTTTGCAAAGTTTGGCAACAGCGGACAAGTACAGGTCTACCTCCGAGCCCTCGCGCGGGAGTGCCCCGACTCGCCGGACCCGTCAATCTGGCTCTGGACCGCCATATTGAAACTCTACACAGAGCAATCCAACTGGCCCCAGGGAACCCGCACATGGCAGCAAATAATGAAGCAAGACGCCCAATATCAAAAGGACGGCACAGGCGAGCGCGCGGACTTCCGTGCATTTCACCAAATGTACAAGCTCTGCGAGGAATGGGGGAACCCAGTGTGGACAGCGGCGGTCCTAACCCTCGCAGCGCAACGCGGCTGGGACAAGGAAACCCTAGCGGAGAAGCCGAATAAGGGGAAAGGAGTCTGGTTCCGTAGACAAAACAAAGCACCAAATTACATCAAGGGACGAGGAGTCTACATGCGCGAGGTCGAAGGGAAGGACTTGCTGCGAGCGCTGGATTACGCCTGGGCGATGCAGGACCTACTAGAGGACCCGCGCTACGCCGACATCGATTATGAAGACATTGAGAAGGTGCTTGAGGACCCCTCTTTCGACGCCTTTAGAATGAGATACCCGGCGCATCCACCGCCGAAGAAACCACTTGTGTCCAGGAAACAGAAGATCCGCACTTGGGAAGAGATATTAGATGCGAGGATGAAGGTTGTCTCTGAAAAGCTAAAGGCTCGCACGCGCAAAAGGTTCTCGAAGAGGAAGAAGCCGAGGAAGAGGAAACGGAAGGGTGGCGGTGGCAAGGATGGTGATGTTGGTGGCGAGGATAAGGCGAGTGATGGCGAGGGTGACAATGGTCATGATTCCAACGTCAAGAGCGACGACAAAAACGATGGACAGTGAGTGCGATTGAAGGAGATCGCATGATGGACTTATTGTAAAAAAACGCATTCTCTACTTCACCCCACCCATTTCGTATCTCCCGCTCGCTCCTGTCTCTCTCTCCCCTCTTCTCCTGTGGATAACTTTTTTCATCCCCGCAGTTTAGAATTCTACCTTTCTATTTGTTTGTCTGTCTGTATATATGCATAGGAGCACCGGTCCCAATAGAGGGTGGCTAGGGGCAATCGAGAGAAGCGAGCTGCACTGGACCGGAGGATCAAAAATCAGGGTGTGATTTTATTAGTATCTTATGTTCTTTTCCCCCTCACCCTCTTCCTAGCCGAGATGTTGTATGGGGCTCTAAGGTGTGTCCACAGCACTTACTATGGCCAGTATGTGCCCGAATGCAGCACAGCAGCCAAGTAAACAAGCAAGACGAGTGAGATAAGACGCAATGCGACGAGATGTAGAATGAAACAGGTGGCATCATAGGGCAGGTAGGATGGTAAGTGCCCGTACCGTATTCAGGCACCATGGATGTGTTGTATGATACTAGTATTGTACGGCACTATCATCCTGTACCCCAGAGTAGGAAAAAGTCTAGCAAAGCCGCAACTTCCAACCAAACAGACACCCTGCAAGCCACCTGAAAGTTCCCCTGTAAGTTACCCCAAGCGTTGTACCGGTACTGCACTGTAGAGGAGGGGATATCATCGTAGAAGAATACCGGTACTCGTGAGCCCACCATGCCATCCCTCCAGCGGAGACAACATTATCAAATCATAGAAATAAAAAATAGCAATCCAATTGATCCCGCCGGTCCGTTAGTTCCTAGACAGTCCAAAACAAAAAAAAAACCCCCTCTAAAAAAAACTAAAAAATTGCACTTGCCAAGGTAAAATAAGCTCAGTCTCGTATCATCATCCCCTTCTCGCTTCTCATTCCAGCTGCTTCTCTCTTGCTTTCTCGCGTGCGTGTGGGTGTGTGTGCGTGCGACCACGATCACTCGTCTAACTGCATTACCGTACCATAGCACGATAGCCCGAACAAACAAGACGAAACCCGAATCATGATCAGACAGGAAGCGAATCGCACCCCCCCCTCCCCCTTCCGTTCCGAAAACCTACACCTTATCTTCTCATCCCGCCCGGTCGCGACCATATCCCGGTGACTCTCCACCACAAACAAAAAAAGCCCCGTACCTGTCGGGTTAAGTTGAATCGTGAAATCCCGGAACCGGCCTTTTCGATTGGCCTTGGTTGCACTTTTAATTTGCTTTTTTCCTCCTCTACCCTTCCCGACGGGAAGTGGGGGGGGGGGGTATGGTACGTACCGTACCGGTATGCTGACTCCTGGAACTACCGTAATTTATGTACCGCCATACGATGCTATGATCGGGATTGTAATGCCTAAGTGTGATACCGGTATGGGGCACCGTAGTCGTTGACATACTTAAACTACTTGCGGCGCTCGATTGAACCCCCCCCCCCACCTCTGTCCGTTCGCTTCTCCGGTAATAGTTTTACCTTCTACTTGTATGTATTGCATACAATAAATCACTGCCCCACGCGAAAACGAAGAGCAGAATAAATTAATTTGCACCCCGTGTGTGTGTGGGGGGGGGGGGGGGGGTTATTTACTTTGGTTGAGTCGGCTTGGGTTGTCCTTTATTTTTTTCTAATCCAACGGGAACCTCCATTTTGCATATTGTATTATAGGCAGGTGGCCTGAAACGGGAACAACCATACGCTTACCGTTGTCTGGATCGAGTTTGTGGAATTCAAATGAATGGTGTGTGTGTGTGATTGTGTGAGGGGGCGAGTGAGAGCGGCTGACGCGAGTGAGCGGGGTCGGTCGAGTGAGGGAAAATGCGTACGGTACTGTAGCCGCTTGCTTGAATTTCTTTCTTTCTTTTTTTTCCTTTTCCTTTTCCTTTTCCTTTCTGGCTGGCGATGGGTGGATGGGGGTGGGGTTGGGGTAATAATGCTCGGCTTATAGCATGTAAGTAAGAGAGGTTGGGTGAGATTTTGTGAGGGAGCACCGGCAAGAGCCACCGAGTCCGACCGAGCGAGAGCGTGATTCTAGAGAGGAGGTGAGGTGAGGGGAGGGGAGGAGTGATGCGGGCCGTGGAGGTATGATTCTACCGTATGTGTGAGAAATATGATAAAGGGCGGGTTAAATGGATGATAATTGTTCATGATAATCATGATGGTGAGAATATGATGCCCTCTGAGCACGGCGATTAATTCGAATGGATTTAGATGAGAATGTTTGGATGGATGGAGATACCCCCGCTACCACAGGAATTCGAGATATGAGTGACGGCGAATGACGCGTAGCCCATGCATTTTCTGGCTCGCTCGCTTTCTCGCCTGTTCTCTCATCCCTCCGCTTTTGTTCTCTCTCTTTCTCTCTCGCACCCTCTCTTCTTTTCTTCTGCCATCCCCCTCCCCATCAATCTCCCCTTTAAAAGGAAAGGAACACTAAACTAAACACATCCTCCACCTCACAGAGAAGGGACGGACGAAATTCTGTGAAGGGAGGAAGGGTTTTTATTTTTGCCTTTATTTGTTTTTTCTTATTAGGTTGCCTGGATCGCTGGCTGTTCTCTCACTCGCCTACTTGGAGAGAAATAGCATACAATTCGAAGAAGGAGGAGAAGGAGAAACAGGAAGAGGAAGAGTTCACCGTACCTCTTTTATCCCCTTAGTAACCCTGCCTTTCTGCCACATCCACTCTCGCCTTCTTATTCCCTTTCCCTCTTCCCTTTCCCTTTCCTTCCTTTCTCTCCCCGAAAAATCACTCGCCTCGCTCAATCTCACTCACCATATCACTAATTGAAACTTCCCCGCCTTCCCCCCCCCCTTGCTGCTATTCCCTATATTAATCCTGCTCACCAGTTCTCTACGTGGCCCTACAATTCTGTTTAACTTGATCAGTCTTGTATTCACCTGATCCATTCTATTCGCTCGTGTCGCTGTTTTTATCCCCCTAAGCTACCCTTGATCAAGTAGTTTCTTTTTTCTCCCTTCCTCTTTATTATTATTACTATTATTATCATTGTTATTATTCCTTTTCAAGGAGGAAGGGCGAATTCGTCTCTGCGAGCCGAGTCGAAACGAGGGTTGTCATCGCCTCTCACTCTCACCCTTCCACAATCTTTTTTTTTTTTTTTTCCCTTTACCCATTTTCTTTTCCTCTTTGACGCTTTCTCTGCCCTCAACCCGTTTGATCCACAAATAACGCTTTCCCCACTCTGTCAACCCTCGCCCTCACCCTCCAAACCATCACAAACCAAACACTAGTGGCACTCATGGCCTCCGAAGCCCCCACTACCACCACTACCACCGCTGCCACCACCACCATCACCCCTTCCACCTCCAACAACACAACCAACGCTATCGCGGATCCATCATCTACCAACACACCCATCATGGAGGATAATCCTGCACCCGCTCCGGTTGCGCCAATCGCCCCACCACCCGCTAGTCCTCCCCCTCAACCCAAAGAGCCCGCATCCTCCCGCTCCGCCAGTCCGAGTGCTAACCCGATGACCGGAGACAACACAACATATCACTCGCCCTCCGCATCTGAGTACGAACCGGAGTCCCCGCCTCCTCTCCCACCACTCAAGTCCTCGTCTTATCATAACAAGACACCTAAGACACCAAAATTTCGCCAAGTCATTAGTGGCCGTGTGGAGAAGTCTGGCGGCGGCGCTTCCTCTTCCGGAGGCTCCGCCGCGACTACTCCTACTACTACTCTTAAGTGCCCCGTCAAGGGCTGTGGTCAGACATTCACCGGTAGGAATCCGAGACAGAGTCTTTGGCATCATCTCAAGTATTATGCTACTCGCGGACTCCCCGATAAGCAGGAGTTTGAAAAGGCCCATGGTGAAGCTCATACTTTGATGAAGGAGGAAGCTGGTATGGTTTCTTTCATTTTATTCTTTATTCTTTCTATCATTTTATTTTTTACCTCTTCCTTTTTTTATTTCGTTTTTATTTATTTACATCTTTCCCCGCACTCTGCTTGTGTCAATTCTGACCGATCTATCGCGACCAGAGCCCAAGGGAACTCCTGTCGAGCGTAACCGTCTTTCTTCTTCCGACTATCGAAAGAAGAATCCTGAGAAGGCCAAAACCTCTGCTAGACTCTCCAATTTTAGAGCCCGCGCCAGAAAAAAGGGATTCACTAGCGAGAAGGATATTGAGGAGAAGGTCTCCATGTGGGAGAAGGAGTGGCAAGAGAAACAGGCTAAGGAGGCTTCGGAGGTAAGTATCCTCTTTATTTATTTATTTATTTATTTGTTTTATTTGTCCGGCTTATCCTCTTATCTATCCTATCGCGGGGTCGTGTTTACTAACACTGTACCCCCCCATAGTACTTTTCCGGAATCTTGCTGTCCGCGTTCGAGTAGGAGTAAATCGCGTTAGGCTCACGGGGTTCCTATCCCCCCTGTTCCCGGTCGATTTACGCCCTTCACACTTTATACGATTGTTTTTACTGTTCCAATTTTCACTTTCTATAGCTTGAATTGTTCTAACTTGCCCTTTTTTTTTTTTTTGCCTTTCTGTCATTCCTCGTCCCAACTCCCCCTCTTCCCATCTTCTTTCATCCCTTCCTGCCCCCGGAAGTCGGTGAATTACCGAGCGTGATGACCATATGGAGAAATTGACTGCCGATTTTTTCAATGAACCTACGCCACTCAAACACTCACACAAACGGACGAGTGAAAAAAACAACTAATATCATATATATTCTTTTCTTATCGGTTGGTCCATAAAATGTACATAACATTGCGCTGGAAAAAAACGGCGGGATATAGGGAAATAGGGGAGTCTTGCGGGTGTTTTTTTCTTTCTTGTTCCTATTCAACTTCCTCTTCCGTTTTGTTTTTATTTCCATCTCATTTGTTTGGTGTTCTCTTTGTTTTATTTTTTATTATTTTTCTACACTTCTCATGGATACGATTGCGGGATTGATTGATGAGATGATGAGCCGGCTGCTGTTGTTTTCGTCTGGTCTTTTGTAGCTACCATACCGTAGTTGCTCAAGTTACCTAGCTAGCTAGCTGGCAAGTAAGAAAGCAAACCAGCAAGAAATAAGGTTTCGGCTTTCTTCCTTTCTTTCTTTTTTTTTGTCGTTTCCTCGCTGGATTGAGGGTTTGATGATGATGTGATGTTATACTTCTGACTACCGTTGTTGAGTTATTTCCTGTGGGGCTACCATGCCGTGTTATCCTTAAAATCGTCAAGGGATTGAAGGGGTAGTTTTGGTATACTGCTTTCCCCCCCTCGCTGTGGGGATGGGGAGGGAAGGAGGGGAAGAGAGGAAAAGAAGGAAGAAAAAGAAAACACCTGCGAAATCTACCGTATTGCAATGTCAAGTTTACGGTGCAGTCGGTATTGGTATGTATGGTATCATACGATATTTCTGTATGAGTGGGTACACTTTACTTCTCTCTGCGCGTGTTGGCGTTGCACTTTCAGTCACTCGCTGCATGATGGTATCAATTCATCCATCTAGACATGTGGGTATGTGACAGGGCATGTGTTGTTAGGTAAGCAAAGCCGCCACCGTCATCTCTTTTTTTTTATCAAACGCTTGACACAAAGCTCCTAACCGCAACAACCAACACCCCAGCAACAGCGACGACAACAGCAACACCTCTTCCTTCCTCCCTTCTACAATCACCAATACTTCTCTTCTGGTAATAATAATACAAGAAAAACAATAATGCCTCCCGCGGGCCCAAAGTCTGACATCAACCGTTCGGGCTCCGAAGTCACGGACTTCCCAGCCGTATGCAACGATTGCCTCAGCGCAACCGACAACCCATTCATCCAAATGATAAAAGAGGATCACGGGATGGAGTGCAAGATCTGCACAAGGCCCTTCACCGTCTTCCGCTGGGCTGCCGATCGTACCTCTCGCTTTAAGAAGACAAACGTACACAACCCTCCAAGTCTCCTTCTCCCTCTTCGCTCTGTGGTAACTAACTCGAACCAGATATGCCTGACGTGCGCTCGCCTCAAGAACTGTTGTCAGTGCTGCATGCTGGATTTGTCCTTCGGCTTGCCGATCGCGGTGCGCGACGCGGCGCTCAAGCTGGTGGCACAGGGGCCCAGTTCGGGGATTAATAAGGAGTACTACGCGCAGAATGGCGAGGGCGCGTTGGTCGACGCCCAGGTGCCGGAGGAGTACGAGAAGACGGATGATCGGGCGCGAGAGTTGCTGAAGAGGTTGGCTGGAAGTGAGCCTTATTATAAGAGGCGGCGTGGGGGTGGGGGTAATAATAATAATGATGGAGAGGGGTCTCGTGGGGTGGGGCCTGTCAGGAATAGAGGTGGTGGTGGCGGAGGCGGAGGTGGTAGAGGAAGAGGTGGAAGGGGCCGTGGAGCCCGCTTCCCGGGTGTCGGTCAAATCCCTCCAGGACCAATGGACTGGGCTCCCCCGGAGGATACTACAATTACTTCCTTATTTCTCACAGGGTAATCTCTTACTTTCTCTCTCTTATTTTGCGAACAAACTAACAAACTCCCAGCGTAGAAGACGACCTAGCAGAGCACCACCTACGAACATTCTTCGCCCCCTACGGCCCGATAAAGTCCATCGTGTGCGTGCACCGATCCCGCTGCGCATTCATAAACTTCACAACCCGCGCCGCCGCCGAATCTGCCACCTCAGCGTGCCAGGGGAAGGCCGTTGTCGCTGGCTGTCCGCTGCGCGTGCAGTGGGGGCGCACAAGACCATTGGGGAATATGGATCGGGGGCAGAGTGCCGCAGTAGTTAGGGATGTGGACCCTGCTGCTGCTGGTGGGAGGGAGGAAGAAGCGGTGGATGCGGGAGATGTGGAAGGGCAGGAGGATGTCAGGGAGGAGGTCGTCCTTGCGAAGCCACCCGGGGAGGATGATGTTGTGTATCCTTCGCAGGTGGGGAGTTGAGGTTGGGGTGAGATGGGAGAGAGGTTTACCTGTATTATAGTTCTGCAATTGTTTCTATTGTTCCTCTTTACTTTTTAAGAGAGTGTATGCCATACCATAATTTCAATCCGCTTTTTACATCCGACACCCCCGTTCCTCACGCAATACAATATAACAAATCCCCTCACCCCTCACAACACTTCTTCCCCCCGGGCTCTCCCCCACCAAACGTGACCCTCTCATTATCCCCCCTCTCAATCTCATCATGTATATTCAACCCTGCCCTCCCACACCACACCGCCCCGCTCCCCTCCCAAATTAGCCTTCCTCCTCCATCGCACCAATCAATCACCCAACCAACCAACCCAACCAATCAACCGGAAAGGAACAACCCACGAAAAACCCCCTCCCCCCCACCCTCCTCCTTCTCCTCCATGACCCCCTGAACAACATTCTCCCTCAAAATCTTGGCCGCATCCAGCGCCTTGCGCACGCCCTCGTCCCGTCCCGTCGCCGGCGTGTGCCGGAATTCGTGGCGGATTCTCGCGCGGGCCGCCGTCAGGGTTCGCGTGTCGTTGGCGAAGGCGAGGCGCGCGGCGCGGAGGAGGGCTAGGTAGGCTTGCGGGGGTGTCGTTGTTGGGTGTATCATAGTTGTGGCATTTGGGTTATTTAGTGGTGGTGGTGGTGATGTGGGGATTGGATTGGATTGATTGATGGGTTTGTGGATGGATGGATCATGGATGGATGGATGATGGGGTGGCGGTGGCTTGGCGGTGGGTTAGGGTTATGGATTGGAACATTTTTTGTGTTTTCGTGGGGGGAATCTTTTTGTCGGAGGTGGGGGGGTTGGGGATTGGATGGTTCTTGTGCGGTTTGTTTGTTCATAGAGTGTCACTCGGGGTAGGGGAATGGTCCGTGGCGGGCCGAACTCTTATAAGCGGTGGGCGGAATGAAGTGTTTATATGGCTGCTTATTGGGTATGTATAGAAAAGTGCGGAAGGAGCTTTACTGAAGGTGGGAATGAGAGAGCGGTTGAAGGTCAAATAAGAGTGGTGCCAATATTAGTTTTGTTGGGTTAGTTCACTGCGAGGAAAAAGAACGTGTTTAGGAAAGGAAAAGAGAAAAATGAAAGAGAAAAAGAGGGAAAAGAACAGAGAAGACAAGCGAGCCCCGCAACCAATGACGGCGAAGACAATCTCATGACTAAGCTTGGCCGAACAACCCATGATATCCAACAGGATTTGTTGATGGCGAGTTTGGTTTGGTGATTGGGGTTTTTATTTATTTTATTTGGGTTGCCCGGGGAAAGGGCATTGGCGGGAAAATTTCGTGTTACCGATATTGGAGTTGGAGGGTCAGGTGGTTTCCACAAAGTGAGGAGGAGGAGGAGGAGGAGGAGCAAGTAAGGAGTACAAGTATCTACGACCCAATTCCCATTACATCTTCCTATGCCCAGAGTATATCCTTATCGGAGTGGTCCAAATGTGTCTTTTGGAATCTGATATATGGGGCAAAAAAAAAGATGCTGTCAAACATAGACTTAAAAATTCCAAAACAGCCACATTGTTGGCCAGCCAACACACTTTGCACTTTTTGAACCAGCCGAACGAAGGGGCAGAGGGGGGGGGGCACAATGGAACTACCGGCCACGGGCATCTGCCCGGCCACCTTGTACTCGAGTAGTGCGGGGGTGTTTTTTTCTTTCTTTTCTTTCCATGACGATATGCGTCCGGCACTTTGTCCTGCGGTATTTTGTACTCCCCACCGGAAAGTGTTTTTTTTCCCCTTCTCGCCAGGTACACGCCGTAGATAAGATGAGATTTACCCGCCGGAGTTCTCTGTTGTTTGAAAGATCTTATTCCGACTTTGGTGGAGGAGGGTATGAGGCGCAAGTGCTGTACTCGAGTATAGAGGGGGGGGTGCGGGTTCGGCAGTATGGGGTGGGTATTTGCATTTCTTGGAGGCGTGGCGAGCTGGAATGCCTAGCTGTTGGGGCTAAGGCCGGTGGTGCGATAAACTTAAGGACAGGTTTGATCTCGGGTGAACTAGGAACGGGCTCAAACCTCGGAGGCTGTTGTGCCGGAATGTTGCACTCGAGTACCCGTGATTTAAATGTATACTTTGGAAACATGGGTTTAGGGTTCATGTTGGCTTGGTGCTCGCGCGGGGCTGGGGCAGCTTGTATGAAATTGAAAGATAAGTTAGCCCACGAGAGGAAATTCTATCTAGCCGGGGCGGCGGACATGTAATAGGTGGGAGTACAAATATCAGAGACAATGATACTGTAACCGGTGCTATCGGCACTGGCAGAGTCGGTAGACAGAAACCTGACCCCATGCCAATTCGCCGAGAGATGCATTATGATACTTTACCGATCACATGAGAGATTTAGCTTCCGGGGAAAACGTTCTACAGCGTTGGGTAGAACATGCACTGACGTCTTTAGAGTCAGTGACACCGTCCGGGGCCGACTGTCAGCTTGGGGACCTGTCGGGAGTTGAGCCGCGTGTGTGATCTTGCGTGCCTAAATTGTTGTCCGTCTCAAAGGCTAAAAAGGATTAGACTGAGCCACGATTTGCCTCGGAGAACCCCACAATTTGTGGCCAGGTGTCTTGGCAATATCAATCTGTTGGGTTGGCTGTCTCCATATGTGGCCTTTGCTGAGCCTTCAACAAGACTTCGGGCATGTACGGCACGGACAAGGGCTCGTCCCGCCCGATGAACTCTAGGACGAACTGTAAATGGATGTTATAGCCATAGCGAATGCCTGTCGTTGCATGAGAGTTTTAGTGTCGGGAATAATTATAAATTTTGGAAATCGGGATTTTTGGTCGGGGCTCTGGTGTTGCTTGGCATGGATGACGTTGATCCACGTTATCTAGGGGGTTATCGTGAGCTTTGACAAAGATAAACTCGGAGGAGCTCCCTAATTTTGTTCCTAGGTTTTCAACTCAGGTCTTTCACGATATCGGAGGTACATTTGTTCCAATCGATTTCCCGGCTGGCATGGGGCGTTTCTATTATGATACGGTATCATTCCTTTTGATTCACCGAGGTTTTAGCTTGAGCGTCACGAGTGGTAAATGTCCGACGAGTGAAACAACAAATAATGGGGCGTGATGTACCTCGTGATGTACGAAACGGGTCGAACTAGACCCCGACTACGAGTAGAAATACCCAATTGAATCAAACTGATCGGAGATGGTGGTGAAGTTGCATCCGGAACAGGCACGAGAGGAGTTACTGTGATAGCGGGCCGGGTAAATAATGATCTTTGGATTTTATTGAGCAACAGAGGAATTTGACGTAGGGTAAGCTCACCTAGAATTATTCGGGGATTCTAGCACCCTCCTTAGGGAGCCAATCCCAGATGCTTGCTCCTTCCCTGTCCAGGAACAAGGTGTGATAACTTGCTGCAAAGTGCCGGGATCAGACCCCCCCCCCCTAAATGTACTGTGAATTCTGAAAACTATTTAAAGAGCATGAGGCAGAGATGCCCCTCCCCCAAAACTGTATTTGGTATCGTCCCCAATTCCACTTCAATCAGGTTCCTCCTTTCAGTAAATGCTCTCGTGAGTGCGATGGTATTTACTGGGTTGCAGGTGGCTATATCCAATCACAAGACCAGCAGGTGAGGTTGTCCGTGCGCATCCGTCAACGGGGTTATTGGCACCTAAGTCGAACCGATTCTGCCCCTTGGTTAGTGTTGTGGGGCGGGTCCAATGGTCAAGCCATATACCGGAAACATGTACGCGCGAGAGATGCTCAAGAACTTCATTTAATCTCAGAGGGCCAGGAAGGCCTACTATTTATACAGTGGAGCAGCAACATATATCGGCAGTGGAGAAGAAAGTTAAGGAAGAAATATGGAAGACAAAAGAAAACAAATGAGAACAAAATCGTGTATCCAGTCGATTGACTGAGCGGTGACATGAGGGGAAATGTAATTGCAGTAAGTCTAACTCGGAGAGTAGGAAACCGGAACTAAGGGAGAATGACCGGCTTTGTCGTACTCTAATACGTAGAGAGTGCATATCCTGCATATCCGAAAGCCTAACTCCAACAGTTAGAACTTGGAAAACAGCTGGGTGGCTGGCGGCCCCACCACTTTGTAGGCAAGCATGCCTTTCACCGCCTGCAGAAAGTATCTATCCGGAGGAAGGTGTAGATGCAGGGATGGGCCGCAATTAGAGCAGACAAGTGGGATAGCATACCGGTAAAGTTATGGGAGATGAAGGCTGAATGACTGGCTGGGTGGAACTGGAGAGGGGGGAGTTTTCCTAATTCTCTATGGCGCTGAAGCAGGCAGGAAGCCCATCATATGCACAGCACTATCATAAACTTGGGTGCATTGGAGGATACCGGGACTTGTACGGAACATGGAGGGTGTTGCAGCTGGGAGGAAATAGCGGATAAGTTATAGGCTGATGAGAATACTACCGTGTGCTCGTACAGTGTGTAACTTTTGATGGAACAAATAATGGGAGGGGAACTGGGAGTTGACAATCACTCTTGAGGCATCCTGAGGCTCACCGAATAGATGGTTTGTAGTATATATCATGCATATTATACACGCACCACCCAATTCAATAGAGCCCCAACGGGTGATGTTCTACCCGAGGCTCTCGCTTAGCGGGTAGGGGAGACAACTTGGCTGCAGCTGGAGTTACCGTAGTGACGGGGGCCAATAGAGATGAGCTAAAGCTTCACGAGTGGAAAGCCATATATACGATAACACCTTTTTGCTCCTTCTCCCATCCACTCATCTGAAATTCTTGCAGCATCTCTCCCTCCCCAACCTCTGCACCGAGGGCTCATCTGAAATTCCTCTCCTACCGGTAATCCTCTTTTTTCCTTTTTTCTTTCTTTCTTTCCCTTGGTCCTATCTTCCGTCACTAACCTGTCTCCCTTTGTCATAACAATCCACCACCAGACCGTCCGATATAGTCTTTGAACCGTCGAAACAAGTTGACTTTGTGTTGTCGACGCCTTTGCATGTTGCGACTTCCTATCCTTAGATAGATTTCATACTTGGAGGAAACTTTGTTTGAAGACCTTTCACACTACTTTCTGAACATATTTAGATATCTCTTCTGCGATAGAGGGACTGATCATCCCTGTTGACATTCTCACGGCTGCATGTTTATATCATTTGTAACGGTGTGGTGTGTAGACTTTGGCTGACCAACAGGAGTAATTAGCTTGAACACGGACTTGCTCTTCGCAACTTCATTCACCTGTCTTGATCTTTGGATTTTTATTTGGGGGAGGGGCGAATAGTTTGTTCCGTCAGCAGATCCTCCGCTGTGCGACCTGCTTCCGGCTTCACAGCAACTCCGACGACAAGACTACTTTCGTTGCTGCCTATACCGTGCTCTTGCATTACCGTACTTATACATAAACCTTGCGCAATAGCTACCCCATACCGGTAGCCCTCACACCCACCTACATAACACCTTGGGGCTTCCCCTTCATACCAGGGACCAGTGCTCTGATCCCTCTCAACCGACACACCCGGAGCTCTCACCAACTTTCCCTTGACAACTCATTCACACATACTTTATAAACACTCCTCCAAGGCTGTGCGAGGTACAAACCATTTTGTATCCGCTGCAATTGGTTTATCCGTCATGAAGTTTGGCAAGTCGTAGGTTATTCCGTTTCAAGCCTTTGTTGTGTGCAGGGATCTCGAAGAGCCGCTTATCTTTATCTCTGCAGACTCCCAAGGAACCAGGTTCCCGAAGGGGAGTTGGGCACTAGTGATCGGGTAGCATCAGCGAGGAAGGATGTCTCAAAGTCTTCGGTTGCATTAGCACTCGCCGCGAAAAAAAATGCCTCTGTTATTGTTAAGCTCCTGGTCGAGGCCGGAGTCGATATAAATTACCAAGACGAAAACGGCGAGACGGCCTTGCATCATGCCTCAAGACTTGGCCATGTTGATTGTGTTAAGGTTTTGATCGAAGGAAGCGATACACAACGGGCCGATGTTGAGCTAGCCGAGAAGAACTACGGATGGACGCCATTATTTGTTGCTGCTGTCGAAGGCCAGGAGGGGGTTGTTGATCTTCTGGTCGAAAATGGTGAGAGTGATGTGGACAAGCAGGACTTGTCAGGTTGGTCAGCAAAGGAACATGCGGTCCTGAGGGGGCATCTCCGTATCGCTAGAAAGCTTGCAGAAACAAGCAACACCCCCGGGTCATCGGGATCTGTGACCCCAGCTCTCTCCTCGAGCCCGTTAACGCCGCCTACTACAACATCATTGAGCGGGTCACTCGGCACTAACGGATCTAACTTTCCTGGCACCCAATCCCCCCCTGTCAAAAGCTTTGGACATCGGTATCTGAAAGAAGGGGAAGCTATGGTCCTAGTCAGCTTGGGGAGTATGGATACAAGGAAAGATGTTCCGGCAGTTCAACTGGATAATATTCCGCTGGCCGAAGCGCATTTAACCCAGTTGGATACGGCGCTTTCTTTAGTTGTCTCCGCACAAAACGCAATGGGTGAACCGACTGTTGTTGATCTTCCTCTCCATTCGGGTGTTGCTACGGGTGACCCAATCGTTTTCGAAACAAAAGATGCAAGTAAGGTGAAACTCAAGTTCGACATTGTTCCTACATATGCGGGATCAAAGGATCAAATTGTAGGCAGAGCCGTAGCACTTTTGAGCTCGATTAAGCCCGAACTTGGGAAACGTCGGGTTTCTTTACAGGGCGGTGTACAGGTTCCAATTCTTGGTGCTAACCTGGAGATAATCGGTTGCTTGAACTTCGAATTCATGATTGTCACTCCATTTACCCACCCCAATATGGAAATCACTAAGCAGCAGACCTACTGGAAGAGTTTAGCAATACCGAGAGTGAGTTTCTCTAGCTCCTATGGCTGGACCGGTACTAATGATGTTTCATAGGTTATTGGGCATAGAGGTGATTGGGCTCTATGGAATCCCCCCACTGTCGAGGCGGTATTTACCTAACCATACTGAGAAGGCCTCGGAAAAAATTTCCCAGCACGTAAATCACTGCAGCTTGGAGAAAACACCATTCTGGTATGTTTGGCCATAGGATAGAGTCTTGGAAGCTCTATTCGCTGGGTCCATACTGACTCAGTGCTTAGTCGTTTATCGCAGCGGCAAACTTGGGTGCTGAGTACATTGAGGTATGAACGCGATGACCCCGAACCCCTTCACATGTGCTAACAGCTTGTAGTTTGGTAGGATTATCTTGGATAGGGTTTAAAATTGATGCTTTGGTTTTGCTGACAGTGGCTTCAAGATGTTCAACTCACAAAGGATCATGTGCCTGTGATTTATCACGACTTCCTAGTCGGTGAGACCGGGATAGACGCTCCCCTTCACACGTTGACACTAGAGCAGGTACTTGTCCAGCCCAAGTGCAATTGGGGGTCGGGAATCTGCTAACATAGGTAGTTCATGTCAATGAGTCGTCAGCCAACTCATCGGCCAAGGAAGGGCTCCCCTGAGCGTATTCCCAATGGCGGTCGAGCGCCGGGGGGAGATGGGACCCGAGAGGGTGGTTCTCAGCACACTCTTCGGAGACATAGGTCCATGTCGTTACACGATGGGGATGATACAACACAGGCGGATTTCGCAGAACGTATGAAGCATACTAGGGCCTATAAGTTGCACGGTTTCAAGGGAAATAGCAGAGGCACCAGTATTTCTGCACCGTTTGCCACCTTAGAGTCAGCTTTTAAGGATATTCCGATCGGCACTGGTTTTAATATTGAGCTGAGTATGTGGATCTGTCTCGCAGGAAGGTTTCAATTGTGCTAATCGCGGGACACAGAGTATCCAATGCTCCAAGAAAGCGAGGATCAGGGTATGGATACTCTCGCGATCGAAATGAACTCCTGGGTCGATAGTGGTAGGGTTCTCGACTGTGGATAAAACTTTACTAGTTTGTGTTGCTGATGATCCTGCAGTTTTAAAGGTTGTTTACGATCACGCTAATGGCCGTGACTTGATATTCTCGAGCTTCAACCCAGACATCTGTCTGTTGCTCTCATTTAAACAAGTATGTTTGGCTCAGCTGGTCCTTTTCTTGCAGAATCGCAACTTTGTACTCACATTTTGTCTAAAGCCGTCGATCCCGATTCTTTTTCTTACAGAGGCTGGGACTCAGCCAATGGCAGATATCCGTACCTCGAGTCTCCAGGAAGCAATTAGATTCGCCAGTAGATGGAATCTCCTTGGGATTGTTTCTGCTGTCGAGCCATTAGTCCTTTGTCCCCGCTTGATTAAAGTCATCAAGGAATCCGGGCTTGTATGTGTGACATACGGGGTTATGAACAACCTCCCGGCGAATGTTAAGGTGAGTCGACCGACTTTGCTTGGTTATCTGTGAGACAGTTTTACTGACCGTATTATTTTAGTTGCAAACTGAGCAGGGGGTTGATGCTGTTATCGTCGATAACGTCCTTGCGATTAGGAAAGGGCTTACCCACGAGGAGAAGTTGCCTGAGGCTTCCTAAACTGGGCTGGCGAATCTTTCTATTGTTCTTGGTCCTTTCATTTTGTTCATTTCTTCCCACTCTACTTTGGCTCTCATGTTTTCTGCTTTCCTCCTTTATGTTGCCAAATCTCCCCGCCTAGGCTGGGGTTCGGGTCTGAGCGTGGACTTTATCAAGTTGTTCAAATCCTTTCCCCTGTCCTTTCTTAGACGGTTCATTTCTTTTGTCATTGGATAGTTGTCGCCTGTGCGCGCGCGGGCTACACTGCGAGTAGGTTGGGCTTGTGCTTATCACTTGATTGTGGGGGGTTTGTTTCCGGGGGAGAATTGACAGGGGGCCTTTGTGCGGGGAAGTTATGGCAGATGCTGTCGTTTTATTTTTTCTCTTCTGTTTCATAACACCCGTTGACATGAGGCCCATGCGAGGCTGCATGGCGGCCACCGGGAAGGGGGTGGTAACCGGAAGGTGTCCTGACGGTTATTAACTTTGGAACATCCGAGTGCGTCTTGATGTCTTCCGAGTGACAGGTCGTGACTGTCTTATCTGTGCTTTGGGAGGGATGAATCCCGGATGATGGATTGAGCACCGGTTTTGGTGCTAACACCTTTAAATTTTGTATTTTTATGTCATTGGAAAAAAGGGGGAGGGGATTTTTGGTTTGATTAATGGCTATAGAAGTTTTGGGTGGCCGGGTTTTGCATAGGCGGTGTCTGGGAGTGGCGGGATTCTGGTTAGCTAGGTGTTCGGGAGTTATGTGTTTATGCTGTTTTACTTGGTGACCAATGGCTTAGCAACTACGACGCAAGGAGGGTTTGCAATGCACTTATACAGTCTTGGGCGGGGATCGAATATTCAAACATGCCTCAACAGTAGCCCCCATCGCTGGTGCAAATTGTATAAATTACTGGAGAAAGATTACTGGAGGAAGAATATGAAATCTCAAAGCCAAACAGAACGGAGAGACACGCTTAATCTACTTATTCCTATAATACGTCTTCTCAAGGCTCACTATCCCCCCACCATATCTCCTCTCGCAAGCCCCCGCCTCCTCCCTTCTTCCCTGTTCATCCTGCTCTGCTACCCTCCAATAAACCTCCAAAAATCCTGTCCTGAACGCATCTCTCCTCTCCCAGCTCTCCTCGCTAACATCCCACTCTTGGAATTCCTCCCAAGCCCTAGCGCCCCTTACCCCCGCCACATCTACTAACCCAAAAGCCTCCCCCTGCAAGCCCGTCGCAAACACCAAACTAGCGAAAATGGCCCTTCTCAGCGCCTGCCAGTCCGGGCCGGGATGCGTCATAGCGATTGACAAAGATTCAAGAACATGTGGGAGGGTATTGTGCACGCAGTCCTCCTGGAGCGCAGCGATACACGAGGCAGAGTCCAGACAGAACTTGTTGAGCATAGGCGCGAGGTTATGAAAGTGCACGAAGAGCACCTCCGGATGCGCGGGAGGAGGGCACGCCGCCGCCGCTGCCGCAAAGGAGTCCTGAACCGTCAGACTGTGCGAGTCATAAGCATCGAGCACAAGCGGCACATACGAGTCCTGAAAACTCACGCACAGATTCCGCAGCGCGAGCACCTGCTGCGCATAGTCCTCGGAGATCCTGGGCAATTCCGCCAGCAGCCTGTTCCCCTCGAGGAATATATCCAGCACCTCCCGCGAGACCAGGACCGGGGTGTGCGTCTCCTCGCTGCGGACGATGACCCCGCTGAGCTGCTCCATGTTCTCCGCTATCGTGTGGACGATCTGGGTCACGCGGTGGAGGAATGGGCCCGTGGCTGGCTCGGTGACGGTGCCGTTCTCGCGCTGCGGGAGGGAGGCGGCGGCGGCGTGGCGGAGGCGCTCGAAGTTCTCGCTCATGTCGGATTTGTAGTGCGAGATTATGTCTAGTAGGGCGCTCTCGCGTTCTTGGAAGAGGGTTTGCTCGGCTTCTAGGGATTCGATGCGGCGTTGGAGGTTTGCGCTCTTGTCGCGCTCGAGTTTGAGCTGGGTTTGGAGGTAGCTGGTTTGGGTGTCGCTGGTGGATTTGAAGCGGTGCATTTTGGAGTGCTGGTGTATATATGCTGGATGGGGTTTTGGTAGGTGTGTAATACTCGTAAGGGGGGATGGAGGGAATGGTGAGGAGTGGACTCGATCCGCAGCCTTTTTATTCTTGCCGAATGTCCTCCATTCTTGAACACTTCAAGGGTGGTGAGTGGCAGATAGTTTCTCCCGCTATCTGTCTTGCCTATCTAACACGAGTAGTTTTTCAAAGTGGCCACCCAGAATCATGCAATGTCACTCACAAGTCCCAAGGAGCATCAGCTTGGCAAGTTGGGTGCTGCATAGCCAAAGATGAATTCTCGTGAAGTTATTTTTTCCATATTCGGGAGGTATTCTACTGGCAGAGTGGGTTTCTAATTGTCTCTTTTTTTTTGTATTGGCTTTTGGAAAGGGAAGGGAGGATTGCCTGATCTCGCTCTCGTCATGGGGGGGGGGGGGGAATGTTTGGCTTGGCTGGCACCACTGATAATGTTTTCAAGTTGCCCAGTGGAAATTCTCCTCCCAATTTCGCCGGGGTGAGACAACATGTTTGAATACCAGCGCTAACTATCCTAGACTATCAAAAGTGGAGGTTATAATGAGTTCCCCTAGGAGGTATGATAGGCGTAATGTCCAAAGTACGAACCGTAAGGAGAAGAAATATAAGAGAAGAGTCACAAGTGTGGATGGATTGTATATGAGAAAGGTGAGAAGAAAAGTGGATGCTAGACTACCTACATAATGATAATGACATTGTGGCGTATTTCTTTTAAAGCCTGGAGTAGTTGCTGTATCCCCTCTGCCGAGCTAGCCTGTGGAGGTTTATGCAAAAAATAAATTGTCTCGGTCGATTTGGCCCTTGGCATGGAAGGGAGATAGGTGGTTCCTGTAGCTAGCGTTCAAGGTCTATCATGTAGTCCCGGAGGGCTTTGATTTTTCCGGCTCTCGCCCTAGGAGCGCAATTGAAGCTATCGTGGGATATGATTCGAGGATGCTGGTTGGCTAAATCACCGAATATGACCTGTCATAAGAGGTGGTGATGGGGTTGGGGTTAGTCGTCTTGCACAGCTGTTACGGTACTCGTACTGTACAAGTATGATACCAAAATTTCTAGGGCTACAGGTAAAGTACCACAATAGTTTATCAAGCTAACCGGTTCACCGCTGGAGTTCTGGAGTGTTTGTTCATCGTAGCGCGCGACCTACGTTGTGCCGTGGAGTGCTACTGAACGAGGTATTATAACTTAGGACATTTCCTACTACCGGCACGGTAGGTAGAAGCAGAGTGTTGCTGGTCGGAATTTGGGGGAGGTTGATTGGACGGTTATGGTATCCATCGGGTTCCACACAAGACCCCGCTTTCCTTCAGCCCTCAGGAGTTCTCGTGCCGATAGTCGACCAACCCCCTCATCCATTATCCACGATGTCCTAAACAGCAAAAACGGAAAATGTCGCAATATTTTAGTCACAACACCAACTCTGTGAACACGGTTAACGTGTCGAATAGCTATATCATCGATGGCCGATCTCAAATCTTGACCTGGCTATCGCCGCTGGACCCCAGGTTACGACACCAGGATATTCAAGGTCGCCGGGTCGGGAACGTAGGGGAATGGCTCCTACAGACCCAGGATTTTAAAACCTGGTGCACGGGTAGTGAGGGAGGCGAATCCGATAATGCAGTTCTGTTTTGCTACGGAGATCCCGGGGCTGGTAAGACGTATATTAGGTACAAAGAGTGAACCTCGGCGGATGGAGAGAAAAGAATAATTGCTGACAAGCTGGGATGTTAGCTCACTAGTGGTAGACAGCTTGTGCGATCAGGCCGGGGGACGGGATCTCGCTGTTGCGTGTTTTTACTTCGACTTCGCCAATCAAAAGGAGCAGTCCCCCACGGGCATGCTGGGTGCTCTCCTCAAACAGGTTGTTGGTGGACTAGAGGAGATGCCATGGGAAATAGCCCGGGCCTATGAAGGCCAGGGAAGGGTCATTGGGGGACGAGTACCGCAGCTTGGCGACATTGTGAAGATGCTACAGATCACTTCTTCCAAAAGGCCCACGTTCATATGTGTTGACGCACTAGATGAATGTCTGGCAGGATATCGAGTCAAAGTTCTTGACTCGCTGAACCAAGTCCTCCAAAAGTGTCCAGGCACTCGAATATTCATAACTGGGAGACCACATGTTCAGCCTGAAATCGCGAAGCGTCTCCCTAGCAGAGTAAAGAGTGTATCTATCACTCCAAGGAGAGATGATATCATCGGATATATTCGTGCCAGGCTGGACGAGGACATGACCCCGGACGCAATGGATAATATTCTAGAAGCAGAGATCATAGAGAAAATCCCATATAAGATCTCGAAAATGTATGTATGGTATAAGAAACGACACTCTCTGGAGCTATTAGCTAACTGATAAACCTTTAGATTCCTACTCGTCTCACTAAGCATGGATGCGATCCTTCAAGAAACCACTATTCACCGCAGGCGAGAAAGGCTCAAGGCGATGACCGATGGGTTAGGGTTGGGGAATGCTTATGGCGCAACACTAAATCGGATAAAGGGACAAGGAGGAGAGAGATCGAGGCTTGGTATGGCTACTTTGATGTGGATCTCGCACGCGGAGCGGCCCTTGAATCATTATGAGCTCTGTCACGCCCTGGCAGTCGAAATAGGGTCGCCGAATCTCAACACCGACAATGTTCCTTCAATAGGGACATTGCTAGCTTGTTGTCAGGGACTTGTTTTCGTAGACAAGGAGGCTTCTACAGTCCGGTTAATTCACTCTACCCTTCAAGAGTACCTCCTCGCTCATCCCGAACTTTTTGGTACACCTCACTCGACAATAGCTGAGACCTGCTTGGGATATCTGAATTCGCAGCAGGTCAAGGCTCTTTCGCCTAGTCTCCCTTCTGATTTCCGAAAAGTGCACTTTCATGAATATTCCTCGGTCTACTGGGGAGTCCATGCAAAACGAGACCTTTCAGACTGCGCGAAATCGCTTGCTCTAAAGCTATTTGATGACTACGAGAACCACATATCCACTAGAATCCTCTTGAGGCGGTACCATATTGATTTTAATGAACCCTCCCTGTTTAGTGGTCTACACTGTGCTTCCTTCTTTGGGATTGATGAGATTGTGGCTGGTCTGGTAAAGGTGGGGGGTTGTGATGTCAACAAACAAGATTGTGGGGGTAATACATCTCTCACATGGGCTGCTCGCCGTGGGCACGAGGGAGTGGTGAAAATACTGCTTGGACGGGACGACATCAATCCCGATATACCAAATAATGACGGCGATACACCACTCTGTCGGGCTGCTATCACTGGGCGCGAGGGAGTGGTGAAAATACTACTTGGACGGGACGACGTCAATCCCGACAAGCCAGATGATAGTGGCCGAACACCACTCTGTTGGGCTGCAATTAGTGGGCAAGAGGGAGTGGTGAAAATACTACTTGGACGGGACGACGTTAATCCCGAGACACTAGATAATTACGGCCGGACACCACTCTATTATGCCGATTTGTATCAGCATAAGAGAACTACGGCCCCACTTCAGTCTCGGAAAACAGCTCGCAGCGCAGTCTAGAGCTAGAGAGATCAATTTCCCCGCCGCCTCCGTATACGGGATGCCCATCTCCTGCGATAACCCCGTTGACATGTTGAAGCTATTGTTGCCGTCCGCTCCTCTTTCTTTCCAAATGCCTTCCCTCCCTTTCTAGCTTATAGAACACTTGCTTTAGAATCAAGCCTAGACACACCCCTAGTGTAGCTAGCCCAATGATACCCCACGCAACTAGAATGCATGCATTATACATCGCCGCATCCACCTACACCTCCCAGGCGTTTTTCACATATTGTCACTGTAACTTCCCAGTTTTCCACATACAGAGCTTTACCCCTATTGTATTGGACAGCTTCGGTTCATTTTATGGGCTACCCAAAAATGTACATTAAACTTACTTTCGCATTCACATTTTCCAATTCCAGATCCTCATTCCGCATTTTTCGCATTTTTCCTCATCTTTTTTTTGCTCATTTTTTCTATCGAATTAATTGTCTTTTTGTATATTATACCGCCTCCTTACATCCTTTTCCCCCTCCTATCCCTAGATGAAGAGCGTAGTAGTATTTGTTACTATCGCCTAGGACTGAATCAAGAATATCTTGCCCTGGGCATACACACATTTAGTCCGTTCCCAACTGAATTTCGAAAAGCGAGAGTGAAAGTTTTGCGGTGCGGTACGGGGCTACTATTATTGGCTCCCATGGAGGATTTACTGATTAGTCACGATAACTCACTCGCTTAAATAGATGGTAGAAACCTATTGTGCAAATTTACACTACCTGGACGACCAGGTCGGAGGGTTGAGGGGGAATGTGACAAACCCCTCCAAAATATAGCATACCCAATTATGGCCACTACGCTCTACGAGAGTGCTTTGAGGCAGCCAATCCGATATAATAGAATAGGAGGAGAAGGATACGAGGCCACCTTAGAAAGATGACTTTTGGGCGATGCTTGGTAAATCACATGATATCACTCACACTTCTCCAACTGCTATAGTATTATAGTAGCTAGCACATCTGGGGGGTTTTTTTTTGCTGGCTCGGGAAACGTACATATAGCGTTCGCAAGCGGCCGGCCCGGCCAGACTTGAGGTCCGGGACGACCGGGCTAGGCTTTTGTAGTGGCCGGGCCGGACTCTGGACCATAGTCCGACATCAAGGGCCTATCTGACTGGTCCTGGCCGGACTGCAGATATCTGCAGGCTTTCGAGTCATCAGATATTTGCAGGCATCTGAAAATCTCCGCTACCATAAACAGAATATTGAATAATCTGGTGGCATATTCCGAAAGTCTGACCTGCAAAGCCCAAGTCAGGGCCGCTTGCGAGCGCTGCAGACATACAAAACAACATGACCATATCCTACCTAATCTTTCATAACGTCGCTAGGAGGAATGGAATGAGGGATGTTGAAGAAGACACAATCAGGCCAGTGCTCGTTCGTAATGCAGAATTTCAAATTACTACTATGATAGTAGTTGTCGCTGCGCCGTAGAGTACTCGTTCGGTCGTTCTATAGGATGTAGATATATTCGTGAAGCGCTTTATCGTAGAGTGCCTCTATTTTCGCTCGTCATGCATGTAGGTAGTACATAGAAGAAGGGAGAGTAAAAAAAAGAAGAAGGCTTGGGAAATGAGTGGCTTGTTGGCATTGCTGATCATATTTTCAGGTTGACGGGCGGAAGGTCTCCCGATCGCCGCGATGAGACAACATATTTGAATACCAGCACTAACTATCCTGGGCCGTCAAGAGTGGAAGCTAAGGAGTTCCTCTGGGAGGTGGGCGTAAAGTTCAAAGTACGAACTGTGAGGAGCAGAGGCGTAAGAGAAGATTATAGTAAGAATCGATTGTGGGTGAGAAAGGCAAGGAGCAATGTCGGTGCTAGACTACTTGCATAATAATATTGTGGTGTATTTCTTTTGAAGCCTGAAGTAATTGCTGTATCCCCTCTGCTGATTTAGTTTGTGGGGTTTTATGCAAGAGATAAATCATCTCGGTTAACTTGAACGTTGGCATGGAAGGGACAGATCCTGAGCGATAGGTGGCTCCTGTAGCTAGCGTTCAAGGTCGATTACGTAGCCCCGGAGGGCTTTGATTTTTCCGGCTCTCGCTTGGGGAGGGCAATTGAAGCTATTGTGGGATATGATCTGAGGATTCTGGTTGGCTGAACCTTCGAATATGACCTGTCATAAGAGGTGATGATGGGGTTGGGGTTAGTCGTCTTGCACAGCTGTTACGGTACTCGTACAAGTACCAAAATTTCTAGGGCCACAGGTAAAGTACCACAATAGTTTATCAAGCTAACCGGCTCACCGCTGGAGTTCTGGAGTGTTTGTTCATCGTAGCGCGCGACCTAACTTACGTTGTGCTGTGGAGTGCTACTGAACGAGGTATTATAACTTAGGACATTTCCTACTTCCGACACGGCAGGTAGAAGCAGAGTGTTGCTGGTCGGAATTTGGGGGAGGTTGATTGGACGGTCATAAAGTATCCAGAGGGTTCCACACAAGACCCCGCTTTCCTTCTGCCCTCAAGAGTTCTCGTGCCGGTAGTCGCCAACCCCCTCAACCCTTATCCACGATATCCTAAGCAGCAAAAACGGAAAATGTCGCAATATTTTAGTAACAACACCAACTCTGTGAACACGGTTAACGTGTCGAATAGCTATATCATCGATGGCCGATCTCAAATGTTGACCTGGCTATCGCCGCTAGACCCCAGGTTACGACACCAGGACATTCAAGGCCGCAGGGTCGGGAACGTAGGGGAATGGCTCCTACAGACCGAGGAGTTTGAAAGCTGGTGCACGGGTAGTGAGGGGGGCGAATCCGATAATGCAGTTCTATTTTGCTACGGAGATCCCGGGGCTGGCAAGACGTATATTAGGTACAAATAGTGAACCTCGGCGGATGGAGAGAAAAGAATAATTGCTGACAAGCTGGAATGTTAGCTCACTAGTGGTAGATAGCTTGTGCGATCAGGCCGGGGGACGAAATCTCGCTGTTGCGTGTTTTTACTTCGACTTCGCCAATCAAAAGGAGCAGTCCCCCACGGGCATGCTGGGTGCTCTCCTCAAACAGGTTGTTGGTGGACTAGAGGAGATACCATGGGAAATAGCCCGGGCATATGAAGGCCAGGGGAGGGTCATTGGGGGACGAGTACCGCAGCTTGGCGACATTGTGAAGATGCTACAGATCACCTCTTCTAAAAAGCCCACGTTCATATGCGTTGACGCACTAGACGAATGCCTGGCAGGATATCGAGTCAAGGTTCTTGACTCGCTGAACCAAGTCCTCCGAAAGTGTCCAGGCACTCGAATATTCATAACTGGAAGACCACATGTTCAGCCTGAAATCGCGAAGCGTCTCCCTAGCAGAGTAAAGAGTGTATCTATCACTCCAAGGAGAGATGATATCATCGGATATATTCGTGCCAGGCTGGACGAGGACATGACCCCGGACGCAATGGATAATAGTCTAGAAGCAGAGATCATAGAGAAAATCCCGGATAAGATCTCGAAAATGTATGTATGGTAGAAGAAACGACACTCTCGGGAGCTATCAGCTAACTGATAAACCTTTAGATTCCTACTCGTCTCACTAAGCATGGATGCGATCCTTCAAGAAGCCACAATTCATCGCAGGAGAGAAAGGCTCAGGGCAATGACCGGTGGGTTAGGGTTGGGGAATGCTTATGGCGCAACACTGGATCGGATAAAAGGACAAGGAGGAGAGAGATCGAGGCTTGGTATGGCTACTTTGATGTGGATCTCGCACGCAGAGCGGCCATTGAAGCCCGATGACCTCTGTCACGCCCTAGCAGTCGAAATAGGGTCGCCGAATCTCAACACCGACGATGTTCCTTCAATAGGGACATTGATAGCCTGTTGTCAAGGACTTGTTTTCGTAGACAAGGAGGCTTCCACAGTCCGGTTAATCCACTCTACCCTCCAGGAGTACCTACTTGCTCATCCCGAACTTTTTGGTATACCTCACTCGATAATAGCAGAAACCTGCTTGGGGTATCTGAATTCACGGCATGTCAAGGCGCTTTCGGCCAGTCCCCCTCCTGATTTCCGAGACGTGCCCTTTCTCGAATATTCCTCATTCTACTGGGGAGTCCATGCAAAAAGAGACCTTTCAGATTGCGCGAAATCGCTTGCTCTAAAGCTATTTGATGACTGCGAAAACCACATATCCACTAAATTCCTCTCGTATAGGTGGTGCAATATTGATTTTAATGAACCATCCCTGTTTAGTGGTCTACACTGTGCTTCCATCTTCGGGATTGATGAGTTTGTGGCTGGTCTGGTAAAGCTGGAAGGTTATGATGTCAACAAAAAAGATTGCCTGGGTAATACATCTCTCACATGGGCTGCTCGCCGTGGGCACGAGGGAGTGGTAAAAATACTGCTTGGACGGGACGACATCAATCCCGATATACCAGATAATAGTGGCCGAACACCACTCCGTTGCGCTGCAATTGGTGGGCACGAGGGAGTGGTGAAAATACTACTTGGACGGGGGGACGTCAATCCCGACAAACCAGATAGTGACGGCGACACATCAATCCATCGTGCTGCTGTTCATGGGCGCGAGGGAGTGGTGAAGATACTGCTCGGACGGGAAGACGTCAATCCCGACAAACCAAATAATAACGGCAAAACACCACTCTATTATGCTGCTGATCGGGGGCACGAGGGAGTAGTGAAAATGCTGCTCGGACGGGGCGACGTCAATCCCGACAAACTAGATAATTACGGCCGAACACCACTCTATTATGCCGTTGATCGGCAACATGAGGGAATTATAGCCCTACTACACTCCCGGAAAGCTACAGCCCGCAGCACAGGCTAGGGCCGGAGAGATCAATTTCCTCGCCGCCTCCGTACACGGGATGTCTATATTCCTCCGCGATAACCCCGTCGACATGTTGAAGCTATTGTTGCCGCTCCTCTTTCTCACCAAATGCCTTTCCTCCCCTCCCAGCATATAGAACACTTGCCTTGGGATCAAGCCTAGACACACCCCTAGTGTAGCTAGCCGAATGATACCCCACTCAACTAGAATGCATGCATCATACATCGTCACACCCACCTGCGCCTCCCAGGCGTTTTTCACATATTGTCACTATAATTTCCTAGTTTTCCACATACAGGGCTTTACCCCTATTGTATTGGACAGCTTCGGTTCATTTTATGTCTACTCAAAAATGTACATTAAACTTACTTTCGCATTCACATTTTTAAAATTCCAGATCCTGATTCCGCATTTTTCGCATTTTTCGCATTTTTCTCATCATTCTTTCCTCACCTTTTCTATAGAATTAATTGTTTTTCTGTATAGTATATCTCCTCCTCCTTACTTCCTTCCCCTCCCTCCTATCCCTAGATGAAGAGCGTAGTAGTCCACATTTGTTACTATCACCCAGGACTCAATCAAGAAACGCTTGCCTTGGGCATACACACATTTAGTCCGTTCCCAACTGAATTTCGAAAAGCGAGAGTGAAAGTTTTGCGGTGCGGTACGGGGCTACTATTATTGGCTCTTATGGAGGATTTACTGATTAGTCACGATAACTCACTCGCTTAAATAGATGGTAGAAACCTATTGTGCAAATTTACACTACCCGGACGACCAGGTCGGAGGGTTGAGGGGGAATGTGACAAACCCCTCCAAAATATAGCATACCCAATTATGGCCACTGCGCTCTATGAGAGTGCTTTGAGGCGGCCAATTCGGTATAATAGAATAGGAGGAAAAGGATACGAGACCACCTCAGAAAAACGACTTTTAGGCGAGGTTCGTTAATCACATGATATCACTCACACCTCTCAAACTGCTGGTAGCTGGCATATCTGGGTTTCTCGCCGGCCCGGGAAACATACATGCAGCGTTCGCAGGCGGTCGGGCTAGGCGTTTGCGGTGGGTGGCCGGACCAGACTGTACACCGTAGTCCGGCTTTCAGGGCCTATCTGACCGGGCCTGGACGGACTTCATATATCTGTAGGCTTTCGAGTCATCTTCAGATATCTGGGGAAATATTTAGATATTAGGATATATTCGCAGGCATCTGAAGATCTCTGCTACCATAAACAAAATATTTACTAATCTGATGGCATATTCCGAAAGTCTGGCCTGCAAAGCCCGGGTCAGGGTTGCCGCTTGCGAACGCTGCATACATACAAAAAGACATGACCACAACCTACCTAATCTTTCATAATGTCGCTAGAAGAGATAGAATAAGAGATGTTGAAGAAGACACAATCAGGGTAGTGCTCGTAATGCAGAATGTCAAATTGCTACTGCATGATAGTAGTTGTCGCTGCGCCGTAGAGTAGTTGTTCTGTCGTTCCATAGGAAGTAGAGATATTCGTGAAGTGATTTATCGTAGAGTACTTCTATCTTCGCTCGTCATGCATGTAAATAGTACATAGGAGAAGGGAGGGAAGAAAAAAAAGAAGGCCTGGGAAATGAGTAGCTTGTTGGTATTGCTGATTATACTTTCAGGTTGATCGGCGGAAAGTCTCCCGATCACCGGGGTGAGACAATATATTTGAATACCAGCACTAACTATCCTGGGCCATCAAAAGTGGAAGCTAAGGAGTTCCCCTAGGAGGTAGGCGTAAAGTTTAAGTAACTTTACGAATTGTAAGGAGAAGAGGCATAAGAGAAGAGTTATAGTAAGAATCGATTGTAGATGAGAAAGCGGATGCTAGACTGCCTGCATAATAATATTATGGTGTATTTCTTTTGAAGCCTCGGATAATTGCTCTATCCCCTCTGCCGATCTGGCCCGTGAGGTTTTATGTAAGAAATAAATTATCTCGGTAGGCTAGGCCCTTGGCATGGAAGGGACAGATCCCGATAGGTTGTTCGTATTGCTGGAGTTCGGGGTCTATAATGTAGTCCCGGAGGGCTTTGATTTTTCCGGCTCTCGGCTAGGGAGGGTAATTGAAGCTATCGTGGGATATGATTCGAGGATGCTGGTTGGCTAAACCTCCGAATATGACCTGTCATAGCAGGTGATGATGGGGTTGGGGTCAGTCGTCTTGCACAGCGGTTATCGTACTCGCACAAGTACCAAAATTTCTAGGGCTACAGGTAAAGTAATAGTTGTTTATCAAGCTATTCTAGCCAATTCACCGCAAGAGTTCTAGGTGTTTGTTCATCGCAGCGCGCGACCTGCGTTGTGCCGTGGAGTGCTACTGAACGAGGTAACTTAGCGCATTTACTACTAGGCAGAAGCAGAGTGTTGCTGGTATGATAAGAATTTGGGGGAGGTTGATTGGATGGTCCTAAGGTATCCATAAAGTTCCACAGAAGACCCCGCTTTCCTTCAGCCCTCAAGAGTTCTCGTACCGGTAGTCGCTAACCCCCTCATCCACTATCCACGATATCCTAAGCAGCAGAAACGGAAGATGTCCCAATATTTTAGTAACAACACCAACTCTGTGAACACGGTTAACGTGTCGAATAGCTATATCATCGATGGCCGATCTCAAATCTTGACCTGGTTATCGCCGCTAGACCCCAGGTTACGACACCAGGACATTCAAGGCCGCAGGGTTGGGAACGTAGGGGAATGGCTCCTACAGACCGAGGAGTTTGAAAGCTGGTGCACGGGTAGTGAGGGAGGCGAATCCGATAATGCAGTTCTATTTTGCTACGGAGATCCCGGGGCTGGCAAGACGTATATTAGGTACAAAGGGTGAACCTCGGCGGATGCAAAGAAAAGGGCAATTGCTGACGAGCCGCGACGTTAGCTCACTAGTGGTAGACAGCTTGTGCGATCAAGCCAGAGAACGAAACCTCCCTGTCGCGTGTTTTTACTTCGACTTCGCCAATCAAAAGGAGCAGTCCCCCACGGGCATGCTGGGTGCCATCCTCAAACAGGTTGTGGGTGGATTAGCGGAGGTGCCAGTGGAAATAGCCCAAACATATGAAGACCAGGGAAAGGTCATTGGGGGACGAGGGCCGCAGCTTGCCGACATTGTGAAGATGCTACAGATCACCTCTTCCAAAAAGCCCACGTTCATATGCATTGACGCACTAGATGAATGCTTGGCAGGATATCGAGTCAAGGTTCTTGACTCGCTGAACCAAGTCCTCCAAAAGTGTCCAGGCACTCGAATATTCATAACTGGAAGACCACGTGTTCAGCCTGAAATCACGAAGCGTCTCCCTGGAAGAGCAAGGAGTGTATCTATCACTCCGAGGAGAGATGATATCATCGGATATATTCGTGCCAGGTTAGACGAGGACACAACTCCGGACGCAATGGATAATAGTCTAGAAGCAGAGATCATAGAGAAAATCCCGGATAATATCTCGGAAATGTGTGTATGATAGAAGCAACGACACCCTCTGGAGATATCAGCTAACTGGTAACCACCTAGATTCCTACTCGTCTCGCTAAGCATGGATGCGATCCTTCAAGAAACCACAATCCATCGCAGGCGAGAAAGGCTCAGGGCAATGACCGATGGGTTAGGGTTGGGGAATGCTTATGTAGCAACACTGGATCGGATAAAGGGACAAGGAGGAGAGAGATCGAGGCTCGGTATGGCCACTTTGATGTGGATCTCGCACGCGGAGCGGCCATTGAAGCCCGATGACCTCTGTCAAGCCCTAGCAGTCGAAATAGGGTCGCCGAATCTCAACATCGACAATGTTCCTTCAATAGGGACATTGATAGCCTGTTGTCAAGGACTTGTTTTCGTAGATAAGGAGGCTTCTACAGTCCGGTTAATTCACTCTACCCTTCAAGAGTACCTCCTTGCTCATCCCCAAATTTTTGGTACACCTCACTCGACAATAGCAGAAACCTGCTTGGGCTATCTAAATTCGCAGCAGATCAAGGCTTTTTCGACCAATCCCTCTCCTAATTTCCAAAATGTGCCCTTTCTCGAATATTCCTCATTCTACTGGGGAGTCCATGCAAAACGATACCTTTCAGATTGCGCGAAATCGCTTGCTCTAAAGCTATTTGATGACTACGAGAACCACATATCCACTAGAATCCTCTTGAAAACGTGGTACAATATTGATTTTAATAAATCCCCCCGGTTTAGTGGTCTGCACTGTGCTTCCTTCTTCGGGATTGATGAGATTGTGGCTGGTCTGGTAAAGGTGGAAGGTTGTGATGTCAACAAAAAAGACCGCAGGGGCAATACATCCCTCGCATGGGCTGCTCGCCGTGGGCACGAGGGAGTATTAAAAATACTGCTTGGGCGGGACGATATCAATCCCGATAAACCAAATGATTTTGGTCGAACACCACTCTGTTGGGCTGCTATTTGTGGGCACGAGGGGGTGATGAAAGTACTGCTCGGACGGGGCGATGTCTATCCCGACAAACCAGATAATAATGGCCGAACACCACTCTGTTTGGCTGCAATTGATGGGAAAGAGGCATTGGTGAAAATACTACTTGGACGGGGCGACGTCAATCCCAATAAACTGGATAAGTACGGCCGGACACCACTCTATTATGCCGATTTGCATCGGTATGAGAGAACTGCAGCCCTGCTTCAGTCCTGGAAAGCTACAGCCCGCAGCGCAGTCTAAAGCCGGAGAGATCAGTTTCCTCGCCGCCTCCGTACACGAGATGCCCATCTTCCGCCGCGATAACCCCGTTGGCATGTTGAAGCTATTGTTTCCGCTCCTCTTTCTCTAAACGCCTTTCCTTGCCTTAGAATCAAGCCTAGACACACCCCTAATGTAGCTAGCCCAATGATACCCCACTCAACTAGAATGCATGCATTATGCGTCGCCGCACCCACCTACACCTCCCAGGCGTTTTTCACATTGTCACTATAATTTCCTAGCTCTCCACATACTGAGCTTTACCTCTATTGCATCGGACAGCTTCGGTTTATTTTATGGCCTACAGTCGCACCTCGCTGTCCCGGATCTCTCTGTCCCGGATCCCCCGCTGTCACGGATGAAATTCCCTGAATTCTGAATTTTTTTGCACCAAAGCCTAACTCGCTGTCCCGGATAATTCGCTATCCCGGACAGATTCCTTGAATTTTGGCCATCCGGGATAGCGAGGTGCGACTGTACTCAAAAATTTACCTTAAACTTACTTGTGTATTCACATTCTCCAATTCTAGATCCTCATTCCGCATTTTTCTCATTTCTCATTTTTCTCATTTTTCTCATTTTTCTCATTTTTCTCATTTTTCTCATTTTTCTCATTTTCTTGTTTTCCTCATATTTTTCTTCATCTTTTCTATCGAATCAAGGGATTTTGTATAGTATATCTCCTCACTTCCTTCCCCCCCTCTCCCTAGCGTAGTCGTACACATTTGCTGCTATCGCCTGGGACTCAATCAAGAAAAAGCTTGCCCTGGGCATACACACATTTAGTCCGTTCCCAACAGAATTTCGAAAAGCGAGAGTGAGAGTTTTGGGGTGAGGTACGGTGCTACTATTATTGGCTCGTACAAAGTTAGAGGATTTACTAATTAGTCACGATAACTCACTCGCTTTAATAGATGATAGAAACCTATTATGCAAATTTACACTACCGGAGGACCGGGTCGGAGGGGCAAGGGAGGATGTGGCAAACCCCTCCAAATTACAGTATACCCAATTATGACCACTACGCTCTATGAGAGTGCTTTTATGCAGTCAATTCGATATAATAGAATAGGAGGAAAAGGATACGAGACCACCTCAGAAAAACGACTTTTGGGGCGATGCTCGTTAATCACATGATATCACTCACACCTCTCAAACTGCTGGTAGTTGGCACATCTGGGTTTCTCGCCGGCCCGGGAAACATACATGCAGTGTTCGCGGGCGACCGGGCTAGGTTTTTGTGGTGGGTGACCGGACCAGACTGTGCACCATAGTCCGGCTTTCAGGGCCTATCTGAACCGGCCTGGACGGACCGCAGATATCTGTAGGCTTTCGGGTCATCTTCAGATATCTGCTGACGTCTTTAGATATCTGGAGATATTTGTAGGCATCTGAAGATCTCTGCTACCATAAACAAAATATTTACTAATCTAATGGCATATTCCGAAAGTCTGGCCTCCAAAGCCCAAGTCAGGGCCGCTTGCGAGCGCTACATAAAGTACTAGGGCAAAAGTATTCGTCCGATCGGTGGTTACAGATCAACACCTCAAAACACCCCGCCTCTACGATCAACCACCCCTCAGCCACAATGCCTCCCCTGAAGACAGGCTACTTCACTGAGTTTGAGAAATGGTAGATTGTTGCTGTGAGGAAAAAAGAAATCTCTTTTTCTGAAATTGAAGAGCTCTTACACTGTCCTAAAGGTACAGTTCTAAATTTCCATAATCACTTTCAAAAGAGGGGTGATGCAAACACCCTCCCTAAACAAGGAAGACCAAGAATCATGACTCCCAGAACTTGTCGCCATCTAGTCAGAGAGTCTAAGAAGGCACACTGCCAGACTTTATCACAATTGCGCAATGATGTTGTACCTCATGCCTCTCTTAATCCACTCAAGGGAGCTTTGACATCGGCCAAACAGGTTGTAGGTGGACTAGAGTAGGTGCCAAGGGAAATAGCCCAAACATATGAAGATCAGGGAAAGGTCATTGGGGGAAGAGGGCCGCAGCTCGCCGACATTGTGAAGATGCTGCAGATCACCTCCTTTAAAAAGCATACGTTCATATGCATTGACGTATTAGACGAATGCCTGAAGGATATCGAGTCAAAGTTCTTGACTTGTTGAGCCGAGTCCTCCAGAAGTCCCCTGGCACTCGAATATTTGTAACTGGAAGACCACATATTCGACCTAAGATCAGAAGGCGTCTGCCTGGAAGAGTAAGGAGTGTATCTATCACTCCAAGGAGAGATGATATCATCGGATATATTCATGCCAGGCTGGACGAGGACACAATCCCGGATGCAATGGATAATAGTCTAGAAGCAGATATCTTAGAGAAAATCCCAGATAATATCTCGGAAATGTGTGTATGATCGATGCAACGACAGTCTCGGGAGCTATCAGCTAACTAATAAATATCTAGATTCCTACTCGTCTCGCTAAACATGATGCGATCCTCCAAGAAACCACAATTCATCGGAGGCAAGAAAGGCTCAGGGCAATGACCGATGGGTTAGGGTTGGGGAATGCTTATGGCGCAACACTGGATCGGATAAAGGGACAAGGAGGAGAGAGATCGAGGCTCGGTATGGCCGCTTTAATGTGGATCTCGCACGCGGAGCGGCCATTGAAGCCCGATGACCTCTGTCACGTCATAGCAGTTGAAATAGGGCCGCCGAATCCCAACACCGACAATGTTCCTTCAATAGGGACACTAGCTTGTTGCCAAAGGCTTGTTTTCGTAGACAAGGCTTCCACAGTCCGGCTAATCCACTTTACCCTTCAAGAGTACCTCCTTGCTCATCCCGAACTGGTACACATCACCCGACTATAGCAGAAACCTGCCTGGGCTATCTGAATTCCCGGCAGGTCAAAGCTCTTTCGACCAGTTCCCCTCTCAATCTCCAAGATGTGCCCTTTCTCGAACACTCCTCACACTACTGGGGAGCCCATTCAAAAAGAGACCTCTCGGATTGCGCGAAATCGCTTGCTCTGAAGGTCTCTGACAGCTGCGAGAACCACATATCCACTAAAATCCTCTTGGAAATAGCGCCAACTGTGGTGCACTATTGATTTCGGTAAACCCTCGCTATTCAGTGATCTACACTATGCTTCCATCTTCGGGATTAATGAGATTGCAGCTGGTCTGGTAAAGGTTGATGGTTGTGATGCTAACAAGAAAGCTTGTACTGGTAATACATCTCTCACATGGGCTGCTCGCCGTGGGCACGAGAGAGTGGTAAAAATACTATCGTACTTGGACGGGACGACATCAATTCCGATAAACCAAATAATGATGGCAAAACGCCACTCTGTTGTGCTGCAATTTGTGGGCACGAGGGAGTGGTGAAAATACTGCTCAGACGGGACGATGTCAATCCCGAAAAATCAGATAATGATGGTCAAACACCACTCTGTTCTGCTGCAATTTGTGGGCACGATGGAGTGGTGTAAATACTGCTCGGATGCGACGACGTCAATCCCGACACACCAGATAACTCCAGCCGAACACCACTCTGTTGTGCCGCCTGGAATGGGCATGAGGGAGTGGTGAAAATATTGCTCAAACGGAACGACGTCAATCCTGAAAAACCAGATAATGAGGGTCAAACACCACTCTATTATGCCGTTAAGTATGATATCAACATGAGAGAATTATAGCCCTATTCCACTCCCGGAAAGCCACAGCCCGCAACACAGACCAGTGCCCCAAGGCGCCAACTTCTCGCCGCACGCACAAGATACCCACCCCCCCCCCGCGACAACCCAGCCGACACACTAAAAAGCTATTGTTGTCCTCCGCTCCTCTCCCCCGACGGCCTCTCCTCCCTTCCCCTGTACAGTGCGCCAGCCCCAGAACCAAGCCCAAACACTGCCCTAGCGCAATCAGTCGAGTGATATCTCACCACCAGAATGCACGTATCATACATCGCCACACCTACCCACCCACCTACCCCTCCCCGGCGTTTCCCACGCCCTAAAACTATAATACAATTTCCCAGTTTCTAGAGGGGATGGTTGCAGATGGACAATGACGGACGATGCTCTCTCCTCCGCTGTTCCTCCTCAAGTACCCCTTTTCCTATGAAGTTAAGCTTACAAAATAATGGTACAAGGGGCCGGCATTTAGCGATCGCACACACTACTTTGTGACCTACCCAGTTTTTAAGGATTTTTTGCTAGTAAGCCACTTTGGGGTGTGCGAAGACTATATGCCTGTCCCTTGTACCAAACCTTCACGATAGTTTCTGTGGTTCGGCGTATTTTTCTCCATGGTCATCCACGTGACCGACAGTACTGGTCGGATTCGGACCAGGCACGCTAAGCCTGTCCTAGAAACATTTGAGCTTTGTGATCTGCTGGGCATGCCCCGGCTTCCCAAGAGTGTTGAGTCGTTTAAGCACAAAGCAGATCGAAAATCGGAGTTCCCGACCAAGTTTAGCTGAAAGTTCCCAAATCTAGACTTGGCGTGCGCGCCTGGGCCAGAATTTTCACTGTTTCAAAGTTCAAACCGCCCAGGGGGGGCTGAGAGAAGAATGGAAATTAGGTTAAAGCGAACACAACACTAAAAGTGACTTACAAGTACAAGTACCAGGCATAAAGATTTCGCACACACCAAAGTGGCTGACCAGCAAAAAATTATTAGAAACTGGTGAGGTCACAAAGTGGTGTGTGCGAAAACATCATGCCTGGTACTTGTACCCGGGATTATGTTTTCGCACACAAGCACGACGACCGGTATTTACCTCATTTTTGAAATAACGACTACGGAAAGCTATCGCGATCGGACATTCAACGAATAGCGTGACGCCAGAACGCTCCATCTACGGCTACAGATTGTCTTTAGGATTTAGTGCTTACCTGAAGAGGCATGGGTGGAAATGGCATTTTGGGTGGGGGATGGACGAGGGGTGGAAAAATTAGGGATAGGGTTGGAAAGGGAGTTGTTGGCAAGAGACGATTGGAGGAGAAGGATGTGAGGTGGGTCATGGGTGGAAAAGTGGGTGTGGTGAGGGGATTGGATAGGGAACAGGAGTTTTTGACGGGATTGGTGGAAGAGGAGAAAGGGTGGAGCAATGGGAGTTACGAGATAGTTAGGGGTGGGGAGGAAGTGGATATGATTGGTGGAGAGAGGGTTTTGAGTTTGTTTGAGGAGGCGGAGGAGTTGGAAATTGATAAGTTGTTGGAGGAGTGTGGGAAGGGAAAGGAGGTGGTGAAGTTGAGTGATAGGAAGGGAAAAGGGGTGGACAGGGGTGTGAGGGAGGTGGGCAAGATGTTTGAGAAAGGGTTGGCGGTGGAGCAGGTTGAGGAAGTTAAGAGGTTTAAATTGGTGGGTGAGGAGGTATTGGAAGGAGAGGATGATGGAGAGGGGGTGGACAGTATGGAAGCGTGGAAGTTGAGGAAGGTGAATAGGGAGAGGAGGGAAAAAGAGGAGAGAAAGAAGAGAGAGAAAGAGGGTATGGTAGCGAGGGGAAAGGAATTGGGGAGAAACAGGGAAGAGGTGAAGAAGTTGAGGAGTGAATTTAGAGATTGGAGAGAAGAGGTGGAGGAGGTGAGTTATATTTTGGGGGAGAGTGAAGAAAAAGTGAGGAGTTTTGCGTTGGATATGGAGGTTAGGAGGTGCCAGTGGGGAAGAGAGTTGAGGGAATTGGTTAGCAAAGTTGGGCTGAAGAAATTGGATGTGGAAGGGGAGGTGAAGATTTTGAGTGAAGTGGTGGTACCGGAGATGGTGGGGAGGGTGGAGGATTTGAAAAAGAGGATAGTGGTGGGTGAGGGGAGGAGTTATGGAGAGGTTTTGAGAGGGGTGAGCCCGGGTATGGGTAATGAGGAAGTGGAGGAATTGGAGAAAAAGAAGGTAGAGGAGAGGAAGGAGTTGGAGAGTAGTTTGAGGGAAAGAGAGAGGAGGTTGAGTAAAAAGGTGGAAGTGATTTTGGATACGCAGGATGGATTGAGCATGGAGGTAGATGGGGAGAGTGAATGGAGTAGTGGAAAGATGGAGGAAGTGTTGGGATTGAGCAAGGGGGGTGTGATAGGAATGGTGAAGAAAGGAGGTAGGATTACGGTGGAATTGAAAGGAGAGGAGGAGGTGAAGAAGGTGGAGGAAGTGGAAGGAAAGGAATGGGAGGAGGTGAAAGGAGTGAAGAGTGTTGGAAGTTTGGATAATTGGGCAGGTATGGTAATTCCGGCAATAGAGGTGAGTAGGTGGAAGGGTAAGATGGGGGAATTGAAAGGGGAATTGGAGAGGGAGGCAGGTTTGAGGCTGATGAGGGATCCGGTGTGGTTGTTGAGTGAGGCCAGGATAGAGGAATGGAGATTGAGGGAGGTGGGAGTGTTGGTACATGTGGCAAGGGAGTCGGAGAGGGTTAAGTATGTGGAGGAGGGTTTGTTATGGAGGGGAATGAGGGTTAAAGTGAACAGATACGTGGGAAAGAAGGAGGTAGAATGGTGTACGAAGTGTGCGGAATTTGGGCACAGTTGGTGGAGGTGTGGAAGTAAGACCAAGAGGTGCAGTATTTGTGCGGTGAAGGGGCATACAGGTTGGGAACACAGGTGTGGTAGGTGTCAGGTTGGAAGGAGTAAGTGTGTACACCATGAGAGTTGTGGAGGTTGTGGAAAGAATCACGTCATGAAAGAGGCGAATGAGAGGAATTGTGTGGCTTGGAGAATGGAGTGGAATAGGTTGAAGAGTTTATACTAAGGGCATAAGGATAGTGTCGGCGAATGTTAGAATGAGCATGGGAGGTATGTATAGTGTGGGAAGTAGGGAGGAAGGGGTGGACATTTATTTGTTTCAAGAGGTACCAGTTTTGGGAGGAGAGAAGACAGTAAGTATGGATGGATATGATAGTGTGGATGGAGTGGGGGGTTTTTTGGAGAAGGGAGAGGGTGCGGTAGTATGCACAAAGATACATGAGAGGTGGGAGGGGAAGTGGAGAGTATTGGTGAGAGAGAGGGTGAGGATAGGGTTGGTATTGGATTTGGGAAGAGGGAGGAGTTTGGAGGTGTGGAATGTGTATGTGGGGAGAGGAAAACATGCGAGTTTTAAATGGATAGAAGAAGATGGAAATGGGGTGGTAATGGGAGATATAAATGCGAGGCATGAGAGGTGGGGGGGTGATGGAACGGATGAGAATGTGGAAGGGAGGAGAGTGGTTGGTTGGATGGATGAGTGGGGTTGGAAAGTGGGAACGCCTAGAGGGGTGGTAACGAGGAGGGATGAGAAGGATAGGGAGAGAGATAGGGTGCTGGATGTGGGGTTGTATGTGGGAGGGGTGGAGGTTGAGGGAAAAGTGTGGGATTGGATAGTGGGTTTGGATCATAGACCGGTGGAAATGGTGGTAGAGGTGTTGGGAATGGTGGTGGAGAGAGAAGAGGATACGAGAGGGATAGTGGATTGGAAGATGTTTGAGAGTGGAATAAGGTTGAGGGAGGGAGAGTGGATGAGAGGGATGAGGGGGGAAGAGGTGAGGACGAGAGAGGTTTTGGAGGATTGGGTGGAGAGGTGGGAGAGGATTTTGGTGGAAGAGGTGGAAAAGAGTAGGGGAAGGAGCCTGAGGAGGTGGAGGAAGGGGAAGAAGAAGTGGTGGAACGGGGAGGTAGAGGAGGAATATTTAAGAGTGAAAAAGTTGGAGAAGGAATGGATGGAGGGGGATAGGGAAGGAGGATTGGAAAAAGTGAGGGAGGGAAGGAAGGAATATAAGAGAAAGGTGGAGGAGGTGAGAAGGAGAAGTTGGGGGTTGTATTTGGAGAGTTTGGGGGAGAAGGAAGGTTATCAGTGGGTGAAGACAGATAGGGATTTTGTGGTGGACATACCGGGAATAAAGGTGGGAGGTGGAGGGGTGATTGAGGATGATGAGGGGAAGGGTTGGGCGATAGTGAGAGGTTTGGGGAAGAGGGAGGAGTTAGATCAGGAGGAGGAAGGTTTTTGGGAAGAGGTGGAGGTAGAAGAGGAGGAGGTGAAGGAGTGTGTGGATAAACAGGGTGATAGGAAGGCGGCTGGGGAAAATGAATTGGGTGGGAGGGTATTAAAGGAGGTGTGGAAGGTGGATTGGTGTAGGAAGGGATTGATGGGAATAGTGAGGGGGAGTATGGGAATGGGGTTTGTGTGCGAGAGGTGGAGAAGGAGCGTGGGGATAATTATGAGGAAGCCTAATAAACCAGATTATGGGCTTCCGAGTAGTTATAGGATAATAAATTTGTTGGATGTGGTGGGGAAGGTGGTGGAAAGGTTGGTGGCGAGGAGGTTAGAGAAGTGGGGGC
>Ga0307513_10000474_pt1 | contig 57803 bp, 55 predicted proteins | sample 15_EM_MG_FD_202174 | JGI IMG/M metagenome (GOLD analysis project Ga0307513, IMG submission 202174) | Populus trichocarpa ectomycorrhiza microbial communities from riparian zone in the Pacific Northwest, United States - 15_EM | ecosystem: Host-associated > Plants > Roots > Unclassified | place...
GAGACTGCGACCGCGTGTTGACGAGGAACGAAGGGTTGCCGACCGTGCAAAACGCTAAGCGAGACGCGTCGCGAAGTGCGGGGTAAAGGGTAGGAACATCAACGCGAACGAAGACGAACGGAACCAGGAAGGAATCCATAACCCCCGGGAGGGGAGGCCAGAGGCCCCAGAGAAAGTAAAGAGATGAAGGCGTGATAAACCCCCGAGCAAATGCCACGGGCGGGGAAGATCAGAGGCGGAGGACACTCTCACGATGATTTCCCATGGTGTTGAGATTTCAATCGCTGGAGGTGGAGCGGACGAGAAAGATGATGAATGATCTGGTATGAGTGTATTCTTATATAAGTGGTGGCATGCCGGTGTCCGCTTGACTTGTTGTACTTCCTTGTTCTGGGGGGTAAATTTGCCTGGTATTGTGCTATGTGTTATTATTACTGTTGCCTTGCGATATAAGGGAAAGGAAAAAACTAGTGCTAGCGATTTATACTTGTACCTCCACTCCCTGGGCCTTCCTCCCACTTAGGTTTCTACTCTCTCGATTGCGGTGTGTATATATGTGCTCGAGTAATCCCCGCACTCGAGGAATCGAAAAAAATACCTAGGAGTAGGTAGTAGTGTTGCCACGACTTGGTTATATCCTTAGAGCAGAGAGAGAGAGAGAAAGAAAGAAGGAGTTTGCTAATTCCCACTAACGGTGTTAGAAATTCCCTTGATTTGCAACAGGTTAGTTACCTCAACCGGTTTTTTGTAGAGGAGGAGAAGAGGGTTATTCAAGATTGCCGTAGGATGTTGATAAAGTAGACTTTCCCTCTCCACTCTTTGTCATTGGGCGGGCACTGTACTGTGCTAAGGGTGAGCATAAGTGATGCGGATAGGATACTTAACTGGAATTTAACTTGCCAAAGTTTGGTGTGTGACCATGGGAACAGTCAATCTCGACGCTTTTTTGGAGGGAGAAAAAAGTGAGGCGAACCCGAAATGTACCAATAGCAAGACTTCCTGCTCTCTTATTGGCAGTGGCCCAGGAACAAAGTTTAATGAAAACCATTTTATCTTACTTTACCCTTGACCCCGTGTACAAGTGCACGACAGTAGGTATCTCTAGGACTATCCGACGGCCGTTCAACCTCATCTATAAGTGGGGACTAGCCCTTGTGGCAACGTTCACATGATATAGTAGTCACATTCAACCAAACTACCTGCTACCTCCTGGCTTGGCATCTCCCAATCCACTATATATATGTTTCCTCAATCCCTTCCCTCTCTTCCTTTCTTACAACAACTTCCTTACAACAACTTCCTTACAACAACTCCTTACAACAACTTCCTTACAACAACTTCCTCACGACAACTTTCTTACACCAACTTTCTTACAACAACTTTCTTACAACAACTGGCTTATTACAGTTTCTTGATAATGCAAATTCCTACTAATATTTATATTCCTTTCCCTTTTGATTTTTTTCTAATTTCTATTAATACCCTTGTGTGCTAATAAAAAACTACTAAGATAGTTGATATTTAGTTTTCAAGATGTCTTCTTCCACCAATAGATTGTCTTCGAACACTCATTATACTTTATTTCGCATGGTAAGTTCCTTCTTGTTAGCTTACAATTTTTTCCCCTGCTTCCTCTTAATTCTTTTTAACTGGTACACTAGTCGTTTTCTGCTATACCGTTTACTTATTACTCTAGTGGGAATAGCTTACCTATTATTAACAGTAAGGCATCCAGTTGCAAGGAACTAACTATATAGCTAAACTCAAGCTCTTTGAGTTATGAGCTTCCCTGAAGTTTATGGGAGACAACTTGAAATACGAGCTAAGTACATATTTCCAGATATGTTTAACTGATTGGAACAGTATTTAGAGAATAAGACTCTGCTGATTTTCTAGTTGTAGATGCAGAGGATGACATAATGCTTTGATCGCTGGATATTGGAGGTGATCACTCCATATTGCACATTGGAACTGATCACTCCACATTGCATATTGGAACTGATCACTTCAAATTGCATATTGGAACTGATCACTCCACCTTGCATATTGGAACTGATCACTCCACATTGCATATTGGAACTAATCACTCCACATTGCATATTGGAACTGATTACTCCATATTGCATAGAACTGATCATCCCATGTTGCATATTATTATTGGATAGGCAACTGGGTAGCATGTTTATAAAAAGTCTATCGTGAGATAGCTTGATCTTTGGTAATGGAGATGAACCCTGTCTAGGAGTACATATATCTAACCCGCGTGAAAAAGCTCGATAATTTCAGACTTCACGAAATGGGGGATAAGGTGGGAAACTAGACAGAGTGATTTTCTAACCATTGATCAATATAGGGCCATCGAGTCCTTTAGGCGATGTTATCTACCCGAGCTGTGGCTAGGAGTCGGACTGCACCCTCTTCGGAGGCTCTACGCTTCGCACGGCCCAACAGGTTTCTCGGCTAGATACTGGAGGAGGGGAAGGTGTCATTGATTCCTCATGTGAGGAACAATGCCTGGATATTTGGGAACCCCTCGGCAGGGGGTAAAGACCGCTTGTAGTGGGTGGCCCAATAGTATCAAAAGGTTTAATTTTTATTGTAATAGTTAGTCTGACGAGATCTGAGTAGTCAAAAAATGTAGTTGTTGTTATTAATACTTGCTACCTACCTAATAACTAGTATGTATACTAAGTGTAGTAAGCAATAAGCAGATATATGTTTTAATTACTATTATTGACCAGCTAGATGAAGTTTATCATAACTGTCTTGATATCTTGCAGTCATCTACTGGTGAAATACTGGCTTCTTGCCATACATTGGATTAAGTAATCGACCTTCAACTTAATGCGCAACCTCCTTGTAGTCTAATATACCTCTCATTTCAAAAACAACCTGAAGTCCTCTGCAGATCCCTTGACAATATGCTTAAAATAGGAAAATTTTCTTTAAGCAAATTGCCTGCTGGTACACATACTGGAATTCTCTTTTCTTCAAAACTATATAGTTGCCTAAGAATTGATGTCGGTCATAGAGAACTGAATAAAGTTATAATTCAAACAAATACCATATTCCTTTGATGATAAAGTTGAGAGACCAAGTTTCTGATGCTCAAATTTGGACGAAACTAAACCTAAAAGACAGCTTTCATATGATAAGAGTTTCTTAAAGTGGATCAAGTGAAAATAGCATTTGAAATTCTTTATGGACATTACTAGTATAGAGTAATGCCTTACTGACTGGGAAATGAATCAGCTACTTTTCGAACTATAATAAAAAAGATTCTATGGGAATTTCTTAGTCAAAAAGTTGTTTTATATATAAATGACATTCTAATTTCCTCTAAAACAGTTAAAAATTATGTCATTCTTGTTTGGAAAGCCCTTTAGGAACTATGCAAATACCTGATCGCAATTACCTTGAAGACAAACATTTTTCATATTAAGAAAGTAGACTTTTTGGACCATGTTATAGCAACAGATAGAGTTACAATAAATAATAAAAAGATGGAATCAATTAAGGCTTTGAGAGCTCCAATCTCAGTTAAGGATGTTCAGATTTTCATCGGGTTTGCCAATTTTTGCAGGTTGTTTATCACGAAGTTTGCTGCCATTGATGCTCTGATAACCAATCTACCAAAAAGAGATCCCAAGACATTCTTTTCAGAGTAAGAAACAACAATAAGTCTTTAAAAACCTCAAAAACTACTTTATATCAGCACTAATCCTATCACATTTCTACTCAAAACTTGACATAGTTGAGGAAACAGACGGGAATAACTCTATTCTTGGACAAATCTTATTATGTTTTATGAAAAGAGACTGTATCCTGTTACTTTCCATTCCTGAAAGCTTACTTGAGCTGAGATTTAATTCCTTTGTAATCATCATAGTTGTAGCCAATATTAGCATGAATATCAATCCTATCAACATCTCTCTCTAGCAAATTCACAATTTTCAGTCTACAAAGCTCTTAATATTGAGTTCATTATTACAAATACTGTAAGCTGGTAAAGATAGGCCAACCTTGCAATATACACTTGAAATTATTTTAGACTTCTTAGTACAAAATTTCTGAAATAGGTTATGAATATCATCAGCAAAAAGCCATCCTGTATCAGATACAGTGGTATTGCGTCCTGACTCTGGTACTTTGGACTCTGCATCCTGTGCATCTTGTGTGCCCAGTACTCAGATGCCACATCTGGTTGTGTCTGGTATGTCTGGAGACCCTTCTCAATACTGGCTTCTGTCCGGACACATGCTACTAAGCAACCCTGCCTTCCATACATCCTGACTCCAACCTCAACACCATCGTACATTCTAATTTACAACTACCCCTGAGTATCCTCTCAGCTTTTCCGAGTCTGAAGCTCAGCCCTAGGGTGGGCAAGGAGTATTCCTTGGCAAAGAAAATATAGTGAGTGCTGATGCCAGGTGAGAAGCTGTCGTGCCTTTAATCTTAAATTTGGGCTAAAGACTCTCAGTTCTATTTTCAGAACATCATCTTTGAATGAGCCAAAATGCCAGCTCACTTCAGTTTGAAAGTGAGTGATACCCACTGGCAGAACACTCTTGAGTCTGGTTTCTCAGCACTTAGCCTAAGTGGTAAACCCAACACGACCCAACATACTCTTTCATTACAACACTCCATATCCATATTCCCGGCCCCCGCCACAACTACTGAATCAATCCTGAATCTGACACCTGGAGGTTACTGAGCTTGATGCCAGCTATACACTGGTATAAGATCCATCCCTCCGCAATTTTTATTCATGAGATTACTGGGCAGAATGGGATGCAGCGATGGTGATCTCAGAACTCGATGGCAGATTCCTCCACAACCACTAGACGGATTTTTATTCTGTTTACCGGAGGTTGTTGGGCTTGACGCCAGCTATCCAATGGTATAACATACGTTTCTGTCGCATTGAAGTCCAGGAAATTGCTGTCTTCTGTGGAGGGTCTATTACCTATCATGCTGGCGATAATTTACTCGACAGTAGATTACTCCACAACCAGTGGACAGATTTTGAAGCTCTTTGCGGAAGGCTGTTGGGCTCGACGCCAGCTTCCTAACAGTGTAAGGCCCGTCTCTGTGGCATCAGAACTCAGGATGTCGCTATCTTCTGTAAAGAGTGTATGAGCTATTATCTTGGTGATAATTTACTCGACGGCACATTGTTCCACAACCATTAGATGGAATTTGATTCTGTTTGCAGGATGTTATTGGACTCGCCGCCGGCTTCACAAAGATATAAGGTTTATCCCTTTGCGAGTTTTATTCATAAAGTTACATGGCTAAATAAAGTGCTAGCGCTCCTAGAACTCGATGGCAGATTCCTCCACAACCACTGCTCCAATCCTGAATCTGATTGCAGGGGATTGTTGGGTTTGACGCCAGATACCCAGCGGTATAAGGTACGTCTCTCTCGCATTAATACTTAGGAAATCGCTAACCCTTGTGAGAGGTATCTTTATTGGTACTCTGGTGATCTCAGAGCCCAACGGCTGATTCCTCTATGACCACAAGTCCGATACTGGATCTGATTGCAGGAGATTGTTGGGCTCAACGCCAGCTACGCGCCGGTATAAGGTACGTCCTGAGGCGCCAATTCCCCATGAACCTATAGGGTCGAGGGAAGGGGGGAGGCCCAGCTCAGGCTTGCGTGTAAATTTTTCATGTTTATTAGAATAATAGAAGCCTACTGATAGTAAATTTAATAGTTTAACAAAATGAACTTGAAATCTATTGGGCCCTAGGTGATCAAGGTTAGAAAGAGGTAAAGGGGTTACCCTTCACTTATCTCTAGAAGATGTAGCTTGGTGTGAGATAGCGTTGTGAGTATTATGTGCTGCGTCAAGTGGCGTTCTGGCTATTGAGTACTGCATCTGATATGTCCTGAGTATTAGGTGCTGCATCAGGCTGCATCAGGTGCATTGTGTGGTTAGGTAGTTGGGTCCTGATTTGTGATTTCATTCCAGCGTCAGGTGCGTCAGACCCACAGAACTCACAGAACACAAGGTAATATTTTTGCTGATAATACCAAGTGGTTAGGATCCACAGCTATCTAATAGTAAACTTCTGTATCTTCTCAGCCTTCTTACAGTCTAGTATAGCTTGCTTGGTAAAATCTCTTATTATTTTGTTTAATGGATCGTTCAAGTTTGTTAATCAAAACAATCAGAGGTTGGACCAACCTTGTCCGATCTTCTGAGATAAGGCTTAGGATGATTTGATACTTCTGAAGGCTATCAAAAAGGGCTAGTAATTTGTATAAGCCCATCAGATCAAGGGCAACAAGGAACTTGAGATGAGTAGGGACAAGGTAGTTTGTCATATATTATAAAAATAAAGTATTGTTCATATCTGCTTTCTCATTGAACTCAACTAATACTCCAGGATGATTGTCAGAGAACTTATGATTGAACCTCTTGCTAGTACTATAAAAAATGACCATAGAGGTATTCAATTCTCTTGGCAAAAAAAACAGAAAACCTGATTAGCTTGCCTTTTATCCTATCCAAATCAAGTAGACTTTACCCAAACAGTTTTAAAACTCTGTCAGTTATAAGTGGCCCCCCATCAAGAAATTCAAATGGGATTGAGATTTCGTCAAGATTGCATATATTACCAAGGTGTGATTGAATAGGTGGAGGTATTGGATTCAGTACAACTTATTAGTGAGAATCTCCATCTTCGTCAGGCTGCCCATTTCCTCTATTGCAGTATAACCAATGGAGAATAATATTCTCTATTCTGTAGGAACTGATTGTGCTTTTTTTGTTATATTATATAAACCAATCTGATATTGGACAGGGAACCAGCAAAAATATTCAGTGCTGAATATAAACACCAAGGATCCACTTTCTTGTTGTACTACTTCTACTTTATCGGCATTCTCATTACCATACCACTGCTAAACTAAAATTATTCTTTTAATCCTGAACCAACATTGCTGGATCGCTTGTCTCTTTCCTCCCCTCTTCAAGGATTACTAATATCCCTCGCACTCCAAATCTGGCCCGCACATCATATCTACTCCCTAGGTAGCTCCTTATTTCCTTCCATTAGTCTATTTTTCTATTCCTTCATGCCTCTTTACCTAGCCACTAATTGATTTGTATGGTATGCGAAAAATGTCAGAAGCCTTCTGCCGAGTTGGACTATAATATGGTAAAAGGTTATCCCCAGTTGGTATTTAGTAGTGCGCAAGAAATACTTGAAATTGAACCTGCTAACTATAGCTCCAGTAGACCTCTCATCCATGTATAGAACTTATATTAGCCATATGGAGAACTCTTTGTAAGATTGGCTCTGATTGTGGTCCCTATCATGTGCTTTTCAACTTCTCTCCCACCTTGGATCGCTCTCAAGTAGTGGTTTCCAGTATTGAATGCCTCTCAACTCCCACTTGCAAGTTTCCAATATCCATAATCTGGATATATTGCTGTCCTCTATGAATCTCCGTAAGTTCTAAATTTCTTTACACCAAAGCCTAACCTGTTGACCACAATCGCTCGCTATGCTGGACAGATTCTTTCAATTCTATCTATCTCAAATAGTACACTATAAGAGTGCCAATTAAGACAAAATTAGTTCTTGAATCTTTAAGTTGAGCAAATTCATTTAAACCTTCCTGTTCTTGTACTGATTTCTGCTATCTTTCCCCCATCTCCCTACCTTTTTCTACTATTTTATACATACTAAATCTTCAGTCCAGATGGTTTGCTAACTTGTAATATTAAAGTCATAATGACTTTGCCTGTATCCTTTATTCGTAGTGACTTCACATGATTTCATCCTCAATCCATATTGCTGTTCATCGTAGTCATATTCTGCTATCGCCAATGGATTACTCAGAAATATGAAGCTATTCGAAGAACTAGTCTTAGACAGCCGCTTGAGCCCCGGCAACACATGCGGGATTGAAGCAAATACAGTATAATTTAGTAAAACTCGGATTGATGCTACTGAGGATTTTCTTGAACCTGTCCAACTACTGTGGTTTATATGTTTAAACTATGGTGAATTCACCTTCCTTGCGCCCTCCTGTTGGTTCAGTTGCCTTAGTTTCGCTTTAGCTCCAGTCCAACTTTTGTCAGATTATATAGTAAATTAAGAACTTGCACGCGTCCGTATGAGATAGCAAGATACCTGGACCATCGCAATAGAGAATACCGGTAGCAGTCTATGACTGTATTTCCTTGAGCAACCGTTGGGGTAAATTTAATTTTATATAAAAATTTCTTTTTTCGCAGTGGGTCACTGACGATCACTCGTGCATGGGCAAGCCAAGAGTGCTTCCGGAGATACCATCCCTGCACGGAGATAGCCAATTTGACGAGATTTTACAGAATAAGGCAAAAAATCCGTTGCGTGTCTGTGCCCTCATACAAATGATCCCGCTTCATTTTCGGGTACTTATGGCCTGGGGCAAGTGCTTCTTGCCTGGGACGGGACCCGCCCAGAGGCAATCCCGATCCCGATCCCGATCTATCAAGTACTGTAGCACGAACGAATGAAGGCTATCATGATGCATCACATCCACCAGACATTCCATTCAGGACGTGTTTCCAAAGTCCTTGGTGGCTGTGCTTTTTTTGAACCTCTCCGTAACATAAAGGACAACTGCTTTTGTCCCCTGAGAACTATCAGAGCATTCCCAACCATCTTAAAAGCAAAACAAACCAAATAAATATATATATAAAAAATGCCACATCCAATCAATACAAAACCCCCATGGGCCTTCACAAATACCGAAACAAACCCATCATGCCATGATTTCCTACATACAAGTCCTCGTCAGTGCACAAAGAGCACTTCAGAACCGATAGACCAGCGGAAAACCAACCAACCAACCAACCTCTGCTCCCTGTTCCAGGATTGATTGAAACGGGCTCAGCACCGAGCATTGCCTACCTATACCAAAACCCCTTCCTGTATAGTATAATACCGGCACGATATGGCCTAGTTAACCTACCGGTAGGTACTGTACGGTAGGTATAATAACTCCTGGCAATATGCTATATACCGGTCAACTAAGATTACTTACTATATTAAGCACTCTCCTACCTACCTAGTTCCATATCCCGTTGCCGTACTGTACTGTGCTGCGGGCACCGTACCGTACTAGTACTGTAGTTTGGGACGGTGTCTGTTTCGCACAGCCTAAGATCTTCGAGCATAGTACGGTATCAATGCGCTCTCCACATTTCCACTTGCTCGCGGGATGGAAGGAAGGAAAAAAGAGGGCTACTATCATACTAGAACCTGGCCTAAGGCTAGATTGGATCTCAGCCATTCCCCAGGCGTTTGCCGTGTATCAAATAGTGGCATCAAGAGTTTGTGCATAATATGATCGTGCTCTTCTGGTTTTAGCTTTTGCGCCTTTGGTGAGTGCATGGTTTGAGTGGTTAGCACTGGGCTGTGCTCTTTTTGCATATTCATGCCGGGTAACTTTGACCCGCGCCTCTACGCCTGCCAGCCGGTCCTTTTACGGCCTGGTACTGTACTCGCCTTTGCCTACATTTCGGGCTGGGGGGTTTACAGGAGTGCCGAGTATTTTGGGGTTTATTAAAGATGTTGATAATATGGTGTTCAAGATATTTTCTTTCCGCGGTGGAGGTTCGCTGATTGCTTCCCAACGAACGGAACCAACCAACTATCGGTACCAGCATTGTACGGGACTATGGTATTCCCCATCTCATTACCTGGCTAGCCAACTAACTGATTTACTCAAGGTATGTATATGTATGTATGGTATCCCATCCCCCCCAAGAAAAAAATACTAAAGAGTATGTAAAAGTAAACAAGCAAGCATTTTGTGGCAATAACAGTGAGAGAGTAAGACCAGGTCGAAGAGTAAAGGCGGCAGCCATCAACTAAGCTACGGAGAATAGAGAATGAGTCTCATGAATGGGAAACTGAAAACAAGTGAAAATGCCTGCCGCACCCTTCCTCCCTCCCTGCTCCCTGCCTCACTGAATTTCCCCCATGCTGAGACTTCCCCATCTTCCACCGCTATCAACACCAGCCCCCGGATGCCCTAGGAAAGAAAGAAAAAGGAAGTAAAGGTCTAGTATGGGTGATGGGCAGGTGGATAGATGGGTCGACGGAACAGAATGATAAAGCAACCTTACTTTTTTTTTGAATCTATAAGAGAGTATGATAGGAATAGGGAGGGGTTGATGCTATTACTACTAGTAAGGCCGAGAGAAGAATAATCACCTCTTCTTCGAGCGGGACTTGCTCTTGGAAACACTTGTCGCCGCGGACGCTTTCGAGTCGACGCTAGAGGCTCTGGAAGTCGCGTTTGAGGTGGCTTTACTGTCACCGCCTTTCTTGGTCTGTTCTACTTGCTTATTCTGCTCTTCTTTTAGTTTAATCCCAATAATGGCAACACCAATTTGGATCGGAAGGGTATATATATGTACCTTTGGAGGTTGTTTGGTAATCTTCCCGTTGGTCTCTTTGGCGGTGCCAGAGTTTGCTTTGCCTTTTTTGGCGGGGGGCCCCTCCTCCTCCTCCTCCTCTTCTCTGTCCCTGCTCTTCTTGGCTGCCGTAGCCTTAACGGTAGCCACACTGGTTCCATTCTCCTCCAGTTCCCTAGCTACAGTAGAGATAAGAGTGGTGCACCTTCTGGAAATCTCCAAACTGGTGCGGGAAAGGAAGAACCAGTCAAATCTGAATGTTGGACTCTCACGGATCTCGTCACGAATCTTTTCGTGAAGATTTTCCGCGTCCAACCCAAACTTATCCAGCTGAACAAGCAAGAAACGATCCTCCTCTTCGGTGTACACCTTTTTGTTGGTGGTAGAGACAGAATAGCTCAATTTTAGCTGTTGGAGGGGAACGCGGTACATCTCAATCTTTTTACGAAGCATCTTCTTTTGTTGGGAGATTTTGGCAGATTTCTCCTCGCCAGTTTCGATGGTATTGATAAATTTTTCCCAGTTTGGCATTTCCTTGTACCGCTCCCAGAAAACCTTAGCATATTTGCGGACATCCTTCTCGTCCTTAGTTTCCATTTCTTGCGCAATCATGGCAAAATTCTTGCGACCATATTTGGCCGAAAGTGTCACAAAGGTGCCAAAGTCCTTGCGTGACCAGTTGCTGAACCCTTGTTCTGCAAGATGAGCCTTCTCTGCTTGCTCCTCATCTGTAAGAGGTGCTGCATTGTCTATCGCCTCTTGCTCTTGGTCCCGGATCACCTGGCGTTCTTCTAGGTCGTCGGCCTCGCCATCAGGAAGAGGTACTTTATAACCTTGTTGTTTCTGCGCAACGTGTTAGCAGATAAGCCAATCAACTAGATTCTGAGTCGTATGTTACTTGCCCTAAAATACGCAGTTTCGCGATCTTGGAGTTCAACCAACCTAGGCGGATAAAACTGGTGCTCAAGGACATTGACCTGCTTGGGTGCACGAGGCGCTTTCGGTTTTGTATCGGCCGCCTTGTTTCCCGAGGTCAAAACCGTACGGTAGTAATTGTCAATTCCATAGCTCTGCTCCTTACGTTCACGTTTCGCCGGATTAATCCAATTGGCACCAATACTTGGTTTCTTAATGGCTGCGAAATTCTCCCCGTTCCATTCATAGGCGGAATCGGAAGTAAACTTTTGCAGGTCATCCAAACCAAGCTTAGCATATCGGGCGTTAAGCTCAGCTGTCCTCTCCTCGCCACGCTTCAAGATGGCGTCAATATCATCCTCAGTCATGTTTTGTGAGATGTTAGCCTCCTTCTCTTTACCACCTTTGAAGACAAGGTCTGCTCCGTGCTGAATCATTGACAGGAGCTCGTCCTTGTTGGCTGCGGCTTTCGCCTGTTGCTGGGAACGGCCTTGTTGAATAACCAATTGGTCAAGTCTCAGCTTCTGGGCTGCACGCTCGAGCACCTTCTCTTCGATAGCATTTTCAGTCACAAATCTGAAAACCATCACCTGTTTAGTTTGCCCGATACGATGGGCACGGTCCATGGCCTGAAGATCTGCCTGGGGATTCCAGTCGGAGTCGTAAAGAACGACGATGTCCGCCGTGGTCAAGTTGATGCCTAAACCACCAGCTCTTGTAGTAAGCAAGAAGATAAACTTCTCGCTGCCAGGTTTGTTGTACTCATCAATTGCCGTGATGCGGTCCTCATGGGCAGTGGATCCATCAATGCGGCAGTATTGGTATTCTCTGAAAACACAGTAATCCTCCAAGATATCCAACTGGCGTGACATCTGAGAGAAAATGAGAACTCTTGAACCTTGAGCTCTCATGCGTTTTAGGAGTTTGTCGAGCATAACCATCTTGCCGGAATTGTCGATAATGTGCTCATCAGTGGTGTACGGAGGACCAGGCTCAGCGCCTTCGAAAAGATAAGGGTGGTTGCAACATTTGCGCAGCTGCATCACGATATTCAAGAGACGGGTCTTGGATTCGCGCTTGCCTCCAGCACCGTTCACGGCATCGATATCTTTCTCGAGAATTTTCTGGTACCATCTAATCTGCATATCCGACATCCCGATGTAGACGTTGACCTCTAAGAACGATAAGTATTTGTTTCATAGATGGGATGGAATACTGGCCATACCCTTCTTGGGCAAGAGACTCTTTTCTACGTCGCTCTTGACTCTGCGGAGCAAGAAAGGTCGTAGAACTTTGTGTAGTTGCTTAACAACGACATCTTGGTCGCCACCCTGATTTTCGAACCACTCATCAAAAGCAGCAGAGTCGCCGAATACATCGGGCAGTAGGAAATTGAGTAGCGCCCAGAGCTCGTGGAGGTTATTCTGGAGGGGAGTGCCGGTGATAAGGAGTCTATTGCGTGAATTGAACAAACGGATAATTTGCGCAAGAGCAGACTCTTCATTCTTGATACGGTGTGCCTGTATCTCCCAGTTAGACCAAACACACCGAGGGCGGCGCAAATAGCTTACCTCGTCAACAATGATATACTCCCAAGCAAACTTTTTCAAGTGTGTTTTTTCCCGAAGAATCATCTCGTAACTTGTTATCAGACAATCGAAGTCGTCCATTAATACACGTTCCTGTATAAGCTTCTGACGCTCCTCTTTTGTTCCTTGCAGGACGATGACCTTGACATCTGGTGTCCATTTCTCAAATTCCCGTTTCCAATTATCTAGGGTAGATTTCGGAACTGTGATCAAATGAGGTCCCTTTGTTCCGGCGACATATCGAAGGTAGCCCAGAAACTACCCGTGTCAGCATCTATTGCGCTAAACGAAACATTAATGGGAGAGCGTACAGCAATTGTTTGCAACGTTTTCCCGAGGCCCATTTCATCAGCCAAGATACCAGATATACCGTTCTCGTGCAGAGAAATCAGCCAGTTTAAACCTGCAATCTGGTAATCTCTCATTTGTCCTCCCTTAATGAATTTGGGCGATTCCGTAAAGATTGCGGTCGTGCCGCCATCTACGATCTCATCCTGAAGAAGCTCTTCATCTTCTTCCTTCTCGGTCCGACGACGTCTATTATCCGTAGAACCTTTTCTATTCTTCGCCAATTGCCTTGATTTTTCCTCCTCTTCGGCCTTCACCCTCTGGTAGTCTGGGTTGTTGCTCATGAAATGCCGAAATAAATCTAGAAACAATTGTCAGCTGTGCTCAGATTCAGAACAAGCTAGGAGACCCACCCGTGAGCCCAAGCAAATATCTAATTCTCTTCATAGAATCATTTTCCTAAGAAAATCCGGGAGTGTCAGAGCCCAGTGGCAAAACAAATTCCATTTTGCGCGTCCAACCCTCCCAAATGGCAATTGGCTGACTGAAATACCTTTGTTTTGTTGAGGGTATCGTTCTTCCTCCCAAATGCCCTCTTCTGCTTGTTCGTTGCGGCCGACCTGCGCCGACGTCCATCAGCTGGGCCTTCGACCGAAGTGTCGTCGTCATCATTGCCATCTCTGTCCGGCTGGTCCTCATCGTCTTCGTCGCCGCCATCGTTTCCCTAAAAATGCAGTACCGTAAGTATCGGGAGTGTATGTGTCAGTTTGTTGACAGCACGTACATTATCCGCATCCTAAAATCATAGAGTCGCGCTTGTTAGCACTCCGACTCCTGTTTTCAGGCACTCACAGTGCACAAAAATCCGTAGGCTGCAAAATAGACTACATACGTTCATAGAAATATCGGCGTTGTCATCCGTCTCATATTTGGCATGTTTTACGGTTTTCGCCGCAATCTCGTCTACCATCTCGGAGTCGGAGACGACTCTACTCTTCCTAGCCTTGACCATCTTCACTTCAGTAGAAGTCACAGGTTGAGATGATGGAAGCGGAATGAATAGCCTCCTTTTTTCTCTAAAGCGATGAGGTGGGGTTGTATGGTGGGGTACTATAGAGAAGGTGTTGGTTTGAAGAAGAGATTGAGAATGGGGAGATGCTGTGTTGTTGTGAAGGTAAGACGGGGGGAGGAGAAAGTTCAATACGTACCCGCAGAGCACTGTACCTGCCCTACAGACTAGTGCACAGGCGCGTCTCCGAAGAAATTCCTAAATTGCTTTCCACGCGAACATCCGCCAAGAAGGGCGTTATCACGCTTACTCATCTCCCTCAACCAAGGACAGTATGATATTATAGAACTCGACATTACCTTGCGTATCATATTTGGGTTACCATTTAATTTCTCCAGAATCCCCTCTTCCTATGATACTAGCTGCGCAAGCACTTGTTCCTGTGCTGACTAGAAAGTTAGTTAGTGGTTAACTTCTGTTAACTCGCAAAATAATCCCTGTCTTGCCAGAAAACATCCCGGGGCACTTGTTGTTCAATAGCATTCTGTATCCCACAATTGGCAGTCATTGAGCAGATGGAGCTGGACCAATAAACGCGGATATATTGCCACGAGTAACTCTTCCATTCCATATATTGCGGATAACCCTCTTCTCTCCTGTAACTTACATACCTGAATCACAATCCGCGGCTCTCGGCCAGTTAACATGAAGATATATCATTCCTTGGCTTACCTAACCTTATTCACTCGGTGGGAAATAGGATCCTCTAACCCCTATTAGCTTTTGGAGACCGTCATCCCAAGAATTTAGACGGTTAAACTTATTTTAACAACCCAAACGCCCGATGCATCACATCACAATAACGGTTTCAAGTTAGGTTAGCTGGAGTAACCCTCGCACCATTTGGTCACTTTTTCACAACGAGCCTTCTGTTCATTTGTATTTAACCTATATCGTGGTACACACCAACGGGGTCACTTAACTTACAAGCCTCGACCCAAGCCGACACTTCTCTCCGCTTCCTGACCCCCCGGGCTTGTAGGCCAATCTTTTACCCACCCCTCCAACTACAACTCCATCCACCAACGACTGTCATTCTCTCTATCCTGACGATCCTTGGCCACCTGGTCTATCGGCTTGCCAGCGCTGCCCTCCCCTCGTTTCTCTCACATCCCGCTGTCCATACACTCTGCACCACCACCACCACTACCACCACCACCAATGTAAGTTGAACTTCTCTGCTGTGGATTTTTGCCTACTTGTACCTTTTACTCCTTACACCTTTCGTCATCATCTTGCTCAGAAAGAAGAATAGAAAGGAGAAAAAAGGAAGAAGAAAAGGAATCCGACGCTCCTGCCTCCCTCCCTCCCTTCCCGCAACACTGATCTGGTCTTTCAATATTGATAAACTGTTTCCCGCCTCACTAAAACTTTCACACCAAAGATAAACATTTAGGCCTTTCCAGTCGCCTAACATTTCACCCCCCGAGAGAACGACGTGCGTCGCCCGAATTTTCCTGGAGACTAGCCCAGCTTTTGCAATCGAGTACAAATGGAACGAATGGACATGGATATGACATCGCTTTCCTCGAATCTCCCCAATGAGAACCACTCTCCCGAAGATCCTCCAGACCCAGAGCCTGGTCCATCCTCAACTCTACTGTTACAGGCCTTTAAACAAACGGCCCTATCCGTCACCAACCTCTACAAAGCCGCTGCCAACGAAGCACAACGTTCACGTCGCGATGGAAGGATTGAAGGTTACCAAGATTGTCTAGAAGACTTCCTGGTTTTCATCGATAGGATCGAGAGTCGCGGGGACCAAAAGACATTATCAATGTTGCGGCAGTGGGCTTTGGGAAAGCGGAGGAAGCTGGCTCCAGGAACAGGGTGGAAGCCGAAGCATAAAAGGGAGGACACCGGCATGGAGGAAGCTATGGACAGTGATGAGATAACAACACCCATCAACGCCGATGCCGAGCGGGCCGAGACGCCTAGTGTGGCCTCCCCTTTGTCGGATCATCAACTTCAAACCGCCCCTTCCACGGTTCCTCCTCTCCCTCCTCCCCAGGTCCCTACAGCTCACACCCAGCAACAACCGTTTAATCCACTTTCCCGGAGATCCTCCCCTACTCACTCCCGTCAACCAAACCCCGGTTTTTCTTTCCGATCGAATCTAGACCTTCCTCGCCATATTCCACCGCCTCCCGTGCTTGGTATCAGTGAACACCGTTCGACTGATGTTGACCTGTACTCTCCGCCGACTTCACCAAATCTTGCTCCCCAAAAGCCAATATTTCATGGAATCTCGGCTAACTCTGGCCCTATCCCTGGTTTCCGGGGAGTGTCCAGGAGTCCATCCACCACGGCCATGAACAAGACCCAAGGCACCAAGAGACGATTCGGATCTATAGGTGACTTTGACTTCTTCGAGATGGCTGAGCTTGAAAAGATGCAGATGAACAGCAAGAGAAGTCGTCACAACCAATAGGACTGGAGGGCACAAGCACACCACCCACGAATTACGTACCGGAGCTCAGTTTTCATTTGAGGAATGGCAAGTGGGCGTTGGAAGACCTATAGATTGCTTGTTACTTTTGTCGTGTTTTGCCCCTTTGTTTTTAGGCCATATCACCATTGTTCTCTTTGTGTATTTTTCTCTTCCTTTCTCCCTTTTGGCCTCTGGTAGTGTGACTGCATCTTTACATTGGTTTCAATTTTTCTCTCTCGAATTGCTTTGGACACGGACGATAGACGGTGGGGGTGGTGGACTGTTTGCTTTGTCAATAAGGCTTATTTATCTGGATTCTGGAAGCTCATGATGTCGAGGAAGGTGTTGTTTGTTTTGTTTCACCCGAAGCCCACATATTCCCACTTTTACCTACTTCCCAATGCCCCCCCCTTGTTCATACTCTCCCTCCCCACTCTATGCTTCTTGTCATACTATTATCGACGACCTACATATTAGCTCTCTTTTCATTTTTCGTCTTTTTCTCATTTTTTTCATTCGTTTTTTTCTACCGAGCACTCTTTCTGTGTTCCCATTAATCGTTTCTTTTCCTTCCGGGGCGCCGCTTTGCATTAGCATCATTAGAGGTTTGGGTGGTTGGAGTGTTGATTTGCGCCTTGAGATGGTGTTCGTATCTTTATTTGGTGTCTGGGTTTTATCATGTAAATATGTTGAGATATTTGGGAAGATAACTGTGCTCACTATATTTTGCAAATGCTTAAATCATTCAAGACTACGACCATCCCTCATCTCGCAGTGACAGCCTGCAGTAGCTAGCAGTTGGGGAGGGGTTTCGGTCTCACCGCCCTCAGAGATCTAAGGAGCCCCCCCCCACGTTACCCACTTGGCCCACGTATGCACCGCACAACACCCAGCTCAAAAGCTTGGCCTATTGCTGAGCTAAACTTTTTTTTCCTTGTTGGCCAAGACCGTCAAATAGCTCCCCAGCTCGCCCTTTTTTTTGCCCCTGTAAATATATGATACCCCTACCTACCCTAACGAAATTCGCTCCTTAGAACAATAACGACAGTCATTACTGTGATGGTAGTTTCCATTCGGCTACCCCAATATAACGAGAGCCCCACCCGCCGGACGCGTCGAAGCGCACTATGGCGATTATGGGCTCGCTACAAAAAAGGTTGGATTATAGGAGTTGTGCTATTCGCTGAGCTAGTACGCTTCCTACTGGTATTCTACCGAGGTGATGGGCAAAGTCAGCAGATCGAGAAATATGCCGAGCCGGAGGAATCAGGGGATCTCGGGTGGGGGGAGGAGAATCTTGGGAGGGAAATTACGGGGGTGAAGAGGCTGGTCATTGTTACTTGCCATGCCATCTGGGTCGGGGGAACCGACGGGAAGAATGAGACTGAATGGTAAGTAGGACCTTGTTGAGCTGCGAGAATTTACTGGAGGGGGTGGGGGTGGAAGAAGTGAATGGGCTGACCTGGGGAGGTGTGAGAAGGATGATTGAAGATTTTCAGAGGGGCGAGGTCGACACCTATGTGCGGCATATTAGAGCTGGAGTTGAAGCTCTATCGCAGGATCGAGAGAGTTTACTAGTGTTCTCCGGGTGGGTTTCCTCTCAGTCCCCCCCCCTATCAGCTACTCGCACCATTGCTAATAAGTCATTAGTGGTGAAACAAAGAGCGCTGCAGGGCCTCTCAGTGAAGCTGAAAGCTACTACGTAACTCACCTACCCATTCCGCCAACTCAATTCCCTAGGTATGTACCCACGATAACTAACGCTCTAATAGCGTCTAGCTCACACCTTACATCTCCTCACCCCCGCTCTCCTCCCCAGAACAACAACAGAAATCCATGCCCGGGACTCCTACCAAAACCTCGTATTCTCCATCGCCCGCTTCCACGAACTAACGAATATCTACCCATCCTCAATAACTCTAATCTCCCACGCCTTCAAAGAGCCCCGCTTTCTGCACAACCACCTCAGCGCAATATCCTATCCAGAAGCCAACTTTGAATTCATCGGGATCGACCCCGAAGAGGGTGTCGGCGATGTGGTCCTCAACGGGGAGGCGAGGACCCGTCAAGTCTGGAACGAGGATTTGTACGGGTGTAAGAGTGAGGGGGAATTACGGAGGAAGCGACAGGGACGAAATCCGGGAAGGAGATGGGATGGCGGGTACAGTGTTAGTTGTCCGGAGCTGAGGGAGTTGTTGACGTACTGTCCCAGAGATGGAGTGAGCAAGTTCGAAAGGGAGCTGCCGTGGAGCAAATCCACCTGAAAAATTAATGAAACAATGACTATAAAGAAGCAATACTCGCGAGGGTTTTGGTCCTAGAGGGCGTTTTTGAAACTGGGAAAATTAGACTGGTTGATTCCTGATGGTTTTTTGGTTTTTTATATAGCTATCTTTTGCTGTAATGCAGGTCAGATGTCCTGGTGATTTCCTTAGCAGCACTTCCTGTACCTATGATATGTGTTTATGGGAATTAATATATTAATTATGACTACCGTATTACTTGCTTGTCTTCACCTCAATTACGATAGCCTTGCGCCACTATCCTGATAACAATTATAACACCCTAGCATCCCTCGACGCACCAATCAAAATACCGAGTGACTACCGATGACGCTACGACCAGAGTGAGCTTGAAGAAGACAAAGATGAAGAAGAGGGGAGATTCTTATTGGTAAAGGAGGTCCTATAAAGAGCCAGCTCTGGTTAGGTGCCCGGTGGGCTATGCTGCTGTATGCTTCGGTGACATGACCACACATGTACCCAGAGATGAATGCTAGGCTGTGGGTGGGTGGGTGGGCATTATGTACCCGATTATGGTCTTGCCGGATAGTGGTGGAATGATCTTGTCCAAGAGGGGGGTTACTTCCGGGGATAGAATAGGCCTTCCTACAAGTGGGCCGTCGTGAAGAATGCTAAAGACCTTTCATATATCATACTTTTGGACTGGGCCTAACATTAGCTCCTGTCCCCCCTTCGCCTTGCCTTGCCCGAGCGGCCGCGCATGCGGATGGAGGGCAAGCCAAATTCGTAGGCGCTCCCTCGTTGCGTGTATTACTCGTTTGCGTGATTTTGGCCTTGGGGGATAGCGCACAGGCACCAAGATGCGAGGCGACATGCTAAATGGAGCATGGGCCTGCTAGCATTTCGGTTTATGGAGACGTGTAAGATGTCTCACGGGCTGTGCTTAGTGCATGGGAGTGAAGTGGGTGGTGGTGTTTAAGCTAGTAGGGTGCTATTATAATAGATGGAGGCGGATAGATGGTGGGATGTAATTCACATTCGCAGAATTCATACACTGGAAGATATACTCAAGTTTCCTCTGTGGAGGCGAATGGGTGGATTTTGCTATTAATAACACTGCAAGCATGATCCTTTCAAACCTCTGGATTTGTTTAAGCCTTTTAATGCACGCGGGCCATATTTGTTTGCGCAAATTTCACTCAAGACCTTTTGGTGCTGAGATATCTTGTACTAGTAGTCGGCCGAAAGCTGGTCAACAGGGAGCCGCGGAATCTGTCGGGTTTCTCCCCCAGGAAGCTCGAAACCAACTTTTCCATAGTGTTCCTGCGGGTGCTAAACGAGTGACTATGAGTGAGGAAGGTGCTGGTAGGACTCACAAATAAAGCCTCGAAATGTTTGAGCTAATTGTTCCTAAAGGGGTCGTACAGGCTTGAGTACGGGTTCTGTCTCTTTTGCGCGGCCCTCATGCTCTAAAAGAGGGGGATAGCCACACTAGAAACCATCAACCAATTGCTCCTCGAGTGACATTTCATGAATTGGCTACCTGGTCAGGTAAGCAGGGCCAGCCCTCGCCCTAAACAGTCACGCCAACCTCCCACACACCATGAGCAACCCTCGAACTTCCAGGAACGGGTAGCGCGCAAGAGTGGTCTTGGCGCCTCCCACAACCAGTTTACCACCCGGAGCCAAACTCCCCACCCTTCCCGTCCCACTGAGGTAAAACAATTCAACGACGTTGACGATCCCTTTCTTTCCCTTCAACCCCGAAACTCAGACCACGTCGAGAAGGCTTGCTTAATTACGCAAAATGAGTATGCTACCTCTTCCTCGAGAGAGAAATATTGAGCGCTTGTCTTTTTTTTGTCGGAAGGATCTTTTGGCTAATGGTGGGGGGTTGGGAATCATTAGCTGAGCAGATGGTTTTGCGTGGAACCCTTGAAGGTATGGAAGCTCCCTCTTCTTTTCGCTGAAGGATTGCATTGGGTGGGAGGGAATGTGGCGGGGGAGGATTGGAGCTGATTGGAATTTCATATTGTGCAGGGCATAGTAACTGGGTCACGGTATGATCTTCGATAGGCTTGACATATTGAATTGGCCATGAGGAATTGTGAGGGTATTGACTTGTTTTTACACCATAGGCCCTTGCTACTTCCCTCGAGAATCCCAACATGCTCTTGTCTGCTTCGCGCGATAAGACTTTGATCATCTGGAATCTGTAAGCGCTGCCATGTTTCTTGACCTTTAGCGAGAGGAAAAGGGAGAGCCAAAAAACTAACAATTAGGTTTTAGTACTCGCGATGATACTAGCTACGGTATCCCTAAGAGAAGCCTTAAGGGTCACTCTCACATTGTTTCTGATTGCGTATGATCCCGACATCTCCTGGAGCCATAGATTGTTCTCTCTTCCTGACTCTTGGCAAAGGTCATCTCTTCCGATGGTGCTTATGCTCTCTCTGCCTCGTGGGACAGGACCCTTCGTCTGTGGGAACTTTCCACTGGTCTGACCACCCGCCGCTTTGTTGGCCACGACAACGATGTCTTGAGTGTTTCTTTTTCCGCCGATAACCGTCAGATCGTGTCTGGGTCTAGGGACCGCACTATTAAGCTCTGGAACACCCTTGGTGACTGCAAGTTCACCATTACTGACAAGGGACATACCGACTGGGTTTCTTGCGTCCGTTTCTCGCCAAACCCACAGAATCCCGTGATCGTCTCTGCTGGGTGGGATAAGTTGGTTAAGGTGGGTTTATTCCGCCATTTTTTCTTTTGGGAAGGCGGGGGGAGAAGGAGTGTCAGAGGATGCTATGCAACCTAAAGTATTTGCTACTTCAGAGACTTCCATCAAAAGTCTATGAGACAAACAATCACCAACGCACTGATGACACTCTTTCCCATAATATACTTCCTGCCCATAGCTCTCCCAACTTTAATCTTCGGACGGGCGACTAACGGTGTAAAAAGGTTTGGGAGCTTGCGTCTTGCCGTATCCAAACCGACCATACCGGACACAATGGGTATATAAACACTGTCACTATCTCCCCTGACGGTTCTCTCTGCGCCTCTGGCGGCAAGGATGGCACCACCATGCTCTGGGATCTCAACGAGTCCAAGCACCTTTACAGCCTTAATGCCGGCAATGAGATCCACGCTCTTGTCTTCTCACCGAACAGATACTGGCTCTGTGCTGCTACCGCTTCGTCCATCATTATCTTTGACCTTGAGAAGAAGAGCAAGGTTGATGAGCTTAGGCCTGACTTCTCTGCTGTTGGCAAGAAGAGCCGTGAGCCTGAGTGTGTCTCGTTGGCTTGGAGTGCTGACGGACAAACACTGTTTGCTGGGTACACGGATAGTATGATTAGAGCATGGGGGGTCATGAGTAGGGCTATGTAATTGATGTTTTCATGTGTCTTATCTTTTTTTCCCTCTCTATCTCTATTGCTTTTCTTCAATAAAAGGGGGTTCTCGATCTTTTCGGAAGGGTGGGGGGTTAAATAGTCGGTTTGATATAAAGCAATAAAAACCGGATATCGCCTCCTCCCAATTGAATTTCCCAGTTTTTCCCTGTGGGGCAGTGGTGATGAGGTTTGAGAGTATGGATCAATGCATATCGGACTATAGTAGGCGTATCACAGGCACGAGAGCTAGTCCAAGTCATGAAAAAAAAAGGGGGGTCTGAGGGTACACAATGAGGTGATTACCTATTCTATCTGCATGGATGGAGCAGCACGAATAAGCGCCGCCTCAAAAGGGGGGGTTTTTTTATACAGTTATCCCGTTCTGTTCAATGAATCCATTTCCACCTTCGCCCTAATCCCAGTCGATGATATAGCAATCGAGTGAGCTCCCATGACCAAGCTCAAAACCCCAACTCCTTCCCACCAAGAACCCAATCCACCCCGCCAGCCTCTATTGCCCACCTCTCCAATCTCTCCCCAACCTCCCTCGCATACCCACCGCCAAAGACACAAACATTAATCTCCCCGGACCCCCACCAACTCGCCCGATCACCATTCGCACTGCCGATAACTGTCCACGCGTCATCCACGATGGAAGCCTTGACATGCCATTGCTTGACATTCTCCTGGCCACGCCAATATCCCAAGTGTACCTTTCCACTTCCCGTCTCGAGGTCCGGGAGTGAGGAGATGAAAGTGTCCACACAAGATTCTGTGGTGGAGAAGGGTGTTGTGACAAGTTGCTCTATGCGCATCATGTTTCGGCAGGTTATTATTGTGATGTGCACGTTTCTGGAAGCGGCGGCGAGGAGAGCTGAAAGGAGGGGTTTTGATGTTAGGTTTGGGGTATGGATTGTTATGGAGGTTTTTGCGTGCGAGAAGAGGGTTAGGAGAAAGGTGTTTTGGGGTGTGTTTGGCGGCGGTGGTGCTTGAAGGAGGGAGGGAGATTTGCGGGCTCGAAGGCATGGCAAGAGAGAGGTTAAGGATTGGATAGAGGATCTGAAGGAGAAGTGAGGGTTGCGATGGTGGGGGTTTGGAAGGAGGATGGTGGGGTACTCCTTTATTTCGTCTAGGGCGTCGAGGTCTCTCTGCTCTCCCCCCCCTCCCTCTACTTCATGCTCTTCTATCTCCTCTTCCAAGGACGGTAAAGCTAGCAACTCCCCACAACCTTCCTCCCAGATCACACGATAATACTCCAGAACCGACCCGACAATCCCCTCTCCCTCAAATGACCCACAACCCTCCCCCCAACACTCCCAACTAACATTCCCACTCCCAATCCAAACCAACTTCCTATCGACAACGCAATACTTGCCATGCAACACGGAAAGCGGGGGGAAGAACAAACTCTTGACGAGAATATCCAACCCAGGCAATTCACCCCTCCCCGGCAACCCCAGATCCTCCAACCTCTCCCAAACTCTTCCCCGAGGAGGAGATACCGCCCTCTGCCACGCGGACATTGAACTGAAACATAACCGGACACGAACTTTCACATTCCTGGCTAGTGCACGGGCGGATAACTCTCGTAACGCCGCAGAGAGGATGACGAGCGAGTCGCTGGGAGCCCAGAAGCAGGTTACGAATATGACTTCCTGCCTTGCGCGTTCGATCGAACGGGCTAGGGCCAATGTTTGTGTTTTTCCCGTGCCGGTGTGGTAGGATTTCGGGGTAGAGGTTGTGAGTAAGGCGGGTATTGGCACTGGCGTATCGGGATTGCTCTTGTCGTTGCCGCAGAGGGCTCCCAGGAAGGACCTTAGGAGGGATTGGTCTTCACTCGTGAGGTTTATGCTTGGCGGTAGGGTTCTCAGGTAGGTGTTTAGTATTACTTCTGCATCCAGGCTTCTGTCGTTGGGTTCGACGGTGGGTAGTGGTAGAGGTGGCGGCATTATCGACGATGGTGGTTATTAGTGAGTGAGGAAGTGTGCAGATGATATGATATCAGGAAAAAGGGAAAAGGGAAAAAAGGAAAGGGGAAAGGGAACGGTTTGTTTAGCTTATGATATAAGTTATGTCTGTAGCAGGTGTGCTCGTGTGCAAGGGCATGGCAACGGAAGTCCTCGTCACCGACTGAAAAACAATGCCCCCTCTACAACGTAATTACAAGTCTTTCATCAGGTCCTGACGAATATCAGAGGATGACGAACAGGGGTACAGTATTCGGCCCGTAAAAAATCGAGTAGGGTAACAAAAAATTCCTGCCAATCCCTGTTCGTCACCCCGCTGATATTCGTCAAGGCCCGATGAAAGATAAGAATACTTGATACGGCAGCAACCAATACATCACATGATTGCTAAACCATATGATGGAGGTGAAGAGCAAACGCCATGGGGGAAAAGGGAAAATCCGGAATGAGCTTAACAATGTCATTATGGAGACCATAAGAGATGAGTAACCAGCAGTTGTTTTCATTTATAATAATAATTCTGGAGGAAATAGGTAGTGAGCCTGACATTGATAACTTGGAAGAACTCGTGAAAAGAGAAGTACTGTATATCATACTACCGTATGTGAACCCAAGTTTGTATGGTATGCATAGTAAGCCGAAGCACATGAGGTTAGTAGAAGCCGATATCCATCCATCCAGTCTGAAGGTTTACACACCACACCTCCAAAGAGGCTTCAGATATTTTGTAACAGTTACTGTGATGATATCTCAATTGCTCTCTAATATTCAATAAATAATATGGTGAGTGGATAAAAATTAACTGCGTACCAAACAATTGATATTATACTTGTAGTATTGTAGGTTTTCTCCTTAGAGACGGCTGTGTGCTCTCGCCACTACGCCAAGAGTTCGACGGACTTTTTTTTCCGGAGAAAACCTGTTTGGATGGAATGGTTCCGTTCCGTTGGCCCAGGCAAACGACCATTTCCTCCCATTTAGAACTTTTTTGGTCTGGTAAGAAGTATGATAACCGAACAGTTTATTTAAGGTTAACCAGCTGAATATATCCCTGCCCGTTCAGCTTAACTGTTCCCTACCCTCGTAGAATAATTTTGTTGAATTTTTTTTTTCATGGAGCAACCACTGGTTGACGTTGGCGGCAACAACCTTTTCTATGGGTCAAAAACCATTTCAGAACTCTTCCATTTCTACCACCAAACAGGCTCTTAGAATATCATACCATGCGCTTCGCGGTCAACCCTTTCGGATAACCCCCCATCGACTGAGAAATTTACTGTCGAAAAAGCGAAACCTTTACATGGAACCATGACTCTCTTCGGCCACCATAAAATAGTGAAGAGGAATTAAAAAATATATATTGAAAATGGATCACTAAATGCAGTCAATGTTGTTGTATATTTTTATTTTCCCACACTTGGAACGGCTTCCAGTGTGCTGGTCTACTTTCTTGAGAGTGGTATCATACTGTAGGTTCAGAGTGGTTTTTTACGCCAAGAATCCCTAGAAAATCACTAAAAAAATTGTAGAAAAATTCTAGCATATAAAAACATTAGCAGGGTTAAAGTAATTCATTATTTTTTCTGTAACTTTTTTTTCAATTTCTTTGCATTGTTTGAGGGATAAAAAGATATGCCAAGGTGTATAAATCTTTTGTTCGTTGCATGTAAGTTGTTGCCCCTGTTAGGGTTTCGCTTTTTTGATGGTAAATTTCTCGGTCGATTTCAATAATCTTTATTACTATGTAAAAGGATCGTGCCAATCCAGGCTTTGGTCCCAACGGCAGTACATTCCCGAGGTACGCCAGCTCAACCTGCCTATTCCGCAGTACATCTGGAAAGTACCACCTGCGCGACCTGTGAGTACCCCGCCACAGGGACTGGAGGTCCGGCCAGAACACAGCTATCTTCAAAAATAAAGTACAAAAGAAATCCACCTCCAGTACCCCGTAAATCACTACCACAGACAAGGATGCAGCCCCATTCAAGCCCACACTTCGGGAGACCGGTCACACAACCCAACAAAGGAAAAGTCCACGCCGTCCCTTCGTCCAAACGATACCCATGGCACCCCACACAATACACGCCACAAGCCCCCATCCACCAGCCATCTACGGCACGGGCTCACCCACACGTGGCTCAGGCACCTTCTGCGACGCCACCGCAACCGGGGAAAAATCTCAGAAGCCACCCCCTCCACTAGCTCCTCGGGACCCCAGCGAAGAGGTCCAGCACGACCGTAAATTGACCGGAAAAAGGGAAAAACGAGCCGCATAGGTTCGCCAGAGGGCAAGCCCTCCAGCTCCAGTTGCCCTAGTGATAACATGATAACCAACCAAGGACTTATCGATGGAAATGGGCAACCAAGGCCCAAATCCTAAAGACATGAAGCCATCGTGAGATAGGCTTCAAGGGCGTTGATTGGGTGACCCCCCCTTAACCCCCCCAAAACGACCTGTCACAAGAGGTGACAAAACGGTCGATGGTATCCGGAAGGGTTGACCGCCAAGTGCATGGAATTCTAAAGGTTTGCTCGTCTCTGAGGAGTTGAGAAGGCCTGACTTCGACAGACTTACCCTTGATACCCGGTAAAGTGCCTGACGGTCTGATGGCGGGACGGTCTGATGGCGATTTTGATAAGATATACTAAATACAGTAAGGATTTGCACAAAAGAGAGAAAGAGAGAAAAACTGCTGAGGAAAGCGAGAAATTCAAGGTATAAAATCTAGCAAAAGAAAAGTATGATACATATGATAGAAAAAGAAGAGAGAAAAGCTGGCTAGGGAGCGGGCAATAGAAGTGGGCCTGGTATTGTATGATACCGTAAAAACCGAAATAATTGGGGCTTCACGCTGGGACATTGGAGTTGCCTCTCCTGGTAGGGTCTGCTGTCTCAGGTGAGGGCTGAAAGAGAATCTTCGCGGTGTGTTTTCTCCCCCTAATCTAAATCCAAAGGGGCAATTCTGGACGTCCTAGCGCCATGCCCAATTATTTCTGTTTTTACGGTATTTACTCCTCCTTCTTGTGTCTCCCTCCTTTTCCGAATGGTTTGGTGTTGTCTTTTTCTCTTTTGTTTTGAATGCAAATCCTTACTGCATTTAGTATCTCTTATCAAAACCGCCATCAGACCGTCCTCGCCATCAGACCGTCAGGCACTTTAGACTACATCACCTCTTAACTCAATGGTTTGTCCTAACCGGGTAGTCGTCATATCGACAATAGTGGGAGAAGCGGGCTTGGTGCCATTGCCTCCAGCGGCCCATGGTCGCAAATCTCTATGATATGAGAAAAAGAGTTTTGGGAGTTGTAATATTACAAGATCAGAAATTTTAAGCTATTTGAACTTCCAACTTTCATGGATGGGGTTGTTGATATTTTTGGCGTGGGAGCAGTCGAGCATTTCGATCTGATTCAATGGCATCCGAATCCAGCCACATCAATCATACTGATTGCAATTGCACACAGCCATCCATGTTGTGAACCGAACTACTGAATGGAAGTTAAAAAGAAAAAAGGCAATGCAGCGCACAATTCCCACTACTTTTCAGGGAGCGATGGAGAAGAAGTGAAAGCATGAGGTGAGAAAGGAAGAGTGGAAGGTATCTTGTTCTCCTACCCGATCTCCGTACAGAAAGAGTGGCATTGGAGAAGAAATGAGAAACAAGGAGAAAGTCCTTGGAACACGCCCCCACCCCAGAACTGCCGCTATTGCTGGGCAGAATCACAACTGATCTACAAATACTATAGCACTGAGGTTTCAACTCCAAAATCAACCTATTGAATATAAGAAAATCCTGAGAGTGACTTTGCGCAGGCTGTATATTTCTTTATCCCCTTCTGGAATACCCTCCCGGGAGCATCATTCCTGCCGTCGGAAGTGGAAGAATCGGGGGCTTGAATCGGAGTTCGAATTTAACGAATCCAAGATTAACGCCGATCCCCAAGCCCTCTTCATTCTCCCTCACCTGGGCTGCATGGGGCTCAGCTTCTCTTCTTTCCCTCTCTTCCCTGTCTTTCCTCCTTAACTCCTCTCTGTGGAGCTCTTCCTGCATTCTCTTTTCAGCTTCGGCCCTCTCAAATTTTGCCTGAGCCTCCCTTAGTTCCTCTTGTCTCCGCTTCTCCCTCTCCTCTTCCTTCCTTAACTCCTCTCTGTGGAGCTCTTCCTGCCTTCTCTTTTCAGCTTCGGCCCTCTCAAATTTTGCCTGAGCTTTCCTTAGTTCTTCTTTTGTCCTCTCCTCATCTCTTTGCTTTTCAAGGTCCCGCTTCCTCATTTCTTCTGCATGCATCTCTTCCAGGTGCCTCTTCTCAGCTGCAGATTTTTCAAGCCTTTCCCGAGCCTTTGCTTGCTCTTCCGCAAGCAATTCCTTCATCTCATCATCCTTTTCCTTTATGGCTTCCTGACGCTCTCTTTCTAGGGTTTCAATTTCTTCCTTATATTTCTTCTCTTGCGCAATCAATTCCGCGTTAATCCATTGTCCTGCATCGGTCTCAACTATGGTCCTCCCTTGTGTGACTATCTGCTCCTGTATATCGAGCACTTCTGGCTGTTTCGGCATCAACTTATCGATAAGCTTCAATCCGGATTCTCTGGTGCCATGAAATCTCTGAACAGTGGCGCCCTTCTCGATAAGGAGTCCCCAGAAATTACGATCGCCGCAAAGACCACTTTCCCTAATCTCCTCAGCCGCTTGATCAACCTTTGACCACTGTGTTGTCGTGAGAAACACGTTCCTCAGGGCACCGGGGCCGCACAATTTCTTGAACATCGTAAGGTTCTTCATGGCGGAACCTTCCATGCGGAGATCAGTGATGCGGTGGAGGTAGATAATGCCGGAGAGAAGCCGCTTCTCCTTGTAAGTTTTTGATGTCCAATCAGAGATCTCCTTTAGCACCTCCGTGTCGCTTCTGGCAGTACTTGTATCATTGAAGCCAGGGGTGTCGACTAGGGTAATCGTTGCGCCCGCATGCTTAAAAGAGTAAGATTCGACCTTGCTAGTACCTTACTAGTATCAGCAGACTAGTTCATCTTCTACACCAGGGGATATCTTACAGGAGTAAAGTCCATCGCTCACTTTGACCTCCGAGTGACCAGAGACTTCCTTGATAAAGTAACTCTTACCGGCGCCTGTCACCCCTTTTAGCAAACCTACGGTGAATTTTGGATAGTTTTTTTTGGATTTTACCTGTAACTCCCATGACTGCTATCAAAATTTCTTGACTCGGCGCATCGTTGATTTCCATCACGGAGGGTTGTAGAACTGACCCGGTGGTGAGTTTAGAGGGTCGTTTGGGTAATAAATTGGGTAGCGGAAAAATGTAGTAACCCCACAGTGAAGCCAGATAGCGAATGGGCTTTTTAGTAGACGAGGTGAATATTTGTGTGGGAGTTGTCATTATAAAGTAGATTTCTCAGTAGTGAGATACGTTAGAAGAAATAAGCTATGGGCTATCTACGTTCAAGAGTAGTTATGCTATTATCGCATGGGAAAGGGGTGTTGGTTCTGGGGTGGTCAGGGTTTCGACCTCACCGCAGGCGGGTTGCCCGATGGATCGAGGGTGCCCGCCAGACGTCTCTGCTGAGCCCATGGTCTTAAAACTGATCGTATGAAAATTTGAAAAATGTGCGGGATTAATAGCAATTTTGGAAATCACAAGATGATGATCGGCATGCCCTAGGCATATCGGTAGTTTTAGGTATCATTGATGGAAAGCTCGAGATATCGGGAGTCCTTACTACACATTTCATTTGTCCCGGAAGTGCGGGGAATGTTCTTTTCTTTTGTTATCATATGAGCAAGGGAAAGGGGACATGTATGGTGGAATATGGATACCGTATGTGTAGTGTTCGATCGAAGGATAAGGATGGTTTCGTTAGGTTTCATATATACTCCCGCCTTTACCATTGGTTTAGAGATTGAGAGACATCAGAGAACGAAGTTGCGAGTCATCCACACCCGTTGCCACTTGGTACGGTACGGTACCGGTAGTCTATTTGACCCTGTGTAGGAAGAAAATGAAAAAAAAAGATGAAGATCGGAACCGTCTTGAAACAAAAACACAACTAGATCTGTATGATACAAGATGCCAACGAAATTTCTAGCACCGCAGGGAGCAATTTTTCTCTCAGAGTTCTTACGCATTTCCTGTTTTCCCATCTCGCCAAAATAAAGCGAGAGTTTCCCTACTCTCGAAGCATCAACTCGGTGAACAAACTCACCATCACCCATGCATCTTGTGTGTGCTTTTGCGGCACAACAGTCTGTCACTAAATTGCCGTTCTTCTCACTGTGCCTCATAACTCTAGCACTAGTTGCAGGAAAGATGTACTTCTTATATATGTGAAAACAGGTTTAATGAGTTTGTGTGGGCGCTTCCATATTCAGGGACTGTTTGCCACATTTGTGGCTTGAGAATCCCTATTTTCAGGTACGGGTACAGTACTTCCTTGCTACGATTGATACTTGTAATCTAGTTCCATGCCCCAATGGACACACCAGTATCCAAAGATCGTGTGATCATCGGATATGATATGTACGACAGATGAGGACAGCAATACACTCGATTTGAACAACTAACAGAGGTTGTTGTGTATCTCTTGGGCCGTCCAAGAGATTAGTTGCCGTAGTAATTTTGGCATTAATGTATGGGAGGAGGGTTGCGAGATGGGTTTTCCCATGGTAGTGTTTTTTTAATTTTATTTATCTGTGGGATAACTGGTTAGATTCTAGTTCAGAGCAACTAGGATCATAAATTAGTTTGAAATTCTAGGCATACTGAGTCCATAGCAGAGAGAAACGAGAAGTGGATAGACAGAAGCATGATCGAGCAAATGATGGGGGTTCTGCTCGATTATTATCTGATCAAGAGGGCCTCCATGATCGAATGAATCAAATTGGTAGACCTTCATCGAGTGATCGATCATTGCCACTACTCGAGAATGGCTGAGTATAGGCGATTATCCACAATCTTTCTCCCTTGTGATTGCTTTCGTATATTCCACAATGTGATCGATGGTTTGAATACCTCTCCTATTCGCAATTATGAGGCTAATTATACATTTCCTCTACTATGATGGCTCCTATGCATGATTCATACCCCACCATCCGCTCGCGGTGCAGTATCACTGAAATCTGTCACTGAACCGGAGCGGCTGGCGCTATTACGTTCGCTTGCAGAGTCCGATACCATCACTACCACTTGCGATGCAAGCCTTCTAATAGGTGGGGTCTGCTTTGGGTTAACCGGGGTTGTTCATTGGGTTGGGTTGGGATTGTTGGGGCGGGTTCGCGATCGAGATCTCTCGGGTCGGGTCGTGTTCAAGGTAGTACCCGTGCCACCCACGATTGCTCGCTTGCTCGCAACCTGGGGCACTCTCAAGAGAGTGCCTCAGAGCTCAACGATAGATTTATTTGTATGTGAATTTAAGAATTACGAACCACTACTAAACATCCTCTGATGCTTTAAAAGCCCTTCTGACCTCCCCACACATTGTTTTAAGTCTTTGCAAATAAGTCTTCCATTTTTTCCCTCTCTTTTTCAACTTTTATTTTCTTCTGGTGGGGACTTTATTTAAAATCTATCGTTGAGCTGTGAGGCACTCTATGGGAGTGCCACCGTAGTTCGAAGGTCTTCAATGGTTTTATTCTTAACTAAACGCTAATGAAGCGACTGTCTATCCGGGCCTGAACAACTATATAGCAGTACGTTCCGAGGAGTACACCAGTCCCAACTTGTCTTATCCACAGTACATCTGGAAAGTGCCACTCGCGCGACAGGTAGACCAAAATCCGACGGCCCAGCACTGTGAAAGAGTAAACAGTGCACAGTTACAAGACGATCTCAAATGACTCCTCAGAGGCTTCGACCCCACGCCACACTTCAGGCATGTCTGATCACCAGCCTAGAGTCTTTGCTTATACTGAAAATCTCAGGATTCCTTCATGCGCTAACATTATCAAAAATTATTCTCTGCATCCCATGCGCCCGCCCAGTACATCGTACCCACCTAATGCTTCAAAGGCTAATAGTGACTCAGAATGCAGTCCTGTATCCTGGGCTTGTCCAGACGTAACCCTCCCACCACAGAATGCACCTGACGCATCCAGACAAAACACCTACTTGTAATACGGTACTCAGAATGCAACCAGATGGAGCATCAAATCTTCTGGATACACTACATTCAGTACCCATCTTCATGAGATCAGCAAAAGGTCTCCCCTTTGCCTGCGGCTCCTGACCCAGGTCATAATACCAGTATATTTTATAAAGGATATATAAATACTCTTCTATTCTTCTTAATATTCTAAATCTACTCAGTGTTCTTTATGGCTTTTGACAGCTGGGAAGGCATAGGACATTGTCATACAAGGGTTCTGTGATCGTATACTGGATGCTACTGGAATCTGGCTTTAAAGTCCCAGTCAGTACATACCAATCCCCTAACAATGCCCTGCATAGAAAAAACCCCCCCCCCAGACAACCCTCTAGCATCATGGGAAGTCATCATATTCGAATATTTGTTATGGTATTAGATAGCTGAGAAGAGATGAAATGAAATTATATAAGGGCTCTATGATTGTTTACCAAACATCATTGGAATCTGAATTTAAAGGCAATGCCCACCAGACTGTTAGACTTATAGGAAAAGCGTAGCTTTTCCACCTATTTTTGTGTACCCTGGGGTTACCCTACCTTCACCCTGTAAAGCTAACACCCCTCTCCGGCCCAGGTATTGGGATAGCTTGACAACACCAGATGGCATCGTAGCTGCGTCCCAACAGCAAAGGACACTACCATTGGAACCTATCTCATAACACCATATACATCAAGGTCGTCTGTGCAACCAGATGCTGTTCGCAGGATATATGAGAGGGGACCTTTGGCGAGCTTATGCAAGTGTTCCGGGCAAAATCGGTCAATGTCGCATAAAGTTACTGACATGGCTGTACAGCAGCGGAAAATATGTCACTAAAGTAACAGGACGCTTTTGTTGTATCTACTCCAGAATGAAATAAGAGTATGACCGCACCCACACCAATGGTACATTACCACTTAGGACTATTCAGTAAGGAAGGACTACGAGAGAATTCACCTACTGGTACAATCTTGAACTCTAGTCTAAACAGCGTCTATCCGCAGGAAGGCAGAGTGATATCTGCAACTGTGATAGGTCCGATTACAAAGTTGGCCACTTTGTTCGTCTGATGATAAGGATACTGTCTAGCATGTGGACAAGTTTTAGTTCCGCTTGACAGAAGAAGGATTGTGAACTCTGACTGAGACATGGTGTAACACCAGAGAAATCAATAGCGCTCCAGTGCCGAAGTCAATGGTGGGGCGATTTTATTCAGGGTCAAACAGTGTTGGCACTATGAGGAAATGTTCAGAATGATTAGCAGGTACTTAGTGAGTATAGTAGATACTTGTAGACCCACGCACTCTACAACACGGGATAGAAATATCGAAGTATCTCCCAAGCTTCACTGAAATCATCACGCTACCGAGAAGAGACCTTATCAATATAATAAGTTACTACTAGAAAAATCTTTATCACTATTTTACGCATGTTTATATATAGCCTTCCTAAACACATCTCCGTCTACCATAAAGTACCTTGATCTCACCCATCTCGCTTGTTCTTAGAGATCTGGTACCACCTAACACAGACCCCTACTCATGCCTGGCATCAAGAGCCCCTCTATATAAAAGTCTCTAGAACTATGGGGAAGTGTCGTATCATGACATTCAACATGGTACTAGATACTAGCTAGGAAGATGTAGAGTGACACTATATAACAGCTCTATGATTGCACACCTGATATTATCGGAATCTGGCTTTAATGTCAACACTAGCATGATTCTTCATAATATCTAGCGTTCAAACGCCTGCTTTAGAAACTCTTTAGCACAATGAAAGGTCATCCATCATATTGGGACCTGCTTCATGGCGTTAGATTACAGGGAAGGTGTGAAATGACCTTGTCTGATAATTCTATGACTTCTAGTCTGATGCCCCAGAAATCTGCCCTTAAAGTCAGTGCTCACTAGACCCCTTAAAAAACCTGACATGAAGACCATCTTCTCAGCGATTCCATAAATAATGATGCAACAAAGACAAACCGTATACCCATGTATAGCCAGCATCGAGCTCAGTAACCTTTAGGTCTCTGATACACGATCGGTTCTGTGGTTGTGGAGTTGTATTGAGGCCAGGATCCTGTGAATAGATCTGAATAATAATGAGAGATATGCTTATGATCTTGCGTTTGAAGCTAAGTGCCGAGAAACCACCAGGAACTGTGCCAGACCAGAGACCCTCATCGCTACCACTCACTTTCAGCCTTGAGTGAGCTGGCACTTTCACTCTTTCAAAAATGAAGTTCTGAAAATACATCTCATGTGTGCTTAGTACAAAACCACGATTAAAAGTATAATCACTTTCTCACCTAGCACCAGCACTAACAATATTTTCTTTGCTAAGAAATAGTTTTTGCTCAACATTGCAGAAGGTACTGGCAGGGAGGATACTCAGGGATACTGGTAAATTAGGATGTGCAATAGTGTTCAAGTTGAGATAGGAGTCTGAATGTAGGAGAGGGGGGTTGCTTAGTTGCACAGATCTGGGCGGAACCTGATAGTATTGGATAGTTGCCTGACCCATCAGAAGCAACCAGCTATGCTACCTAAGCCGAGACCCCACAGGACATACAAGACGCAAAGTCCAGACTCAGACAGTTAGGATGCAACGCCACTGTACCTGATGCAGCATCTTTTTTGCTCTTGTATGCCACTGCTTGAACCTATTTAGCATTACGATGAACAAAGATAATATGTTTACTATTTCTTTGTTTAAGCAAGCCATAATTGAGGTTTTCTTATCTCATTTGGGTTTTCTAGGCCATACTTTAGAGTGCTGGCTGGGGTTTTCCCGTGTTTTACGAATACTTTCGCGGACTTCAAAAAACAAACCACAACCCCCTCAACCCCAACACACGCCAAGCCAAATCATCCATACTCACTCGGTATTCCTAACCAATGCGGCACGATAGCGTACAATATGTGGAAAATTGACAATCAGATTCTCCACCCACACATTCTTTCCAACTCTCCGCGACTACCCCGAATCGGCATAGGGCTTGGCGCGAGACGCCCTTGAATTACGGGATTTAGAAAGGTTTCGGGTTGCGGTTGGGTTCGGGTGATGTTCCGCCCCGGGAGCTTGGTCGAGCCATGATAATATATTGTATGAGCTGCACTTGGGAGGGAAATAAACCAGTTTTACAAGGGAGATGGCGGAGGGGAAGAGTCCACAGACTGCTGTACCAAGAGCGGGCGTCGTGAGGGGGAACAAAGTGGCGAGTGAACAAAAGACAGTAATCCCCCCGCAAGCATCGACTCCCGCAGCCAAACTGCACACTTCCTTTTTCTCGATACCGTAGAAAAAGGGTTCCCACCCCTACTTGGATGATCAAAGGCAACGGCGGCGGAGGGGGCAGACGATACAGGTACAGACAGGTGGCCAGGCATAGGGTCAAAGGGAGTTCAAGTTCACTACACCAACCATCCATCTATCCATCCATCCAGATTCTACAAATAGACCCGCTTCAGGCCAAACAGAGTACAACAAAACAGACCAGAGCAGAAACTAGTAATCCCAGTGTATACTGTAGAACCAACCAGCTAACCAGCTAACGAACGGGTATATCAACCAGCGCCAGCAGCAAAATACCTCCCTCTACACACACATGCCCAAACAAATAAACTAACAAACAGGCTCACTGATGCATAACGTCCAATCCTCCCGCCAACTCCTGTTCCAAGTTGGCCTCGTGCATCTGCTGGTCGTGCGGCCTAGGGGCGTCATGCGGTCTTGGCGCGTCGTTCCTCTGCTGCTGTGCCCATTGGTGATCCGGAATACCTACGCTGTCTTTTCGCCCGAGGGTGATGTCAATGGGAGGGGGCTGAACGGAATTGCTCCTGACGGCTCGGCGGAAGGCATTAACCTCGTTGAGAATCATCTTTCGCATATCGATAATCTCGTCGACCACCTCAAAGCTAAAGTCGAAGGGTGTCGGGCAACTCGGCTCGTCTTGAGCATCATGCCAGATCTGCAGGTAGCTGTGTTCTAATGCAGTTTCTACAGAGACCCGGGATGTCGGGTCGAAGGCAAGCATCTCGTTCAGGAGGTCCAGCGCGTCTGGGTTCGCACTCGGGAACAGGCGCACGAATGGGACTTTGGGCATGAAGGGGAGATTGCGGACGTATTCTTGGGCTCTCGGGGATCCAATGCGGTTGAGAGTTTCTTCATTGGGGGTCCCGAGGTAGTGGAGAATCTGATTGAGTTGGTCGACATAGTCTCTGCCCTTAAAGAAGGGTCGACCACCGAGGAGTTCTGCTAGAATGCATCCAACGGACCATACATCAACTAGGCAAAGTGATTGAATTATCAGTATCCTGTGTTCCCTGCCCCACATATGCGCGGAAAGAGGCGAGCGGTTGACCCATCCCCTCGGGTATTGGTAACTCACTGGCCTTGGTGTAGCTCTGGAAGCTCAACATAATCTCTGGGGCTCTGTACCACCGGGTAGCTACGTACTCGGTCATATATCCAGCATTCTCCTCCGGGTCAACGGAAAACCCTCTAGCAAGACCAAAATCACAGATTTTAAGCTCGCAGTCGGCGTTAACAAGAAGATTACCGGGCTTCAGATCTCTGTGAAGCACATTCGCTGAATGGATATACTTCAACCCGCAGAGAATCTGGTAGATGAATGACTGGAAATGAGCGTCTGTCAAGGGTTGTCCACTAAGATTCGCATTAATTTAGCCGTTCCGCATTTTGGGGGAGTGAGAGGCAACAAACCTTCGAATAATGGCAGCAAGATCACATTCCATGAGCTCTAAAAACAAATTTATCCAGTCAGCAATCCAGCACCACTCACAAGGGGCCGGGGTTTCCTCCCATCTCACCTTCGTAAAGATAAACCTCGTTGAAAGCGTCTTGTTTCGGGATATCCATATCATAAAGACAAGTGATCTATAAAAACGTGGGGTGGTCCACAAGTAAGTAACCGTACATGCCCCCAAAATGCATCCCCCTCACAGAGCGAGAGAAGCAAGGCTAAGGACATATTAGGGGAGGAGAAACAAACATTCCGATGACCTACAACACATCACCCGTAAAATTAGCCTCTAAAACCCCTTCTTCATCCTTATCCAAGGGATAGCAAAATTCCCACACGGGAGCAAGCAGCCAGCTAGGGATGGGATGGGATGGGATGGAGAGAAAGCATAAAGCCAGAATACCAACCAATCAATCAACCAACATACCTCTAAAATGTTGAAGCAACTTGATCTCCCTCAAAGCCCTCTTGGCCAAAATCTTTTTGGAAAACACATTGGTAACCTTCTTGACGGCGACGCCCTCTCCATTACCAGCATTCGTGGCCGCACTAGCAACAACAAGTGCATTAGCCTTCCATCCATCCATCAATCCATCCATCCACCCATGCAGAATGCTTTATTCTTCTCGGAAAGGAATATTATTTTACCAAACAATCCCATAGGCTCCCTGTCCAAGCTCTTTCGTAACCGTGTAGCGCTCGTCAACGATGAAATCCTGATTGAAGACCTTGAAGACCTTGCGCCCAGGGAGAGATCCGTCCATGATGATTGTGATGGTGGACAAAGTAAGGATTAAAGAACGAAAGCGGAGCTGCTGGAGGAGGAGGAGGAGGAGGAGGTGGTGGTGGTGGTGGTGGTGGTGGTGGAGGAAGGGAAAGTTTCAAAAGGTGGGGTTGATGTAGGCACCAACGGACGGACGGACGGATGGATGGATGGGCGGAGATGCAGTGCAGAGAGGTATAGCCAGGTAGACAGGTAGTTTGGTATGTGAGAGGAGAGATGAGGAGATAGAGAAAATAAGAGGAATAACAGAAGCAGGGGTATAGGTATAAGAATTCAAGTGGTGGTAGTAGTAGTAGTAGTACCGTAGTTGGCAGCAAGGTACCTCACTCTAGATAACTTGTATGAAACAGCTGCAACCCACGGAAGATGCGTTCTGGAAAGATGTGATACCAATACTATAATAAGAGAGATGGAGCTTTTCAATGCTGAGGGAAGCGGAAGGGGGGGGGGGGGGGGGGGGGGTTGTGGTTTTGGTCTACAGTAGCAGGTTAGGTTTTCTCCAACCCCCTCGATAGATGGATGGATGGATGGCGGGGTTGGTAGAGGTTTTTTTGTTTTTTTTTCTGGAGAGGGGCAAAAGGCATGAGCAAGTTGAAGGAGGGGTCACCCACCACACAACTATTACGCTAACTATTTAACAAAACACACAGAGCGAGAAGGCTCTCTTTCCAAATTGTTAATCTTTTTTTCCTTCTTTTCCCCGTTATTTGTGATACACAGGGGTGAATAAACACCCCAATAAATCCAAAAAATAAAATATTGTAACGTCGAGAAAACGTTATCACATCACCGGTATGATACCACTAACTCGAACAAGCAACTTCCTAGATAAGTTATACTCACTTAACTTACGCGCTAAAGGAGGGGCAAGCAAACCTGAGAACGAAGAAGCTGAAAAGAAAAAAGAAAGAAAGAAAGAAAAAAACACATCCACACAAAACCCCGGCTTCAACATCCATCGACTAAGCGCCCCCCTCCCCGCCCTCCTTGTTATTACTGTATGATACTAGGCAATCACTTCACATCATTCCATCCCCTCCACTTTTTTTCCCACCCACAGCCGCCACCTTTAATGATTATTCGCATTGAATCAACCCAACGCCAACCCGCCAACCAACCAACAAATCGAAAAAAAGAAGCAAAACCACCAACGGTTCACAAGGAAATGTGCCGCTCATCTTCGAAACACAGGGGGAAATTTGTGTCAATCGCGAGTGATTCCCTATGAGACATGTTCCTGCGTGTGGTACCTTACCGTAAAAAACCCCGCCCGCACACTGGCAGGGAGACTCAGGTGAGGGGAAGGGGGAGGGGTGTGTGTGTGTGTGTGTGTGTGTGCGTAAGACCCAGGCATCCATCCTACTTGCACAATAAGCATCGCAGAGGATAATACGTTAATCGATTGTCAGCTACCGTATTCTAATCGAGTGATTGCACGTGAGCGAGCTGAGATAGATGCTACTATAACTTATTATATTATGATAATCTCTGCGATCGCAGAGGAGTAAGATAAGATAAAATAAAAACAAAAACTGGAATGTATCATATCGGAGATGGGCACTTCCATTTTCAGCTGTCAGAGAGGGTGGGGAGCACGAGGCTCTTACCGTATACCCCACCAGTGAGTGAGTGGGTACTGCCTTCAGTCTCAGTGCTTTCCCAGTCCTTCCGAAGAATCTAGATCACATGATCCTCCACTAGCGCCAGTACAGCACTTGTAGAGAGCACCGATATATCATATGTAATGGCATCGCAACATGGCGATATTCACAAAATACAATACTACTTTGCTCAACAAACCGCAATAAGGTAAATACCCAAACCGGCTCTCATTTTATCCCATCCCAATCCCCCCTATCTATCATAATATAAGCTCGCTTCAAACTAAAACCGAAACTAAGGATAAAAAAGTGAGAGAACAAGATAAAACCATAAAATAGACAAGCACCAGCCAGTATATACCATTCGGTCTTCCCCCCCAACCAAGACACAATGCAGCTATATACCTACCCATCCTTCCTTCCATTTATCCATCCATCTGCCCTCCGTCCCTGTTCCCTCTTCTCTACTACTCAAAGATCACTGGCACATCCTTCCACTCCCCTTTGCTCCTCTGCTCCCAGTATCCCTCTTCGCCCGTCTTGATCTTCCAAATTTCCTCGTCCGCGTATTCCCGCACCTTGACGAACCATCTGGGCTGCCAGGTTTCGCCGTTGTCTTCCATTTCCTTGCGTCGTACTCGCTGGGCCTCTTCAAGCTTCATCTTCACGGCCTCGGCTTCGTCCAGACGACCTTCTTCCACCATGCGTTGGTCGGGCCGGTGTCTGGTGTCCGTGGTGGGGATCTTGCCTTGCTCGATGGGAGTGATCTCGTTGAGCGCCGCGGCAAATTTGGTGAAGCCGTAGCGTGTCTGTGCATTTTCAACCAGCCCTTTCACTTCCCAAAACTTCTTTGGGGAGCCGTCACCCTCGAGCATGAGTTTCTCTGTCCATTTTCCAGAAAGGCTCAACGGGTAGGGGTCGCCAGAGGAATCGAATGCTTGGATTGCAACTTCCTCGCTGCGCCCAGCGAACATACCTTTATTGGCTTTGAAGGTTACTGTAGCTTTCTCGCCCGTGTTTTCGCAATGGATTGTCATGGATCCTACAGGCTCCATGTACTTTTCTCCGGCGATGATGTTGCGGAGGAAGCTGGTTGCGATTGTCCAGGAAAAGGAATCGCCAGTCGATGGGAAGTGGATTCGGACTCGGCCTGAGGTGTTAAGTTCTGCGGATTTGCCCCAGAACCTCTGTGTGGGCATGGGGGATTGAGTAAATGTCCAATTTTGGGATTCTGCTTGACAAGCCATGATAACAGGCCGATGTGAGACCTTCTCAGCAAGGAAGCGGAACCCTAGAAGATGTCAGAATTCCTAGATATCAGATGCAGTTCTGCCAGGAGCGTTCTCACCCTTATCCTCTCTAACCAGTTCATACGTTTCACCCAACATCGGATTAAATGGCTTACGGATAGATCTCTCTTTTATCCTGCTGTTCGAGAAGGAGCTGGTGGCGAATGCAGCAATATAAAGCAGTCGCCCCCCATTCTCTCTAGGGGCATTGACAGCTTCATCCAGTAACTCGGAATATTCCAACTGTTCGGAAAGTCTCTGCAAAAGGCTTGTTGGTTCGTTCGCGGAGACTGGCATTGCAATGGTTGAAAGATCTTTCCCAACCTAGATCGAAAAGTTAGCCAACAAATCGAATCGGAGATCCTGTGCTTACGTTTTTCCTTAAGAATCCAATCAAACTAGGTGGCATCACGGTAGCGGCAGGTATTAAAGCACGTCGCTCTACAGGCTCTAGAGGCAAAGGACCCAAATCCCTCACCCCGTTCGCGTCCGTAACACCCTCGTCTTCAAATTTAGCGGCAGACCGCGGGGGTTGATCGTTATCGAAGCTCTCGTCTTCTTCATCACTCTCTTCATCGTCTGTCACATCTTGCGAACTTGAGGCCCCGTGTGTGGAGTCCTCATCGTCATTCAAAAGAACAACTCTACCCCGTTCCCCTTCCCCCATGGCGTCTTCTGCATCAAAGAATTCTTCCGATGTCGAGGATTCTATGCTAACTCTAGAAGCAGCCATAGGTAATGTAGATTGATTTTGTGATACGCGATGGCTCAACCACTTCCTCTGTTTGCTCTCCGCAACCAGTTTGGAGAAGTCTGCAACAACCGAATCGAGATCCGCAAGGAGAGCATTGAGATGTCCATTCATACTCTGTCCTTGATGGAGCGGCATATTCCCAGCCACTCCGTTAGGCAGAGCAGGAGCTGCCACCGCCGCCGCGGCAGCAGTAACTGCAGATGTGGGATGCAGAGATTGCGAAGAAGCTGAAGGCGATGTCCCACCATTCGCCTTGCGTTTCCAAAATGGTCTTCTACGCTCCTTATCCTTCTGCTCTGTCAACGAATGAACAGACGTTGATGAAGTGCTCGCTTCAACACCAGCCTCCCCAATTGTAGGCGGTGCAAGCTGCTCGGCAGTTGTTGCAAGCCTTCTCACGGCATCCCGAACACCGGAAACACGTCCTACTAAAGCCTCAACCCCGGCCCAGCCCCGGTCTTCCATTACCTGGTTCTGAGTATTGACAGCAGCTGACTGTTCCACATTCGGTAGAGGCAGGTGCTGATCGCCGGCGGTACCGGCTTTCATCGCATGCTGTGCAGCTTTCTCTAGGGCATACTTCCATTGCTCCCATTCCCGATCAGAATTTGCCCTTAGATGCCACACTTCGGCGCCCGAATCGATACAGATCTCTCTCTCCTTCTCGCTCGCGCTAATCGCAGCCAGAGATAGTGGAATGGCCCCACGGAGTGCCGAGGATTCCCGATTCAAGTAATAGGATAGGGTTGAAGAGGTGAAATCCAAGGAAAAAAAGCGGCGGGCATAACCCTGGTGCCGCTTGCGTTTACGTTTCTTTAGGACACCTGTATGAAATCCATGCGCAGAGTAGACAGATTCCTTGTCGTGAGTAGCACCATCCTGCCCATGCACTGAGAATGTTTCGACCGATGCGCCAGGCCCATGTCCTGGTCCCTTTCCACCATTGTGGGCGGGCGAGGTTGTTGGAGCAAGAGTTTGGACAGAATCAAAGTGATGAAGAGCATGCGAGGCCGGAGGCGGGGAAGTGGAAGGATAGGTAAGCAATACGAGAGTAGCTGTTTTTGCGACTTGCTTGGAGAAGGTATTGTCAAAAACCTACAGCCGAGTGCTAATTAGCTGTGGGGCTCTATGGAATGCAATCTCGGGGGTGCTCATACTAGCGCGAACATGCCACCTTCTTTTACCTGATACGTGCCGGTTGTAACTTTCTCCGCTTCTACCTTTCCATGCCAGTACACATCTAATAAACCCGCTGCGTGTAATCGTTCAATACAGTCGCCTTCATTGCTCCGAGCCCTTGAGCTGCTAGGGCGCCTTACACTGGGCGTGTCGTCGGACCTAGCAGTAGGGGGAGGTTGGAGCTGCGATGCTGATTGATTCCCAGCTCTTGGGTGTCTGAAGATTCCAAAATTCCTACATATCTAGAGTTAGGTATTGAGGGCCCCAGATTCCGGAATGGCAGATGTTGCGTAGCTAGCCACTTACAGCGACTTTTTATGAGGTTTTATGCTCCAAGAGATGGTAAAATCCTTCGAGCACTCTACCCAGCGGATGAAATACGACTATAATTCTCCCAGAGTGAGCAAGCTAGCTCACCAAAGTGGAACACATCGTCCGATAGATGGGGTTGTGGATTAGCTGGGCGGCAAACATACTCTGCTGGGAACTTCCACCTGCTCCATAGCCATCTTGAAGGTGCCCTTAATAAAAAAAAATAAAGCTCTAGAAGCTAGCTTGTAGGCCGAGGTTACTGAACCCGTATGCACGCTGAAGATAAATAAAGCGAGATTGGTTGGTTGGTTAGGTCCAGTCCGCCGGCGAAGGAGAGAGGGAGGAGGATGAGGAGAGAGAAGGGAAGCCGGCGGAATGTTGCTCGTGTTGCAGTGCTTGTGCGGCAGTGCTACAAGGAATAAATTGGGGGAAGGTAATGTTGACCCGTAACCTAAGGCACGGGTAGCGCTGTGTACGGTAAGCGTGCTGGTTAAATTTATAGTCAATTTTCGCTCCCGTAAGCTGCCGAGCAAAAGGTGTGGCTGAAATGATTAGACTGCCAGTACCGCAAGTCAGTGACGGAGGAAACGCCTTCCTCCTGAACTTCCTGTGAGTTCCTGTGAGTCTCAAATCATATGTCCAAGCACGTCCCAGAGCGCTTTGCCCGTATGATACTTAGCATACCGGTACTTATTGTATGACGGAAGCCGTGTCCTGTGATGTCTCGCCAATGTCATCAACCAACCTACCTCCATTTATGCAACGATTCCCTTCAAGGCGAGAGAAACGGGGAAAGGAGTTGTCGAGAAGAGCCTGGCAGGCTTTTAAAAGGTTCCCCCGGGGGAAGGGCTCCCCGACGAATCGGGTACGGTAGACTACTGTATATACTGTACAAAAGAACACCGCGGTTCCTCACCTTCCACCAAAATCCAGAAGTCAGCCGTATAATACTAGACTACCGTACCGTTATGTGCTATTCAGAATATCATAGAGCAATGGTTCGCATCTCGCCAACCGACACAATGGCAGTGGGCCATTAACCGAAATTGACAGGGATGTATTTGGCAAGTTAACCCCAAATAACCGGTTTACTACTCTCTCACCGGGCCCTTCAAGGATCGGGTTTCTGGTTTTATGCTAAGTTAAAGGTTGGTCAAGATGCACCTTTTCACTGAAGGGGGGTGAGTCCAGGGTCCGCTAGATGAATAATCTATTTACCCGTACCTTACTGTCCTGAGTATCTGATCAATTGGCTGGCTGTCTCCGCAGGAGCAACGGTCGGGAACCAAATTAACATCACCGACTGCAGGCTCCAACAGCACCAAAATACCGGTACAAGCGGCTACCCGACGGATGGATGTCATACCAAGTACCGTACTATCAGTACGGTACTCAGTCCTGCACGAGCAACGCTGGCCAATACCGGTACTGCAATGTATGGAACAGTGCCCCTCAGCCCCTCCCACAAAAAGACCCTCCTTACAAGATGTTGATCACCCAGTCTTGCTGCCGGTCCCATCACCGTACCTCACAACACTCCTTCCTTCCTTCCTCAACAAATACCGTTAAATAAACACGTGACACAAATCCCATGCTATCATAGAATACCCACCCAGCATTTCGTTTCTCACAACCCAATTAACCCTGCAGCCGCGTGTGGTGCCCGCGTTAGGGTTAACCCCCGACTCTCATGGCAGCAGCTCCAGGGGTACCCACGTTCCAGCTATCGTACCGTACCAGTGCTTAAGTACTCGAGTATCATACCGTGAAGAATTTACACATGGCATGGTTGTTAGATTGATCGTGAGTTGGGAGGGGGGGGGGGTTCACCATGGTCTCGATGTGACTACCATACCGGTCCTCTAACATTATCTGCAACTTGATGCATTCGGCAGTCCACCCGTAGGGATAATAGTATCACAAAACACCTTCCGACAACCACAGCGACGCTGTGGCGGATATCTTGAGAGGCGCGTCATGCTCTCAGGAGAACACCAAAACTAGTGATAATCTGTGGCTTTTCGAAGGGGATCTTCTGTTGCCTAGAGTATAATAGATTTATAGCCCCACCGTCCGTTACGTAACCAGGGTCCCACACACCAGCCCGCGGTGTTGCGTATGCCTATTATCGTGGGAATGTAATCGCGCATGTTGTGGTTCTATATACGTATGCATTCTTGCAGATAGATTCTCTCCTTATTTGGTGTGCGGATTCGCAGCCACTGTTTGCCTCCTCGGATGGGATGTGGTTTCTTTCTTCTTGAGACCATTGCTTCCAACCCCCCCCCCCCTTAAGATTAATCGAAGAACCGCCCCTTTACTGCTTGTCGTGTTCTCGCGGCACAAATCCTAATAGTATCATAAACAACAGCCTAAATCCCATCCTCAAAACCTTTCCATCCAAACTAACCCACGGGTGGTCACATATTCTCACTCGGATCCAGAGCACCCGGGCCGGCGCCAGAATCCATTACAATTCTCACTATTGATTTCATACCGCTGCATTAAACACTATATTGACTGTACCGCCAGTATTCGGTTTGTGATGCCAGACCCACGCCTTCTCGGATTCGTTTGCCTGCGTATGTGTATGCTCGCAGATATGAGAGGGGGTCAATTGCCTGAGATCTAGCTAGGGGATTATGCAGTGGTGACTAAACAATTATCTACAAAGGCGCACATGATAGACATATCCCAAAGAGTTTGTCGCTCTGGCGGATGCACGAATATGAACACCAGAGCGGGCCCGCGCCCCATGACATAGGACCCAGCATATGATAGGCCATCAAACAACCTTAGCTGCCCAAATCCCCCTTACCCCATTGCTCAACAAGATCGTCTCCCCAAGCACCACCTCCCCAATCTCCACAGCCTCCTCCACGACCATCTCCTTCTCCAGCAAATATCTCCTAACAGTGCCTGCCTGGCAGCCGCTGCTGAGCGGGGGCGTAATCCACCTCCCCCCGCGCTCAAAGTAAACATTCGTCAGCGACCCCTCCATGACCTCACCATCTGCATTCCACACGAGCACCTCTTTCGTCTCCGCAAGGGTCTTGATCCCGGCCCGGGCTCTTGCATCGTTGTACATCTTCCGCTGGGTCGTCTTGAACTGGGTGAAGCTGGATACCTCTGTCGGGAGGGTATCTAGCACGACGACCCACCCGGTGAGTGCCTTTACAGGTAAACCAGAGGGGAACAGGCGGGTTGCGTCAGGAATCTGTGGGGTGGGTGCTGCCTCAGCGGTTAGTTCGCCGCTCGGGGAGAGTATGAGGCGGAGTCGAAGGCCTATGTTTGAGTCGTTCCTGGAGTTCACCGCCGAGAGGCAGGTTTTGTGCACGAGTGAGAGGTCGCTGAGGGGGGCTGTAATTGATGGTGCCCAGTTGAAGTGTTGCGCAGCCGAGAGCATGCGGTCGCGGTGGTGGGAGAAGAGGTAGAATGGGGAGGGGGTGAATGGATCATATGAGTAGGCGGTGTTGGTGGGGCAGGTTAGGAGAAGGGGATCGTAACGGATGGAGCTGAAGACTTGGAAGGCTTCGTCTGACATTGTGGGGCGCATATTTTGGTTGGTGATAGTGTGTCCCGCAGTCAACAAACAAGAGCAGTGGGGGATCTGGTACACACGACATCTTGTTTGTGACTGCCGGTATTGGGGCTCGTGGTTGTGATCCTTGCAGGTACCGACCCCGGGTCAATAGACTGCATTACCGGCGCTGTGTCCGATTGATTGTTTGCTATCTCAGTTGGTCGACACCCGGTATGGAAAGCTGCCATACCATGGTATGTAACAAGCAGGGTGTATGTTCGGAACTGGCACAAGAGTGCAGTATACATTCCGGGGGTGGGGATGATAGCACCTGCATTTACAGAGGTACAAATACATAGCTAGCATTCCCGTACCACAGCTGCCAAACAGCATTCCTACGTAAAAACAATTCCCTTCCATATTATATGCATACCATATCGCGCAGTATCATACAAGCCCCATCTTCTGCCTGTGCGACAGTGCACGCGGGCACAATTAACAATTGCACTTTCAATCCGACCAAAGAGATTCCAGGGCAGGAGTGCATCGAGACCCCATTTGCTATTTTTTTCCATCGCGTGGTAACGTGCTCTCCAATCAAGAGCCTCATCAGGACCCCCCACGTGAATGGAGAAGAAGAAGAAAAAGGGCAGAGAATCCACTATTCGGACGAGGAACACGACGTCAGAGGCTGTGCTGGTTGGGGCACACGGAATTGAGCAGGGATCTGGATAGACAGCAGTGCCGGCGACCGGCGGGAGACTTGAAACCTGGAGTCTTGATGTGAGGTAGACACATTTGCCACGACCGACGGCAAGCGATAGGAATCTTTGCATTTTAGCAGAATTTAGGTTGGTGACGGAGTATGGAAATGTTGTCGTAAATGTGAGGAATTTTGATTCTTGGGTGTGGGCTTCCGCAAGCTTGATAATACCGGATGGAATACGGTATTCATGAGGAGGTAGTAGCAGTAGATGTAATATAGGTAAAACAGGGGTGTTACTTAATTATATAGGTAATAGGATAAGCCAAAAGGATTTTAAAAAAATGTAATATGAGAAAGTGTTTTATTTAAATGTATTGTTAGAGCTCGCAAGAACAACACAGGAAAAAGGGACAAGAAAAATGATAACTTTTGATAATGAAAGAATCTATCATGTCTCGGAAATGCTGAGACTCAACAAGTTATCCAGTAAGCAAGATAGAGAGGTGTTTTTTTGGTGGTGGGGTACGATGGATGTGAAATATATAATATTATGATATGATATTATAAAAAATAAAAAAGGAGGATTTTTATCTTTATTTTTAACAAAATTGATATTTAAGAACATTGTAGAGTTTTTGTACTACAACCTTATTCTGCTAAAATTATAGACTTGTGACTAGTATTTTAAAAGTGCCCTAATTCTTATTGTAAAAAGTAGGCCTATGGAACACGAGTTGAAAGGTCAACTTAATTTACGGTAACTCTAGATGGACAGGCATAATACGAGGAATAGAGGTTGGAGGGTATTACAGGAATTTTGAATTTTGATTACATATATGATAATAATATGAGCCTTTTTCTGTTCTCCCTTTTCGTATTTTTTTTGATGACGTGAAGTTGCCTGGACGCAGCACGGTTGCCGTACACCCGGTACGATTGGCAGTGTGGGCTCCTTGAGTTACCAGGAGAGTTGGGAGCGATTTGCTGCATATAATAGCTGGTGTTATCCCTGTAGCCCAATAAGCTGCGATATCGCCTACTCAAATCGTGTGGGGATCTCACAGGAAGCTTGGTTTTTTTGATTATCCACAAAGTTAGAGGTATTTCTTGCTTTTGTCGCTCTTTTCATTGTTAGCATGCAGGAGGAGGGGGGATAGGATGGGAAGAAAGAAGGGAGTTTTCAATAGATCTAATTAGATCTTCTAAATCTTCTTTACATTTGTCTTTATACGGGCACAGGCTAGTGCTATAAGAGACGACATAAGCAAGTTACGGCAAGACACAAATTCTGTGGCATGATTCGGACCTGAGCTGTCAACTAGCCACAGCTACGCCACATGGCAATTTCCGTACAGCAGGGATTTTGAGCGGTGGTTCACTTGATTATTATGGTATTTGGGTGGTCAGTGCCTCCTCGAGCAAAGGTGCTTGAGAGAGGTGCTCTCGTGCCTTTTGTGTGTTCAGATCATATCCTCTCTCCTCCACTCTCACCGATACTTTTCTGACCCCCTGCTGTATTTGCATAGAGTCCGAGCTGGAAGGCGGTAGCAGGCGGCCAGTGGGGGTTGAGCGAACCCTTCCTCCGCCGTTTTCCTTTCACTTTTTGTTTTTCTCCTTCTCTCCTCCTTTCTCTTTATTTACAGCAACTTCATACCTCTATTTCTTGGTACTGTTTTGCTGCACTTTTCTATTCTATCCGTTCGTTGCGTCGACTTTTTTTATTATCACTTCCTTGTTTCTGTTTCTGGCTTTGGATATTTCATCTAAATATCGGTCACCTGCCCTTTGCTGCACAGCTATTCTTTTTTTTCCTGCTCTCTTCCTTTCGTGTCGCTCCTTCAAATTCTTCTCACTTTTCTTGTGTGGGCCGCGGGGGTAAGCTTGTGGAGGGAGGGCCTCGGGAAAGGTTCGTAATCATCCCTTCACCTTTTAGCTTATTTATTGCGTAGCTGTTTACTTTCTGTTCGCTGGTTGATGATGATGGCTACACTCTAGCTTTCTAGCTTTCTCACATCTTCTCCAGATAATCCGGTCCCTTACCGTTACTTTCGCTTTGCTCGAACAGCCATACTCCCCGTAATCCATTTCCCTTCTCGGCTTATTTGTCCGTCGGTCTGAACCGGGACATTCCGTTTCTCCTTGCCGCCGCCGCAATCAAGCCCCAAAACGATCGATGGCAACCAAACCATTGGGATCCGGGGACGAGCAGCAGCAGCAGGTGCAGCGACAGAGTGATCGGCCTCCTCGTCCTTTGCTCGCCCCGATAGTCCTCAACACTTCGCTTTCTAACGGTGGAAAGAAAAGGCCGAATCCAATACCTCACTTCGAGCCCTCGCCAATGTTGCGCGGTCATTCTGCGCCCGTCTCGCCAATGCAATTAACAGATATGGAGCCTCCACCGCCGATACCCGCTGCAATTGAGGAACAGGGATACCGGTCGCGTCCTCCATCCCGACATTCCATACGGTGGAAGGATTGCTCGGATGACGAAGGAGCTCAGTCTGACGGCGGAGGCTGTAAAACTCCAAGGAGACCAAGTTCTACTGCTACTGAATCTACCGCTGCTTGGGAGCTTTCGCCTGGTGGGGAGAGCATTGCCGGGCCTTCTAATTCTGCACGCGGCCGTCGCAGAAGGGGCGGGTTTTTTAACACGGGGAATCATTCCGCAAGTTCCTTTGAAAACCCTTACGAGTATGATGGAACAGCTGCCTCTGCGAGGGCGAATAGGCCATCAGGCGATTATTCTACGGGGGATGAAACGGAAACACCCTTGCCAACCAAGAGGCCAGGGTTCTTTTCTAGACTGAGGAATTTCGGTTCAGGAAATGGGATACACGGGAGATCGCAATCCGGGTGGACGATAGAAAGTGTCGGTGATGGTGCTACTCCTATAGGTCCTCTTTCGCCTGCGCCATACTCGTCTGCTGTTGGGGCTCCGGGTGAAGACGAAGAGCTTGAAGATACAGACCACACAATCGGAGGGAGATTTGTCCGGTCGTCTACCCCCGAGGGATCACGGACAGTCCCTGGAACACCACGGGCCTCACATGGGCCTCGTAGAAGAGCTACAATCACTAATATCCCGGAAGAAGCGGGTACACAGAGTGATCGTGGCTATTCTTCACGGAGGGCTTCTTTCCGTAGGATAACACAGTTCAATCATCGCCGGTCTCATGATGGGGGCGAGAGCTCGCCAACTACGCCTGTGCACGGCAGTGGATGGAGGGTTTTAAAAGCTGGGCTCAAGATGATGGGACCGCGAAAGAAGGAGGAGTCAAGGGTCGACCGTGAGAAGTCTGCGGAGCTGGTTGCGGAATTGACAGCCGCAACACCTGCAGCCGTGATCTTGGCCAGCATGTTCCAGCGAGATGAGCACGGCAATAAACGCATACCGATTCTTCTGGAACAGCTCAAGGTCAAGATTGTGGATTCAAATCCTACATCAAAAGGCGCTGGTAGGGCTCATACGACCTTCCGTATCGAACTGGAATATGGATCGGGCCTAACAAGGATGCAATGGGTGATCCACCGGGAGTTTAGAGACTTTGTTAATTTGCACTCGAGGTACCGTCTTGCAGATATAAGCAATACAACATTCGGAGGAAGGGACGCTTATAAACTTCCCAAGTTTCCGCGGTCGACAATTCCTTATCTTAGAGGTGTCCGAGGTCTTGGGAGCGAGGATGATAGCGAGTCGGATAATAGCGGGACCGAGGGGAATGTTGGAGGTGCTGCCGTTCAAAAGAAAAAGAGACGACCGAATGTTAGGCGCGTGTCATCTAGCTTTCTTGGGGAGCATGCTCCGCAAGGTATCGCGACTGGTATGGCTGCGGGTCTAGGGACTCTTACTGCACCCCTAGGTGCCCCTGGATCACTGCCAAATCCTAGGAGGGAGGGATTTGCCATCAGGCAGAGGCAGCAATTGGAAGATTACTTGCGATCGCTCATTCGTATCATGATCTTCAGGCCCGACTCAAATCGGTTATGTAAATTCCTGGAATTGTCAGCCCTCGGTGTCAGGCTTGCGGCTGAAGGGAGCTATCATGGGAAAGAGGGGTATTTAATAATTCGGTCTTCGAAAGGGAGCGATTATCGGAGAGTATGGCATCCGTCGGCAGTGGCCAAGCGGCATTCGCCAAAATGGTTTTTGGTTAGGCATAGTTACATTGTTTGTGTCGACTCTCCCGAGGAGATGAATATTTATGATGTGTTCCTGGTGGATTCGAAGTTCATGGTCAACGCAAAGAGATCACTGAGGAAAAAGCCACAAGACATGGCAATTGCGAATGGCAATCCAGCACGTCCCCAGCACCACTCATTGGTTATTCAAAATTCTGAGAGAACGCTTAAGCTGTTGGCCAAGAATGAGAGGCAGCTTAACCAGTTTACCGAGAGTATCAGGCTCATGAAAGACACCACGGACTGGGCAAAGCCACAAAGATTCGAGGCATTTGCCCCGGTGCGAACTGGGGTGTTTGCACAATGGTTGGTCGACGGACGTGATTACATGTGGAATGTCAGCCGCGCGATTAGTATGGCCAAAGATGTGATTTATATTCATGATTGGTGGTTGTCGCCGGAATTAGTAAGATCTCGTGCCTGCTTATACCTCTAATGGATGTGAACTGATTGGTTTAGTACCTTCGTCGTCCTGCCGCCGTATCACAAAAATGGCGTTTGGATCGACTTCTTCAACGAAAAGCCCAGGAAGGTGTCAAGATTTTCGTTATCATCTACCGCAATATCGGGGCTGCTATCCCGATTGACTCTACCTACTCTAAATATTCCCTCCTCGATCTTCACCCTAACGTCTTTGTGCAACGTTCACCCAATCAAATTCGACAGGCCACTTTCTTCTGGGCTCATCATGAGAAGATACTAATTGTGGATCATATGGTTGCTTTCCTGGGCGGCCTAGATTTGTGCTTTGGTCGGTGGGACACACCTCAGCACTCCTTGGTTGACGATAAACCGACTGGGTTCGAAGAGGGCAGCAACAGGGCAGACCCTGACAGTTTCCAACTGTGGCCCGGGAAGGATTACTCTAATCCTAGGGTTCAAGACTTCTATTCATTGGATAAGCCTTATGAGGAAATGTATGACCGTTCTAGAGTTCCGAGGATGCCGTGGCATGATATACATATGCAAGTAGTTGGACAGCCGGCCCGTGATCTCACTAGGCACTTTGTCCAGAGGTGGAATTACCTTCTGCGTCAGAGAACGCCTTCACGACCGACCCCCGTACTTCTCCCCCCCCCCGATTTCACACAGGCCGAGCTTGAGTCTCTGGGGATTGATGGAACTTGCGAGGTACAGGTTCTTCGGTCAGCATCTTCTTGGTCGCTTGGAACCCCATCTACTACTGAATGTAGTATCATGAATGCTTATATTAAATCGATTGAGCTTTCAGAGCATTTTGTCTACATTGAAAACCAATTCTTTATTACTTCCACCGAGTGGGAAGGGACGAAGATTGAGAACAAGATTGGTGACGCCCTCGTCGAAAGAATTATTCGCGCGTATAGAAACGACGAAGATTGGAGGGCCATCGTCATCATCCCTCTCATGCCTGGCTTTCAGAACACCGTAGACGCCCAGGACGGAACTAGCGTCCGGCTGATCATGCAATACCAATACCGAAGTATTTCTAGAGGTGAATACTCGATTTTTGGGCGTTTGGGGGCACATGGGATTGAACCTGAAGACTACATACAATTCTTTGGTCTTAGGAATTGGGGAAAAATTGGGCCTGAGAAGGCGCTGGTAACCGAGCAGTTGTATATTCACGCCAAGTGTATGGTAGTAGATGACCGCATTGCTATCATTGGTTCTGCAAACATAAACGAGCGATCCATGTTGGGAAATAGGGATTCGGAAGTGGCTGCTATTGTTAGAGATACGGATACTATCATGTCTTCTATGGCTGGGAAGTCTTTTAGGGTTGGAAAATTCCCGCATACGCTTCGGCTGAGACTCATGAGAGAGCATCTGGGGATCGATGTCGATGAGCTTATGGCCTGTGAGCATAATGTTGAAGCCGACCTCAAAGATGGGGAATGGGAAGAGCAGATACGGGAATGGTCTAACCAGGGCGGTGGAACCGATGAGAAATCCCCACAGCCGCAAGATAGGAAGAACGACTCGATCGCTATGACTACATCTCACTTAACGTTAGAAGATGAGGCAGTACTGCGGCAGGAAGAGTTGAGGAGTTTCAATCACGATGTGGACTGGGAGCAGGAGAACAACCCCCACCTCAAGACTCGAAAGCGAGGGACTGCGGATAACAGGGTCACTGGAAATCAGGAGCATCGCAACGACGTTAGAGGATACGGGCCGGATAATATGCATGCAAGAGCAAGCTCGGGGGTTCCCTTGGCGGTAAACGAAAAGGCCTCTGGGGAAGCGAGGTTGCCAGTTAGCCCTCCCCTTGTTACTATTAGGTCACCAACTTCGGCCACTGTTAAACCGTCAGCCGAGGCGAAGCCTCCGGCGGATGGCAATCGCCAAAATGTCTCCTCTACGAATCTCTCTAGCCCCACTTCTTCCTACCCTAGGAATTCTGTGGTTTCATCAAGTAGGGCTTCGTCGCCGGACGGACTAGGGAATCCGAGCTTGCCACCTCCACCTGGGCCTAAAAGAGTGAACTCTGCGGAGCTTGGGCTTCCTCAATTATCACAGCTTCCGCCTCTCCCCACTACCAGCGACCAAGACATTGGTGGGTCTTTCGTTACCCGACCGGTTTCGTTACCTGGAGATGGCCCCCCTGTCCCTCTCCTGGACACAATGGAGATGCCCAAGGTTGAACCGGACATGTTTATCGATCCTTTGGACGAGTCTTTCTATCAGTGCATCTGGAACACATGTGCTCAGAATAATACCAAGATCTATCGGCAGGTCTTTAGATGTATGCCGGATAACGAGGTTAAAACCTGGGCGGCATATAAGGAATACGCAGCATACGGCGAGAGATTTTCTCAGAGCCAGGGTCTTGACAAGAGCAAGATGCGGAGACAACAGGAGACGCCTGGGAAATCGGGTCCGGTAGGGGCAGATTTGTCTGGTGTAGCAGCTACCACGGCAGAGAAAATGAGCACTATTGGAGACAAGATTGGGGAGAAGGCTGGTGCGGCTGCTCGTGGTGGCGATCCTCATCTTCCCCAAGGAAATGTAAAGGATTGGACCATACCTACTGTACAGAGCCAAGATGAGTCGAATCGGGTCACGGGGATTGATCTGGCGGGGGAAAAGTCGGAGCATCCGCCCATTCATCGAAGCAATAGGCCACGGAGCACTTCCCTCGCGTCAAGCAGATTGAACACAGCAGTTACAACGGCCACGACAAGCACCGCAGCCGGTGCACCCAATTCAAGCCATTCTCATGATTCCTCGGAGAAAAAACCTGATCCCAATCTCCTGTCTAGTGGGGTTGGAAGTGTTAGCTACAGCTCTAATACAAACCTGGGCAACGGAGCGTCGACTAGGAGGCGGAGAAGGGGCACAACTAGGAGTTCAAAGAGGGATTTCCATGCTAGCGAACCGTTACTGGAGAAGGGTGTTGCGGAGCAATTGCTAAATATGACCCAAGGGCATTTGGTTGTCTGGCCTCATGAATGGTATGGTTTCCACTGTCACCCGCCAACGTTGACTATTTGCTAATTAGCTGCCTGAGTAGGTTATCTCGAGAGGAGGAGGGCGGAAATTGGCTCTATAGCATTGATCAGTTGGCTCCTATCGAGATTTAGTAGGCCTCTTCCTTATCTTGTTTGGGTCGCTTGAATGGGTACTAACGGCTTATAGCGATTAAATTAACTCTTTGGGATCGGAGTCTAGGGAGTACGTTATTTCTTTGTAACCACATTGGCGGGCTGCTTTCTTGTTTTCTCTCGGATAGGTACCTGTAATCATAGAAACAACTCTTATTTTTTCTTCTCCTTTTTTCCTTTTTGTTGCTATTCTTGCAAGTGTGGGTTTTATTTTATTTCGGACACCAGATGTAGAGGGTCTTTTTTCTTTTCTGAAATTCGGGGGGAAAATGGTTTTCTTTTTGCTCTTTCCGCACAGTATCTGGGTTTTTTCCCTTTCATTCCTTGTCACAATAACTGCATTCATGCATTGAATCATTTCATTTGTAAAACTTATTATACTATCTGTATTACACGGGCATAGTTTGGATTTATTTCCCTTTTTTTCCTTTTTTTGGTCTCCCTCTCTTAATGCTCCTTGTATGGAATTCTTGCCGTTCTACTGCAACTGTGCTACTGGAATACGATAGCTTATTCAAGCGCAGTACTGTGCACATGCTAAAAGCCAGTAAGGTGAACCTGGGGGTGGTCCTCGGGGCGAAGGCTGGCCTTTTATTGGGCAGATCCTACTTGTAGAGCTTGCAAGCACACTCTGCTCGAGGGGGCAAAGTAACTGAGAACTTTAGATCCAGACGGTGGAAGGATATATAGAATTGGCACAAATTGGCCTGGAGAAGGTATCGTTTGTGGCTTAGGAAGCCCCGTTCTCTTATGCATCTAGCTGGCGTTGTGTGTGTGCATAATCTGCTCGATGCCCCACATACCCAGAAATAGCAGGTATATATAAAATCCAACCAACAAGAGCGGACTTACGCCCCGCCGCCGCCCTACAGTCCGTGCCTCGGATCGAACCTCTTTTTCACTTGCTCCAGTGCACAACGCATGCCTCCCTTGCCTGCGTGTTATTACGGTATCGGGCACTTGTGCTCGTATGAGCTTTTAATACAAATGGTTGAAGTGTTGCCGTACCAATTGAACTGCCCTTGGTGATTTCCAAGTTGGGGGGGTGGGGGGTGTCGGCTGGAGCTAGTCCAGTTCTGGTTCACCCAGCAAGGCATTCGCTGGCTGTGCGTGTTCGTTTTCAGAGTCGTTAGCCAGGGGCAAGGTGGAATATATATATCGAGTCTTTTCATCCCCACTTTCCCACCTAGTAGTATAGTAGTTATCAATTGATCGTCGTCAATTGTGCAAAAATGCCGACAGATAGGGATACATCAGTAGCGGACCCCGTCACCGAACGGATAACGGCGGGCATGGACGATCCCTACCGGGTCTTTCCGTCCAGACGCTCGGTGGTGCAGAGCGCGAATGGGATCGTGGCTTGTTCGCAACCGTTGGCTGCGCAAGCTGGTATTAAGATACTTCGAGATGGGGGGAATGCTGCTGTACCCTTTCCCTTTCCCTTCTTCTCCCCCCCTTTCCCTCCTCCTGCTGATGGCGAGATAGGATGCAGCGGTGGCTGTCGCGGCGGCCTTGAACGTCACAGAACCTGCAAGTAGTGGCATCGGCGGCGACGTGTTCTGCCTCTACTACGATGCCGCGACCAAGTCCATCCGCGGGCTCAACGGCTCCGGCCGCGCACCGGCAGCACTAACATTGAGCAGAGCCCGCTCAGACCTCTCCATGCCAGACGAACCGGTAGCGAACGCCCCTCTGGACGGCGAGGGTGGTATCCCAATGACCCATGTCCACGCAGTAACCGTTCCCGGGGCGGCGGCAGCATGGGTGGACGTCCTCGAGACCTTCGGATCCGGGAAAATTGGGCTGGCAGGAGCACTAGAAGAGGGTATTCGCCTAGCCGAGGAAGGTGCACCGATATCGCTGATGAGCAGCGTGATGTGGGCACAGGAGGTGGAGCACTTGAAAGCCGCATCGCCGAACTACGCCGAATTTCTAAAGGGTGGAACGCGCGCGCCCAAGGAAGGGGAAATAGTTCGGATGCCGCACCTCGCCGAGACCTTCCGCGAGCTCGTCCGGCATGGCAAGAAGGGTTTCTACGAGGGCCGCGTGGCGCAGGCCATCATCGATGTGATCAAGTTCCGCGGCGGGGTCATGGAGCTGGAGGACCTCAGGAGCCATGGCAAGGCTGGGAGTGAGATTGTGCAGCCCGTGTTCATAGACTATGGTGGGCACAGGCTCTGGGAATGCACGCCGAACGGGCAGGGACTCGTGGCGCTCATGGCGCTGGGGATTTTGGACAACTTGCAGAAGGAGGGAATCGTCCCGGATTTTGGCAAGGGGAAGGAATGCCACTGGAAGCATAATTCCGCCGAGTACCTGCATATGCTTATTGAGGTGTTGCGCATCGCGTTCAGTGATGGGAAGCATTGGATCGCGGATCCGAAGGTGGTGAAGGTACCAACGGAGGGATTGATTGATAAGGTGGGTTTTGGCGGGTGACTGGCTGGCTGGGTGCCTGGCTGATGGGAGTGAGTGAATAGGCGTATCTAGCACAGCGTGCAAAGCTTTTCAACCCAGACAAGCGCAATGACAGCATCGCCCACGGAACCCCCGCATTCCAGTCCTGTGATACAGTCTACTTTTCCGTAACGGATAAGCACGGCAATGGCTGCAGCTTCATAAAGTGGGGGGGGGGGGGCGGGGGCGGGGGCGGGCGCCGC
>Ga0307513_10000475_pt1 | contig 57792 bp, 51 predicted proteins | sample 15_EM_MG_FD_202174 | JGI IMG/M metagenome (GOLD analysis project Ga0307513, IMG submission 202174) | Populus trichocarpa ectomycorrhiza microbial communities from riparian zone in the Pacific Northwest, United States - 15_EM | ecosystem: Host-associated > Plants > Roots > Unclassified | place...
CAGGTAGTGGATGCGCGAACGCGCTTCGATGCGGTCGCGCAGGTCGCGAACGATCGTCATCCGCAGCCGCTCGCCCTGGTGCTGCATCGTGCGCACGATGAACTCGACCGGCACCCGCGTTCCGTCTTTGTGGAGCAGCGCGGTCTCGTAGCTCAGCTCGGCGCTGGCCGCCATCACGCTGGCGACTCGCTCGCGCTGGTCGGGGGCGACGAAGTCGAGCGCCGGCCGGCCGAGCAATTCGGACAAGGTGTAGCCGAACAAGGCCAGCAGCGGCGGGTTGGCGTCGGTGACGACGCCGTCGCGGTGGAAGACGATGCCTTCGGCGCTGGCATGCAGGAACTTGGCCAGCCGCTCCTCGCTTTCCCGCAAGGCGGCTTCGGCCCGCCGGTGGCGCGTGATGTCGGAGATCAGCACGAAGGCGCCGGCCGGCTCGCCGTCGGCGCCGAGGTGCGGCAGCAGGTTGACGTCGATCCAGCGGGTGCCGCCGTCGGGGTCGGGCAACTGGCGCTCGTAGCTGGCGGCGCGCCGCTCGCGCAGGATCGCGTCGACCTGCGGCCGGATCAGCGCGGCGGCGGCTTCGCCGATGATCTCGGCGAACGTGAGGCCGATGATCGACTGCTCGTCGCGGCCGAACATCGCTGCGTAGCCGAGGTTGGCGAAACGGCAGGTGAAGCCAGACCGCTCGAAGTACGCGATCGCCACCGGCACGTTGTTGGCGAGCAGGCGAAACTGGTCGAGCTCGGCACGCAGCGCGACGATTTCTTCGGCGGGGTTGTGAACGTTCAAGACGGCACCCGTGGTTCGCGTTCGGCCACCGTGGCGGCCAGGCAGAGGTCTTCCCAGGCGCGCGCCTTGTCGGACAGGGTGCGCAGCAGATAGGCCGGATGGTAGGTGACGATCAGCGGCACGCCCTGGTAGGCGTGGATGCGGCCGCGCAGCTTGCCGACCGGCTCGCCGCTGCGCAGCAGGGCCTGCACCGCGAAGCGCCCCATCGCGAGAATGATGCGCGGCTGCACCAGTTCGATCTGGCGGACCAGGAAAGGCTCGCAGCGGGCCATCTCCTCGGGCGCCGGGTTGCGGTTGCGCGGCGGCCGGCATTTCAGCGTGTTGGCAATGTAGACGCGCTGCTCGGCCGGGCCGTCTTCGGCGCGCGACAGGCCGAGCGCGCGCAGCATCGCATCGAGCAACTGCCCGGCGGGGCCGACGAAGGGCTCACCGATGCGGTCTTCCTGCTCGCCGGGGGCTTCGCCGACGATCATCCAGCGCGCCGACCGGTGGCCGACGCCGAACACCGTCTGGGTGCGGCTTTCGCACAGGCCGCAGGCGCGGCAGGCGGCAACCGCTTCGCGCAGTGCGGGCCAGTCGAGAGTCAGCCCGGACGGGGTCGGGCCGGCCAGGGCTGTAGGCGCGGCGGGCGTGGAAAGCACGATTGGTGCGGTTGGTGCGGTCGGTGCGACGGGTCCGATCGGTGCGATCGATGCCGACAGGCCGGCCGCCGGCTGCGGCGCCAAGGCCTCCGGCTCTTCCGGCTGTTCGACCGGCCCCGCATCTCGATCGGCCGTCGGCCAGATTCGCAAACCCATCGTGCGCAGCATGGCCGCCTGGCGCTCACTCCAGGCCATCGTCGGCTCCTGGCCCGACCCGGGCGCTCATCACGATCGCGTCTTCGCGCGCGCCGTGCGGCGCCGGGTAGTAGCCGCGGCGCACGCCGACTTCGGCAAAACCGCGCTGGCGGTAGAGCACGCGCGCGCGGTGGTTGTTCGCACGCACTTCGAGCCACAGCGTGGCCAGGCGACGCTCACGACAGCGCGCGTCCAGCGCGTCGAGCATCGTGCGCGCGAGGCCGCGGCTTTGCCACGCGGCGGCGACGCTGAGGTTGAGCAGGTGCATCTCGTCGACGCCGGCCATCGCGATGAAATAGCCGACGGTGCCGTTGTCGCGCGAGGTCAGCACCTCCGCCAGGTAACCGGCCGCCATCGAGTCGATGAAATTGCCGCGGCTCCACGGGAAAGCGTAGGCGCGCACTTCGATCGCCAGCACGGCGTCGAGGTCGCGCGTGGTCATCGGCCGCAACGCCCACTCGGGCGACAACATCGCGCTCATTTTTTCGCCTCGCGGACTGCCTCTCGCTCCTGCGTCGTCAGCGCCACCTTGTCGCGCAGGTACAGCGGCAGCGCGTCGGCCGCATCGACGCCTTGACCGTCGTCGAACGCGAGTTGCGCCAGACGCAGCAGCGCCGCGGCGCGATCGCGCTCGCCGGCCACGCGCCGCACGCCCGCCGGCAGGCCGAGGCGGTCGCCGAACGCCGCCAGCGCCGAGCCGCAAGCCCAGGCCGGCGGCTCGTGCCATTGCCGCGCCAACGCGGGCAGCGTGTACAGCGCCGGCGGCAGCAGGGTCTGCCAACGGCCGGACGCCCAACGGTAGCGGCCGGCGTAGGCTTCGTCCATGCGGGCGTCCATCGCGACGCCGACGTCGAAGTCGCCGGCGCCGGCCTGCTCGCGCGCGTCTTCGGCGACGATCAACAGGCTGTCCAGCGGCAGCAGCGGGCAGCCGAGGCCCAAGCCCAGGCCCTGGGCGACCGCGCAACTGGTTCGCAAGCCGGTGAAAGCGCCGGGGCCGCGGCCGAAAGCGACGGCGTCGAGGTCGCTGAGCCGAAGCCCGGCATCGGCCAGCATCGCGCGAATCCGCGGCAGCAGCGCCGCCGACGCCAGCGCGCCGCCCGCCTCGTCGGCAAGACCATCGCCGGCAGCCGAGCGTACGGCGACCGCCAGGCGTTCGGTGGAGGTATCGAAGGCCAGCAAGCGCGTCGTCACGCCGTTCGCTCCATCAAACCGGGCGCTGTCCGCGACGGCCGCAAACCGAGCAGCAACCCGGCCGTCACGCAGACCAGGCCGCCGACAGCCGCGGCGCTGAGCGCTTCGCCGAGCAGCGGCACGGCAGCCAGCGCGGCGAGCGCCGGCACCAGGGCGGTCATCATCGTCGTGCGTACCGGACCGAAGGTCGCGATCACCTGGGTGAACGCGACGCCGGCGATCAGCATCGCGAAACCACCCTGGTAGACGGCCTGGAAGGCGATCTCGGGCCACGGCGCACGGCCGAGGCCGCTGGCCAGCCAGCCGCTGCTGCTGGCGAGCAGGAACAGCGGCACGTAGCTCAGCAAGCAAACGAAGGCGATCGCCAAAGTGGCATCGAGCGCGCCGACACGCCAGCGGCGGCACAACACGCCGTACAGCGACCAGCACATGCCGGCGCAGAGAAACAAGCCGTCGCCGACCCACGTACGACCGCCGTCGAAAGCCTGCAGCAAGCTGCTGCCGCCGACCAGCAGATCGCCGCCGACGATCAGCACCAGCCCGGCGGCGCGCACCGGGGTCAGGCGCTCGCCGAGCAGGTGCAGTGCAAACAGCGCCGTCCACAGCGGCAGCGAGCCCGGCATCAACGCCGCGGCATGCGCCGCCGGCGCGAAGAAAAACCCGCTGTAGGCCAGCCCGCAGTAGCCGATGCCGGCCGTCAACGCCAGCGCCGCGCCGCGCTTCAGCGCCGCCGGCCCGCCGAGCCCGTCGCGCACCGCGCGCCAGCGCCAGGCGAGCAGCGGCAAAACGACCAGGCCGGAGAAGGCGAAGCGCAGAAAGGCGATGTCGAACGGGGTCAGCGAGTGGCGAACGCTGGAGCGTGCCACGAGAATGAACGAAGTCCAGATCGCCAGCACCGCCAGTGCGCAGACGATGCCGATCCAGCGCGCACGCCGCGAGAGGGGCAAGGCAGGCATCGCCTGAGTTTAGCCGTGCGATCATCGCGGCCATGCCCGTGGTCCGCCTTGTTCTGTGTGCCGCCGCCTGGATGGCCGCAGCCACCGCCGGGGCCGCCGCCGGCGAACGCCTGCCGCCCGAAGCCGAGCGCGCGCTGCAGCGCGCGCGGGTGCCCGAACAGGCGCTGTCGGTCGTCATCCGCGATCTCGGCCGCGGGCGCGACGTGCTGTCGCTGCAGGCGCAGCGGCCGGTCAACCCGGCCTCGCTGACCAAGCTGGTGACCACCTACGCAGCACTCGACCAGCTCGGCCCCGCGTGGACCTGGGCGACGCCGGTCTGGCTGCAAGGCACGCTGAGCGACGGCGTACTCGACGGCTCGCTGGTCATCAAGGGCAGCGGCGACCCGAAGCTGGTGATCGAACGCGTCTGGCTGCTGCTGCGCCGCGTGCAGCAGATGGGCGTGCGCGAAATCCGTGGCGACATCGTGCTCGACAACAGCGCATTCGCACTCACCGAGGGCACCCCGGCCGACTTCGACGGCGAAGCCACACGGCCGTACAACGCCCAACCGGCGGCGCTGCTGTTGAACTACAAGGCCGTCATCTACACCTTCGTGCCCGATCCGGCGGCAGGCGTCGCGCGCGTGCTCACCGAGCCCGCGCTCGCCGGCAGCGTGGTCGACCGGACCGTACCGCTGGCCGCCGGCGCCTGCGACGACTGGCGAACCGCGCTGAAGGCCAGCTTCGGCGAGCGGGTGCGCTTTGCCGGCAGCTACGCGGCGTCTTGCGGCGAGCAGGCCTGGGCGCTCGCCGACCCGCAGCCGGCGACCTACAACGCCCGTTTCGTCGAAGCCTTGTGGAAGGAGATGGGCGGGCGCCTCGCCGGCAGCGTTCGCGAAGGAGCTGCGCCGGCGGTGGCGCCGAGCTTCGAATGGCGCTCGCCGCCGCTGGCCGAAGTGGTGCGCGACATCAACAAGTTCAGCAACAACCTGATGGCGCAGCAGCTCTTCTACACGCTGGACCTCGTGCGCCACCCCGGCCAGCCGGCGACGGCCGCCGGCGCGCGCGAGCTGCTCCGCCGCTGGCTGACCGACAAGCTCGGCGAGCTGCCGCCCGACGTGGTGATCGACAACGGCTCCGGCCTGTCGCGCGACACGCGGCTCAGCGCGGCGCTGCTGGCGCGGCTGCTGACGCTGGCCTTCGACAGCCCGCTGATGCCCGAGCTGATGGCGTCGCTGCCGATAAGCGGGGTCGACGGCACCCAGCGCCAGCCGCGCCAGGCGCCGGGCGCAGCGGGCCGGGCGCACCTGAAGACAGGCTCGCTGCGCGACGTCTCGGCCGTCGCCGGCTACGTGATCTCCGACAGCGGCGGCCGCTACGTGCTGGCGGCCATCATCCAACACCCGAATGCGAACGCCGCCCGACCGGCGCTCGACGCCCTGCTGCAATGGACGCTGCGCGACGCGCCCCGCCCTTGAAACCCCGAAAGCTGAATTCGATGAACCCGCACGACATGCTCGGCTACCTGGCCGCGACGTTGACCACCGCTTCTTTCGTTCCGCAAGCGCTGCTGACTTTGCGCACGCGCGACGTCAGCGGCATTTCGCTGGCGATGTACAGCGTGTTCACGGTCGGCGTCGCGCTGTGGCTGGCCTATGGCGTGGCGCTCGGCGAATGGCCGATCGTCATCGCCAATGCGTTGACGCTCGGGCTGGCGGCGACGATCCTCGGCCTGAAGATCGCGATCGGCCGCGGCCGGCGCCGGCCCTGAAGCGGCGCCGGCGAGCCGTCTGTGAGCACGGCTGTCGGAACGGCCGTCAGAACGGGTTGCGCCGGGCGCGATCGACCGCCAGCGCGCCAATCTGCGCCTGGGCGCTTGCGGCCAGGCGCAGGTCGTCGGCCCACAGGTAGCTCCCCGCGGAGCCGTTCTCGACCAGCGTGCTGCTCGAACAATCGGGCGGCGGTACGGTGTCCAGGCAGACGCCGGTGGTCACGTTGACGAGGTTGAACGAGACCGGCGAGCGCGACATCGCCTGAACGCGCAGGTCGGTCTGCACGAGGCCGATGTAGCGGCCGTCGAGCAGGATGTTGACGCCGAGCTGTTCGTTGAAGGCGGCGGTCAGCCGCGACAGCAAGGCCGCGCGGTCGGTATCGGTGAACTCGCTGCGCTGTTTGAACGCATACGGCGTCAGGCCCATGTCGGGGGCGGTCGCAATGATCACCTTGGCGCCCAGATCGACCAGCCGGTTGACCTGCTGCGCCAGCCGCAGGCCGCGCGCGCGCAAATCGGCGGTCAGGTCGGCTTCGGTGCGCGCCGGGAACTGCTGGTACAGGTCGATGATGTCGTTCTGGCCGGCCAGCACGGTGGCGAGGTCCTTGTCGCGAAAACCGCCGGCGGCGACCTGGGCATCGATCTGGACCTTGACGTCCTCGACCTTGGCGCCGGCGGCGGCCAGCATCCGGGCCTGGGTCGATTCGACATTGCCCGGGTTGCACTCGGCGAACACGAAGCCGTAGTAGCCGGCCAAAGTCTGGACCCAGGTCGGCTGCGCCGCGCAGTCGGGCGTGGTGGTGGTCGTGCCGTCGGCGTTGGTGACGGTGCTGACCCCGTTCACGCTGTACTTCAGGCCGGTCGAGGTGAGCGCGCTGGTCTCGTCGCCGAAGACGATCACCCGCAACGCGATGAAGGCCTCGTACTGCGATGTACCGCCGCCGCAGGCGGTAAGCGCCGCGAACGCGGCCATGCCGGCGAGCGCGCGACGCAGACGCCGGCCTGGATTCCTGCTGAAAATCATCTCTGCTCCGAAGTGGGTTCGCCGCCGGGTGACAGGGCGGGTGGTCAGGCGTCGTCAAGCGGCATCAAGCCGCGGCTGCGCGGGAGAGTCGATCCCGCACGCCGTCCCATTCGGGGCCGGGCGGCGGCTGTTCGACCCAGATGAGCGACGCGCCACCGGCATCGAACTCGCGCAGCACGGCAAACAATTCATGAGCCACCGCCGAAGCGCTGCCGGGCATCCGGCGGTAGGCCGCCCCGGCCGAAGCCGGAGGAACGAGGCGTGAATATACCGCGAGGCTTCGCGGCGGCCGGCCGGCCAGGCGAGCCCGCAGCGCCGCGCTTTCCATCAGCACCAGCCGCGCAGCCGGCGCGTAGTGCGCGACCAGCGTGCCCGACGCACGGGGCGAGCCGGCATCGGGCGCGGCCAGCGGCTGGCCCAGCGCCTCCTCCAGCAGGCGGCGGTCGAGCCCGCCCGGGCGCAGCAAGGCCGGGGTTTCGCGCGTGCAGTCGACGATCGCCGACTCGATGCCGACATCGCAAGGGCCGCCGTCGAGGACCAGCAGATCGGGGCCGAATTCCTGCTCGACATGGGCGGCGGTGGTCGGGCTGACGCGGCCGAAGCGGTTGGCGCTGGGTGCCGCGACGCCGGCCACGCCCAGACGCGCGCACTCGTGCAGCAGCGCCAGCGCGATCGGATGCGACGGCAGCCGCAAGGCGATGCTCGGCTGGCCGCCGGCCGCCGCCTCGCCACGGCCCGGGCGCCGCCGCAGGATCAAGGTCAGCGGGCCGGGCCAGAAGCGCGCCATCAGCGCGCGCGCGGCGTCGCCGGGGGCTTCGGCGAAGTCGAGCCCGGCGTCGAGGTCGGCGATGTGCACGATCAGCGGGTGGTCGGCGGGCCGGCCCTTGGCGGCGAATATCTCGGCCACCGCGGCGTCGTCGTCGGCGCGCGCGCCGAGGCCGTAAACCGTCTCGGTCGGAAAGGCGACCAGCCCGCCGGCCGCCACGCGCTCGGCGGCGGCTTGCAGCGCGCGGGCATCGCGACCATCGGCCAGCGGCATCGACGCTCCCGCTCTTCAGAACGCCGGCAGACCGAGCCGGGCGGCGGCTTGCAGCGCCACGGCGCGGGCGCTGACGGCGTCGGCTGCGGTAACCGTCAAGTGGCCCATCTTGCGGCCGGGACGGGGTTCGGCTTTGCCGTACAGATGCAGGTGCAGGCCGGGCAGCGAAAGCAGCCCGGACCAGTCCGGTGCGACCGGCGCCGCGCCCGGCGTCGGGAACCACAGGTCGCCGAGCAGGTTCAGCATCACCGCCGGCGAATGCAGGCGCGGCGCCACCAGCGGCAGGCCAGCCAAGGTTCGCACCTGGAGGTCGAACTGCGACACGTCGCAGGCGTCGATGCTGTAGTGGCCCGAGTTGTGCGGCCGCGGCGCCATCTCGTTGGCGACCAGCGAGCCGTCGTCGAGCACGAAAAATTCGACGCAAAGCACGCCGACATAGTCCATCGACGCGGCCAAGCGCTCGGCCTGCGCGATGGCCTGGTCGGCGATGGCGCCCGCCACGTCCGGCGCCGGCACCTGGGTGACCGCGAGGATGCCGTCGCGGTGCAGGTTCTGCTGGGCCGGCAGGTGCACGGTCTGCGCGTCGGCGCCGCGGGCGACGATGACGCTCAGCTCGTGCCGCAGCGGCAGGCGCCGCTCGAGAACGCAGGGCGCTTCGCGCAGGTGGTACCAGGCGTCGACCAGCGCCGCGGGCGTGGCCACGGCGACCTGGCCCTTCCCGTCGTAGCCCAGGCGGGCGGTCTTCAGGATGCCGGGCAGCAGTTCTGCCAGCGCCGGGCGCGCGAGGTCGGCTTCGGTTTCGATGACGGCAAAGGGTGCGCAGCGAACGCCGGCGCGCTGAAAGTGGGCTTTCTCGGCCGCGCGGTCCTGGCAGACTTCGACCGCCGACGCGGCCGGGGCAACCGAAACGTGCGCCGCCAAGGTGCGCAACGCGGCCGCCGGCACGTTCTCGAACTCGATCGTCACGGCCGAGCAGCTTGCAGCCAGTGCGGCCAGGCCGCTGGCGTCGAGGTAGGCGCAACGCAGATGTTCATGGGCGACCATGCCGGCCGGGCTCTCGCCATCGGGGTCGAGCACCGCCGCGCGGTAGCCGAGCGACTGCGCGGCATGGACGAACATGCGGCCGAGCTGGCCGCCGCCCATCACCCCCAGCATGGCCCGGCCACCGGGCTGCACGACAACGCTCACTTCAAGTCCTGCGTCATCGCCCGCGCCGCTTCGGTCTGCCGAGCCCGGTAAGCGTGCAGCTTCGCGCGCAGGCCCGGGTCATCGCCGGCCAGCATCGCGATCGCAAAGAGGGCGGCGTTGGCGGCGCCGGCGGGCCCGATCGCGAACGTCGCGACCGGGATGCCTCTGGGCATCTGGACGATCGAATAGAGCGAGTCCAGCCCCTGCAAGTGCCGGCTCGCCACCGGCACGCCAAGCACCGGCACCGTGGTCTTGGCAGCCAGCATCCCCGGCAGGTGGGCGGCCCCGCCGGCGCCGGCGATGATCGCCTTCAGGCCACGTGCCTCGGCACTCTCGGCAAAAGCGAAGAGATCGTCGGGCATGCGGTGCGCGGAAAGGACCTTCGCCTCGTGCGGAATCCCGAATTCATCGAGGATCTCCGCGGCGACGCGGAGGGTTTCCCAGTCGCTTGAGGAGCCGAGGGCGATGGCGACTCGTTCCATTGCTGTCAAGCCCGCGGGTCCAAGCGGTCACCTTTTAAGGTGTTTTGTCCGACGGCATGCGCTTCTAGCCCAATACGCCCCAACGCATCGCGAAGTCTGACCGTCTCCTCAAGATAGCTCGTCTTTATCACTGCCAAGTCGGCCCGATTCGCATCCAGTGAGTCCGTCAAACTGAGAAATTCATTGATTTTCATGAGTGTCGACATGAAAACAACTTGATCATCAATATCGAGCAACTTGTAGTTGTAGCTGGCCAGTTCGGCATGTAGTCCAATTGCATCGTCCCTGCGCCCCACCATCAAAAGGCACCACACCAAATCTACGAGAACTGATGGCCTATTGGGCCGGTCCTCCCATCTATGAAGATCCATGTGCAGCCTCTCCAATATGTTCACGGCTGCCACGAACCGACGCTGAACTATGGCGATCCGTGCGCGGCACAGATCGATCAAATGTGCTAACGAAGTCACTCGCGTTCCGACTTGGAAGCTCCATGCAGATTCGAGTTCCATTTCAATGAATTTCAAATACTGCTCATCGGCGATCTGATTGTGTACATGATGGCCAATACGAATCGACGCAAGTCCAAAAGCGGCTCGGTTGTACATAAGTGCACCTATGGCGGCCCGGTCACCAATCTCCGTCGCATGTCGTCGTGCGTGCTCATACCAAACTTGCGACAGGTCTCTGTCGCCCAGATATAGATATGCGTCCCCCAAAACCAATCCTGCGCGAGACTGAACATCGTGACAATGGCCATCTGCAGACTTTATCGAATCGGACAACGCGCGAGCCATAGAGTCGTATGCCGATCTATCAAATTCTATGTGCGCAAGCCACACCCCCGTCAACGCAGCAAGCCTTGGGAGTTGCATCGCCTTGCTAAGCACGTTTGCACGGAAAATTCGATCTCTCGCCGAAGAACTCAAGGCCTCAAAAAAAAGCACCAACCCTTCGACCAACATAATCCAAACCGATATCCTCGCATTCCTCCCATCGCCATAATCTCGTCGCAGCGAACTCGCAATCGCATTGGCACCTTCGAAGTCACCAGTTCGGGCCAGATAGCAGGCCCGGTCGGCGAGCAACTCCGCTCGGCGCAGTGGGTCGGTGCAGGTGCTCAGTTCCTGGTCGATTCGTGTCAGCAGTGGCGTCATCGGGCATTCCCTACCAACAGCTTGCAGGCTTGTTCGTACCGGTCCGCGGTGGCCGAAGCCACGTCGGCGGGTAGCGCCGGTGCCGGCGGCCGCTTGTTCCACGGCTGCCCATCGATCCGCACCGATTCCAGCCAGTCCCGCACGATCTGCTTGTCGAAGCTCTCCGGGTTCCCGCCCTCCCGGTGGCTCGAAGCGGACCAGAAACGTGAAGAGTCCGGCGTCAGCACCTCGTCCATCAGCGTCAACGTGCCATCTTCGTCGAGGCCGAACTCGAACTTGGTGTCGGCAATGACGATCCCCCGGGCCAGCGCGTGCGCCGCGGCCGCTTCGTACAGATGGATGGCAACTGTGCGGACCTCAGCCGCAAGCCCGGCACCCACCATCTCCTGGACCCGCTCGAACGTGATGTTCTCGTCGTGCTCGCCGACCGCCGCCTTGCTGGCCGGCGTGAAAATCGGCGCCGGCAGCCGGCTGGCCAGCTTCAGCCCCGGTGGCAGCGGCAGGCCGCAGACGGTGCCGCTCTGCCGGTACTCCTTCCAGCCCGACCCCGCCAGGTAGCCGCGCACCACCGCCTCGATCGGCAGCGGCTTCAGCCGCTTCACCAGCATCGAGCGGCCGCGCACCTGTTCGGCTTCGTCGGGCGCCACCACCGACAGCGGGTCGTCGCCGGTCAGATGGTTCGGCACGATGCCCTTCAGCCTGTCGAACCAGAACAGCGCCATTCGGGTGAGGACCTGGCCCTTGCCCGGGATCGGCTCGCCGAGCACGACGTCGAAGGCCGACAGCCGGTCGCTGGCGACCATCAGGAGGCGATCCTCGCCGACCGCATAGTTGTCGCGCACCTTGCCGCGCGCCAGCAGCGGCAGTGAGTGCAGCTTCGATTCGAACAGTGCTGCGGCCATCGCGCCGCTTCAGTTCACCACCGGAGCTAGCTCGCCGCTCGCGTAGCGCCGCGCCACTTCGGGCAGCGCCACCGACTTGATCTTCGCCGCCTGCCCTTCGCAGCCGAATTCGAGGTAGCGCTGGCGGCAGATCAGCTTGGCCGCCTCGCGCGCTGGCTTCAGGTAGTCGCGCGGGTCGAACTTGCTCGGGTTCTCGGCCAGGTATTTGCGGATCGCGGCGGTCGTCGCCAGCCGCACGTCGGTGTCGATGTTGATCTTGCGAACGCCGTGCTTGATGGCTTCCTGGATCTCTTCGACCGGCACGCCGTAGGTCTCTTTCATGTCGCCGCCGTACTGGCGGATGATCGCCAGCAGGTCCTGCGGCACGCTCGACGAGCCGTGCATCACCAGGTGCGTGTTCGGGATCCGGCGGTGGATTTCCTTGATGCGGTCGATCGCCAGGATGTCGCCGGTCGGCTTGCGGGTGAACTTGTAGGCGCCATGGCTGGTGCCGATGGCGATCGCCAGCGCGTCGAGCTGGGTCTTCTTGACGAAGTCGGCGGCCTGCTCGGGGTCGGTCAGCAACTGGTCGCGGGTCATCGTCGCCTCGGTGCCGTGGCCGTCTTCCTTGTCGCCGCGCATCGTCTCCAGCGAGCCCAGACAGCCGAGTTCGCCTTCGACGGTGACGCCCAGCGCGTGCGCCATGTCGACCACCTTGCGCGTCACGCCGACGTTGTAGTCGTAGCTGGCGATCGACTTGCCGTCGGCCTCGAGCGAGCCGTCCATCATCACCGAGCTGAAGCCGAGCGCGATCGCGCCGCTGCAGATGTCGGGGCTCTGGCCGTGGTCCTGGTGCATCACCAGCGGTACCTGCGGCCAGCTTTCGATGGCGGCCTGGATCAGGTGCTTGATGAACGCCTCGCCGGCGTACTTGCGGGCGCCGGCGCTGGCCTGCAGGATGACCGGCGCGCCGACCTCGGCGGCGGCGGTCATCACCGCCTGCACCTGTTCGAGGTTGTTGACGTTGAAGGCCGGAATTCCGTAGCCGTTTTCGGCGGCGTGGTCCAGCAGTTGGCGCATCGAGACGAGTGGCATGGTCGGTTCTCGCGAAGTGGTGGAAGGAGTGGATAGGGCAGGCGGCCGTAACCGGGCTGAAACTGCGGTCGATTTTAGCGGCCGCCCCCGGCGAAGAAATGGCTGGGATTGGCGCTGCTTTTCGGGCTCAAGTCAGGCCCGCGTTGGCTCGACACTGGAGCCCGGGCGGCGCACGGGTGCCGCGTCAACACAAGAGGCCCTCGTCATGGCTCGCATCGATCTCATGGCCGTCACCCAGTGGATCACCGTCGCCGCTCGCGAGCGCGGCGCTGCCCTGCCTGCTGCGGTGATGGAGCGGCTCGCGATCAGCCGCCGTTCGGCGCTGGCGCTGCTCGCCCGGCTGGTGGCGGCGCAGTGGCTGGTCCGCGAGGGCACGTCGCGCAAACCGATTTTCCGCGCCGGGCCGCTGAAACAGGTGGTGCAGCGCTACACGCTCGCCGGCCTGCAGGAAGACCTGCCGTGGCAGAACGACTTCGCGCCGTTCTTCGAGCTGCCGGCGAACGTCGCGCGGATGGCCCAGCACGCGTTCAGCGAATTGCTGAACAACGCGATCGACCACAGCGGCGGCGCCAACGTCACGGTGTCGTTGCGGCAGACCGCGATGCACCTGCAGTTGCTGATCTCCGACGACGGCTGCGGCGCCTTCGACCGCATCCAGCAGAACTTCGACATCGCCGACCCGACGTTGGCGATGCTCGAGCTGAGCAAGGGCAAGCTGACCAGCCAGCCCGACCGCCACAGCGGCCATGGCCTGTTCTTCACCTCGCGGCTGGCCGACGTCTTCGACCTGCACGCCAACCACCTGGCGTTCCAGTACCGCGGCTGGGACCGGCGCAGCTGGTACCGCGGCAAACCGATGCCGCGCCAGGGCACCTCCGCCTACCTGGCGATCGCACTCGACACGTCACGCACGCTCGACGGCGTGCTGCGCGCCCACAGCCACGACGGTGCCGGCTATGCGTTCGAGACCACGACCGTGCCGCTGCAGCTCATCACCGGCGGCCAGACCGGGCTCGAATCGCGCGCCCAGGCCAAGCGGGTGGCGTCAAGGCTGCAGCGCTTTCGCCGCGCCGAGGTCGATTTTTCGGGCATCGACGACGTCAGCCACGGCTTCGCCGACGAGCTGTTCCGCGTCTTCTCGCGCCAGCACCCGGCGGTCGAGCTGGTGCCGGTGGGCATGGGGCCGCGGGTCGCGGCGATGATCGACAGCGTGCTGGCGGTGACGGCGGGCTGACTCGTCCGCTGTCAAGCCACCCGGCAGACCTTCAGCATGTTGGTCCCGCCCGGGTGCCCCATCGGCTCGCCGCAGGTGATCGCGTAGTTGTCGCCCGGCTTCAGCACGCCGCGTTCGACCAACAGCGACTCGGCTTTGCTCAGCGCCTCGTCGCGGTCGCTCATCTTGGGCATCAGCAGCGGTTGCACGTTGCGGAACAGCGTCATCCGGCGCTGCGAACCGACCTTCGAGGTCAGCGCGTAGATCGGCACCTTGATGTTGTGCCGGCTCATCCACAGTGCGGTCGAGCCCGATTCGGTCAGCGCCACGATCGCCCGGCAGCCCAGGTGGTGGGCCGTGAACAATGCGCCCATCGCGATCGACTGGTCGATGCGGCCGAAGCGCTTGTTCTTGAAGTCGGTGTCGATCGAATCGTCGTCGGCCGCCTCGGCTTCCAGCGCGATGGCGGCCATCTGCGTGATCGTCTCCACCGGGTAGCGGCCGGCCGCCGTCTCGGCGCTGAGCATCACCGCGTCGGTGCCGTCGAGCACCGCGTTGGCGACGTCGCTGACCTCGGCCCGCGTCGGTACCGCGTTGACGATCATCGACTCCATCATCTGGGTCGCGGTGATCGAGATCTTGTCGAGCTCGCGCGCCATCCGGATCATGCGTTTCTGCAGCGCCGGCACCGCCGCGTTGCCGACCTCGATCGCCAGGTCGCCGCGCGCGACCATGATGCCGTCGCTGGCGCGCAGGATCTGGTCGAGCACCGGAATCGCTTCGCTGCGTTCGATCTTCGCGATCAGCGCCGGCCGGTGCCGCCACGGCTCGCCGGCGACATTGGCCAACTGGCGCGCCATCTCCATGTCGGTCGCGCTCTTCGGGAAGCTCACCGCCAGGTAGTCGGCCTGGAAGCTCATCGCGGTCTTGATGTCTTCGATGTCCTTGGCGGTCAGCGCCGGCGCGGTGAGGCCGCCGCCGGCCTTGTTGATGCCCTTGTTGTTCGACAGCACACCGCCGACGACCACCGTCGTGAGGACCTGGTCGCCGAGCACCTGGTCGACCGTCAGCCGCAGGAGCCCGTCGTTGAGCAGCAAGGTGTCGCCCGGCTTCACGTCGCGCGGCAGGTCCTTGTAGTCGAGCCCGACGGTCTCGTTGTTGCCGGGTTCGGTGCGCGCTGCGTCGAGCACGAAACGCTGGCCGGGCTCGAGCTGGGTCTTGCCGCCGTCGAACTTGCCGACCCGGATCTTCGGGCCTTGCAGGTCGGCCATGATCGCGACCTCGCGGCCGGCCTTCTGCGCCATGGCGCGCACCAGCGCCGCGCGGTCGATATGGTCTTGCGCCGTGCCGTGCGAGAAGTTCAGCCGGACCACGTCGACGCCGGCGCGGATCATGGCTTCGAGCACCTCGGGTGACGACGAAGCCGGGCCGAGGGTGGCGACGATCTTGGTGGCGCGCATGGGCTGGTGTCTCCTGCAGGGAACCGCATCGAACGGCGGGGGGGGCCGATTATGGGCGCCTGCCTGCCGCGCGGGTTACAGGCCGGGTTCAGCCGGCGGCGCGCTTCTGCAGAATCTCGAACGCCGGCAGCGTCTTGCCTTCGAGGACTTCGAGGAAAGCGCCGCCGCCGGTCGAGATGTAGCCGATCCGGTCTTCGATGCCGTACTTGGCGATGGCAGCCAGCGTGTCGCCGCCGCCGGCGATGCTGAAGGCGCTGCTGGCAGCGATCGCGCGCGCGATCGTCTCGGTGCCGTTGGCGAAAGCGTCGAACTCGAAGACGCCGACCGGGCCGTTCCAGACGATGGTGCCGGCGGCTTGCAGCTTCTGCGCGAGCAACGCCGCGGTCTGCGGGCCGATGTCGAGGATCAGGTCGTTGGCGGCAACGTCCGCCGCGGCCTTCACGGTCGCCGGCGCGTCGGCAGCGAAGGCCTTCGCGGTCACCACGTCGATTGGAATCGGCACCTCGGCGCCGCGCGCCTTCATCGCCTCGATCACCGCTCGCGCCTGGTCCAGCAGGTCGGGCTCGGCGAGGCTGTTGCCGATCGGCAAACCGGCGGCCAGCAGGAAGGTGTTGGCGATGCCGCCGCCGACGATCAGCCCGTCGACCTTGGCGGCCAGGCTCTGCAGGATCGTCAGCTTGGTGCTGACCTTGCTGCCGGCGACGATGGCCACCAGCGGCCGCTTCGGGTTCGCCAGCGCTTTGCCGATGGCATCGATCTCGGCGGCCAGCAGCGGCCCGGCGCAGGCGATCTTGGCGAACTGCGCGATCCCGTAGGTGCTGGCCTCGGCGCGGTGCGCGGTGCCGAACGCGTCATGGACGAAGATGTCGCACAGCGCGGCCATCTTGCGGGCCAACGTCTCGTCGTTCTTCTTCTCGCCCTTGTTGACCCGGCAGTTCTCGAGCAGCACGACCTGCCCCGGCGCGACATCGACGCCGTCCACCCAGCCGGCGACCAGCGGCACCGCACGGCCCAGCAATTCGGCCAGCCGCAGCGCCACCGGCGCCAGCGAATCCTCGGGCTCGAAGACACCTTCGGTCGGCCGCCCCAGATGCGAGGTGACCATCACCGCCGCGCCGGCATCCAGCGCCAGGCGGATGCACGGCACCGAAGCCCGGATGCGGGTGTCTTCGGTGATGTTGCCGGCGTCGTCCTGCGGCACGTTGAGGTCGGCGCGGATGAAGACCCGCTGGCCGCGAACGCGGCCTTCGGCGACGAGATCGGTGAAACGAAGCACGTTCATGGCAGGGCTGGCGGTCGATGCGAAACGCGTAGTTTCGCAGACCGCCGCGGCCTCACCAGCCCAGGGCCAGCCGCAGCAGCAGCATCGTTGCGGTGCCCGCCAGGATCGTGCCGAGAATGCCGTGCCGCCAGAAGTACCAGGCCACGCCGGCCGCGGCGCCGAACAGCCGGGCGTCCTTCCAGGTCGTGATCAGGTGGCCGTCGATCATCACCAACTCGGGCACGGCCACCGCGGCCATCGCCGCCAGCGGCGCGTAGCGCAGCCCCTGGCGCAGCCAGTTCGGCAGCGGGATCTCGCGCTCGGGCAGCAGGAAGAAGCCACGCGTCAACAGCGTGATGCAAGCCAGGCCGACGATGGTGATCACGGTCTCCCAGACCGTCATGTGTTGTCCTCCGCCGGCGCCACCTCGCGCGGCGTCGTGTGGTCGATCAGCAGGCCGATCGCCACCGCCGCGGCGATCGCGACCACGATGTTCAGTTTCAGCGGCAGCGCGTAGGCCGCCACCGCGGCGCAGCCGGCGACCGCCGCCGCGACCAGCGACGCGCGGTCGGCCAGCAGCGAGCACATCAGCCCGAGCAGCGCCACCGTGCCGGCGAAGCCGAAGCCCCAGCGGGTGGGAATCGCATCGCCGACGAAGATGCCGATCAGCGACATCACCTGCCACGAGGACCAGTTCATCGCGATGCCGCCCCAGAAGTACGGGATCTGCTCAGGCGCCGGCTCGGCTTTCGGAAACCGCCGCATGAAGACGACGTAGTTGAGGTCGGCCGTGAAGTACGCCAGCCGCGCCCGCTGCGCCCGCGGGTAGCCGCCGAAGTACGGCCGCCACTGCGCACTGAAGATCACGAAACGCAGGTTGACGCAGATGGCGGTGGCCCAGACCACCCAGATCGGCGCGCCGCTGGCCATCAGCGGCAGAACGGCGAGCTGCGCCGTGCCGGCGTAGACCAGCAGCGACATCAACACCGCGAGCGGCGGCGCGAGACCACCCTTGACCATCGTGACGCCGGTGATCAACCCCCAGGCGGCGATGCCCAGCGAGATGCCGGTCATCTCGCGTGCGCCTCGCCTGAATTCGGGGTGGCGCCAGCAAGCAGACCAGGAACCCATCACCCCATTGTTCCATTGCGGCGCCGGCGCCGCCCGAGTGGTCTATCGGCGATTGACCGATCCGCTGCCGGCGAGCGATGCCTTCACCGCGCCGACCGCACCGCCGTACGTCACGTCGCCGCTGCCGGCGATCGAGACATCGAGCGCCTTGTTGGCGGTGACGCTGGCGTCGCCGCTGCCGGCGATGCGCACCGAGACCTCGTCGGCGGTCAGCCCGGCCAGATCGGCATCGCCGCTGCCCGCGATGCCCAGCTTGACGCTCTTCGCCGTGCCGGCGGCGAACACATCGCCGCTGCCCGAGATGCGGATCTCGAAGGCGCCGGTCTCCAGGCTGCGCAGCCGCGCATCGCTCGAACCCGACAGCGACAGCTTCAGCGACGGCGTCTTCAGCGATTCGACCGTGACGTCGCCCGAGCCGCTGGTCGCCAGCGAGGTCAGCCGGATCACGTCGACCGTCACCTTGATCGTCTTGTGCGAACTGATGCGCTCGCCGCGGCGGAAGCGGATCGCCAAGGTCCGCCCACCCGCGCCGGCCTCGACGACGGTTTCGATCAGCGGCAGCAGGTTGTCGTCGGCCGTGACCGAGACGCCTTCCTGCGCGCCCTGGCGAATGCTGATGTCGATCGGCCCGGCGGCCGCGATCGCGTCGAAATCGCCGACCGCGCGCGATTCGGTGGCGACGCGGCCGGAGCCGGTGGTGGCCGCTTCGGCGGCCGGCGCGAAAGTGACGACGAAGCCGGCGAACAAGGCCAGCGCGGCGGTGGACAACGATCTCATGGTGGGACTCCTGTGCAGACGGCAGCGACTGTGCCGCAGCCGCGGCGCCCGCGCGCGAGACCTGCGACGGAACGCAGGCTCGCGCGACAGGCCGCGATCAGGAGTCCTTCTTGTGCTCGGCGCTCGCCTTGGCGGGCTTCTCGTCGCGCTTCTCGTCGCTCTTGGCGGCCGTCTCCGCGCCTTGCGGCAGCACGCCTTCGATCTTGTTTTCGCGCATGTAGTCGTTCATCTCGCGCCAGCCGGCGAAGACCGCAGCCTTGTCGGCCTTGCGGTTCATCACGTAGCAGTCTTCGATCGCCCGCCCGGCATGCCGGCAGGCGCCGCCGACGGCCTTGCCTTCGGCCTCCTTGCGTGCCGCGACGGCGCTGGCCGCCTCGATGCCGAGCATGTCGCAGCCGGCCAGCAGCAGCGGAGCGGAAAGGGTCAGCAGAACGAAGAAGCGGCGCATGGCGGGACGGTTGCGAAAGACTGCCCTGGATATCGGCCGCCAGCGGCACCGACTTGAGCGCGCCGGCGCCGCCTTGAGCGCCGCGCCGGCAGTTTCAAGCCGCCGAGGAGCCGAGCACGGTGCCCGGCGCGACCGGATGCCCGCGCAGGAAATCGCCCGCCGCCAGACGCCGCCCTCCGGTGCGCTGCAGCTCCAGCAGCTCCACCACACCGCTGCCGCAGGCGACCAGCAGCCGGCCTTCGCCGCCGCCGCCAAGCACACAACCCGGCACGCAACCCGGCGCGTCTTGCCCTTCGGCCAGCCGGGCGCGCCAGAGCTTGATGGTTTCGCCGCCGAGCGTGAAGCTGCATCCGGGGAATGGGTCGAAGGCACGTGCCCGGCGCTCGACCGCCGCCGCCGGCTGCGCCCAGTCGATCGCCGCTTCGGCCTTGTCGATCTTGTGCGCGTAGCTCGCGCCATCGGCAGGCTGGACGGTCGGCGGCAGGCTCGTGATCTCGCGCAGCGCACGAACGACCAGCTCGCCGCCGAGCCCGGCCAGCTTGTCGTGCAGCGAAGCGCTCGTCTCTTCTGCGGCGATCGGCAGCGCCTGCCGCAGCAACATCGGGCCGGTGTCGAGGCCGGCATCCATCTGCATGATCGTGATGCCGGTCTCGGCGTCGCCAGCCTCGATCGCACGCTGGATCGGCGCCGCACCCCGCCAGCGCGGCAGCAAGGAGGCGTGAATGTTGATGCAGCCGAGTTTCGGCAAGGCGAGCGCCCACGTCGGAAGTATCAGCCCGTAGGCAGCGACGACCAGCACGTCTAGCGCCGCATCGATCAAGGCCTGGCGGGCGCTTGCGGCGTCGTCGGCAAACTTGCCGTCCAGCCGCAGGCTGCGCGGCTGCAGCACCGGCACGCCGCGCGCGGCAGCGAATTGTTTGACCGGCGATGCGTGCAGCTTCAGCCCGCGGCCGGCCGGCCGGTCGGGCTGGCTCAGGGCCAGCGGGACATCGAAACCGGCTTCGACGATCGCCTGCAGCGCGATGCGGGCGAATTCCGGCGTGCCGGCGAAACCGACCTTCATGCGACGCTCATCCGCCGCGCTGTTCGTCGCGCGTCTTCTTCAGCATCTTGGTGCGGATGCGGTCGCGCTTCAGGCCGCTGAGGTATTCGACGAACACCTTGCCCAGCAGGTGGTCCATCTCGTGCTGCACGCACACCGCCGCGAGCTCTTCGGCCTGCATCTCGAACGGCTCGCCGTCGCGGCCCAGCGCGTGGACCGTGACGCGGGCGTGGCGCTCGACCTTGTCGTAGATCTGCGGCACCGACAGGCAGCCTTCTTCGGAGACCTTCATCTCTTCGCTGCGCTCGACGATCTCCGGGTTGATCAACACGATCGGCTGGTCGTGCTGTTCGGAGGTGTCCATCACGATCAGCCGCTCGTGCACGTCGACCTGGGTGGCGGCGAGGCCGATGCCGTCGGCGGCGTACATCGTCTCCAGCATGTCGTCGGCGAGCTGTCGGATTCGCGCGTCGACCGCCGCCACCGGGCGGGCGATGGTATGCAGGCGGGGATCGGGGTAGCGCAGAATGGTGAGTCGGGCCATGGATCGAAATGCCGGGCGGCGGCAACAGCTGGCAACAGATGTGGACGGGGTACAACGCCGGCCGCCGTGACAAGCCACACGGGGCGCCGAAACCCAGCTCACTTTCGTTGCGATATCAATGGTTTACGGGCAGAATCTGTGAATTCAAGTGAGCATTTTGGCTGCCCGTCAGGCGAGATTGTGGCACCCGGTCGGGAGCCCTTCGGCGCCAGGAGACTTTGCCCCATGAGCCCAAGCCGACGTCGAGCCACCCTCACCCGCCCTGCGGCCGCTGCGCTGATTGCCGGCATCGGCGCCGCCGCACTGGGGCTGGCAGCAGGCGGCAGCGCGATCGCCGCCGAGCCGCACTTCCCCATCACGTCGCAGCAGCGCGGCACCGCGCAGCAGGTCGCGCAGGCCGGTGTTCCGCTGTCGGAGCTGGCGCCGAATGCGCCCGACCAGCACACCGTGCAGCGCGGCGACACGTTGTGGGACATCTCCAAGCTGTTCCTGAAGTCCCCGTGGCGCTGGCCCGAGTTGTGGGGCATGAACCTCGACCAGATCCGCAATCCGCATCTGATCTTTCCCGGCCAGGTGCTGGTGCTCGTCAAGGTCGACGGGCGCGCGACGCTGCGCTTGGCCCAATCGGGCACGGGCCAGCCGGTCGGCATCGTCAAGCTGTCGCCGCGGGTGCGCAGCGAATTGCTCGACAACGGTGCAATCGCGTCGATCCCGCTGAACCTGATCGGCCCCTTCCTCAACGAAGCGGTCGTCTTCGACACCAACGAGCTGGCCACCGCACCGCGAATCGTCGCCACCCAGGAGGGCCGGGTGATGGTCTCGCGCGGCGAGCGCGCCTACGTACGCGGCGACCTGCAGGGCGCGCGCGACTTCCGCCTGTTCCGCGAAGCGCGGCCGCTGGTCGACCCGCAGACGCGCGAGGTGCTCGGCTACGAAGGCCGCTTCGTCGGCACCGCCGAATACGTGCGCGCCGGCGAGGAAAACGCCGGCCCCGACGGCAAGCCGCTGATCGTGCCGGCGACCTTCGTCGTCAGCAGCACGCGGCTCGAAGCCGGGGTCGGCGACCGGCTGTCGCCGGTGCCGCAGAGCGACTTCAGCGCCTACGTGCCGCATGCGCCGAACGCGCCGCTGGACGGCCGCATCGTCTCGATCTACGGCGACGGGCTGCAGGCCGGGCAGAACCAGATCGTCGCCATCAACCGCGGCGGGCGCGACGGCATCGAGCGCGGCCATGTGCTGGCGCTGTGGCACGCCGGCGTGCCGCTGGTCGACAAGACCGACGGCCAGCGCACGCGGATGGTCCTGCCCGACGAACGGCAAGGGCTGCTGTTCGTCTTCCGCGTCTTCGAGCGCGTTTCGTACGCGCTGATCCTGTCGGTGAAGGAACCCGTGCGCGCCGGCGACCGCTTCACGCAGCCCTGACATTGCTGCCGGCCGACGAGTTCGCCGCCTGGCTGCGGCTGCTGGAAACGCCCGGCCTCGGGCGTGACGGCGCGCGGCAACTGCTGGCTTCGTTCGGCTCGCCGGAGGCGGTCTTCGACGCCCCGCCGGCGGCTTTGCGCCAGGTGCTGGGCGCCGCGCGGGCGGCGGCGCTGGCGAACGAACCACCCGCCTTTGCCGAGCGGCTCGCCGCCGCCAGGCGCTGGTTCGCCAGCGGCGCCGACCATGGCGTGCTGACGCTTGGCGACGCCGCCTACCCGCCGCTGTTGCTGCAAACCGCCGACCCGCCGCTGCTGCTGTACGTGCAGGGCGACCCGGAGCGTCTGGCGCAGGCCAGCCTGGCGATCGTCGGCAGCCGCAACCCGAGCGCGCAGGGCCTCGACAACGCGCGCGCGTTCGGCCGCCATATCAGCGACCAGGGGCTGCTGGTCGTTTCCGGGCTCGCGCACGGCATCGACGGCGCCGCGCACGACGGCGCGCTGGCCGGCGCGGCGGGGACGATCGCCGTCGTCGGCACCGGTCTCGACCTCGTCTATCCGAGCCGGCACCGCGAGCTGGCGCGGCGGATCCGCGAGCACGGCGCGATCGTCAGCGAATTCGCCCCCGGCACGCCGGCGCTGCCGCCGAACTTTCCGCTGCGCAACCGGATCATCGCCGGGCTGTCGCTCGGCACGCTGGTCGTCGAAGCGGCGCTGCGCTCGGGCTCGCTGATCACCGCCCGCCTGGCCGCCGAGGCCGGGCGCGAAGTGTTCGCGGTGCCGGGGTCGATCCACGCGCCGCAGTCCAAGGGCTGCCATGCGTTGATCAAACAAGGCGCCAAGCTGGTCGAGACCGCCGCCGACATCGTCGAAGAGTTGCACGGCCTGCGGCCGGCCGCGGCCGCGCCGGCTCCGGTTGCAACACCGAGCCCGCTGCTCGACGCGCTGGGCCACGACCCGGTGACCTTGGACGCACTGCTGGCCCGTACCGGCTGGCCGGCATCCGAATTGAGCGCGCGGCTGCTCGAGCTGGAACTCGACGGCCTGGTGGCGCGGCTGCCCGGCGGTCTTTTCCAACGCCGCACCGCCGCCTGAAGCCGGCCGCGCGCCGCGGGCTGGGTTATAGTGAATTCATGTTCGATGTGCTCGTGTACCTCTACGAGAACTACTGGCGGCCGGACGCGTGCCCGGAACACCAGCAGTTGCGGCGCAAGCTGTCGGCGGTGGGTTTCGACGCCGACGAAATCCAGGAAGCGCTGCGCTGGCTGGATGGGCTGGCAACCAGCGCCGAGTCCTGCACCGGCAGCAGCGGCTCGGGCAGCATCCGGGTCTATTCCGACAGCGAGCGCGAACTGCTCGGCGACGAGTCGATCGGCTTCATCTGCTTCCTCGAATCAGCCGGCGTGCTGCCGGCGCCGATGCGCGAGATGGTCATCGACCGCGCCACCGCGGTCGGCGCCGGGCCGATCGAGCTGGAAGACCTGAAGATCATCGTGCTGATGGTCTTCTGGAGCCTGGGCGAAGAGCCCGATGCGCTGATCCTGGATGAACTGTTCGTCGCGGCCGAAGACCGCCTGATTCACTGAGAGTCTGAGTCAGTTCAAGAGCCGCGACGCGTCGACGTCGAGCTTGGCCAGCGCGCTGCGCGTGGCGCGCACGGTCAGCGCCTCGTCCTGCGCCGGCAGCAGCAGCCCGGCCTGCAGGAACGACGCCAGCCGCTGCTGCTGGAACAGCACGCAGCGCCCTTGCGGCGAAACGAACAATGACAGCTGCTTGCGCAAGCCCTGCCAGGCCAGCTGAACCGGCTCGGTGCGGTCGCGGTGTTCGAGCATGTACCAGCTGCCGACCTGCAGCTCGCGCGCCCACGCCAGCATTGCCGGGGTCGGCATCGAGCCGCCTTCGAGGACGACCTCGAGGTCGGCGCTCTGGTGGCCCGACAGGTCGAGCACCATCGACTCGTCGATCTGCACGTCGTCGGCATCGGGCAGCAACTCTTCGAGCGTCTCCAGGCGTTCCATCAGCTCGCGCAGGCGGTCGTCGGGGATCACCGCCGCCTTCGCGGTGAAGGCCGCCGCCAGCGAATTGTTCAGGTGCTGGATCTGCTCGTCCTGGCGCGAGCCGTTCATGCCCGCCGAGGCCATGCCCTCGCGCAAGGCCTTCAGCAGCGGCGGCAGCCGGCGGATGACCTCGGCGCGCTCTTCGCGGGTGACCTTCGCGCTGGCCGACCAGATCAGGTCGGCCGCGGCGCGCTTCATCGCCCGCGTCTGGTCGCCCTGGGCGCCGTAGCGCACCGCGGTCGTCGCCAGCACGTCGGCCCAGCAATGGAACAGGAACTGGCGCACGCCTTCCTGCACCGGCACCTCGTTCAGCATGCGGCGCAATTCGATCGTGTACTGGATCGCCAGCGTCTCGCGCTGCTCGACCTGCTGGGCCAGCGAAACGCCCTTGCGGGTGGCCTCGTTTTCGTTGCGAAAGTAATGTTCGAGAAACTTCTCGAATTCGGTCAGCACGGTCTGGAAGACCCGCCGGCCGGTATCGGGGTACGCCTCGACGACCTGCACGACGCGCTTGATCTCCTTCTCCAGCGCGTCGCCGACGCTCTGCGCGGCGCTGTCGAAGCCCATCACGCAGGCGCCCATGCGGTCGATCAGGCGCCGCGCCGGGTGGTCGACGGTGGCGAAGAAATCGGGCTCGCCGACCGCCACCCGCAGCACCGGCATCTGCAGCCGCGCGAACCACACACGCACGCTCGCCGGAATGCGGTCTTCGGTGAGGATGCTCTGGAACAGCAGGGCGACGATCTCGATCGTCGCCCGCTCTTCGGGCGAAGCCGCCGCCTTCTTCAGCACCTGCTTGCGCTGGTGCAGTTCTTCGAGCATCACCGGCGTCGTGACGAGCAGCTCGCCGCGCATCGTCGTCGGCGCCAGGCGCTGGCGGATTCCGACCTGGGCGGTGTCGATCGCGCGCGCCAACGCCGGCGACAGCGCCGACGAGCCGTGGGTCGAATGGCCGAAGCTCGGGATGTGGCGGCCGACCAGCCGGTTCAGCCGGCCGAGCACGGCCTCGGCATGGTCGCGGCTGCGCGCCAGCGGCGCGGCGCGCGTCATCATCCGCGTCTCGTCGCCGACCGTGCCGCGCGCCAGGCTGCCGCCGGCGCTGGACAGGTTGCTGCCGCCCGAACTGTTGCCGCCCGAACTGCCGCTGTAGCCCGAAGGCCCGCCGTAGCCCCCCGGCGGGCCGCTACCGCTTTCGGCGAACCCGCCGCCGCCGGCTTGCCAGGTGATGGTGGGCGGCGCAACCGGGTGCGACCGTGAACGGCGGATGAACGGGCGCAGGTCGACGTCGGGCAGCACCTTGTGCTCGGCCAGCCAGCGATTGGTCTCGTGGTAGGCCTCTTCGACGAGCAGCGCGAACTCTTCGTGCAGGATCGGCTGCAGCTCGCGCCAGCCTTCCAGCGACAGCCCGGCGGCCCGCCACGACTCGAAGACGATCCGCGCCAGCACGTGCGAGCGCAGCATGTCGTGCGGGTCGAGTTCGGCCCGGCCTTCGAGGTGTGCGACGCGCGAGCGCAGGTCGGCGAATTCCCACGACGCCCGGTCCATGATCGCCAGCGCCAGCCGCGAGGTGACGATCTCGAGTTCGATCGTGTCGTCGTCGACCAGCGACAGCGGCCCCTGCGCGCCGCCCGGCGGCGGCAGGTCGCCCGGCCTCGATGCAGAAACGCCGTGCAGCATCACGTGCCGCAAGCCGCTGACGATGCCGCGGTGCCAGCCCTGGGCGCCGCTCATCAGGCCCTGGACGAGGTCGCGCCGGCGCTGGAAGGTATTGTGTTCCGAGGGTTTGTCGAGCAGCGTGCGGGCGCCGTCGATCGCCGCCTGCACCAGGGCCACCAGCCCCTTGACCAACTCCTCGGTGTACAGGCGCCGCGCCTGGCTGGCGAGGTTGGAAGAAGGGGCGCCGGTCGCCATGTGTTTTGCTGAAACGCAGTACTAGCGCGTGGGGTAAGAGGTGCCAGGGATCGAATGCACTCTACACCACCGCCCCTGCGTTCGGATCGTTGGGGTCGACGTCCTTGGAACCAGCCTTTACAAGGTCTTCGCGCTTGACGCCGAGCCACATCGCGATACCGGCGGCGACGAAGATCGACGAATAGATGCCGAACAGGATGCCGATCGTCAGCGCGACCGCAAAGTAGTGCAAGGTCGGGCCGCCGAAGATCAGCATCGACAGCACCATCATCTGGGTGCAGCCGTGGGTGATGATCGTGCGGCTGGTGGTGCTGGTGATGGCGTGGTCGATCACCTGGTGGGTGCTCATCTTGCGCATCCGGCGGAAGGTCTCGCGGATGCGGTCGAAGATGACCACCGACTCGTTGACCGAATAGCCGAGCACCGCCAGCACCGCCGCCAGCACCGCGAGCGAGAACTCCCACTGGAAGAAGGCGAAGAAGCCGAGGATGATCACCACGTCGTGCAGGTTGGCGATGATGCCGGCGACCGAGAACTTCCACTCGAAGCGGAACGCCAGGTAGGCGACGATGCCGAGCACGGTGGCGAGCAGTGCCTTGGCACCGTCCCAGCTGAGTTCTTCGCCGACCGACGGGCCGACGATCTCGGTCCGCGACAGCCTCAGCGGCTCGGCGCCGGCGGCGGTGGTGCACGACGGCCGGCTGACCTGCTCGCCCTGCGGCGTGGTGTACTGCTTGGTGCCGACCGCGCCGCTTTCGGCCTGGCACAGCGCGCTGAAGACGCGGCTGGCGACGTCGCTCTGCTTCACGTCGCGTCGCACCGGCAACCGGATCAGCACGTCGCGCGACGTGCCGAAGTTCTGCACCTGGACTTCGCCGAACCCGAGCTTGTCGACGCCGCCGCGGATGCGGTTGATGTCGGCCGATTGTTCGTAGGCCACCTCGAGCACGGTGCCGCCGGTGAATTCGATCGACAGGTGCAGGCCGCGGGTGGTGATGAAGAACACCGCAGCCAGGAAGGTCAGCAGCGAGATGACGTTGAAGACCAGCGCATACCGCATGAACGGGATGTCGCGTCTGATACGAAAAAATTCCATTCAGTCGCTCCCTCAGGCCTTCAGCACGGTGTTGCTGCCGCCGTCGGGACGCCAGACCTGGCCGATCGACACACCCTTCAGCTTCTTCTGCCGCCCGTACCACAGGTTGACCAGCCCGCGCGAGAACATCACCGACGAGAACATCGAGGTCACGATGCCCAGGCAGTGCACGACCGCGAAGCCGCGCACCGGCCCGGAGCCGAAGGCCAGCAGCGCGAGGCCGGCGATCAGGGTCGTGATGTTCGAGTCGAGGATCGTCGCGAAGGCGCGTTCGTAGCCGGTGTGGATCGCCGTCTGCGGCGAAGCGCCGCCGCGCAGTTCTTCGCGCACGCGTTCGTTGATCAGCACGTTAGAGTCGATCGCCATCCCGAGCACCAGCGCGATCGCCGCGATGCCGGGCAGCGAGAGCGTCGCCTGCAGCATCGACAGCAGCGCCACCAGCAGCAGCAGGTTGACCGCCAGCGCCAGGGTCGAGAAGACGCCGAACAGCAGGTAGTAGGCGCACATGAAGATGGCTATCGCCGTGAAGCCGTAGAGCACGCTGTTGAAGCCCTTGGCGATGTTGTCGGCACCCAGGCTCGGCCCGATCGTGCGCTCTTCGATGATCTCCATCGGCGCGGCCAGCGAGCCGGCGCGCAGCAGCAGCGCCTGGTCGGTGGCTTCCTGGGTCGTCATCGTGCCGGTGATCTGGACCCGGCCGCCGCTGATCTCGCTGCGGATCACCGGCGCGGTGACGACCTCGCCCTTGCCCTTCTCGAAGAGCAGGATCGCCATTCGCTTGCCGATGTTTTCTCGCGTTACGTCTCTGAAGATTCGCGAGCCCTTGGCATCGAGCGTCAGGTTGACCGACGGCTCGTGGGTCTGGCCGTCGAAGCCGGGCTGGGCGTCGGTGAGGTTGTCGCCGGTCAGGATGACCTGGCGGAAGACGATGATCGGCCGCCCGCCGCGTTCGACGAAACGTTCGCTGCCGAACGGCACCGGGCCGCCGCCGCGCTCGGCATCGCGCGCTTCGGTGCTTTCGTTGACCATCCGGATCTCGAGCGTCGCGGTGCGGCCGATGATGTCCTTCGCCTTCGCCGTGTCCTGCACGCCGGGCAGTTGAACGACGACGCGGTCGGCGCCCTGCTGCTGGATCACCGGCTCGGCGACGCCGAGTTCGTTGACCCGGTTGTGCAGGGTCGTGATGTTCTGCTTCAGCGCCTGCTCCTGCACGCGGGTGGCCGCCTCGGGCTTGAGCGTGCCGATCAGCTTGACCTCGCTGCCGTCGGCCACCGTCGCCCACTGCAGATCGGGAATCGGGTCGGCCAGCACCGACACCGCCGACTGGGCGGTGGCCGCGTCGCGGAAGCGGACCTCGATCGCGTTGCCCTCGCGGGTGATGCCGGCATGGCGGACGTTCTTGTCGCGCAGCAGCGTGCGGATGTCGCCGGCGTACGCTTCGGCCTTCTTCGTCAGCGCCGACTTCATGTCGACCTGCATCAGGAAGTGCACGCCGCCGCGCAGGTCCAGGCCCAGGTACATCGGCAGCGCGCGCAGATGGGCCATCCAGGCGGGCGAGCGCGAGACCAGGTTCAGCGCGACGATCCAGGCAGGGTCGGCGGGGTCGGGGTTCAGCGCCTTCGAGATCGCGTCCTTGGCCTTGATCTGGGTGTCGGTGTCGGCGAAGCGCGCGCGCACCGAGTTGCCTTCGAGCTGCACGAAGTCCGGCTTCACGCCGGCGCCGGCGAGCGCCTGCTGCACACGCGGGACCAGCGAGGCGTCGAGCTTGAGCGTCGCCTTGCCGCTGGAGACCTGCACGGCCGGCGCTTCGCCGTAGAGATTGGGCACCGTGTACAGCAGGCCGATCAGCAGCGCGACGCCGAGGATCGCGTACTTCCACCAGGGATAGCGGTTCATGGGATTCCTGAAGCTGGAGCGGACGGCGGCCGGGCCGCGCGCCGCTTATTTGTAGGTGCCCTTGGGCAGCACCTGCACGACCGCGGCGCGCTGCACCTGCAGCTCGACGCCGCTCGCCACCTCGACATGCAGGAAGCTGTCGCCGATCTTGGCCACCCGGCCGAGCACACCGCCGGCGATGATCACATCGTCGCCCTTGGCGACCGCCTCGACCATCGCCTTGTGCTCCTTCTGCTTCTTCATCTGCGGGCGGATCATGATGAAGTACAGCACGACGAACATCAGCACCAGCGGCAACATGCTGAACAGCGACGACTCGGTGCCGCTGGCGGCGGTCTGGGCGAAAGCTTCGGAAATGAACACGTCGGCGGTCCTTGGGGCAAACCCGGCAAGCGCGGGCGAACCGCGCATTTTACCGACGGGAAGATGTCCCCGGACCGCGGTCGCTGGCCGCCAACCAGGCGAGCACCAGCAACAGCAACAGGAAGCGAGGCGTGTCGATCAGGGTGTCGAACGCGCCGACGATCATGAAGCCAGCCAGCGCCGCGCTCACCGCCGAGGCCGGCAACGAGCCGTGCCAGGCACTGCGCGCGCCACGAACGAAGGCCAGCAACAGCAGCGACGACACCGCCAGCAGCCCGAACAGCCCCTGGTCGAAGAACAGCGCCAGCGGCAGGGTCTTCACGTGCCAGCCGAGGTGGTCGTCCGAGGTGAAGGTCCAGCGGTCGCCGCCGGCGGCGAAGTCGCCGTTGTGCAGCCGGTCGCGGCCATCCGGCCCGATCAGCTCGATTCGGTCGACCTCGATCAGCGATGGCCCGGCGTTGAACAGCGACAGGCGCACCGGCCGGCGCGCGTACCAGGGGTCGTTGCCGAGCGCCGCCGAATCGAGCACGCCGGCCAGCCTCGTCCACTGCTTGCCGCCCGCGCCGACTTCGAAGGTCTGCAGGGCGCAGTCGAACGCCGCGAGCAGCCACTTGTGGCACAACTCGACCGCCAGTTGGCCGGGCGGCCCGAGCGAGCGCGCGTCCACTGCCAAGCGCCAGGCGACACCCGGATCGATGGCCACGATCTGATCGACGTACAACCCCAGGCCCGGGCCCAGCCGCAGGAAGGCCTCGCCGCGTTCCCGCGCGAACCGGTGGACGGCCGTGCGCTTGTCTTCCGGGCTGCGCCAATAGCGGGTCTCGGGATAGCGGCCGACACCCATGCCGAAGAGCCATGACCAACCGTCGTCGTCGCGCGTGTTCCAGACCTCGTGCCAATGGGCGTCACGGATGCCGAAATCGCGTTCGACGGTCGCCAGGCGTTGCGTCGCAACCGGCCCGCTGACGATCGGGTAGGCAACGCCGGCAAGCCCCGCGAAGGCCGCCAGCGTTAGCCCTGCCGCACGCCCGCGCCGCGCCGCGCCGCGTGCCGTGGCGGCCGCCATCAGCAGCAGCGCCACCGCGCCTGCAGCGTAGCCGCCGCGCGAGAACGTCAGCGCCAGCGCGTACACGGCCCCGCCCAGCACGGCCGCGAGGGCGGCGCGCGCGAGCCAGGTGCGCGCGGCATACAGCCCGCCCATCGCGAAGGGCAGCGCGGCGACGATGAAACATTCGACGTACGCGCCGCCGGTCTGCATGGCCGCAAACGGGCCGCTGACCCGATAGGGGGCGCCGGTCTCCATCAGGCCGGCGAAGGCCGCCCGTTCCCAGACGATGAAACACACCGTTCCGGCGAGGCCGAGCACCATGCCGGCGCCGAACGTCCGGGCGACCGCCGCCCCGTCAGCGATCAAGCGGCGCGCCAGGCCGTACAGCAGCAGGGCCCAGAGCGCGCCCTTCGAAATCTGCAGCGCATGCAGCGGGCTGAGTGGGTTGTCCAGCGCGTCTGCGCTCGGCATCTGCCACGGCAGCAAGGCGCGCACGGTGCTGATCGCCACGCTGCCTGCCACCAGCACCAGCGCGCCCAGCAGCCAACGATCGCCATTCGTGCCGGGCTGCGGTGGCCGCGTGCGCGCGTAGCCGATGGCCAGGCCGATCGACAACAGCAGATCGAACTCGTCGAAGAACACACGGCCGCTCCAGGGCGCCAGGTCGAGCAGCGGCAGCGCGATCGGGAGCAGCGCAAACAGGATGATCGGGCGCCACCAGAGCAGCGCCGCGCAAACGATCGAGTGCAACGGAAACGAGACCAACCAGCCCGCCGCGACTGCTGCGGTGACGGCCAGGACGACAGGCGCGACAACCGGCGAACCAAGCGGCGAAAGGCGCAAGCCGCCGGCCGGCGCCAGTGTTCCCGCGCCAGCAGCGCCAGCCGCCGGCCGCGCCGCGCCGGCATGGCGAACGCTCAGCAGTTCGATGAGCACGACCACCGCCCAGGCCGACGCCGCGGCGATGAAAACGTTGCTCGGGTCCGGGTGGATTTCAGCGTGAAGGAGCTTGCCTGCCTCGACCACCGCCGCCAGCGCGGCGGTGGCCAGAGCCGCGCGACCGCGCCGCCAGCCGCGGGCCCACGCCAGCAGGCCGGCGGGGGCGTACAGCAGAGCCACCGACAACAGACTGGCCAGCGCGATCGCCTCGGTCGTGTAGTAGTGGTAGTAGAAGGGCACGAAACGCACCTCGTCGGTCAGCAGGCGCGCGAGGGCGGCGTCCGGCCCCAGCCAGCGGCTGGCGAACCAGCCGCTCAGCGCCATCGCCAGCAGCGCCTGCGCCAAGGCCAGCGGCAACGCGACGCGCGCGATCGCCGCGCGCAGCGCATAGGCGTGCCAATCGGCCCGCCTCTGCCACAGCCAGGCGCCGGCGAAGAAACCCGCGCCGCGGGTCAGCACCGACAGGCCCTGGCTCACACCCGATGCGATGAACAACTGGGCCACCTCGAGCACCAGGCCCAACAGCGCGCCGGCGGCCGCGATCGCGGCCAGCGACGCGGGCCCATGGGGCCGACCCCGACGCGCCAGCAGCCAACCCAGCGGCGCGGCCGTCAGCACCTCGGTGCCCAGGCGCGCGGCAAGGCGCAGTACGGCGGCTTCGGCATTGATCGGCGCCAGCCACCAGCCCCAGAGGTTGCTGTGAATCTTGTCGGCGAGTTCTGCCGATGACAGCAGCAGGTCGTACGGAAACAGGCTCAGCGCGACATACAGCAAGCCGTACGCCGGCAGCAGCCTGAGCAGCAGGCCGGCCGCGCGGCCCTGCAGGGACGCCAGCAAGTCGTGCGCACTCGCGCCCCAGCGCGACGCCAGCAGCACACCGAGCGCGGTGCCGATCCACTCGGCCAAGATATCGTTGCGCGACACCGTACGCGGCGGGAAGTAAAGCTGCGCGAACTCCACCGCCACAGCCAGCACCGCCCCGAACACGAGCGCCTCCAGCAGGGCGGCGAATCGGCCGCCGGCGCCGGCCCGGCGCGCCAGCAGCGCGGCTGCGGCGAGAAAGCCGACCGGCAGATACAGCACGGCATTGGCGATCCAGTCGGCGCGGCCTTCGATGCCGATGTGCAGCATCGGCATCCGGGCAAACCGGGCCAGCGCTTCGTCCCACGGCAGGGCCTGGAAGTCGAGCGGCACCAGGCTGCCGTAGACGACGAACACGACCCACAACAAGCACGCCGACGTCAACGCCGGCACCCCCGAAGGCGGCGCCGGCCGCAACGTCGGCGGGCGGCGCAGGTCAGAGCTCGCGTTGTCGGCCATGCCCGAGTATCGGATTCGGGTCGCGTCGCAGCCAAGCGGCGATCGCGCAGCCGATCACACCACCCAGCCATTCGAAAGCGACGTCGGTGATGTCGGACACCTTGCCCGGCAGCAGCAACTGCCCGGCTTCGACCGCCAGCGCGAGGACCAGCAGCACGGCCAGCGGCCAGCGCGGCCGGCGCCCGCCGGCGACAGCACGCGACGAAGCCAGCCAGCCGAGCAGCAAGCCGCCCGGCAGAAACGCCAGCACCCGGCGCAGCATTTCGTTGAGCCCGCCGAACTCGCTGCGAAAGAAGTAGGTCGTGAACGGCACGCGCGTGATCGCCGCGCGCGCCGACGCCCATGAGGCGCCTTCGGCATGCCAGTCGAACGGGAACCAGAACAGCGCCAGCACGACGGCCAGCCAGACCAGCCAGGCACCGAGCAGCAGGCGCGGCGGCGGGTGCTCGCCCGGCCCGCCCCAGGCATGGCGCAGCCGGACGGCCAGCGCGCCCAGCACGACGCCCACCACCGCCATCAGCACGTCGGTCACGTCCGGCGTCCGCGTCAGCACGAAGAGCTGGATGAACTCGACCAGCGCCGAGACCCACAACCCTTTCAGGACGACCCGGCGCCAGACCGGTGCCGGCCCGTCCAGCGCCCACAGCAGCCCGGCTGGCAGCCAGATCAGCGCATCGGTGGCCAGCTCGTAGGCATCGACGGCCGCGTCGCCGCGCAGGCCGGCGAAAGGGACCAGCACGACCCCGCCTTGACGCCACTTGGCATGAATCTCGGCCGGGCTGATCGTCAAGTCCAGCGGCATCAGGTTGAACAGGAACAGCAGCACCACATAGGTGCCGAGCAGCCGGCGGACCTTGCTTTCGCGCGTCTGCAAGGTCCAGAACCCATCGAACCAGTCGCCAAAGCAGGCACCCCAGCGCGCCTGCAGCACCAGGCCGATGGCAGCCCCCAGCGACTCGGCCAGCACATCGTCGAGCGACGCCATCCGCCGCGGGATGAACAGTTGCGTGAATTCGAGGCCCAGCGCCAACCCCAGCGCGGCGGCGAACAGCAGCGCGCGCAGCCCCGGCCGCGCGCCGCCGGCGGGTGCCGCGGCCTGCGCCGCCAGGAAGGCCAGCGGCACGAACAGCAGCAGGTTGGTCGCGAAGTCGGTTCGCGAATCGTTGTCGAAGTCGAGCACAGGCAGCGCGACAAAAGCCGCCAGCGCCTCGTGCCACGGCCAAGGCCACGGCGTGAACTTCAGCGGAACCAGGCTGCCGTAGATCACGAACAGCCCGTACGCCGCGAAGAGAATGCGGATCCATGAACGGGCTTGCTGGCCTTGCGCGGGGCCGCCGCGATCGAACATGACTCAGCCTCTTTCCGACCTGGGCGCCATGCGCCGGCGCTGCTGCATGGCCGGGCTGCTGGCCGCCGCACCGCGCGCGTACGGCAGCGGGCGCACGCTGAGCGTCGGCCCCGGCGAGCGCTGGCGCACGCTGCAGGACGCGGTGCGCGCGGCGGGCAGCGGCGACACGATCGAGCTGCAGCCGGCCGAATACCCGGGCGACGTGGCGGTGGTGGCGCAGCCGCAGCTGACCATCCGCGGCCTCGGCCGCGGCGCCGTGCTGCGCGCCGAGGGCCGCGATGCCGAAGGCAAGGCGATCCTCGTCGTGCGCGGCGAAGGCGTCGTGCTGGAGAACCTCGAATTCCGCGGCGCGCGCGTGCTCAGCGGCAACGGAGCCGGCGTCCGCTTCGAACGCGGCCGGTTGTCGGTGCGCCGCTGCCGCTTCTTCGACAATGAAATGGGTTTGCTGACCGCGAACGAGGCCGACATGGAACTGGAGGTGGTGGACTGCGAGTTCGGCGCCGCGCCGCGCCACGAAGGCCTATTGCACCACCTGCTGTACGTCGGCACCATCGGCAGCTTTGCACTCACGGGAAGCCGGCTCGGCCAAGGCTGGCGCGGGCATCTGGTGAAGAGCCGCGCGCGCCGCAACCGCATCGAATACAGCCGGCTCGACGACGGCCCGGACGGTGAAGCGTCGTACGAGCTCGAATTCCCCAACGGCGGGCACAACGTCGTGCTGGGCAATGTCATCGTGCAAAGCGCGCGAACGCAGAACCCGGCGATGCTGAGCATGGGCGCCGAAGCGGGCCTGGGGGGCCTGGGTTCAGACGGCAGCCTGTGGCTGGCGCACAACACGCTGGTCAACGATGCCGGCGACGGCGGGCGCTTCGTCCACATCTGGAGCGAGCGGCTGCCGGCCGAGATGCGGGTTCAGATGGTCAACAACCTGTTCGTCGGGCCGGGGCAACTGATGCTTCCGCCTGAATACGATGGCGGCGGCAACCATCGCATCGGCCACGCCGAGTTGCGTGACCCGGCGCGGGGCGACTTCCGGCTGCTAGCCGGCTCGCCGCTGAGCAGCCGTGCCGTGGCGTTGCCGGCGGCGCTGACGCCGCGCTTCCAGCCGGCCCGGCCGGTGGGGAAAGTGCCATTGTCGGCGGGCGGACGGCTGTCTTGCGGTGCGCTGCACGATGAAAAGCAGTGACTTCGCACACAACGGCCGACGTGACGCAGCCACCCCGCAGCCCGGCGCCCGTAGCATTGGCACCCCATGACCGAAGCCATCCTTGCCCCCTCGGCTCGAATCGCCGTGCCCGCGCTGGCGCTCGGCTCGCCACGCTTCGCCGACACCAGACTGGCCAGCCTGGCACGCGAACAAGGCAACGTTGCCGCCTGGCAGGCGGCGTTGAAACAGGGCGCGGCACAGGCGGCCGGCGGCGTCGATGGCGCCTTCGCTGTCGGCCTTACCGACGCCGCCGGCCGCAGCTTTCTCGCCGTCGACCGCTTCGCGATGTGCTCGCTGTGTTACCGCGTCATCGACGGGCAACTGCATTTCGCCACGCGCGCCGACGCGCTCGCCGCGCTGCAGCCGAAGGCCGACATCGACCCGCAGGCGATCTTCGACTACCTGTATTTCCATGTCATCCCGTCGCCGCGCACGGTGTTCCAGGGCGTGTACCGGCTGCCGCCTGCGCACTACGCGCTGTTCGAGAAGGGCCAGCTGACGGTGGCGCCTTACTGGGTGCCCCGGTTCGAGGAGGCGCCCAAGCCGGCATTCGCGCCGATGGCGGCCGAGTTCCGGCAACAACTGCGCAACGCCGTGGCGGCGCAGCTGGACGGCAGCAAACCCGCCTGCTTTCTGAGCGGTGGCACCGACAGTTCCACGGTGGCAGGGATGATCGGCGAAGCCGCCGGCCAACCCGCTGCCACCTACTCGATCGGCTTCGAGGCCGAAGGCTACGACGAGATGCAGTTCGCGCGCCTGGCGGCGAAGCACTTCGGCACCGAGCACCACGAGTACTACGTGACGCCCGACGACCTGGTGCGCAGCATTCCCAGCGTGGCCGCGCACTACGACCAGCCGTTCGGCAATTCATCGGTGCTGCCGGCGTATTACTGCGCCCGGATGGCGCGAGCCGATGGCGTGAACCGGTTGCTCGCCGGCGACGGCGGCGACGAGCTGTTCGGCGGCAATACGCGCTATGCCAAGCAGCGCATCTTCGGCTGGTACGACGGCCTGCCGGCGGCGCTGCGCCAGGGTGTGCTGGAGCCGCTGCTCGAGCGAACACCGCTCGGCACGCTGCCGCTGGCCCGCAAGGGGCGCAGCTACGTCGAGCAAGCCAAGGTGCCGCTGCCCGACCGCATGCAGATGTACAACCTGCTGCTGCGCCTGGGCGTCGGGCAGGTCTTCACGCCCGACTTCCTGGCCCGCGTGGACCAGAGCGACCCGCTGCGCCAGCAGCTCGCGGTGTGGCAACAGGTGCCGGACGCCAGCCCGCTCAACCGCATGCTGGCTTACGACTGGCGCTACACGCTGGCCGAGGCCGACCTGCCGAAGGTCTGCGGCAGCACACAGCTGGCGGGAGTGGCTGTGGGCTTTCCGTTCCTGGAGCAGGCGTTGGTCGACTTTTCGCTGCGGCTACCGGCCGACTACAAACTCAAGGGATTGAAGCTGCGCTGGTTCTTCAAGGAAGCGCTGCGCGGGTTTCTGCCGGACGAGACCCTCACCAAGAAGAAGCAGGGCTTCGGCTTGCCGTTCGGCGTCTGGGCCAACCGCCACCCGGCGCTGCGGCGACTCGCGAGCGATTCCCTGCACAGCCTGGGCACCCGCGGCATCGTGCGGCCGGAATTCATTCGTACGCTGCTGCAGGAACACTTGCCCGCCCACCCGGGCTACTACGGGGAAATGGTGTGGATCCTCATGATGCTGGAGCAGTGGCTGCGATTTCATGCGCCGGGCGCAAGCTCCGGGTCGACGGCAATCGACTGATGGAATTTTCACAACGGATCATCCTGGCGTAGGAGGAATGATGAAATCTGCTTCGCTCATTTTCGGCTCATCGTCGCTCAGAATTTCCCTGCATCTGCTCGCCGTGATCTTTACTGCGACTTCATATGCAAACCCCAATCCCGATATTCCGAGCCAACTCGAGCTGGTTCGGTTGCCGACGTATTGCCAGGGACAATATCGTCCGGAATTGGAAAAAGTCCCCGGCAACCTCATCGCAAATTGTGGCGGGTACATGAACCACTTCTGCACCGCCTTGATTTACCTGGACCGCTCACGCTCAGTGTCGGCACCGAAGGACATCCGCGCCGCGAATGCGCGCAGCGCGAGGGGGCACCTTGCCTACACCATCAAGAACATGACGCCGAGTTGTCCCATCGCACCGGATGTTCGGGCTGCTGATTCCACGCTCCAATTCATCGAGAAGATTACCAAGTGAGTACCGGCGCGGCGATTCCGGCGTATGAGAGATCATCGACTCGAGTCCGCCTGCCCGCTGTCGTGAACTCACGACAGCTGCCGGCTTGATCTTGGTGCCCTGGCTCTCATCGAACTCGATTCAATAACATTGCGATCCATGGCAAGCACGTTGGCAGATCTGATCACTCACCGAAGTCTCATCGCCACGCTTGCCTGGAAGAACATCGCCATCCGATACAAGCAGGCCTACCTGGGCATTGCGTGGGCGGTCATCAAACCAGTGACGCTGATGCTCATCTTCACGCTGATGAAGACCTTCGTCGGCATCGACAGTGGCGACATCCCCTACCCCATCCTCACCTTCGCTGCGCTGGTACCTTGGATCTTCTTCCAGGAGTCGGCCTCCGAGGGCGTGAACAGCGTGGTCGGCAACACCGCCCTGATCAAGAAGATCTACTTCCCGCGCGAGATCTTCCCCATCACCGCGGTGGCCACCAAGCTGATCGAACTGGGCATCAACTCCTTGATCCTCGCTGCGCTGATGGCGTGGTATGGCCGGGTGCCAGGCATCCTCGTACTGTGGGTGCCGCTGATCGTCGCGTACACCGTGCTGGTCGCACTCAGCATTGCCTTCGTCGGCTCGGCGCTCAATGTCTACTATCGCGACGTTGGGCAGGCGCTGCCGGTGCTGCTGGGTCTGATGATGTACGCCTCTCCGGTGATCTACCCGCTCGGGCTGGTGAAGGACAAGCTGCTCGTACAGCAGGCCGCCGGCGAATGGTCGCAGCTTCTGTACACCGCGTATACGCTGAACCCGCTGGCCGGCATCATCGACACCTTTCAGAATGTGGTGCTGCGCGACAGCGCACCCGACTTCGGTGCGCTGCTGCCCGGCGCGCTGGCGGTAGCGGTGCTGTTGCCCCTGTCGTATGCATTCTTCAAACGCGCCGAGAGCGACTTCGCCGACGTCATCTGATCTCTCTCAGCCACCCGACCCGACCGACGATCCCCCCGCGATCCACACCGCTTATGCAGCCCGCCATCGAAGTCAGCCATGTCACCAAGGAATACCGCCTGGGTGCGCTGCAGAGCCTCAAGCAGACGGCTCTGAACGCGGGCGCCCGGTTGCTGGGCCGGCGGGCGGAGGAGCGGCCGCCATTCAAGGCGCTGGACGACGTGAGCTTCAGCATCCAGCCCGGGGATGTCGCGGGAATCATCGGCCACAACGGCGCCGGCAAGAGCACGCTGCTGAAGCTGCTGGCCCGTATCAGCACGCCCACCCGGGGCAAAGTCAGCGTGAATGGCCGTATCGCCCCGCTGATCGAGGTGGGCGCCGGCTTCGTACCCGACTTTACCGGGCGCGAGAACGTGTACCTGAACGGCAGCATCCTCGGGATGTCGAGGAAGGCGATCGACCTCAAGTTCGACGATATCGTGGACTTCGCCGAGATGGCCGAATTCATCGACACCCCCGTGAAACGCTACAGCTCGGGGATGCAGGTCAAGCTGGCGTTCGCGGTGGCCACCAGCATCGAGGCGGAGATCCTGATCGTCGACGAGGTGCTGGCGGTCGGGGACCTCGCATTCCAGCGCAAGTGTTTCGACCGGATGGAGGATTTGATCAAGCGCCAAGGGAGAACGGTCCTTCTGGTCAGCCACAACATCCGGCAGGTGGAGCGGCTGTGCCGCTCGGTGATGCTCCTGGACCACGGAAGAATCGTCGCGCTCGGCGGGGCGAAAGAGGTTTGCACGATGTTCTATGAGCGTAACGATCAAAAGATCGGCGAACAACTTCGCGCAAGCGCCAGCCGCCAGACGCGGCAGGCAACCAGTTCCGGCGAAGTCGAGCTGCTTTCGATCCGACTGCTGGATGCCGATGATCAGGCGCTGTCCCATGTACAGCATGCCAAGGACGTGACGGTCGAGCTGCAGTTCGCAGCACATACGAAGCTCTCGAACGTCATCTTCGGTGTCGGCGTGCACACGACCGACTTTTTGTATCTGGCCGACAAGGATACCGAGGACGACGGCATCGTCTACGATGAGGTTCTCCCGGGACAGATCACAGTCAGATGTCGTATTCGCGAATTCCCCATTCTGCCCGGCACCTACTGCTTCAGAGTCGGCGTGGCAGTGGGGCCTGTGTACAGAATCGCGTTCTATGCTGAGAACCTGCACCCATTCCAGGTGACCGGACGGCACTCGACGAGACCGCAAGGCTTCTTTCCGCTGGAACTCGAGTGGTCGACATCACCGCAGATATTACCTGCGGAGCGAGGTGCAACAACCTTGAATGCAGAATAGACAGATGGAAGGACAACTCATGGAAGAAAAGTGGACCTTCTACGCTGCATTCGAGGACCGATTCCGGGGCTCCTTCCAAGAAATCAAAGAGCGGGTCGCCGACTATCTCCCCTACGTCACCCGACAGTCCGGGGATATCACGTCGCTACCGGCCCTCGACCTGGGCTCGGGGCGCGGCGAATGGCTGACGCTGCTCGGCGAGATCGGTGTTTCAGCGCTTGGGGTAGACCAGAATCCGGTCGCGGTCGAAAGAGCACAGGCGCTGGGGCTGAATGTCGAAGTCGGCGACATCTTCGACTCGCTGTCTGCCGCGAGAGAAGCATCTCACCGGGTCGTCACGGCTTTCCACGTCGTGGAGCATCTTCCCTGGGAATTGCAGGTCAAGCTGTTCATGGAAAGCAGACGCGTGCTCGCGCCGCAAGGCATGCTGATCGTCGAATGGCCCAACGTCGAAAATCTGATGGTCGCGGCTCAGCATTTCTGGACCGATCCCACTCACTCTCGGCCCCTCACGATTCCGCTGGCAGCATTCATGGCCGAGTATGCGGGCTTCGAAAACGTTGAGGTGCGCCGGTTCCGCAAGCCGGTCTTTGACAGCCCACCCATCCCCAAGAAAAAGAAGGGCCTGAAACACTCCCTTTCCAAACTCCTGATAGATCCGAGCGACACCGAGCGCCCGGTCGTGCCGCCGGAATTCCTTGCCGTCAGCCAATGCATGACTGCCGGCTACGACGTCGCGCTGATCTGCACCCGACATTGAACCCGCCGGTGACGGAATCTGACTTGACCCAAGCCGCAGCGTTATTGATCCGATAGTCAATTCGCACAAACATCAAGAATGAGCGATTCCCCATTCGGCATCAATGTCATCGGGCCTGCGAGCGCGAATCTCGGGATCGGACGCGCGACCCGCGAGTTCGCAAGTGCACTGATGTCGAACGGCCACCCCGTTGCCATTTTCGACGTGGACGCGGGAGGGGGCCGAAGCGGTTTCGACCTCAGTCTTCAGGGCGCATTTGTCAGTCACCTGAAAGACTTGCCCCACGCAGTGAACCTGTGGCAGCTGGGCGCATTTGATCTACCCTCCACTGCGCTGCAGATCTGCGCAGAGCCGGACCTGCGAAACAGGTTCAACGCGGGCTTTGTCTGGTGGGAACTTCCCGACCTGCCGGCCTACATGGCCAAGGCCGCATTGGCCTTCGACGCCCTGATTGCGGGCTCGGAGTACGTTCAGGAAACCGCTCGCAACGCCGTCGACGGTGTTCCGGTGCTGCTGGCACGGCACCCCACGACCATCCCGGCGGGCGTCGCAAGCAACCGCGAGCGCTTCAACCTCCCCCAGGACGCACTGCTTGTCTACACCGGGTTCGAGCCGCGCAGCGACCCCGAACGGAAGAACCCATTTGCAGCGATCGAGGCATTCACGAGGGCTTTTGCGGGCCGCTCCGACGTGCGGCTCGTGATCAAGGTGAACAACCCAGCCGCCGAAGGCCGCTCCAAGGAGCTGGTCGAGCGCGTCTACCGCAGTGCCTCAGCCGACCCGAGGATGCTCATCCTGCGCGACAGCTTGAGCTACGGCGATCTGCTGGCCCTGTACGCGTCGTGCGATGTCTTCATCAGTCTTCACCGATCGGAAGGACTGGGGCTGATCCCTCTCGAGGCGATGCGACTCGGCAAGCCGGTCGTTGTTACGGCGTGGTCGGGCAACATGAGCTACATGACACAGCGCAACTCCTGCCCGGTCGTCTTCAAGCTGGTGCCGATCACGGAGGACGCGGTCAGCTATGCTCCTTCCCGATTGGGCATCGAAAGCAGTTGGGCAGATCCGGACATCGACCATGCTGCAGCGTGGCTCCGGAAACTGGCGGACGAGCCGGAGTTCCGTGTCGAAATCGGACAGCGCGCCGCTGAAGACTCGGCGAAATACGACGAAGCGGCGCGCGCCGCGGAGTTCCTTCACGAACTCGATGCGCTGCGGAACCACAAGCACGTCCAGCCCGCAAAGAATCATGCTGCAATCCGAGCGGCGCTGCAGCATGCGTTGGGTCGGTCGCGGCTCGATCGGCTGCCTCCGATGGAGCGATTCGCGCGCACCGTATCCGAATCGGTAAAGGAAGCGCTCGATCGACACCTGCTCTGGCGCCTGCGAAAGCCGCAATGACTGTCGTTGTGGGCCCAACCTCCCGCTTCGCTGGTACGGTGAACGAACGCCGCCGCGCAATGGTTTCGTGACACCCGCACTCCGATGACGACTGCTTCGCCAGAGATATCGATCTGCATTCCCGTGTACAACGGCGAACGCTATCTTGGCGACTGCCTCCGGAGCGTCCAGCAACAGACCGTGGCGAACGTCGAGATCCTGATTGTCGATGACGGCTCGCGGGATGGTTCGAATGCGATCGCCCTTTCCCACGCTGCCCACGATCCCCGAGTCAGAGTCGTGACCAATCCACACAACCTGGGTCTGGTCGGGAATTGGAACCGTTGCCTCGAACTGGCCGTCGGAACATGGATCAAATTTGTCTTCCAGGACGACGAGATCGCGCCCGATTGCCTGGAGCGCATGTTGCGTGCGACCGGTCCGGACACGGTATTGGTCGCATGTTCCCGAGAGTTCGACTTTGAATCGACCACCCCTCCTGAGCTGAAAGCCTGGTACACCGCCAACCGCAGTTCGATCGAGCAGCAGTGGGGCAGCCGCCCTTGCACCATCGAGGCTGATCGAGTCTGCCGCGCCACGACGGCGCGCCCGGGAGCAAACCTTTTCGGCGAGCCGACGTCGATGCTCGTTCGGCGGAGCGCTTTCGCGCAGCACGGCAATTTCAATGCCGATTTGATCATGTCCTGCGACCTCGAGTATTGGACACGGGTCGCTGTTCATGCCGGGTTCGAATGGGTCCCGGAACGGCTGGCAACGTTCCGCGTTCACGACGGCGCGACGAGTGCCGAGAATCGAGGCTCGCGATCATTTCGGATGGATGTCCTCGACAACGTCGTCCTGATGCACGAGTTTGCCTTCTCGCCGGTTTACGAGCCGCTGCGTCGTTTCGCCGCGGCGCAGCAGCCGCCCGTCGACTTCGAAGACGTATTCCGCGACAAGGCAAAGTGGGGCTGGCGTGCCGCCGTCGAAACGTCTGTCGGCAGTGCACCCGGCACGCGATCACCCCTCGAGGAATGGGAGGTGGTGGCTCGGCAGTATCCCCGCATCCGCGGCGGCGCGGTGCCGCATCCGCCGACCCTCACCGCGCGGCTGATGTCGCTGGCTCGAAGAGTCCGCGGCCGCCCCGCCCCCGACAAACATGGATGCGAATGAATAGCCGTACCGCTTCGCTTGCCCGCGTCATTGCGTTCTACCTGCCGCAATATCACCCGATTCCGGAGAATGACGAATGGTGGGGCAAGGGCTTTACCGAGTGGACCAACGCGACCAAGGCGAAACCCCTGTTCCACGGCCACTACCAGCCTCACCTTCCAGCGGATCTCGGCTTTTATGATCTGCGCGTTCCTGAAACACGCGAAGCCCAGGCACAGATGGCGCGCCAGTATGGCATTGAGGCATTTTGCTACTATCGTTATTGGTTCGGCGGCAAGCAACTGCTGGAACGGCCGTTCGAGGACATGCTCGAGTCCGGCAGACCGGATTTTCCGTTCTGCATTTGCTGGGCAAATGCCACCTGGACCGGCATCTGGCACGGCAATCCGAAAGAGATACTGGTCGAGCAGACCTATCCGGGCGAAGCGGATCACCAGGCGCACTTCCAGAGCCTGTTGCGCGCGTTTCGCGACCAGCGCTATCTGAGGGTCGATGGGAAGCCGCTGTTCATGATCTACAAGCCCGCGGACCTTCCCGACGCTCGGAAGGTGGCTGACCTCTTCCGTACCATGGCAAGCCAAGCTGGATTGCCGGGACTGTTTCTGGTCGGGGTATCGCACCGCGATGGCTGGGATCCAAGGACTCATGGCTTCGACGCCGCAGTTGTTCAGAACCTGCCCGGCCTGCAAGCCCATGTGCCATGGCGCTACCCGTTGCTGCGTTCGAAGGCAAAACTCGGAGGTCATCGACTCACGATCTACGACTACTGCGACCTGCTCGACACGTTCATCCCTGAAAAAGTACGTGAGCAGGAATTTCTGCCATGTCTGATACCGAGCTGGGACAACACGCCGCGCAGCGGAATGAACGGGCTGATCATGCGCGGGTCGACGCCGAGCCTGTTTCAGCGCAGCGTCCGTCAAGCGCTCGAGAAGATTTCCGCCAAACCGCCTGAGCACAGGCTGGTCTTCCTCAAATCGTGGAACGAGTGGGCTGAAGGGAACCACATGGAGCCGGACCTCCGCCATGGCCACGCGTATCTGGAGGCGCTGCGCGCCGAGCTCATTCCCAGGACTGATCCGACATGAAGGGGTGGCTGCGAACGCCGGCTCGACGGTTCGCCCTGGCGACAAGGCTCGTGCCATGCATTCTTGGTTGCGGCGCGCTGGTTTCGTGCGCACCGTCCGAGACCGAACAACGCATCTTCCAGGACATCACCGCGTCGTCGGGGCTCGGCGACTACGTCGGCATGACCCATGGCGCCGCCTGGGGCGACTTCGACAGCGACGGCCTGCCCGACCTGTACGTCACCAACCACCTGAACGATGCGATGCTGTTCCGCAACCTCGGCGGCGGCAAATTCGCCAATGTGACGGAACGGTTCCTGGCGCCCGAAGACCGGAAAGGCGACAAACACGGCGCCGCCTGGGCCGACTTCGACAACGACGGCCGGCTCGACCTCGTGCAACTCACCGGCGCCATGCGCGGGGTCGGTTTCGAGCCCAAGCGGCTGCTGCACAACCTGGGCACCCGCTTCACTGACGTGGCCGGGCCGATGGGGGTGCAAAACCCCGACGGCCGCACCCGCATGCCGCTGTGGCTGGATCTGGACGGCGACGGCAGACTTGACCTGTTCGAGGGTGCCGAGGGCCGCTTCGACGCCAAGACGCCGCACTTCCTGTTCATCCAGCGCGCCCACGGTTTCGAGCCTGCCGACCAGGCGCTCCCGCTGGCCGGCCGCAGCGTGCCTCTCTGCATGCTGGCCGAGTTCACGGGCGATGATCGAGTTGACCTCGTCTGCCGCCTGGTAGGCCCGGGCACTGCGTTGCAGACCTTCGATCTCGCGAAGTCGCCCGCCAAAGCCCTCGCGCTGCTGCCCCAGACCGGCTTCGAGGACCTGGCCGCGGCCGACTTCGATAACGACGGCCGCACCGACCTGCTGCTGGCGCGCAAGAACGCGCCGGGCGCCGTGGCTTTCGGTCGGCCGTCGGCACAGCAGTTGGTTGCCACTGTGGCTGTCGACGCCCACAACGTCGGCCAGCCGACGGGGTTCAGCTTCCGCGCGGCGGGCTCGCTGAGCTTGCGCGTGGTCAGCCCCAGCCCCGGGGGCGAGGCGCTCACCGCCGAGCACATCCATTTGGGCGCGAAGGATGTGCATCCGGCCACCACGACCTTCCAGGTCGGCCCCGATATCGGCGCGCTCGCGCCGGCCACCCCGGGCGCGCAGGCGGGCGTCTACCTGGGATTCACGGCGCCCGACCGCTGGGACGTGCGCGTCACGGCGCCACGCGATGCGCTGGCCGTTGGCAAGCCTCAGGTGCAGGAACTGCAAATCGGCATCGCCGCGACCAGCGCCGTTACCGAGACGGCGGCAGTCGGCGAGACCCATGCGGAGGAGGCCCCGTTCCGTCTGTTCATGAACAAGGGCAGCGGCAAGTTTGCGGAGGAGAGCGACAGCCGCGGCCTGAACCGGCGGCTGGTGGCCGGCATGAACGTGGTCGTCGGCGATTTCGACAACGACATGCACGTCGACATCTTCGTGCTCGCCTCGGGTGATGTCGGACAGCAGGAAAACCTGCTCTTGCTCAACGACGGCAAAGGGCACTTCAACCCGGTCAAGGCCGCTGGCGGCGCCGCCGGCAGCCCCGGCGGCGTGGGCGATTCGGTCACCATGGCCGACGTCGACGGCGACGGCTTTCTCGATCTCCTGGTTGCCAACGGCGGCAGCATGGGGCGCAGCCTGGGGCTGCCTTCGGATGGCGGCGGCTACCGGCTGTACCGCAACCTGGGCAACGGCAACCACTGGATCGAAATCGACCTGGAAGGCACCCGCTCCAACCGCGACGGCATCGGCGCCGTGGTTCGCATCACCGCCGGCGGCGTGACCCAGACGCGGCTGCAGGACGGCGGCATCCATCACCGCGGCCAGAACCACAGCCGGCTCCACTTCGGCCTTGCCAAATACCCGCAGATCGACAAGATCAGCGTGCGCTGGCCGAGCGGGGCGCTGCAGGAATTGCGCGCCGTGAAGGCCGATCAGTTGCTGCGGATCAAGGAGCCCGCGACGTAGCAGCGGCTCACGGGGCTCATTTCACGAATCAGCGGAACATGCAGGTCCAGCCGGATGGATCTTCGTGAGACCCTTGCTTGCAACCAGTACGAGGGACAGGACCGATGGCGTTTTGGCGCAAGAAGAAACCCAGCCACGCGCAGGCAATGGACTGGTTCAAGGCGAACATGGTGCCGGGCCAGGGCATCATCGTGCACACCCGGAACCCGGTGCCGTACCCGGAGGTCACGGGCTACTACATCCCGACGCTCTACAACTGGGGCGAGGCGGAACTGGCGCGCGCCTGCACCCGCTGGCTGCTGTCGATCCAGCTGCCCGATGGTGCCTTCGCGGCCCCCGACGGTGTGCCCTACACCTTCGACACCGGCCAGGTGATGCGCGGCTTGTGCGCCGCGCTGAACGACGTTGCCGGTGCCGAGGCCGGCTTGCGCAAGGCCTGCGACTGGACCCTGACCCAGATCGACGCCAGCGGCCGGCTCAAGACCCCTTCCACCGAGCAGTGGACCGACATCGCCAACGACCTGATCCACACCTATGTGCTGCCCCCGCTGGCGCAGGCCGGCCGGCTGCTCGGCGTGAAGGAATACGAAGACGCGGCCGGGTTCGTGCTCGAGTACTACAAGAAACAGGAAGGCCTGGTGCCGTTCAACCGCCTGTCGCACTTTCACGCCTATGCGATGGAGGCGCTCACCGAATTGGGTGAACTCGACCTCGCGCGCCGCGGCATGACCGACGTCGCCCGCTGCCAGCGCCCGGACGGCAGCATTCCGGCCTACCCCGACGTGACGTGGGTGTGTTCGACGGGCATCGCGCAGTACGCCATCGTCTGGTATGCGCTGGGTGAGAAAGCGCGCGCCGACCGCGCGATCGCCTACCTCGAGACGATCCAGAACCCGTCAGGCGGATTCTTCGGCAGCTATGGCGACGGGGCCAAGTACATCCCGGGCGGCGAGATCAGCTGGGGGGTGAAGTACTTCCTCGACGCCTGGCGGCTCAAGCTGCGCTCGGAAGAGGGTCTCTAGCATGCTGAAGGTGCTCACGGTCTTCGGCACCCGGCCGGAGGCGATCAAGATGGCGCCGCTGATCGCCGAGCTGGAGCGCCACCCCGACCGCATAGCCAACCAGAACTGCCTGACCGGCCAGCACAAGGACATGGTCGCGTCGCTGGTCGATCTGTTCGGCATCCGCGTCGACCACGACCTGCAACTGATGCGCGAGAACCAGACGCTCGAGCACATCACGGTGGCGGTTCTGCAGGAGGTCGGCCGCATCCTGCGCGCGCAGAAGTTCGACCTGCTGCTGGTGCAGGGCGACACCACCACCTCGATGGCGGCAGCGCTGGCCGCCTTCTACGCCGGCGTGAAGATCGGCCATGTCGAGGCCGGGCTGCGTACCTTCGACAAGCACCATCCCTATCCGGAGGAAAGCAACCGCAAGATCATCGACGCGGTGGCCGACCTGTTCTTCGCCCACACCGACCTGGCCAGGCAGCACCTGCTGAACGAGGGTATCGCCGAGCATGCCATCGCGATGACCGGCAACACCGTGATCGACGCGCTGCTCGACGTCGCCGCCCGGCCCCACAGCTTCGAAGGCTCGCCGTTGGCGACGCTGCCGTTCGACAGCCGCAAGATCGTGCTCGTCACCGCGCACCGCCGCGAGAGCTTTGGCGGGCCGTTCGAGTCGATGTGCCGGGGCTTGCGCGAGCTGGCGCTGAAGTACCGCGACGAGATCGTGATGGTCTACCCGGTGCACCGCAACCCCAACGTGCGCGCGGTGGTCGACTCCGTGCTTGCCGGCATCGACAACGTGCGCCTCATCGACCCGCTGGACTACATGCCGCTGGTGCACCTGATGAAGCGCTGCCATCTGGTGCTCACCGACTCGGGTGGCCTGCAGGAAGAAGCACCGAGTCTGGGCAAGCCGGTGCTGGTGATGCGCAAGACCACCGAGCGCCAGGAGGGCGTGGCCGCCGGCACCGTGAAGCTGGTCGGCACCGACGCCGCCGATATCGTGCGCGAGGCGTCGCGGCTGATCGACGACCCCGCCGCTTACCGCGCGATGGCCAACCGGATCAACCCCTACGGCGACGGCACCGCGAGCGTGCGCACGGTCCAGCGCATTCTCGAACTCGACCCGTTGTGACGGACCTCGCCATGACAGACGGCAACGCCGCTGCCGGCGCCGCGCTCGTCAGCATCGTGCTGCCGACCTACAAGCGGGCGCATCTGCTGCCGCTGGCGATCCGCAGCGTGCTGGCGCAGACGTACACGAACTGGGAGCTGATCGTCGTCGACGACAACTCGCCCGACGCCACCGCCGAGGTGGTGGCGTCGTTCAGCGACCCGCGCATCAGCTACGTTAGGAACGAGCCCAACCTGAAGCTGCCGCGGGCGTTGAACCGCGGCTTCTCGCTGGCGCGCGGCGAGTACCTCACCTGGACCTCGGACGACAACCTATTCGCCGAGCAGGCGCTCGAAAAGATGGTGGCGCGGCTGCGCACCGGCGACTGCGACCTCGTCTACGCCGACTACTACCTGTTCTCCGAACAGGACGGCGAAGGCCGGCCCCGCGACCCGCAACACGACCGGCTTTCCGCCACCGTCCAGCTGGAGAAGGGCAACCACATCGGCGCCTGTTTCCTCTACACGCGCCGGGTCTACGAGACGGTGGGCGACTACGACCCCGAGTTGTTCCTGGTCGAGGACTACGACTACTTCATCCGCGTCGCCCGCCGCTTCACGCTCGCCCACATCGCCGAGCCGCTGTACTACTTCCGGCGTGACGAGGACACGCTGTACCTGTCGCGTTTCGCCGAGGTCAAGGCGTCGGACGTGCTGGTCCGCTACCGGAACGAGCTGCTCGACGAAGCGGGGCTGGTCGACGCCATGGTCGCCATCATCATGCGCCGGGCCGACGGCCTGAAGCCGACGTTCTTGCGCTGGAGCCACCGCCTGGTGAACGGTCGCTCGTGGCGCCTGACGCAGTGGCAGGAGCGGCTGGCGGCGAGGGTCCTGCGCAACCGCATCGGGGCCGAAGTGTCGGGTCTTCTGATCCAATACCGCGCTCGGCCGAAGCAGTTCCGGGAAACCAGAGACGCGCTGGCCGAACTGATGAAACGATATGGCACCGTCGAGTACTGACCGGCATGAAGCAGTGACAATGCGCTCGAGACTCCGGCTATGAACACGACGTCATGACGCTTTCGGTTCTTGTCACCATTGATACCGAGTCATACACCCATGGGCACCCGGACAGGCATATCTGGGGGCGCATGGCGGATGGCGAGGAACACGGCATCCGCAGGATCATGGACATCCTGCAGGCCCATGGTGCGCGCGGGACCTTCTACGTCAACGTCTACGAGGCTGAGCGCCACGGCGAAGAGGCACTGCGCGAGGTGATCCGGGCGATCCATTCACGCGGCCACGAAGTCGGGCTGCACAGCCACCCGCGCGAGCGCTACGGCATCTGGAAGCTGGCGCGGGGCGATACCACCCGCCAGCGCGAGATCCTGGCCTGGGGCAAGGCCTTCATCGAGGCCGAGACCGGGGAGGAACTGCTGGCCCACCGGGCAGGATCGTTCGCGGCCAACCTGAACACGATCGGAGCCCTCGGCGAACTCGGCATTCGGGTCGACGCCTCACTGTCGCCGGCATGGTTCGAGTCGCACCTGGCGCGCGAGACCGAGTCGAAGAACCGGCCGTTCATGCTCGACGGCATCCTGGAACTGCCGGTGACCTTCTATGTACAGGCGAGGCTGGGATCGCACCGCTTCCTGCGGATGGTCGACATCGAGGCCTGCAGCCTGCGCGAACTGAAGAGCATCGTGCGGGACGCCGTCTCGAGCCAGGTCACCGCCATCAATGTGCTGATGCACAGCCACGCCTTCGCGCTGTCCGGGCAAGACGACCCGACGCTGGTTAGGCGTCTGGACGCCTTCCTCGGATTTCTGGCCGCGGAGGCGGGCACGCAGGTATCGACCACGCGGCAGTTCTACGAGCGCTGGCATGGGCAGGATCTGTCGGCCAAGGGCGACAAGCCCTTCCTGCCTTACACGGGGTGGTGGATGACGTACCTGCGCGCAGTCGAATCGTTCGGCAAGGGATGGAAGAACACCGTTGTTGCGATAGCACCGCCCGCTGCGCTGGCAGTGGCGGGGGCCAAGCTGTTGCATCTGTGGGAGTGAGACGATGCTGAATGCCTTGATCTCATCCGTCATCGGCCCGGCACAAGCGCGCGCGGCACACCGGCAGGCCCTCCGTCAGGACCCGGGCGTGGCCCTGGGTATGCGGCAGTTGCTGGCTTTGTGCCCCGCCGACCCGTCCTCGGACCAGGAGGCACCGATTTTTCTGCTGTCGGCCGGCTGGCGTTCGGGTTCGACCTTGCTGCAGCGGCTGATCATGTCCGACCCGAGCGTCCTGATTTGGGGCGAACCCTATGACGAATGCGGTCTCGTGCAGGCGCTGGCTGGCAGCATGCGGGCCTTCCGCCCCGGCTGGCCGCCGCGGGCCTACTTTCACGACGGGACTCCGCCACAGCAGCTGACGGGCGAGTGGATTGCCAACCTCTTCCCGTCGCTGGCCGACTGGCGACAAGGCCAGCGCGCGCTGTTCGACACGATGTTCGGGGCGCCTGCCCGGCGTGCCGGTTCGGCGCGCTGGGGCATCAAGGAAGTGCGACTCACCGCTGAGCATTGCGTTTACCTGCGCTGGCTCTATCCGCGCGCGAAGTTCTTGCTGCTGGTGCGCCATCCGCTGGAGGCCTACCGCTCGTACAGCCGTTACGGCCGCAGCTGGTACGACACCTTCCCTGAGCGGCCGGTGTTCACGCCCGCCGCGTTCGGTGCCCACTGGCGGCTGCTGACCGAAGGCTTCCTGCGCGACGCAAAAGCGCTCGGCGCGCTGCTCGTCAGGTACGAGGACCTGGTCAGCGGCGCGGTCTCGTTGGACGAACTGGATCGCCACCTCGACATCACCGTCGACCGCGCCGTGATGTCGCGCAAGGTCGGCAGCTCCGAGCGCGGCGGCGAGATGGCGGTGGTCAACGCGCTCGAGCGCTGGCTGCTGCGGCGCGCCGTCGGGCCGGCCGCCGCCGAGCTGGGTTATGCCTGGTAGCCCTGGCGTGGACGCCAGCATCATCGTCTGCACCTACAACCGTGCGGCTTCGTTGCGCGACACGCTGGCCGCGCTGCGGGCGCAGCAGGCTGCGGCCGATTGCTCCTGGGAGGTCGTGGTCGTCGACAACAACTCGAGCGACACCACGCGCGCCACCGTTGAACAAGCCCAGCGGGACTGGCCCCGGCTGCGCTACGAGTTCGAAGGCGCCCAGGGACTCTCGCATGCGCGCAACCACGGCATCGCTTGCGCGCGCGGTGAAGTGCTGCTGTTCACCGACGACGATGTGCTGCCTGAACCCGACTGGCTGGCCGTCACGCTGGCCGGCATGGCGCGCTACCAGGCCGACGCCTGCGGCGGCTACATCGCGCCGATCTGGGAAACACCCCCGCCCTCGTGGCTCACGGAACGATTCTTCGGCTTCCTGGCTATCCGGACGGACCGAACCGACGACTTCCCGATCAGCGACGTCAGCCAGGCCCCTTTCGGCGCCAACATGGCATTTCGCAGGCAGGTCTTCACCCGCGTCGGGATGTTCGACACGACTCGGGGTCGCACGGGCAAACTTCTATCCAGCGGCGAAGACATCGAGTTGTTCGAGCGTTTGCTTGCGGCCGGGTTGAAGCCGTACTTTCTGGGAATGTCGAAGGTACATCACAAGGTCGAGTCGTATCGACTCCGCAAGGCCTACTTCCGCCGGTGGCGGCTTCAGACCAGCCGAAACATTGCCACCAGTCTTGGGGTTTCCGGCTCCCGACGGCTGTTCAATGTTCCCTACTACCTGTACCCACAACTGATGCGTTCGATGAGTCGAAGCATGTATTCCCACCTGTTCCTCGACGAGGGTGAGGCCTTGCATCGCGACATGATCGTGTGCCACTTTCTCGGCACCTTTCACGGGCTCTGGAAAATGCGTCATGACTCCAAGTCGACGCCCGAGCGTTGATCCTCTCGGCAGAATTTCCGAAACGCCACCAGCCCATGCTACTCAGTGTCATTGCCACCGTTCGCAATGAGCGCGGCACCATCGCCAAACTGCTTGACTCGCTTCTTTCCCAGTCGCACGCGCCCGACGAGATTCTGATTGTCGACGGGGCCAGCACGGACGGTACGTTGGAAGTATTGGAGGAATACGCCCGAGTGCACGGCATACGCGTCATCTCCAAAACCTGCAACATCGCCGAAGGCAGGAACCTGGGGATCGCCGCCGCATCGGGCACCCATATGGCAGTTACCGATGCCGGCTGCCTGGTGGGTGCGGATTGGCTGGAAGAACTGGTGGCCTGCTTCCGGGCGAATGAAAACGTCGACGTCGTCGCCGGGAACTTCCGCTTCGAAACCCATTCCCCCTTCGAAGAAGCAGTCGTACTGGCCACGTTTCAACCCAATCGCGACGAGACCAGTGCGGCGCGCTTTTATCCTTCGAGCCGATCCCTGGCGTTGAAGAAGAGCGCCTGGCTGAAGGCCGGGGGTTATCCGGAGTGGCTCTACGCGGCGGAGGACACTCTTTTCAATATCCGTCTGCGCCAGATCGGATGCCAGTTCGTCTTTTGCAAACGTGCGATTGTCAGCTGGCGGCCGCGCGAGACGTGGTCGACCCTGGCGAAACAGCGGATCAACTTCGCGAGGGGAAATGGGCGCGTCGGCATCGGGGTCGCCGGCTATTCGTTGAATCTGAAAGTACACGGCGTCGCCGCGCTGCTTGCGTTGGCGAGTCCGTGGTTCCCGGTCCTCTTCCTCGGCGCCGTCGCGACGCTGGGCTGGCACATCCGGCGCCACCTCTGGCCGCAGGCCAAGACGACGACCGAAGGGCAGCCGTGGCAGATGCGGTATCGGGTGTTGGCAATCATGGAATTCGTGCGTCTGGTTTCCATGTACGGCTATCTTCTCGGCCGCTGGGATCGCGCACACGACAGCTCATTCATAGACAATCAGAAGCGATATATGACCGTCGAATCGGTGGAGGAACTCGAGGCGGACGGCATCGTATGACCCCGAACAAGCCAGGCGTGGTCGCGAGCCCCGGCAGGAAGCAGGACAGGAAGTAGATATGGATGGCCCGAACTTGTTCTTGATCGGTGCGATGAAGTCCGGGACGACCACCTTGCACGAGTTGTTGTCCCGCCACCCGCAAATCTCGATGTGCGAGCCCAAGGAGCCCTGTCATTTCATACCGCCGGAGGTGCTGGCTTCCTACTGGCCCGAAATGTGGCGCCGCGGCTACTGGAAGAGCGAAACGGCCTATTTCGCGCTATTCCCGGCGAAGCCGGGCGCGCGTTACTACGGCGAATCGAGCACCGACTACGCCAAGCGGCCGCGGATCGACGGCGTGGCCGAGCGTATCGCAGCCTTCAACCCGCAGGCGCGCTTCGTCTACATCATGCGCGACCCGGTCGAGCGCACGATCAGCCACTACTGGCACATGGTGGAACTGCGCGGCGAGTTGCGCGCGCCATTGGACGCCATCGTCGGCGACCCGCACTACATGGAAGTCAGCCACTATGCCGACCAGCTGGCGCCGTACATCGAGCGCTTCGGCCGCGAGCGCATCCACACGCTGACCTTCGAGGAACTCAAGCGCGACCCGCAGGTGGCGCTGCGCGGCGTCTATGCCTGGCTCGGCGTCGATGCGGATTTCGTTCCCGACGAGGTCGTTGCAGCGCAGAACGTCACCGCCGACGAGGTCCGGCAAAAGCGCGGCAGCATGAGCTTGCTCGATCGCCTGCGCCATTCGGACGCGTGGTCGGCCGCCGGCCGCTACGTTCCGTCGCCGCTGCGCAAGATGGGGGTAGCGCTGGTCGAGAAAAAGGTCACGCGGCGCGAGGTCAGCATGGACACGGTGGTCGCCCACCTGCGCCCGCTTCAGCAAGCGCAGACACGCGTGCTGCAGGCGCAGCTCGGGCGCCGATTCGACGATTGGACGACGCTGTGGGGCACGGCGCCGTGACACCGGCGATCTCGGTCGTCATCCCCGCCTACAACGCCGCCGCGACGCTGCCGCGCGCGCTCGACTCGGTGCTCGCGCAGACCCGGCCCGCGCACGAGATCATCGTCGTCGACGACGGCTCTGCCGACGCCACCGGCGATGTCGTCGCACGCTATGTCGTGGGTGATGGAGCGCGGGATGCAGCGCGGGATGCAGCACCGGATTCAGCCGGTGGCGGCGCCCCCCGCGTGCGCTACCTGCGGCAAGCCAACGCCGGCCCGTCGGCCGCGCGCAACCGTGGCGTGGAAGAAGCCGGCGGCGACTGGATCGCCTTCCTCGACGCCGACGACTGGTACTACCCCGGGCGGCTGCTTCGCCACGCGCAGATGATCGAGGCCGACCCGACGCTGGACTTCCTCGTCGGCAGTTTCGACTACCGCGACGACCAGGGGGCGCTGCTGCATACCTCGATGTCCGCCAGCGCACTCGGGCGCGAGTTGCTCGCGCAGCACGGCCCGCAGGGCCAGGCAGTGATCGAAGGCGCCGCCTTGGGCCGCTACATCGTCGAGCAGTTCAGCGACACCCGAATGCTGACCGTGCCACGGGCGACCTTCGTCGAAGTCGGCGGTTTTCCGCTCGACCTCCGGATCTGCGAGGACGTGGTCTTCCTGCTGCGGCTGTGTGCACGCAGCCGGCGGGCGGGCGTCAGCTGCGAGCCCGGTGCGGTCTACTCGGTGCACGACGCCGGGCTGATCCGCTCGGACCGGCTGCGTGCGCAGACCGAGAGCGTGCGCGCGCTGCGCGGCCAGGCGGCGCGCATGGCCGCGGCGCCGGCCGCCATCCGCACGGCGTGGCAGGCGATGGTCAAGGGGGCCTACCTCGACCTCGCGTACTACCTCGCCAAGCAGGGCCGGCGCGGCGCGGCGGTGCGCAGCCTGGCGAGTTCGTTCGCGTTTCATCCCGCGGCGGCCGACGTGCGCCACCTCGCGTCGATCGTTCGCGGTTGAACACGCACCGGTTTTCAGCGCGGGCACGATGACGCCGGGAAGCGGCTTTTATGGCCTGTGGCCATCAGGCGGCGAGGGCTGGCCACCCCGGCGCCAGGCGCAACCCCTGCCGGCATCGCCGTCCGCTGCCGGGCGCTCGTGGGGTGCCGCCTGGTCGTCGGCCGAAGGCCAGGCCTGCTGGGTCGACGCAGGCAGCTTCGGCCTGGCCTTCCACGGCGAGCTGTACAACCGGCAGGAACTGGGCGGTGAACTGGGGCTGCCGGCGGCAGCCGCGTTGCCGCAGTTGCTGTGCGCGGCATGGCGGCGCTGGTCGCTGCAAAGCCTGCAGCGCCTTGATGGCGTGTTCGCGGTCGCGGTCTGCGACCGTGACGGCCTGCTCCTGTACCGTGACCCCTCGGGCCTGCGAAGTCTGTACTGCCACGGCGGCGACCGCAGCAACGCGCCCATCACGTTTGCCACCCACCTGGATACGCTGCTGCAGTTGCCGGACATTCCGCGACGGCTGGCGCGCCGCTCGCTGCACGAGTACCTGCGCTTCCTCGACATCGCGGCGCCGAACACGCTGTTCGACGGCGTTCGTGCGGTGGAAGCAGGGCAGTTGCTGCGTTGGTCGGCCGGCGGCGCCGAAACCGCTTCGGGCGAACAAATCACCCGCCCGCTCGCGCCGGCGCCGGCAAGCTTCGCCGACGCCACCGACCTGCTCGATGCCCACCTGCAACGCAGTGTGCTCACCCGGCTGGCCGGCGCGTCGCAGCCGGCCGCCTTTCTGAGCGGCGGCATCGATTCGTCGCTGTTGTGCGCAATCGCCGCTCGTCAGCGCGGCGACGTGACGGCGGTGACCGTCGGCTTCGACGGCGCGGCATTCGACGAGACGCCGGTCGCGCAGCGCATCGCCTCCCACCTGAGCATGAAACACGCGGTGCTGCGCTTCGACCGTGCGCAGTACCTGCAGGCCTTCGAGACGCTCGCCCGCCATCTCGAGCAGCCGATGGCCGACCCGGCCACGCCCGCCACCTTGCTGGCCTACGATGACTGCCGCGGCCGTTACGACGTCGTACTCGACGGCATGGGGGCCGACGAGGCCGTCGGCGCCATGCCGCCGCGCCATGTGCGGCTGGCGGTGGGCCACGCGAGCCTGATTCCGCCGCCGCTGCGCAGCGGGCTGGCGCGGTTGATGCGCAGATTGCCGTGGCTCGACGGCTACGCGCCGATCGTCGACTTCGAACACCCGGCCGACACCATGATCCGCTGGCGCGGCTTCACCCGGCCCGAGATCGAGGCCTTGTGCGGCGAGCCGGTGTCCTTCACCCACACGCAGTTCTACCGGACCTTTGCCCGCTTTCCGCGCCACGCCCATCTGGAACGTTACAGCGCACTGCTCGACGCGATGCCCTGCGAACGGCTGAACCAGGCGATGTCGATCACCGGCGCGCCGGCCCGCTTTCCGTTCTGGGACCGTTCGACCGACCGCTTCATCCGCCAGCTTCGCGCCGACTTCCGGGTCCTGCCAGGCCAACCCAAGCGCATCCTGCGTGCGCTCCTGGCGCGCTACGTGCCGCCCGCGATCTGGGATCTGCCCAAGCACAGCTTCGACTTTCCGCTGCAGGCCTTCCTGTCCGGCGACGATTTCGCGCTCGTGCGCCGTCACCTGGACCGCGAGCGCTGGCAGGCCTCGAGCGTCCTGCAGCCGCAAGCGGTCTGGGACCTGGCACAGCGCTTCATGGCCGGCGAGCGCGGGCTGCAATTCCGCGTCTGGGCCCTGGTGGTGCTCGGCGCCTGGCTCGACGCGCATGGCGCGCTGGACTGAACAAACCGGACCCGCACACGACCGATGAACGGCCCCTTCGCCCTACCCCAACGCCCGGCGCGCGTCCTCATGTACACGGCCTATCTGGAGCCGGAGTACAGCGGCGCCGCCCTGCAGGCACTCACGCTGGCGCGCGAGTTGCGCCGCCGCGGACACCATGTCGAGTTCGTCACCAACCGCTGGCCGGGGCTCAGCGAATCGGCCGTGGTCGACGGTTTCGACGTCTGGCGCATACAGCCCGGCCGCCTGCGCAAGCACCGCGAGTTCCGGCTCTGGCTGAACCTCGCGCGCCATGTCTGGTCGCGCCGGCACGACATCGACGTGCTGCACAGCCACGGCGCCTATTTCACCCATGCCTTCATCGGGCCGCTGGCGCGGATTCTGGGCCTGAAGTCGCTGGTCAAGGCGAGCCTCGCACACGACGACCTGCTGGGCCTGTCGCACCCGACCGTCGGCGGGCTGCACCGGTTCATGCTGCGGCGCATCGACGTCTGTGTCGGCATCAGCCGGGACCTGGTGGAGGAATTCCGCAGCGGCGGCGTCGATGCCGAGCACATCCACCACATTCCGAACGGCGTCGATGTTGCTCGCTTCAGCAGCGTGCCCGCTGCGCAGGTGCCTGCGCTGCGGCGCGCGACAGGCCTGCCGGCGAGCCAGCCGATCGCCTTGTACGTCGGCGTGCTCGACCAACGCAAGAACATCCTCTGGCTGGCCGAGCAATGGGTGGCGAACGACGCCTTCGGCACCGGGGCGCTGTTGCTGGCCGTGGGCCCGCAGAGCCGCGACGACCCGCAGGGCGCGCTGCGCGCGCGGCTGGCCGAGCTGGCCAGCGCGCACCCGCACCGCTTCCGGCTGCACGACTTCCATGCCGACGTCATTCCGTACTACCACTGCGCCGATCTGTTGGTGCTGCCGTCGTTCAAGGAAGGCCTGCCCAATGTCGTGCTGGAGGCCATGGCCAGCGCGCTGCCCTGCGTGGCGGCGCGGGCCAGCGGCAGCCGCGAGCTGATCATCGACGGCGAGACCGGGTTCACCTACACCCCCGACGACGTTGCCGAGCTGGCGCTGGCGGTGCAGCGTTGCCTGTCGCCCGCCGGGGCCGGCATGGGTGCAAAGGCCCGCAGACTGGCCGAAGAGCGATATTCCATCGGCGCCATCGCCGACCGCTACGAGGCCGTCTAC
>Ga0307513_10000476_pt1 | contig 57781 bp, 53 predicted proteins | sample 15_EM_MG_FD_202174 | JGI IMG/M metagenome (GOLD analysis project Ga0307513, IMG submission 202174) | Populus trichocarpa ectomycorrhiza microbial communities from riparian zone in the Pacific Northwest, United States - 15_EM | ecosystem: Host-associated > Plants > Roots > Unclassified | place...
CATCAGGCATGATCTCTCTCCTTCATCCGAAGCCCCACCGACCGGCCGGGCTGTAACCCAACATTGACGCCGCACCCACCCACACCACATCGGGGATGACCCCATCCCCCTACGGGGATCAGGGGGGATCGGCGGTACCGCCGAACAGGGACTGCAGAGTGGAGAAGAAGTCGGCTCGGGTCGTGGCCCCGAGCTTCGTCCTGATCCGGGCGACGTGGTGCTCAACGGTCTTCGGCGCGATGTAGAGCTGGGCACCGATCTCCCGGTGCGTTCGCCCGGCCAGGACCTGCCTGGCCACCTCGATCTCCCGCTCCGACAGGCCCGCCTGTTGAGCCGGATCGACCAAGCGCACAGCCGGCGCGGCGAGATCACGGGCCCGTTCCAGCAGCCGACGGGCGGCGGCGGCATCGGATACCCGGATCGCCGCATCTCCGGCCAGTCGCGAGGCCTCCCAGGGCAATTCGGCGGCGGCGAGCCGGTCACAGGCCGCGATCACCGCGTCCGGGTCGACGGCCCCGGCGAGCGCGTCCGCCCAGGCGGAGGCCGCCACCTGCTGGGCCGCCTGCCGCTCGCCCAAGACCGCGCCGGCTCCGGCGGCGGTGATCCGGTCCGCGGCAACCCGAGCGGCGACCGGATCATCGCCGACAACCGCGACCTGAAGCTGCAGCCAGCCGAGGCCGATCAGCCAGGCCGGTGGTGAGCCGAGCCCCTGCAGGATCGTCTCGAAGGTGGCCAGGGTCGGGGCCATCCGCTGGCTGCGGCGCAGCCGGGCGGCGGCCACCGCCAGTTCCTCGGCCGCCTCCAGCTGGAACAGGTCCAGGCTGCGCCGGGCGAGCACGCGCTCGACGGCGGGCCAGGTTTCGCGCAGGGTCGCGATGTCTCCGGAGCGACGGGCCAGGCCGGCCGACACCGCGGCGAACAGCACCCGGTCCCGGCCGCCGAGGTCCGCGCCGGTCAGCCGGCGTACCTGCTCCTGTGCGGTGTCCAGGCGCCCGGCCCGCATCCTGGCCCAGGCCAGCAGCAACAGGTGCCGATCGGCGGTCACCGGGCCGCCGACACCGTGTTTGAGGGCGCGCTCCAGCAGGTGGCCTGCCGTTGCGACGTCACCGCTGAGCACCGCGAGGACCGCGCCCAGCGCATGCGGGGTGTCCAGCAGCACGGCGACCGAACCGGTGCGTTCCAGCGCCTCGGCGGCCTCGATCGCCAGCGGCAGCCCGGCGGCCGGGTCGGTGCCGGCCAGGGCGGCCTCGGCCAGCAGTTTCAGACCGGCCGGGGCCCGACCGCCGGCCGCCTTCTCGGCCGACTCCAGGTGCCCGGTCGCGACCAGCGCTGGAACGGCCAGCACCGGTCCGGGTGGCTCGGCGGTCAGCAGGCTCGCCCCGGCTCGGTCGGCCCGGCCCTGGTAGGCGGCAACCGCCCCGGCCACCAGCGCCAGCCGGTCGGCGTCCTGTTCGGTGAGCCCGACCGCGTCCGGGTCATCGGGCAACCCGAGCAGCGCCCCGGCCTCGGCCCGGCCGGCCGCCACCTCATCCTGCGACGCTCCGGCGTCGTGGGCGTCGTCATACCAACCGAGGGCGGCCGCGGGATCGGTGAAGCGCAGGTCCTCACCGGCCGCCAGGTAGGCGGCAGCCGCGGCGGCCCCTCGGGCCCGGGCGGCTCGCAAGTGCAGAGCGGCCGCGGTCGGCGGGGCGCCGGTGGCAACCAGGGCCCGGGCAACGTCGTCGTGCAGCCTCCGCCGATGCCCGGGAGCCAGCTCGGCCAGCAGGGTCTCGGCGATCGCCGGGATCAGCCGCTCGGTTCCCGGGACGAGCATCCCGCAGTCCCGCAGCACCTGCCGTGCCGCCTCCAGGCCCGGCTGGTCGAGGCCGCAGGCCTGGGCCAGGGCATCGTCCGGGAGCTCCAGTCCGAGGGCGAGCACCCGCGCGCTGTGCGCCACCGGTGGCGCGAATACGGCCATCCGGCGCTGCAATCGGGCGAGCAGCAGGGGTGGCGGTTGCCCCAAACCCGGACCCGGGCCGGCACCGGATCCACCGCCGGAGGGCGAGCCGAGCGCGGCGGCGACCGCGACGGCGATGGCCGGCAGACCTCCGGAGCCGACCAGCACATCGGTCGCCGTCTCCGCTGAACAGGGCCGACCGGTGACGGCTGCGACCAGGGCCCGGGTCTGCTCGTGGTCCAGGGCGGCCAGTACCTCGACGATCCCGCCGGCCCCGACCGCCTCGTCCAGCTCGGCCAGCTCGGGCCGGTTGATCTGGGGACGTCGGGCCAGCGCCATCGGCAGTCCCGAGCGGGCCGCTTCAGCGAGCGTCTGCAAGATCTCCGGCGGGAGCCGGTGCGCGTCGTCAACCAGAACCAAAGCCCGCTCGGCCGTGGCGGTTTCGAGTTGTTGCCGGAGCAGGGAGGGTTCGGTTGCGGACGCGTCGAAGCGCACCACCGGCCATTCGGCTGCCGCCGCTATCGCATCCAAACGATGCGTTCGTCCGGCGCCGTCGACACCGACGACCACGGACACCTGGCCAGTTCGATGGACCTGCCCCGCCACACGCCGATCTTATGAGCCCACCCCTCCTACGTCTGGGGGTTTGCTGAATCCGATTCGACGGCTATGCCGAGCGGCAACAGGCCGGCCGAGATCGGTCGGGTCAGGCGCCCGGCTCGCTGGGCAGCAGACCCCGGTTGACGGCGGCCACCAGACTCTGATGATCACGCTCGGTCTGGTCGGCGTACGCCCGAGCGAACCGGCACAAAGCGACGTCGACCTTGTCCGACGAACCGACATATCCGGCGATCATCGAGGCGCCGCTGGTTCGGGCGTGCCCCTTGGCCAGCAGTCGGCCGCAGATCCCCGCGTAGTCGGTGAGCGCACCGGCGTCCAGCGCGTCGATCGCGATCGTGCCCTTCATGTTCCGGAACTGGCGCACGTAGAACTGCCGGCCGCCGATCGTGGTCCAGCCGAGCAGCGGATCGCTGACCGTTTGCAGTTCCTGCTGGTACTCGACGACCCGCTGCCCCTGGTGGGCGTGCCAGGCCGACTCGCCGTGCACGTACCGGGCCAGCACCGAACGGCGAGCCTGCTTCAGCTGCAGGAAGACGACGTCATCGGCGCTGCTGCCCTCACAGAGGACGACGTACGCCCGCAGTCCGACGCTGCCCACCCCGACCACCTTGTGCGCGACGTCGACCACCGTGTAACCGCTGAGCACCCGACGCCAGTGGCTCGGCAGCGTGGCCAGGTATTCGTCCAGGGCGTCGCCCACCTGCGCGGCTTCCTCGTCGGTGAGCCGGGTGATCAGCGGTGGCTCCTCGACGATCCGGCGGCCATCCGCATGCTCGCGGGTGAACCGGGGCAGTGCCCGGTCACTGGTCCGGTGCCGGGCATGGCTGGCGGCGCGGGCGATTTCCGCCCGCAGCGAGGGGTCCGTTGCCGTGGTCTGCAGTCGGTCGACGTCCAGCTGTTCGTACGACCGGGCCAGCAGCGGTTGTCCGGCCAACCAGCGCACGTGCTCCCGGTACCGGGAGGCCATCGAGGCGACCGCGCTCTCGTTTTGCGCCTCGGTGGAGTGGTTGTGCCGGCCGGCCACCCAGATGCTCGCGGCCAGCCGGCGCAGGTCCCATTCCCAGCCACCGGGATGGGCCTCGTCGAAGTCGTTCAGGTCGATCACCAGGTCGCGTTCCGGCGAGGCGTAGAAGCCGAAGTTGCCCAGGTGGGCATCGCCGCAGATCACCGGCCGGATCCCGGACGCCGGCAGGTGAGCCAGGTCTTCGGCCATCACGACTGCGGTGCCGCGCAGGAACCCGTACGGCGAGGCGATCATCCGCGCCACCCGGACCGGGATCAGCCAGTCGACCCGACCCTCGTGCGAGTCCATGATCTGGGCCACCACGTCCGGGCGGCCGAGCGGCGGCTGCCAGTCGCCCAGCGACGAGCGCGGCACCTGCGCTCGCAACCCCCGGCCCATGGCGTAGCGCTCGGCGCGTGGGGTCGGCCGGCGGCGCAACGAGGCGTAGGCCTCGGCGTCGGCCGTATCCAGAACCACGTGCCCACGTCGTGGCGCTTCAACCATGAGCCACCACCTCCGCGAAGAGACCTGACTCGACCTGGGAAGGGTCCGGAAGGCCAAACATACGCCGAGGGCTGACCCACGCGACCGATGGTGATCTACGATGCGCGACATGACCGATCCGGTGCCGAGGCCGAGCCCATGGGCCGTCACCCGGGCCACCTACACCCGGCGCGCCTATCGGCCGGCCTTGATCATCCTGTGGGTGATGCTGCTGATCGCGGTCAGTAGCTTGATTCTGGGATTCCCGCTGGTGACGCTGTTCTTCCTGATCCCCTCGGTGGCCGGCAACTTCGCCCTGTCCCGGCGAGTGCAGCGCGACCTGAGCCAGGAGCTGTAGCCGACGGCCAAGAAGTCCCTCTAAGCGGTCAATTCGTCCTGGCCCTCCACCTGCCCGATCCGGGGGAAGGGCGCGGTTGAGAAGATCACCTCGACCGGGACCGCGAAGAAAGCGGCGATCCGCAACGCCAGGTAGAGGCTGGGGCTGTACTCGCCGCGTTCCAGATAGCCGATCGTCTGGTAGTGGACGCCGAGGGCCTCAGCGAGGTCTCGCCGGGAGATATTGCGCTCCACGCGCAGCATCGCGATCCGGTTGTGGACGTTCTCGTTCATCGGGCTCATCTTTCTCAGTAGCCCGAGATGGCGTGCTGGCGCCGTTCCTCGACGGCCGACCCGGATTCGCGCTGGGCCATCCGGCGCAGCACCCGCGGCGCGAGCGCCAGCCCGACCACCGCCCACAGGCCGAGCATCCCGAAGGTCTCAAGGTGTCGCCAGGACCCGCCGATCTCCGCCAGCGCGGCCTCGTCGGGCAGCATGGCTGAGCGCATACCGAGTCCGAGCCAGTACACCGGGAACACCTGGGCCACCGGGTGCAGCCAGCCCGGCAGACCGGAGATCGGGTAGAAGATGCCGGAGATCGCGATCATCGCGCTGATCGGCAGAAAACTCAGACCGAACCCGGCATTGGAACTCTTGACCAGCGATCCGACGATCGCTCCCCACGGCAGCGTGGCCAGTAGTCCGAGAACCAGGACGGCCACCAGGATCGACCAGTCGCCCGGGCCCATCCCGTCCAGGGCATTCAGGACGGTCAGGCCGACCGTCAGGAAGATCACAAAGCCCAGAGCAATGTTCAACGAGGACAGCACGATCCGGGCGACGAGGTAGGCGATCATCCCGTTCGGCGTCGATTTGGCCCGTAGTAGAGTCCCGTCCTCGCGCTCGGCGGACAGGACCGTCGCGGTTGTCATCCACCCGCCCGTGATCACGTTCATTCCGAGCAAGCTGGGCAGGGTAGCCAGGGCGAGCGAGATGTCCGTCCCCGGGATCGTGGCGTCGCGCTGAAAGAGCATGACGGCAATGAAGATTCCGTTGATCGAGACGATCCAGACCTGGTCGCTGCGATTGGTGATGCTCTGCCGGAACTCGGTCCAGCCACGGAAGACGCCGAGCCGGATGGCGTGCAGCATCGGGTTCATCGCGCACCTCCGAATGTTGCGGCCGCTCCGGCCGGCTGGTCCGGCACTCCGCTCTCGTACCGCTGGACCAGGGCCATGTAGGTGTCCTCCAGGGTCGTGCGCTGCACCTCGAGATCGGCGATCTCCTCGCCGTGCTGGGCGAACAACTGCCGGACAAAGCCGGTGGCGTCCGCCGCGGAATGGACGTAACGCTCGCCATTGCGGCTCCAGCGGATCTCGGTCTGCCCCGAAACCTGGCGGGAGAGCTGGTCGGCGCTGCCGTCAGCGACGATCCGATGGCCGGCGAGGATCAGGATCCGGTCGGCCAGCTTCTCCGCCTCGTCGAGGTCGTGCGTGGTGAGCAGGATCGTGGTGCCCTCCAGATCGGCCAGTCGATGGACGACGTCATGGAATTCGCGGCGGGCCTGCGGGTCGAACCCGGCCGTCGGCTCGTCCAGGAACAGCAGTTCGGGACGCCCGACGATGCCGATCGCCACGTCCAGGCGGCGGCGCTGCCCGCCGGACAGCGAGGAGATCCGCTGCGTCGCCTGGTCGCCGAGCCCGACCATCTGGACGAGTTCGTCCGGGTCGAGCGGACGCTGCCGATCCGGAGTGGAGTAGGGCAGGTAGTACCGGCCCAGGTGGTCGAGCAACTCCCGCACCCGCCACCGGCTATGGTCGCGCCAGGACTGCAGCACCACGCCGATCTGGGCCCGCCACTGCTCGTTTCCGTGTGCAGGGTCCACGCCGAGGACCCTGACCTCGCCGGCCGACCGCCTCCGGAATCCCTCCAGGATCTCGATCGTGGTGCTCTTACCTGCGCCGTTGGGCCCGAGCAGGGTCAGCACCTCGCCGCGCTGCGCGGTGAATGAGACGCCGTCCAGCACCTTCACGGATCCGTAGCTCATCCGCAGGTCACGGACCTCGATCGCGGCCGTGTCCGACGAATCGACTCCTTGCGAACGTCCCAACGCCCCCGTCACGGTCATGCTCGCCCTCCGTGTAGTCGTGGTGCACGTGGTCGGATTGCGGATAGCCGTATCGCACCACCATCACTATGTAGCATGAGTACTACATTCACACGTAGCCATGCTCTCTGTCTACTGGTTCAGCCGCCCAACTCGGCCGCCCGAGTCGTTGGCCACTCGGTACTCTGCTTCGGATGATCGAGGCCAGGGTTCCGGTTCCGTTCGCGCCGACCTTGGCCACCCGGGACAGCCTCGGCACGGACCTGCTCCGGCTCGGGCTGACCACCGGGGACACGGTCCTCCTGCACTCGTCGCTCCGCAGCCTGGGATTCGTCGTCGGCGGCGTGGTCGCCGTGGTGCACGCCCTCCTGGATGTGCTCGGTCCCGAGGGCACCCTGGTGGTGCCGACCATGACCGCCGACAACTGCGACCCCAGTCGATGGGCGGCGCCCGGCAAATCCGCCGTCCCGCAGGCGTGGTGGCCGACGATCCGGGAACACCTTCCGGCCTTTGACGCCGAGCGGACGCCGTCGGTGATGATGGGCGCGATTGCGGAGGCGGTGCGGAACTGGCCGGGAGCGATCCGCAGCGCGCATGCGCAATCCTCGCTGACCGCGCTCGGACCGGCCGCCGCGCGACTGACCGCCGATCACCGCCTGGACTGCCATCTCGGGCCGAACTCACCGCTCGGCCGACTGGCGGCCGATGACCGGGCGCGGATCCTGCTGCTCGGCGTCGGTTACGACGTCTGCACGGCCTTCCACCTGGGCGAGTACCGCTGGTCCGGCAACGACCTGCGGGACTACGAATGCGTGATCGCCGAGGCCGGCCGCCGTCGCTGGTACCGCTATCGCGACGTCCGGCTGAACGATTCCGACTTCGGCCGACTCGGTGCCGCCCTGGACGCCGAGGCCGACCGGCACTCCGTCCGGCGTGGGCTGGTAGCAGCGGCAGACTGTCGGCTGTTGCCGTTCACCACCGCCGTCGACTTCGCCACCACCTGGTTCGAGCTCAACCGCCCATCCCGCCCGCTGCACGGCCCGCCGCAGAGCCCGCCGCAGAGCCCGCCCGAGAATGCCTGATCAGCGGCGATCGTCCGACCTTCCGCCAATCGCCACCCGAAGGTAGTCTTTCTGCTTCCGGATGGCGCTCGGCGATGAGATCACGTCCATGCGTTGCGACAGACCTGACGCACGGGGGTGCAGATGCCGAGCGCTATGAATGCCATTGTCCGTCTGATCCAGGCGGTGCGATTGGCATCCGGGACGCCGTCGGCGCTGAAACTGGCGTATTCCGGTGCGCGAGACGCGGCTTCAACCGTGACCACGGTCCTGGCGCCACTGGTGCACGACGCGATCGCACCGGCCGATCAGCAGCGCACGCTGGAGTCCCTGCAGCTGTCCAGCGCTCGGTTCACCTATCTGACCGCCAGCTACGCCCGCATGTCCGCGGCGGCGTACCGACCGGATCTGGCGGCCCTGGCCGGCGCCTTTTCCCGGCTCTACGACGACCTTTTCGATGAGATCTCAGACGTTGAGGCGCAGGACCGACTCGGTCGGCTGTTCCGCGACGAACCCTTCACCCCGATGACGGCCTACGAACGTCTGCTGCAAGGAATCCTGGCCGAGATCTCCGAGCGCATGGATCATCGAGGACGAGGACCAATGCTGGCGGCGCTCGACGAGTTACACCAATATCAGCTGGATTCGCTCCGGCAGCGTGATCAAACCATCCGTCCCACCGAGGTTTTCAGGATCTGCCGAGGCAAGGGCGGAATGGCTGCGAGCGCGTTCTTCTACATGCTGACGCCGGAAGCGGGGGACGGCGAGGCTCGGTTGTTCACCAGGATCGGTTGGGTGATGCAGTCCATCGACGACCAGTCGGACGCGGATCTGGATCTATTGGACGGCATTACCACGCCGGCCACGCTCGGACTCGAAACGCCCTCCGGTATCGTCGCTCGCATCCTGGCGTTGCGACCGCAACTGCTGGCCTTCCATGGCAGTGGTGCCCGTCAATTCATCAGCCTGATGTACGTGCATCTGCTGCTCGGCGTTGCGGCCCGTCGGCTCAGAGGTTCGCGGATGACCGCCATCGGAACCGTCGGTGCCGGCCCGTTCAGATCCCTGCTTCGACACAGCAGAAGCGCCGTTCCGCCGAGTCGCAGTAGCGCCCGACAACCGCATGACGCCGGGCTCTCCACTTAGCCGTGCTCTCCCACTGCACAGGGCAGGCCCGCGGCCCATCCCTCACTGACCGGTCTTCCGACCCGAGACCCTTGATTGGAATCACTCGATGCGGCGAAGAAATGCCGTCATACCGATTCTGCTGTGGGCAATCATCCTGCTCCTCGTGGTATGGCTGTGGCGCACTCGTGGGCTGAGCAACGTGAGCGCGGTGCTGAGCCTGGTCGCCGGACTGGTCGGGCTGGCTCCGCTGCTCCCGCTCTGGCCCTGGAAATGGGTGGTGCCGGTCGCCGACACCACACCGGAGCAGACCGCGCGCGGAGCGATCCAGCTGGCGAACGTGGTCCGCCGGCAGTGGAAGGAAGAGGCCGGCCGGCGACGCCTGGAGGACGAGCACCAGATGCCGGTGCGCTGGGAGATTCAGGCCGGCAGCAGCGCCGAGGCCGCGCGTCGCCTGAACCTCTCTCCGAAAGGCGACCTGGACGAACTGGTGGCCGCCTTCATGACCGGCCCGCGATCGCTGGTCGTGGTGGGCGATCCGGGCGCCGGCAAGACCGGGTTGTGCGTGAAACTCCTACTGGCGATATCGGAATCGCCCGGTCGTCCGATCCCGTTGCTGCTCCCGCTGGCCGGCTGGGATCCCGACGTCAATCTGAATGCCTGGCTGGTGCAGCGGATTCTCGAGGACTACCCCTTTCTCGGCAACGAGCTCAGTTACGGCGCGGACCTCGTCACCTCACTGCTCGATGAGGGCCGGATCCTGCTCCTGCTGGACGGGCTCGATGAACTTCCCGCGGAGCTGCAGAGTCGCGCCGTCCAATCGATTCGCGCGGACTCGATGGGCACCCAGCCGTTTGTGCTGACCTGCCGGACCCGCGAGTTCGCCGCCATCGCCGGCGTCAGCTTTCACGGCCTCGCGGTGGTCAAGCTCCTCCCCCTGGAAGCCGACGACGCGGTCAGTTACCTCAGGAACACGGCCAACGGGGACTTCGTGCCGAAGTGGGAGCGGGTCAGCGACGAGCTGACCGAGCATCCGGACGGACTGCTGGCCACGACCCTCACCCTGCCACTCAACCTGTTCCTCACCGGCATCGCCTACGAGGCCCGCGACCGGAATCCCGACGAACTGGTTGATCCGCAGCCGTTCGGCACCCGCACATCGATCGAGCAGCACCTCCTCGATTGCTTCATCCCGACGGTCTTCCGACGCCGGCCGCCGGCCCCCTCCGCCCTGCCGGTGAAGGAGTCCCGGCGCTGGCGGACCGAGGACGCGGAGGCCTGGCTGATGTACCTGGCCGGGTACCTGAACGGGCTGCGAAGTCACGATCTCGCCTGGTGGCGATTGCGGGACGTGGTGCCGCGGGCCTTCCTGATCGCGCTCACCACCTGCACCGGAGCGCTCGGCTGCCTGCTGCTGGGGTTCATGCTCTTCGGCATCTTCGGGCGCCCGGTGCTCGGCGTGGTCCTGGGGACGGCGATCGGTGCGGTCGGGGGTTTCGCCTTCTCGCTGATCCAATCGGAGGAACCCCGGAGATTTGTGCCGCGGGCGATCAGTCGGGCGGACTTCGCCCCCCACCTGCTGGTCCGGGACCTGGGTTTCGCGGTGGTCGGGATGGTGGTCGGCGGGCTCATCGTCGGCATCCTGTACGGCCCGGCCTACGGCGGAGTGGTGGGAGCCATCTTCGGCCTGGCCTTCGGCGTCGTCCGGCGACTCAGCCAGCCGACCGAGCCGAAGATCGCGGTGAGCCCGTTCAACATCCTTCGCAGCGACCGCCAGGCCGTCGCCTTCTCGGCGCTGTTCGGCGGCGGAATCGGCGTCCTGGTGGGGGCCTTCCTGCTCGGTGTGGTCGGCGGCGGTACCGACACCGACACCATCGACCTCGGAAGCCCCTTATTGAATGGCCTACTCGGAGCCGGCGCCGGGTTCCTTACCGGGGCCGGCGGGCTGGGCATGATGGTGTACTCCACCAGCGCCTGGGGCCGATTGACAACTGCTCGGCTCTGGCTGGCCCTCACCGGACGCGCACCGTGGCGCTTGCTGACGTTCCTGGAGGACGCCTACGAGCGAGGCGTCCTGCGGCACGTCGGGCCCTTCTACCAGTTTCGGCACCTGCTCCTACAGGATCGCCTGGTGGAGCGTCAGGGCGCGCCGGTCTCGGCGACCCGGCCGGGCGCCGCACGACCGACGGCCGCACGGCCGGGGGCCGGCGCAGGACCGACGTAGATCCGCATCGGGTCCGACAGCACCGCATAGGTCGAACTGCTGGGCCACCTCGCGGCTCGCCTGACCGAGGCGGGTGAGGCCACGTACTGCGCGGCCGGAAAGCGTGCCCGTCCGCTTTCCAGGCCGGTCCGGCTGGGGATCAGCTCAAGGTCGGTCAGCGGGCGGCGAACCGACTGGACCTCGTACTCCCCCTCCGGCCCCGGCCCGACCGCCACATCGATCAGCACCCAGGACCGGGAGCCGTTCTGCCGTTCGGCCGAGTAGGTCCGGAGCAGTTCGTCGGCGCTATGGAGCTCCTGAAGATCGAACAACCGGTGCGGGGCGCCGGAATTCCGTCGCGGAAACCGCCGACCGTACACAGTGAATCGGAGGATCTCGAAGTACTGCGACCTCAGCACCTCCGACTGCGCCGCCAGCCACTTCGGCTCGAACTCGCGCTGCGAATGCTCCAGCCGTTCCAGGACGAAGACCCGGAAAATCACATACACGGCGATCACGACCGAACAGACCAGCAGCGCAACGCCCAAAGTCTCGTGGACCAGACCGCGGCCGGTCACGCCGAGCACCAGCAGCGGCGGTAACCACCACAGCGTCGCCCGGTACGCCTCGAAGAAGTGCGGACCGCGCAGTCGAATCAGCCGATCTCGGATCAGAGTGCCGATTCCGGCAATGGGCGCGAGCGGGATGGACAACTGCAGCCCGGCCTGAGGCTGACCGTTGTCTGTGCCCTCCGCCGACTTCGCCACCTGATCCGCCCATCGCGAAGGATGAATGCGCTTCGTCTCGCGGCTGCGACCGCTCTTAACCCAGCATCGTACGTGACCGACAGCCTGCGGCACCCTGACCGCGACGCCGGGCTTCGGGCCAAGGACACGCCCTCGGCAGAACCGTCTGGCACAGTGGCGATGTGGCATTCACCGTCGAGGACGTCGTGGCCCGGCTCGAGGACGCCGGGGTCCGCCTGGACCGCGGGCTGACCGAGGCGGACGTGAAGCGGGTGGAGAAGAAATTCGGCTTCGCGTTCGGCCCGGATCATCGGGCCCTGCTCCGGACCGCGCTGCCGCTCGGCGACGCCTGGCTGAACTGGCGGCATGCCACCCCGGCGAAGATCCGCGAACGGCTGCAGGCCCCGATCGAGGGTGTGGTGTTCGACGTCCTGCACAAGGATTTCTGGGCCACCGCCTGGGGCGCCCGACCCGATGACCAGAAGGCCGCCGAGCGGACCGCTCGAGAACAGCTCAGCGCGGTCCCGGTGCTCATCCCGCTGTACGGCCATCGGTATCTGCCGGCCGCGCCCGCCCCGGAGGGCAGCCCGGTGTTCTCGGTACAGCACAGCGACGTCATCGTCTACGCCACCGACCTGCTGGGCTACGTGGACGTCGAGTTCGGTGCCGCCGAGCCACCGGCGACGATCCCGGCTGGCCGGCCACACCTGGACTTCTGGTCGGACCTCGCGGCCGGCGCCGCGCACTGACCAGCAGGCCGCTCGGCCGCTAAGCCGTCATGCTGCTACGCCGTCATGCCGCTACGCCGTCATGCCGTCGAGCACAACGGCGAGCGCTCGCTGCCCGGCCTCCGGCCGACCGGCGTGCGCAAACGCGTGTGAGGCACCGGCCAGCAGCGCGATCACGTCATCCACGTCGAGGTCGGCCCGAATCGCGCCGACCGCTTGAGCCCGGGCCAGCAGCACCCCGAGCGCCTGCCGAAGCTGCACCCCGACCCCGGAGCCCGGGACGTCGACCTCGACCCCGGAGCCGACGAGCGCCTCGAGCAATGCGTTCTTCGAGGCCGAGAGCTCAACCGAGCGGGCGAAGAAGCCGAGGAAGGCCGGGCCCGGATCCGGGGCGTCGGCCAGCGCCTCCGCCTGCCCGGCCAACCGCCGCAGCCGCTCCGCCAGGACCTCGCTGAGCAGCGATTCCTTGGTCGGGAAGTGCCGGAACACGGTGCCGACGCCGACCTCCGCCCGGCGGGCGATCTCCTCCGTGGAGGCACCCGCGCCGAGCTCGCCGAAAACCGCCTCGGCGGCCGCCAGCACCTTCGCCCGGTTGCGCGCGGCGTCCGCCCGCAACGGCCTAGACAATCGGAGTCTCCACTCCGCATACTTGAATCGGAGTCACAACTCCGATTCTAGGCCATCCGGACGCCAGCCATCCGGACGGAACGCATCGGACGCCAACCATCCGACGCCGAGCGAGGAGCCCAGACATGACCGATCAGCGCGATGCACTCACCGTTTTCACCCTTCTGCTGGAGGCCATCTCCACGGACCGCTGGGACGAGGCGGCCGACCTGTACGCCGAGGATTGCGTTGTCGACATGCCCTTCGCCCTGCCGGAGCCGGTCCGGCTCGTCGGGCAAGCTCTGGTTCGCCGGCATTTCGCCGCGGCCGCTGCAGGACCATTGAGCCTGCAGGTCACCGATCCGCGATTCCACCTGACCGCAGACCCGGAGGTGGTGATCGGCGAGTTCGGCTACGACGGATTGATCCGGACCACCGGTGAGACCTTCACGGTGGCGAATATCCAGGTCATCCGGGTCCACGCGGGCCAGATCAAGGCGACCCGGGACTACCACGACCACGCGCGGCTGGCGCAGATCGGGCTGCGCCTGGCCGGCTGAATCTCCAACCGCGACGCCGAATTCAGGGGCTTCTGCCGAGGTCAGACGGAGAGCCGGCGAAAGGTGCTCGACTGGAAGACCAACGGTTCGACGGCGGGCCGGACGTCCAGCGCCTCGATCCGCAGCAGCACCAGCCGGTGATCACCCGCCGGGATCACCGAGTCGACGGAACACTCCAGCCAGGCGCTGGCCCCCTCGATCAGCACCGCGCCGTGCTCGGTGGTGCTCACGGTGAGTCCTTCGAACCGGTCCCCGGTTGCCGCAGCGAGTCGCCGGGCCGCGCTGTCGTGGGACTCGCCGAGCACGCTGACGCCGATCCGCGGTTGGGCCTCCAGCCGTGGCCAGGTCTCGGACGTCCATTGGACACACACCGCGACCAGCGGCGGATCGAGGGAGACCGGCACGAAGCTGCTGGCTGCCATCCCGACCGGGATGCCATCCACGACCGCGCAGAGGCCGACCACGCCGCTGGGAAAGATCGCGTAGGCGTCCCGCAGGGCACGCCGCCCCTCCTCGCCCGCAGGCACCGACTTCATGACGGTCCTCCTCCGGCATCGATCGGGGTGCCGCCTGGCTGGCTCTGTCTTCAGCAGCAAGCCCCCGCCGTTCCTCGCCATTCCCCGCCGTTCCACTACCGACGGATTTCTCCCTATTTACTTCCCGCTATCCACCTGTAACGAGGCGTAGCGTAATAGGCTAAATAGGTGATTCCGCTCTCCGCCCCCGCAGAGGTTCCGAGGAGGACGATGGCCACCGAACCGGCGGAGATACATCGAGTCGCTCCGCTCCAAGTGAAGGATCTCGTCTACGAACGGCTGCGCGAGTCCTTGATCGACCTCACGTTCACTCCGGGCGAGCCGCTGCGCGAAGCGGCCCTGGTCGAGCGGTTCGGCGTCAGCAAAACTCCGATTCGCGAGGCCCTGGTCCGGCTGGAACGCGAGGGCCTGGTCGAGATCGCGCCGTACCGAGGGGCTCGGGCCCGCACCTACAACCAGGCCGACCTGCGCGAGTTCTACGAGGTCAGGGAGATTCTGGAGACCGAGTGCGTGCGCCGGGTGGCCCAGGGACCGGATGCTGCGATTCGTGACGCCCTCACCCGCAACGTCGATTCCAGCGCCTCCGCCCTGGAACGCGGCGACCTGGAGGCGGTGGCGGAACGGCTCGACGAGTTCGACGAACTGCTGTTCAGCCAGCTCCAGAACAGAATGGTCACCGACCTGCTGGAGCGATTACAGGCGCACCTGAAGCGAATCGGCCAGCCCGACCAGAGTGAGCAGCACTTCGGCTCGGCCGTCGACGAGCAGCGCGCGATCCTCAGGGCGATCACCGCCCGCGACGCCAACGGCGCCCAGGACCTGCTTCGCCGCCATCTCCAACATCTTCTGGACGATCAACTGCAGGCCACCGGCACGACGAATTGACCGGACGGCCAGCCAATGAACCGAACGGCGATCTCGTCCCGGTTGGGCCGAATCGACCGAATTACCGCCCTTCTCGGACATCGGTCCGATCGATGCAGTCTTTGGATCGGAGCCAAGTGTGAACGCTCACACACCATTCTGGCTAGGGCCATTGAACCGGAAACGTGCTGGATGTAGGGCAAGACAGTCCGGACAATCTGCTGTTATTCAACTGTTACCAATCTGCCTTGACCGTTGAAATGTTATCGGTAACACTCCTCCCCATGTGAAGTGGGTCACGTTCAAGGGAGAACACCGTGCACAGTAGATCTACGGTCGCATTGACGGCCGGAATGCTCGCGCTCAGCCTGTTGGCGGCCTGCGGAAGCAGCGACGGCGACTCCGGCTCGGGCGGCAGCACGTCGGACAAGATCACGCTCGGTTTCGCCCAGGTCGGCGCGGAGAGCGGATGGCGCACTGCGAACACCAAGTCGATCCAGGCCTCGGCGAAGGACGCCGGCATCACGCTGAAGTTCTCCGATGCACAGCAGAAGCAGGCGAACCAGATCAGTTCGATCCGGTCCTACATCCAGCAGAAGGTGGACGTGATCGCCTTCTCGCCGGTGGTCGTGTCCGGCTGGGACAACGTGCTGAAGGAGGCCAAGGACGCCAACATCCCGGTGATCCTCACCGACCGGGCCGTCGACTCCAAGGACACCACGCTCTACAAGACCTTCCTCGGCTCGGACTTCGTCAAGGAAGGCACGAAGGCCGGCGAGTGGCTGGTCAAGGACTCGGCCTCGGCAAGCGGTGACGTGAACATCGCCGAACTCCAGGGCACGACCGGATCGGCTCCGGCAATCGACCGGCAGAAGGGCTTCAAGGCCGCGATCGCGGCCAACCCCAACCTGAAGATCATCGCGTCCCAGACCGGTGACTTCACTCGCGCAGGCGGCAAGCAGGTGATGGAGGCCTTCCTCAAGGCCCACAAGAACATCAACGTGCTGTTCGCGCACAACGACGACATGGGTCTCGGCGCGATCGAGGCGATCGAAGCGGCTGGGCTCACGCCGGGCAAGGACATCAAGATCATCACCATTGACGCCGTCCATGACGGGATGCAGGCACTGAGCGACGGCAAGATCAACTACATCGTCGAGTGCAACCCGCTGCTTGGCCCGCAACTGATGGACGTCGCCAAGAAGGTTGTTGCCGGCGAGAGCGTGCCGGCCCGGATCGAGACCGAGGAGACCACCTTCGATCAGGCGCAGGCCAAGGCCGCTCTCCCGACCCGGGAGTACTGAGGACGTCGTGATGGACCCCATCCTGACCATGACCGGCATCGACAAGGGCTTTCCTGGTGTAAAAGCCCTGGAGGACGTGGATTTCCGGCTCTTCCCGGGTGAAGTGCACGCCCTGCTCGGGGAGAACGGCGCGGGCAAGTCGACGTTGATCAAGGTGATGACCGGGGTCCATCCGGCAGATCGTGGGACGGTCCGGTTGGCCGGCAAGGAACTTCGGCTGACCGGACCGCACCAAGCCCAGGCGGCCGGGATCAGCACGGTCTACCAGGAGATCAATCTCTGCCCGAACCTGTCCGTGGCCGAGAACGTGTTCATCGGTCGCGAACCGCGCCAGGCCGGACGGATCCAGTGGCGGCAGATCCGCCGCCGTACCGACGAGCTGTTGCAGCAGCTCGACCTGCACCTGGATCCGTCCTCAATGCTCAGCTCGCACTCGATCGCCATCCAGCAAATGGTGGCGATCGCCCGGGCGGTCGACATCTCGGCGCGCGTCCTGGTCCTGGACGAACCGACGTCCAGTCTGGACGCCAGCGAGGTCGACCAACTGTTCCGGGTGGTGCGAGCGCTCCGGGACGACGGGGTGGCGATCCTCTTCGTCTCACACTTCCTCGATCAGGTCTTCGCCCTGACCGACCGGATCACGGTGCTGCGCAACGGCCGCCGGGTGGGCGAGTACCTCACGGCCGAGGTGAGCAAGGTCGAACTGGTGACAAAGATGATCGGCCAGGAGCTCGCCGCCCTGGAGGAGTTGCAGGAGAAGCCGAAACGAGTTCAGCAGGAACTGGAATCGCGGCCGGTCCTGGTGGAGGCACAAGGTCTGGGCCGCAAGGGCAGCATTGAGCCGTTCGACCTGACCATCCGCAAGGGCGAGGTGCTCGGCCTGGCCGGGCTGCTCGGATCCGGCCGGACCGAGACCGCCCGGCTGCTCTTCGGCGCGGACCATGCGGACAGCGGAACCCTCCGGATCGGCGAGCGAACCGGGATCCTGAAGACCCCTCGCGCGGCCACCCGGCTCGGGATCGGCTTCTGCTCGGAGAATCGCCGGACCGAGGGCCTGGTCGCCGAGTTGACGATCCGGGAGAACATCGTCCTCGCCCTGCAGGCCACCCGCGGCTGGATGCGGCCGATCCCGCGCCGACGCCAGGACGAGCTGGTGGCCAAATACATTGCCGCGCTACGGATCCGACCAGGTGATCCGGAAGCGGTGGTGGCAAACCTGAGCGGCGGCAACCAGCAGAAGGTGCTGCTCGCGCGCTGGCTGGTGACCGAGCCCCGGCTGCTGATCCTGGACGAACCGACCCGAGGAATCGACGTCGGGGCGAAGGCCGAGATCCAGCGACTGGTGGTCAGCCTGTCGGACGGCGGGATGGCGTTGCTCTTCATCTCCGCCGAGCTGGAAGAGGTGCTCCGGCTCAGCCATACCGTGGCCGTGCTTCGGGAACACCAATTGGTGGCCCGACTTCCGAACATCGACCTCGATCAGGACGACATCATGCAGATGATCGCCAGCGGCACGCACGATCAGCCCGACGACGACCTGGGCCTGATCTCCAGGGACAGCGACAGCAGCGGGGCCTCGGCGTGACCCGGCATCGGCTGTTCTGGCCATCTCTGGTCCTGGTCGGGTTGCTGCTCGGCAACCTGGCCTTCACCCCGGACTTCTTCTCCATCCAGGTCCGAGACGGGCACCTCTACGGCAGCTTGATCGACATCCTCCGGCTCGGGGCGCCACTCATCCTGGTCGGACTCGGCATGACGCTGGTGATCGCCACCGGCGGGATCGACCTCTCGGTCGGCTCCGTGGTGGCGATCAGCGGCGCGATGGCCTGCCTGCTGATCAGCAAGCAGAACGACATGAACGACGTCACCGGCGTGCTGACGGCCATCGCGGTCGGCGTCCTGCTCGCCACGGCGCTCGGGCTCTGGAACGGTTTCCTGGTAGCCGGGCTCGGGATTCAACCGATCGTCGCCACCTTGATCCTGATGGTGGCCGGCCGTGGGCTGGCACAGCTGATCACCGACGGCCAGATCATCACCATTCGGTCCAGCCCGTACAAGCTGATCGGGGCCGGCTACTGGCTGGCGGTACCGTTCTCGATCCTGGTCGCGCTCGGTGTCTTCGGCCTGGCCAGCATGCTGGTCCGGCGCTCCGCGCTGGGCCTGCTGATCGAGTCGGTCGGCGGCAACGCGGAGGCGAGCCGACTGGCCGGGGTGCAGTCCCGGCGATTGGTTTGGCTGGTCTATGCGTTCAGCGCCACCACCGCCGGGGTGGCCGGGCTGATGATCTCGTCCAATGTGTCCAGCGCGGACGGCAACAACGCCGGGCTGTGGATCGAACTGGACGCCATCCTCGCGGTGGTGATCGGCGGCACGTCCCTGGCCGGCGGCCGGTTCTCGTTCGCGGGCACGGTGATCGGAGCGCTGCTGATCCAGACCCTGTCCACGACGATCTTCACCATCGGCATCCCTCCGGAGACCACCTTGCTGTTCAAGGCCCTCGTGGTCACCCTGGTCTGCCTGCTGCAGTCGCCCGCGTTCCGCGCCAAGGTGCTCCGACAACGTCGACAACCACCACCGGCGACCGCACCCCCAAAGACCCAGCCGACGTCCGAAATCGAGGTGTCGGCATGACCACCACCGCAGTCCCGAGCCCGGCCAAACGGCTCAGCTATCGACCGCAACAGAAGTACATCCCGGTACTGGCAACCGGAAGCCTGCTGGTGCTGATGTTTGTCATCGGCTCACTGCGCTACGAGAACTTCGGCTCCGCCCAGGTCATCCTCGACATCTTCATCGACAACGCGTTCCTGCTCGTGGTGGCGGTCGGGATGACGTTTGTCATCCTGACCGGTGGGATCGACCTGTCGGTCGGGGCGGTGGTCGCGCTGTCGACGATCCTGTCCGCCACCCTGGTCCAGGAGCGCGGCTGGAACCCGGTGCTGGTGATCTTCTTGATGCTGCTGCTCGGATCCGCATTGGGTGCCGGAATGGGTTCGGTCATCCACTTTTTCGAGATCCAGCCGTTCATCGTGACGCTGGCCGGAATGTTCCTCGCCCGCGGCCTCTGCTATGTGATCAGCATTGACTCGATCTCGATCGACAACGAATTCTACGTTCGCCTGGCGCAGACCCGGATTGCCTTACCGGGCGGCCTGCACGTCTCCCCGAGCGTCGTGATCGCGCTGATCGTGGTACTCGCCGCCGGCTACGTGCTGCACCTGACCCGGCTCGGCCGCACGGTGTACGCGATCGGCGGGAACCAACAGTCGGCGATGCTCATGGGCCTGGCGGTCGGCCGGACCAAGGTGCTGGTCTACGCGATCAGCGGATTCTGCTCGGCGCTCGGCGGTGTCCTGCTCTCGTTGTACACGTTGTCCGGATACTCGCTGAACGGCGTCGGGATGGAACTGGATGCGATCGCGGCGGTGGTGATCGGTGGCACGTTGCTGATCGGTGGGTCGGGCTATGTCTGGGGCACCGTGCTCGGGGTTCTCACCCTGGGCATGATCCAGACCCTGATCGTTTTCGACGGGACGTTGAGCTCCTGGTGGACCCGGATCTTCATCGGCACCTTGCTCTTCATCTTCATCCTGCTGCAGCGGATCATCTCAGTCCGCCGCGTGTAGCGGCCGGCCGGTGCTTTCCCGGACGATCAGCTCGGGGGCGATCACCACCCGATCCGCTCCCGCCTGACCGGTTTCGATCTGCGACAACAATGCCTGCAAGCTGCGCCGACCGACGGTGTCGAACGGCTGCCGCACGGTGGTCAGCGGCGGGCTGAAGTAGCCGGACTCCGGGATGTCGTCGAAGCCGACCAGACTGACATCGTCCGGCACCCGCCGTCCATGCTCGTTCAACGCCCGCAGAACACCGAGTGCCATCTGGTCGTTGGCCACGAAAACCGCTGTCACCTCTGGCATCCGGCCCAGGATCTGGCCGGCCTCGTACCCCGAGCGCGGGCTCCAGTCGCCGGACAACGCCGGCGGGACCTCGACCCCGGCGGCCATCAGCGCCGCGGTCCAGCCCGCGACCCGGTCCTGCGACTCGTACCAGCCGGCCGGGCCGCTGACGTGCCAGACCGTCCGATGCCCCTGGCCGAGCAGGTGATCGGTGGCGATCCGGGCACCGGCCGCCTGGTCGACGGAAACGATCGGCAGGCTGGCCCGGGACGAGGACTCCACCGCGACCAGCGGGATCTGCTGGGCCAGCGCGGTCAGCGACTCGCCGATCGACACCAGCGGGGCGATCGCCACGATCCCGTCCACTCGCTGTTTGTGCAGGTTGGCGACCGCTCGCTCGAGCCCACCGTCCTCGCCGTCCCGGACGCTCACGATGGTGAGCATGTAACCCTGCTCGCGCGCCGCGGCTTCGACGCCGTAGAGCATGGACATCGGGCCGTAGAGGGTGCCGGCGAGAGTGATCACCCCGAGCGTCTTGGACCGACCGGTGGCGAGGGTTCGGGCGGCCGAGTTCGGGCGGTACCCGAGTTCGTCGATCGCGGCCAGCACCAGCGTCCGGGTTCGTGGACTGACGCTCGGATGCAGATTCAGCACTCGGGAAACGGTCTGATGCGACACACCGGCCAGCCGGGCCACGTCGTACATTGCCGGACGCCGTTGCGAGGGCGCCGGGGACGATGCCTCGTCCTCGTGTGGTTCCGGCTGCACACCCGGATCGGCAGTGGACATGACCGCGATCTCACCTGGTCCTCGTGGTCGACATGCTGACCTCGATCGGCCAGGCGGTTTAAGTGTAGTTGGCGAAGTCCGGAGTGACCCCCGAGAGGAGCTGGACATTCGCAAATATTTCAACCGCTACGGGTCTTGACCGGATTGGTGTGAGCGTTAACACTTGTTCGCAACGTACCCGAAATCACGTCCTTCGACCAACTCCGCTGACGGCGACCCCGACGCCGATGATCGATCCCTGCTGCCGATAGTGAGGGCGTATGTTCCGGCGCCCGAAAACGTGCCCTCTGCCATCGCGGCCGGCACCGCATTGAGGACCTCGATCCTCCGACAGTGGCCATCGGCGGCAACAGTGAGACCACTCCGAGGACATATTCCGGGGAGGCCATGGCCTGCTTCACCGAGTCCAATCAAGGGCTCGACAACAACGACGGACTGCACCTCTCGGACAGCCGCGACGGGCTCAATTGGACGCTGCTGAATCAGACCATCAGCCGGACGCCCAAGACCTGGGCGCCCGAAGCGGTCCGGGGTGCCGACCGCGGCCAATCCGGCGGTATCACTTGTCTTACAGCGTCACTGGCGACATGATCATGGTCTGGCCATGCCAGTGAGTTGCGTACCGGCGCTGCCCGCACGTCTTCTTCCACCACGGGCATAACGTCATAGACAGTGATGTGGGCAGCGGCAGTTGGCACGAAGCCCTCTCCTGCAAGCGAGCCGACAACGGACTCTGCTCAGCGCGAACCCAACGACCCTGAATCCGGGCAGTTTCAACTCCATCGGCTACACCGGCGCGATCATGCACGGCGGCGCCGACGCCAATTCTGATCACGTCGCTACCATCAATACCTGACGCTGTGCGGCGATACCTGGCCCCTAGTGAGGCCTTCAATTCTTCGCAGAACAATGACCTCAATGCCAATAGTTGGACGCCGACCAATCAGCGCAGCCATACCCGGCCACGGAAGTCCAAGCATGCCTCCGTGACCCGCTGATATTCGTCGCCGAGATGTCCGACCAACCCGATATGTCCGGCGCTCCGATTTGCCGCCCTCCGCACCTCCGGTCAGCCCCTCGCCGGGCGGTGATTCGGGCACCGAACCGCCGGGATCACCGCCCTGCGCGGGGCTAACCAGGCGGTGTCACCGTAGAGCCACGGACCACCAGGGTGCAGGCGTGCAGTCGGACGCCGCCGCCGACCGCCTCGCCGTCGATCACCCCGAAGAGGTCCCTGACGGCGGCCGCGCCGAGCGCCTCGAGATTCATGTCCACTGTGGTCAGCGGCGGATCGGTCTCCTGCGCGAAGGTCACCCAGTTGTCGTAACCGGTGATCGCGATGTCCTCGGGAATCCGGCGGCCGGCGGCCACCACCGCGTCGACCACGCCGGAGGCGATCTGGTCCGACCCGCAGACAATCGCGTTCACGTCCGGATGCTCGGCAAGGAGTTGTTCCGCGGTGGCGCGGGCCACCCGCTGTGACCAGCGGCCATAGGCGATCGGGATGACCAGGGTCAGTTCGTGCCGGCGCAGACTCGACCGGATGCCCTTGGCCCGTTCCATCACGGCTCGGGTTCCCCGCGGTCCGGTGAGGTGGGCGATCTTCCGCCGGCCGAGGGCCACCACATGCTCGAGGGCCAACCGGCCGCCGTCCCGGTCATCCGGTACATGCACGATGTCTCGGCTCTGGCCGGTCTCGCCGTAGATGTACACCACCGGAGCCTGGAACTCGGCGGTGATCGAGGGCGTGAGCACGTTGTTGTCGCCGACCAAGATCAGCCCGTCCACCATCCGCTGCCGCATCATGTCGGCCAGCGACCGCAGTCGACCAAGGTCACCGCGGGCATCGCTGGTGATCATCGACAGGTTGATCTCGCTCAGCGCGGCTTCGGCGCCGAGCATGGTCGGCACCACGAATCGCTGCGACAGGCTGTCCACGATGATCAGGCCGACGGTCCCGCTGCGCCCGCTGATCAGGCTGCGGGCCATCGGGTTAGGAGTGAAGGACAGCTCCCGGGCGGCCTTGAGCACCCGGGCCCGGGTCTCCTCCGACACCCGGTTCTGCCCGTTGATCGCCTTCGACGCCGTGGTCAGCGACACCCCCGCCCGCCGGGCCACCTCGGTCAAGGTCGAGGCGCGGCGCTGGCTCATGGGCGCGATTGTGCCAGCAACCCTCCCGGATTGAGCCGACGTTCCAGAGCGGACGCCGTCCGCAGCACCGCCGCGGTCAGCCGCTCGACGTCGCCATCGCCGACCCGGGGCAGTTCGAAGGTAATCGCCACCGCGGCGGCTGGGTGCCCGGTGTGCCCGCGCACCACCGCGGCCACCGACGAGAACCCCGGGGTGATCTCGCCGTTCTCCTGCGCGAACCCGTCCCGGCGAACTTGGGTGAGCACCTGCCGCAATTCGGACGGCGTCGCCGGGCCGACACCGTGCCGCAGCACGAACGCGGTCACGTCCGGGAAGAGCGCCCGGACCTGGGCTGCGGGCAGCGCGGCGAGCATGGCCCGGCCGCTGGCCGCCAGTTGCGCGGGCAACCGGACTCCGACGTCGGTGACCAGCGAGGGCCGCCCGGGAGCCCGCTCCTCCACCACGTACAGCACCTCGCGGCCGTGCAGAACGGCGAGGTGCGCGGTCTGCCGAACGTCGTCCACCAGCCGGGCCATCAGCGGGCGGGCCAGTCGCTGCAGCGGTTCCTGCCGGGAGTAGGCCGAACCGATCTCGAAGGCCGCGACGCCCAGCCCGTACCGTCGCTCCTCCGGCAGGTGGGTGACAAAGCCCTGGTCGGCCATCACCGTCAGCAGGTGATAAACGGTGCTGCGGGGGACGTCGAGTTCCCGGGCGATCACCGCCGCCGGGACCGGCCCAGGGGCAGCGGCCAGCAGTCGCAGCACCGCGAGTGCCCGGGTCGCCCCGGGCACCTGCGGCCGACCGGCCGCCGACGTCTCCCGAGGCGGAACGTCAGGCTTCATCCCCGAATCATCTCGTATCCCAGACACAACCCCGGAGTGGCATCCCCCGGTGAGCGGTCGGGCCGGGTGAGATGGGTGGATGGACGTCCTGAAGCGGATCACAGTGAGCACCGGCCCGGTCACCGAGGCGGAGGTGCTGGCCGTCGCCCGGCATGGAGCCGGCGTGGAACTGTCGGCCGACGCGCTGGCGGCGATCGGGCAGAGCCGGGCCGTGATCGAGGCGCTGGCAGCCGACGAGACCCCGCACTACGGCGTCTCGACCGGGTTCGGCGCGCTGGCGACCACCCAGATCCCGGTGACCAAACGGGCCGAACTGCAGCGCGGTCTGATCCGCTCGCACGCGGCCGGGTCGGGTGCCGAGGTGGAGCCGGAGGTGGTTCGCGCGCTGCTGCTGCTGCGGCTGTCCACGCTGGCCACGGGCAGGACCGGGGTGCGGCCGGAGACCGCGCAGACCTACGCCGGGATGCTGGACGCCGGGATCAGCCCGATCGTCTACGAGTACGGCTCGCTCGGCTGCTCCGGCGATCTCGCCCCGCTGGCGCACTGCGCCCTGGCGCTGATCGGCGAGGGTGAAGTGCGGGACGCGGCCGGCGTCCGGCGTCCGGCCGCCGAGGCGCTCTGGGCGGCCGGGCTGACCCCGGTCACGCTGGCCGAGAAGGAAGGCCTGGCACTGATCAACGGCACCGACGGCATGCTGGGCATGCTGGTGCTGGCGCTGGCCGATCTCCGGGCCCTGATCACCGCCGCCGATCTCGCCGCGGCGATGAGTGTTGAGGCGCTGCTCGGCACGGACGCCGTGTTCGCCGCCGACCTGCAGGCACTGCGCCCGCATCCGGGCCAGGCCCGCAGCGCCGCCAACCTGCGCGCGCTGCTGGCCGGATCGCCGATCATGGCCAGCCACCGGGGGCTGCCGGGCACGCCGGAGGAATGCACCCGGGTCCAGGACGCCTACTCGTTGCGCTGCTCCCCCCAGGTGCATGGCGCGGCCCGGGACACCATCGATCATGCCGCCCTGGTGGCCGGCCGGGAGCTGGCGGCGGCCGTGGACAACCCGGTAGTGACGCCGGATGGGCGAGTCGAGTCGAACGGGAACTTCCATGGTGCCCCGGTCGGGTACGTGCTCGACTTCCTGGCGATTGCGGCGGCGGACGTCGCGTCGATGTCCGAGCGGCGCACCGATCGGCACCTGGATGTCGCCCGCAGCAACGGCTTACCGCCGTTCCTCGCGCACGACCCCGGGGTCGATTCGGGTCACATGATCGCGCAGTACACCGCTGCCGGGATCGTCAGCGAGCTGAAGCGGCTGGCCGCTCCGGCCAGCGTCGACTCGATCCCGTCGTCCGGCATGCAGGAGGACCATGTCTCGATGGGCTGGCACGCGGCCCGCAAGCTGCGCCGCGCCGTCGACGGCCTGGCCCGGGTGATCGCGATCGAGATCCTTACCGCCGCCCGCTCTCTCGATCTGCGCTCCGCTCCGGGCGAGGCCGGTCCCGGCCCGGTGCCGGCCGCGGCGACCGGCGCGGTGCTGGCCGGGCTGCGCCGGCAGGTGGCCGGGCCCGGACCGGACCGCTACCTCGCCCCGGAGATCGAGGCCACGCTCCGCTATGTCACCTCCGGCGAAGCCGTCGCCGTCGCCGAGGTCCACACCGGCGCCCTGCACTGACGCCCTATCGTCGGCTCATGTCCGACGTCGCGCAGGCCCCCGCCTTCGGGCCGGACGAGTGGGCCCGCCATCTGCTCGACGACTGCGGGCTCCCGCCGCTCCCCTTCCCGGTGATCCTGCCCAAAGCGACGTCCGTTCCGGGGCAACCCGAGCCGAGCGGGGCCCAGCGCTGGGCGGCGAGCGGGGCGATGGCTCTCACTGGATGGCCCGACGGCCCGGCGCTGCTGCCCCCGGTCGACCTGGCCACGGCAGCGGATGGCGCCGCGCTCGCCTTCGCGGCGCTCGCTCGACTGGTCGGCCAGGACGTGCGGCTCGACGGCGCCGCCCTGCTCGGGGAGCGCGCCGCCCTGCTCGGCTACACCCGACGCGGACGGATCACCCCGGGCGGCTCCACTCGGCTCCTGCGGGCGGCGGACGGTTGGGTTGCCCTGGGGCTCCGGCGACCGGATGACGTCGATCTGGTCCCGGCCCTGATCGGCCGGGCCGTGGCCGACAACAGCAACCCGTGGCCCGAGCTGGCCGACTGGTTGCTGGACCGCAGCGCCGACGAGGTCGTCGACCGGGCCCAACTGCTGGGTCTGCCCGCCGCCACCCGGATCACCGGTCCGATGGGCACCGGTCCGACGGGCACTGGTCGGATGGGCACTGGGCGGCCCTGGCAGCTCATCGCCGCGACTGACCCGGCTCGGTCAGTCGTTTCACCTGGGTCGACGGGAACGGCCGGGACGGGTGGTGGTTGGGGGCGACGACCGCTGGTTGTCGATTTCTCCACCCTGTGGGCCGGTCCGCTGGCCACCTCGTTGCTGCTGCTGGCCGGGGTCGACGTGATCAAGGTGGAGAGCCCGGATCGTCCAGACGGAACCCGTTCCGGGGCAGCCGCTTTCCACGACCTCCTGAACGTGGGCAAGCTGAGCGTCGCCGCGCGGCCGGACGATCCGCTGGCCCGGTCCCTGGTTGAGCGGGCTGATCTGGTGGTCACCTCGGCCCGGCCCAGGGCGTTGGAACAGCTCGGGCTGGTCCCGGCTCCCGGGCGCAGCTGGCTGACGATCACCGGATACGACTGGCAGGGGCCGCGGCGCAACTGGGTGGCGTACGGGGACGACGCGGCGGTCGCCGCCGGGTTGCTGTCCGGCCCGCCCGATGCCCCGGTGTTCTGTGCCGACGCGGTGGCCGACCCGCTGACCGGGCTGCATGCCGCGGTGGTGGCGCTCGCCGTGCTGATCGCCGGCCGGTCGATGCACCTGGACGTCTCGCTGCACGCAGTCGCCGCACACCTGACCTCGAACCTGCCACGCGTCCAGGATCCGACCTACCCCAGCGAGGCTGAGCTGGTGATTCAGGCTCCCCGAGCCCGGCCCTCGCGCGATGCCGCCGCCGAGCTGGGCGCCGACCAGGACCACCGCCTGGTCCGCGGGCGCGGCGCGTGAGGGACAACGATCCGAGGCCTCTACTGCTGCAGCGGGTCGAACTCAACGGTCACCCCGACACCCAGGTGCTGCTGGAGCACGGCCGGGTGGCGGCGATCGGCGGCCCGGAGCTGTCGGCTCCCGGCGTCGATGTCCTGGATGGTGAGGGCGGGGCGCTGATTCGCGGTCTGAACGACCACCACCTGCACCTTTTCGCGATGGCCGCGGCCGACCGGTCGGTTCTTTGCGGTCCGCCTGCGGTGACCGATCTGGCCGGTCTGGCAACGGCATTGCGGGCGGCTGCCGCCGCGGTGTCGCCGGGCGAGTGGGTGCGGGGGGTCGGCTACGACGAGCACGTCGTCGGTGAGCTGACCACCGCCGATCTGGACCGGCTGCTGGGTGACCTGGCCGACCGCCCGACCCGGATCGGGCACCGCAGCGGGCACGCGTGGCTGCTCAACACCGAGGCCCGGCGCCGGCTCGGGCTGGACCCGGTCGGTGGCCTGCTCCTGGACGCCGGCGACCTCCTGCGCGAGCGGCTCACCGGCGGCTTCCCCGATCTGACCGGGGTGAGCGAGCGGCTGGCCGGGTACGGCGTCACCGCAGTGACCGACGCGGGGGCACACAACGGCCCGGTCGAGCTGGCCGGGTTGCAATCGGCCTCGGGGCACGGTGAATTGCTGCAGCGCTGCCTGGTACTCGGCGGGCCAGACCTCCCGGCCGGGCTCCGGGCTGACCTTCCGGTCGGCGGCGAGGATCTGATCAGCACCGGCGCCCGGAAAATCGTGCTGGCCGAGCACAATCTGCCCGGCCTGGACGAGTTGGTCGAACAGATCACCGCGGCCGGGCCGCGCGGGGTCGCGCTGCACGCGGCCAGCCTGGAGACGGTGGTGCTGGCGGTCGCCGCGCTGGCCGCGGCCGGGCAGGCGGGGCAAAGGGTGGAGCACGCCTCGGTCGCTCCCCCGCCGCTGGTGGCGCAGCTGGCCCGGCTGCAGGCACGGGTGGTCACCCAGCCCGGCTTTGTGCACCGGCACGGCGATCGCTACCTGCGCACGGTGGACGCTGCCGACCAGCCGTGGCTGTACCGGCTGCGCGGCTGGCTGGACGCCGGAGTCCGGCTCGGCGCGGGCAGCGACGCACCCTACGGCCCAGAAGATCCCTGGACCGCGATCCGGGCCGCCGTCCAGCGCCGAACCAGCACCGGCCAACCCCTCGGCATGGCCGAATCCCTCAACCCAGAAGCAGCTTTGGCGCTTTTCACCAGCTCCTTACGGACACCGGGCACGCCCCCGGGCCCGCTCGCCGTCGGCGACCCGGCCGACCTCTGCCTGCTCGCGGTGCCGTGGCGGCAGGCCCGCGAGGAACTCACCGCCGAGCTGGTCCGGGCGACCGTGGTGAACGGCCAGCCAGTCAAGCACGCATAACCCCTCTGATCGGCGGCAATCTCCGGCGTCGAGAGGGTTGTGCGTGCCTGAGTGGCGGCGGAAAGGCGGTTCAGGGCCGGTACGGTGGTGAGATGGGCGCCGGGGACAACCGTGGCGGGCGGCTGGGCGAGTACCGCCGCAAGCGTGATGCCGCCCGCACGCCGGAACCCGTTCCCGAGCCGGCCGACAACGCACCCGACGACTCGGCCGGGTCAGCGAAGTCCGGCGACACCTTTGTCATCCAGGAACACCACGCCACCAGCCTGCACTGGGACCTGCGGCTGGAGCGGGACGGCGTCCTGGTCTCCTGGGCGGTGCCGCGTGGCCTGCCGCCGACCCCGGAGACCAACCATTTGGCCGTGCACACCGAGGACCACCCGATGGAGTACGCGGAGTTCTCCGGCGAGATCCCGAAGGGCGAGTACGGCGGCGGCTCGATGACGATCTGGGACCGCGGCAGCTACAGCTGCGAGAAGTGGAGCGAACGCGAGGTCAAAGTGGTGCTGCAGGGCGACCGGGTGCAGGGCCGGTTTGTGCTCTTCCAGACCGACGGCAAGAACTGGATGGTGCACCGGATGGACGGGCCGGTCCGCCCGGACTGGCGACCGCTGCCGACCGGGATGCGCCCGATGCTCGCCGTCCCGGGCCGGATGCCGTCGGCGCACGCGGACGCGGACTGGTCCTACGAGTTCGACTGGCCCGGGTTCCGGAGCCTGATCACGGTGGACGGCGGCCGGGTTCGGGTGGTGTCGGCCGAGGGCGCCGACGTCACCTCGGCACTGCCGGAACTGCGCGGGCTCGGTGAGCAACTCGGGCTGACCCAGGTATTGATGGACGGCGTCCTGGTGGCCTTTGATTCGACCGGGCGGCCGGATCCGGCGCGAATCCGGTCGCGGATCGGGGTGTCCGGAACCGAGGCCCGGAGTCTGAGTCGGCGGGTTCCGGCGGTACTGCTGGTCACGGACCTGCTGCACCTGGACGGACGGTCGCTGCTGGCAGAGCCGTACCAGGAGCGGCGCGACCTGCTCGACGATCTCGGTCTGGACGGGCCGGCCTGGAAGCTCGCGCCGAGTTTCGCCGGTGGCGGGGCCGCGGTCCGGGCGGCGGCTCGGGAGCAGCATTTGGCCGGCCTGCTGGTGAAGCGATCAAACTCGCCGTACCGCCCGGGGACCGAGTCGCCCGATTGGCGAGCCGTCCGCGCCTGACTCCCGTCCTGAATCCCCAGCTCTTGCGTCGATATTGACGCTCGCGCCTGATCGCCGGGCTGGTGATTCCCCGGCCGGTGCCTCAGCGGCCCTGCTTGACCTGGTTGAAGGGCACGTCGCGGTCGGCTGCGAATTCGCGTGGCATGCCGAGCAGGCGTTCGCTGATGATGTTGCGGGACATCTCGGTGCTACCGCCGCCCAGGCTGGCTGCCTGGCGGTTGAGGAAGCGCTGGCCGAACTGCCCCGGCCCGGCCTGCCCGAGCACGTCGGTGACCGCCTGCGCCCCGGCGATCTCCACCCCGATATCGCTGTCCCGCCAGGCCACCTCGGCGCTGAACAGCCGGGTGATCGAGGCGGCCGGTCCGGGCATCTGCTCCTTGCCGATCGCCGTGGAGATGCGGTTGATCAGCTGGGCCTGGACCGCGTGCATCACCATCGACTCGCCGATCAGATCCCGCACCCGGTCGTCGTCCAATCGGTGGACCGACCGGGCCAGGCCGACAAAGTCCACCTCGCCGTCGGTCCGGCCGCGCCGGCCTTGCCCACTGGAGTAGGGCGAGCCGCCACCCACGGCGGTGCGCTCGTGGAACAGCTGACGCGAGGCCACCGCCCAGCCACCGTTCACCTCACCGACGACCGCCTCGGCGGGCAGGATCACGTCGTCGAAGAACTCCTCACAGAACTCGGTCGAACCGTTCACCTGCCGGACCCGGCGCAGGGTAACGCCGGGCTGGTGCACCTTCATCAGGAACATGGTCAGACCGCGGTGTTTCGGTGCGTGCCAGTCGGTCCGGGCCAGACACAGGGCATAGTCAGCGGCGTAGGCACTGGTGCTCCAGCACTTGGCACCGTTGAGCACCCAGACGTCACCGTCGCGTTCGGCCCGGGTCGTGACGCCGGCCAGGTCGGAGCCACCGCGCGGCTCGGACAGGAACTGCACCAGCACCTCGTCCCCACGGATCGCGGCCGCCAGCCGGGTCCGTTTCTGCTCCTCGCTGCCCATATCGAGAATGGTTGGCCCGCAGATGGTGAAGGTCGGCACGTTCAGCAGCAAGGGCATCTCGTACCCGGCCGACTCCTCGGTGAACGCCTGCTGATACTCCAGACCCAGCCCGCGCCCGCCGTACTCCACCGGGTAGCAGATTCCGGCGAAACCACCTGCGAACATCAGCTTCTGCAGCTCGCGGGCGCGATCCCAGTCCTCGTCGTCGGCTCCGACCGCGCCCTGCACGGCGTCGCGATCGCTCAGCCGCGGCATGGTTTCGGCCAGCCATTCCCGGGCCTGGACGCGGAACGCCGCGACGTCCTCGGTGCCGGTATTCGGCTCTTGGTATCTGATGGTCATGAGTCTTGGCCCTTCTCAGGCGGGAACGGGCGCGGCGGAGGCAGCAGGAGCGGCAACGGTGGGGCCAGAATCGGGGGGCGAATCGGATTCGGCAACGGGCTCGGTGGCGGCCGGTTCGGTCCCCAGGTGCAGGTCGACGAGCCGGCGGCGATGCTCGGCCGGGGTGCCGTAGAGGGCCCGGTTCACGGTCGCCCGCCGCAGGAACAGATGCAGGTCGTGCTCCCAGGTGACACCGATCCCACCGTGCAACTGGACGCAGTCCTGAATGATGTCGGTGGACCGGCCACCGACATAGGACTTGGCGACACTGACCAGCCGAGCCGCATCCGAGGTCCTACCCTGCACCGCCCGGGCGGCGCCAAGAGTGGTCGCGTGCATCGCCTCCAGCCAGGTCTTGCTGTCCGCGAACCGGTGCTTCAGCGCCTGATACGAGGCCAGCGGACGACCGAACGAGTACCGGTCGAAGGCCCAGGCAATGGTGAACTCCAGCACCCGTTCGACCGCCCCACAGGTCTCCGCGCAACTCAGCACGATCGCCACCTGCAGCTGGCGCTCGATCGCCGGGCCGGCCCCGCCGACCCGCCCGATCACGGCTCCCGCCGGAAGGTCCACCGCCTCGAAGCTGACCTGCGCGAACCGCCGGACGATGTCAAGGCTCCAGGACGGATCGATGCTCACCCCCGGCGCATCGACCGGCACCAAGAACTGCGTCGGACCATCCACCGTCTGCGCGGTGACCAGCAGAATATCCGCCTGATCGGCGGCCTCCACCCGATCCTTGACCCCGTCCAATCGGTAACCATCACCGGTCGCGGTCGCGGTGGTGGCGAACCCCGCACCGGGCCGACCCACGCCGGGCAGCCCACCGCCGGGCTCGTAAAACGCCCAGCCGGCCACCGTCGCACCAGACATCAGCCCCGCCAGCACAGCGGAATGGTCCGGCCCGTCAACGGATTCCACCAGCGCCGTGATCACCGCGTTCGTGACCGCCATCGGTCCCGGCGAGACCAGCCGGCCCATCTCCTCGGCAGCGATCGCCAGATCCACCAACCCAGCACCGGAGATACTGCCGCCGCCGAGTTCCTCGGGCCCGAGCATCGCCGTCCAGCCGAGTTCGGCGCCCCGAGCCCACCAGGCCGGTTCGAATGCCTCCGGCCCGACCGCGAGCTCACGCACCCGTGTCAGCGGAGTCTCTGCCTCCAGGAATTTCTTGCTGGTGGCCCGGAAGGTCTTCTGGTCCGGAGTGAGGTCGATGTCCATCCATGCTCCCTTGGCCAGCGCTAACCCGCAATCTTTTGATGGTTGTAGATTTATCCATGAACGGGTCACTGGTCAAGAGCGAGGGAACCGGGAAAGGTGTGTACGTGCCCCAGACCGAGACCGCTCCGGAGTTCGCCTCTGCCATCGACGTTGCCGACCGGCTCCGGCGGGTCAACTACCTGCCGGACGAGAAGATCGCCGCCACCGTCTACCTGGCCGAGCGGCTGGTGAAGCCGGTCCTGGTGGAGGGTCCAGCCGGTACCGGCAAGACCGAACTGGCCAAGTCCGTCGCCGCCGCGACCGGAGCCCGGTTGATCCGGCTGCAGTGCTATGAGGGCCTGGATGAGGCGAAGGCGCTGTACGAGTGGGACTACCGCAAGCAACTGCTGCGCATTCAGGCCGCCCGCCAGGAGCCGGACGCCAGTTCACCCGGTTCGACCAGCTCCAGTAGTAGTCCCAGCGGATCCAACGGCTCCGACTCCGGCTCCAGCAACCGGCCCGGCGGCTCGACCTGGTCGGCGGTGGAGACCGACATCTTCGGTGAGGACTTCCTGCTGGCCCGTCCCCTGCTGGAGGCGATCCGGGCCAAGGACCGGGTGGTGCTGCTGGTGGACGAGGTCGACCGGCTGGACGTGGAGACCGAGGCACTCCTGCTGGAAGTGCTCTCCGACTACCAGGTCTCGATCCCCGAACTCGGCACGATCACCGCCCACCAGCGGCCGATGGTGTTCCTGACGTCGAACAACAGCCGGGAGCTGTCGGAGGCGCTGAAGCGGCGCTGCCTGTTCCTGCACCTGGACTATCCCGCGGTGGAGCGCGAGCGGGAGATCATCCTGACCCGGGTACCCGGGATCAGCGAGCGGCTCGCCACTCAGGTCGCCGAGATCGTCCGGTCCCTGCGCGGGATGGACCTGAAGAAGGCTCCCTCGGTCTCGGAAACCCTGGACTGGGCCCGCACCCTGGTGCTGCTGTCCATCGATGCGCCGATCGAGACGGTCACCGATGCGCTGCTGCGGGAGCACCTGAACGTGCTGCTGAAGCACCAGAGCGACATCGCGACGGCAAGCGAGCGGTTCGGCACGTGAGCACCCCGTCAACCAACCGCCCAGTGTTGTTACTGCACGGGGTCGGCTCGTCGTTCGAGCACAACTGGGGCCGCAGCGGCTGGCTGGACCTGCTGGCCGACGAGCAGCGAAGCACGATCGGCTTCGAGTTGCCCGGCCATGGATCCGCCGCCCGGCCCGCCGCCCTGACCGACCTGAAGCACGGCGACGACGTGGTGACCGCGCTGCTTGCCGAGCTGTCTGGCTACGAGTCGGTGGATGCCGTCGGCTTCTCCGCCGGCGGCCAGCTGCTGGCCGCGGCCGCCGCCCGCGAACCAGCCAGGTTCGGCCGGATCGCGCTGCTCGGCGTCGGGGACGGGCTGCTGCACCCGCGACCGACACGTCTGCATCGACTCGCCGACCAGCTCGACGCGGGCATCGAACCGGCCGAGCCGCAGGCCCGGCTGTTCCATCGGATGGCCCGCTCGGCGGGCAACGACCCGGCCGCGGTGGCCCAGTACATGCGTCTGCCCAAGCCCCGGGTGACCGCGGCCGACCTCGGCGCGATCCGTTGCCCGGTCCTGGTGGTGCTGGGCGATCGAGACTTCGTCGGGCCGGCCGATGAGCTGGTCGCAGCACTGCCGAACAGTCGGCACGTGCTATTGCGCGGGGTTGACCATTACGGGCTGACCGGCGCTCTCGGCTGCCTTGACGTCGTCCTGCCCTTCCTGGCCGGCACCCTCCCGGCATCGGTCGGTTGATGCTCACCGCCGTCGAAGGACTGATTGCCCAGCTGCGTCAGGTCGGCATGCCGATCTCGGCCAGCGAGGGGATCGACGCCGTCCGTGCCCTGGAGCATCTGGACCTCCTCGATCGGTCCGAGGTGAAGGCCGGGCTGCGGGCCGCGCTGGTGAAGAACGCCGAGCACGAGTACGCCTTCGACACGGTCTTCGACCTGTTCTTCGGGTTGCGGCCGACCTCGACCGCCCCGAGCGACGAACCGGGGTCGGACGGCGGCGATCCGGCCGATCCGGGGTCGCAGGACGGCTCCGGCAACGGCGCGAGCGGCTCCGGTGGTTCCGGTGGCATCGGGTTCGGCGGAACCGGTGGGGGTCTGTCCGACCTGGACGATCTCGGCATCCGGGAACTGCTGATCGGTGCGCTGCGCTCGCAGGACCGGCTGCTGACCCGGGCGATCGCCGGGCTGTTGGTGGAGCGGCACGCGAACCTCGAACCGGGACGGCCGGTAGCCGGCACCTACTACCTGTTCCGCACCCTGCGCGCGGTCAACCCCGACCTGCTGCTGGCCACCCTGATCGCGGACGGCGCCACCGAGACCGACCCGCTCACCCGGCGGCTGCACGTCGAGCGCAGCGAGGCCCAGGTCCAGGCCTTCCGGGACGAGGTAGCGGCCGAAATCCGCCGCCGCCTGGTCGCCGACCGCGGCGCCGAGGCGGTCGCCCGCACCCTGCGCACACCCCTCCCCGAAGACATCGACTTCCTCACCGCTTCACAGGCCCAGATCGCCACCCTCCGAGCCACCATCGAGCCGCTGACCCGCAAGCTCGCCAGCAAGCTGTCCCGCCGCCGACGCCACCGCCGCAAAGGCGCACTCGACTTCCGCCGGACCGTCCGGGCCTCAATGTCCACCGGCGGCGTCCCGGCCGAACCCATCTTCCGCAAACCCCGCCCGTCAAAACCCGAACTCGTGGTCCTGGCCGACATCTCCGGATCGGTTGCCACCTTCGCCGGATTCACCCTGCAATTCGTCTACGCCCTGCGCCAGGAATTCACCACCGTGCGCTGCTTCGTCTTCGTCGACGGCGTCGACGAGGTCACCCATATCATCGCCGAGTCCCGCGACATCACCGAGGCCACCAGCCGGATCAACCACGAGGGCCGCGGCATCTGGCTGGACGGCCGCTCCGACTACGGGCATGCCCTGGAATCGTTCTGGGACGGCTGGGGTCGCCAGATCAGCCGCCGCAGCACCGTCGTGATCCTCGGCGACGCCCGAACGAACTACCACGCCCCGCGCGAGCAGGTACTGGCCGCCGTCCGCAAACAAGCCGCCCGACTGTTCTGGCTCAACCCGGAGCCGACCTCGGCCTGGGGCAGCGGCGACTCCGTCATCGGCCGCTACGCCCCGCACTGCGACGCGGTCTTCGAATGCCGCAACGTCCGCCAGCTCAAGGCTTTTGTCGAGCAACTCGCCTGAGCCCGGCTCAACTGAGCTGCCCGCCATGCTCCGCACCCTCGCTACCGGCCACCGCTCTTGTCCGGACAAGTCTTGACATCAACCCCGGTTCAAGTGTTCAGGTTGAGCCATGGCGGGCAGCTATGACGAGGCACTCTTGCGATTTCACCGAACCGGTCCGGAGTTCCACGGCTGGCTCTCGAACCACGGGCCGATGGCGGTGGACGCCCTGATCCGGATGGATCAGCGGGACGACGTCGAGCGCTGGGTCGACGGCTATATCGGAAAACTCGACGCACTGCCTCGGCCGCGCTGGCCGATCGAGCCGCTGGAATGGCGCGATCCGCTCGGCGACGCCTCTCGGCTGGGTGACTGGCTGGAGTTATTCGACCGGCAACTGACCCAGGCGCCCTGGCGGGAGGTGCTGACCACGTGGTGGCCCCGGCTGCTGCCTGGCGCCGTCGGCTCGGCGACCCATCCATTGATCCGTACCGGGCACGCCGTCCGCGCCTTGCTGGAGAAGGACACCGGGCCACGGTTGGACGAGCTCGGTCAGGCCCTGGGGTATTGGGCGGCCCGCTGGGCGCCGTTGCCACCGGCTCCATTGGCCCGACCGGCCGGACGGATGGCTCCGGCGGCCGCGCTGTCGTCCCTGCCGGCACTGCCCGACCAGGGTGGCGCCCGAGCCAGGATCGCCGCGTTGTTCGACGAACCAGGTTGGGCCGCAACCGTTTCCCGCGGCCGGGCACCGGCCGAAGCCCGGGACGTGGAGCAGGCGCTGGACGATCTGGTAGACGCCGCAGTCTCGCACTACCGCCGCTGGGCACCGGCCCAGCCGGTGATGCTCGTGCACATGGCCACCGCCCCACGAGCGGCCCGACTGGTCCTGCCGGCGCTGCCGCGCACGCTCTGGCCGCCGACCTACGCATCGGTCTGGCGGGTGTCGGCAGCGATCGCGTCCATGTACCGGCCTGCCGACGCCGCACCGAGCACCGTCCCGTCGGCGCCGTCCGAGCACGCTGCGCAACCCGAGCCGGCCGAGCAGCGCGACGGCGATTCAGCAGCGGCCGCGGAGGTGGCCAATGCCGCGGCCGAGCACGGCGACGAGCACGTCATCAAGTTCACCGAGGTCGCCCTCGAGTCGCACCGCCGGGGCAACCCGGACGCGATCGCCGCTGCCCGGACCGGGATCCGCCAGATCGGCTGAGGCGTTCCGCCCGCTCGGCCCGCGATCGGGCGTGGCGGCGCTACAGTCCCGAGAGCGCGAGCGGCCGACGTCGCGCGGAACGCTCGCGACGGCCGTCGCGGAACGTCGCGGCATGCCGCGACGCTGACTCGGGGAGGACTGATGACGACGGACGACGCGGTGCTGCTGAGCGCACCCTCCCCGGGCGTACGACTGATCACACTGAACCGGCCGGAGATTCGCAATGCGATGACCGAGGAGGTGACCGCAAGCTGGAATCAGGCGGTCGCCGAGGTGTCCGCCGATCGCGAGGTCCGGGCTCTGGTGGTCACCGGCGCAGGCAGTTCCTTCTGCTCCGGGGCCGACCTGTCCTGGCTGGATCAGGGCGCCGAGCATGACATCACACCGGACCGACTGCGGGACCGGATGCTGCCGTTCTACCGCAGTTGGCTGCAACCCCGGGATCTGCCGTTCCCGGTGATCGCCGCGGTGAACGGCCCGGTCGTGGGCGCGGCGGTGTGCATGGCGCTGGCCTGCGACCTGCGCTACGCCGGGGCAGGCGCGATGTTCAGCACGCCGTTCATCTACCTCGGCACGCACGGCGGGATGGGTGCCACCTGGCTGCTGCCGGAGGCGATCGGCGTCTCCCGGGCTCGGGAGATGCTCTACACCGGGCGAGAGGTGCACCCCGAGGAAGCGCTCGACTGGGGCCTGGTCGGCGCGGTGGTGGACGACGTGCTGGCGCATTCGCTTCAGGTGGCCGCGCAGATCGCCGGAGCGGGTCCGATCGCCACCCGGCTGACCAAGGCCGGGCTGGAGCAGGCCGCGCATGGACTGGAGGCCGCCCTGCAGTGGGAGGCCCTGGCGCAGCCGATCACCATGACCACATCGGACCTGCACGAGGGGATCCAGGCCCGACGGCAGCACCGACTCCCCGCCTTCCGCGGCGAATAGTTCGAGACTTGCATAGTTGCCATCGCATTGCTGGGATAATTCGGGAATCCTGGCGGGGTCGCCGAACGCTGTCCCAGGGGTACATTGATAGTTAGCTATTTTCATCGCTGGCCGCCGGAGTCCAGCCAACGAGTGAGGAGAGCCTCTCGTGACTCCACCCGCCGGATCCGAAGTCCCCCCGACCGAGGTCTTCAAGGCCCTCGGCGACCCCATCCGCTGGAGCATCGTGCAGCAGATGGCCGAGGTCGACGAGTTGGCCTGCAGCACGCTCGAGGACACCCTGCCGATCTCCAAGCCGACGATCTCGTACCACACCAAGATCCTTACCCAGGCGGGCCTGGTCACGGTCCGCAAGCAGGGTCGGAACTTCTTCTACACCCTGCGTCGCGATGTGTTGCGGGATCTGATGGACGACGTCTGGATGCTGGCTCCCGAGCCCCGTCCCGTGCATCAGGGCCGGATCGACCGTCAGCCTGCTCCCACTCGCCGTCGCCGCACCGCGAATCCGGCCGCCCGGCTGAAGGCCGCCGTCGGCGACGACAGCACCCAGCCCGAGGCAGCCCTGCTCACCTGGTGACGGAAAGTAAAGCCGTCAGGACGTGAACAAGGCGCTGTAGGCGTTCAGCGCGGGCTGGCCGCCGAGGTGGACGTAGAGCACGTTGGAGTCCTTGCCGATCTCGCCCAGGCCGACCAGATCGATCAGCCCAGCCATGGACTTGCCCTCGTACACCGGGTCGATGATCATCCCCTCCAACGAACCGGTCAGCCGAATCGCGTCCAGAGTGGACTGCACCGGGATGCCGTAGACGTCGCCGGCCCAGCCCGGCAGCACGGTGATCTCGTCGTCCCTGAGCTCCCGGTCCAGACCGATCAGCGCGGCGGTGTTGCGGGCGATCCGGGCGACCTGTTCCTGGGTCTCCGTGAGCTTGGCCGAGGCGTCGATCCCGATCACTCGCCGTGGGCGCTCCTGACCGGCGAACCCGGCGATCATCCCGGCGTGCGTGGAGCCGGTCACCGAGCAGACCACCACGGTGTCGAAGAAGACGCCCAGCTCACGTTCCTGCTGCTGGACCTCGTCCGCCCAGTTGGCGAAGCCCAGACCGCCGAGTCGGTGATCCGAAGCCCCGGCCGGGATGCCGTACGGGATGCCACCACGCTCGCGGACGTCGTCCAGCGCCTGATTCCAGCTGTCCTTGAATCCGATCCCGAAGCCGGACGGGTCCAGCCGAACCTCCGCACCCATGATCCGGGACAGCATGATGTTGCCTACCCGGTCGTTCACCGAGTCCGGCCAGTCCACCCATTTCTCCTGAACCAGAACGGCTTTCAAGCCGAGTTTGGCGGCGACGGCGGCGACCTGGCGGGTGTGGTTGGACTGGTAGCCGCCGATCGAGACGAGGGTATCCGCGCCCTGTTCCAGGACGTCCGGGACGATATATTCGAGTTTGCGGGTTTTGTTCCCGCCATAGGCCAGCCCGCTGTTGCAATCCTCGCGCTTGGCCCAGATCCGGGCCCCACCCAGGTGCTGGGTCAGCCGGTCCAGCGGATGGACCGGGCTCGGACCGAAAAGCAGTGGGTAGCGCGGGAAGTCCTGAACAGCCATCGGCAGGCTCCTGAAGTAGAGGCATTGATCGCGCACTCACCGTAGCCGCCAGGCTCGCAAAGTCAGATCGTGACCCATCCGACCCTCCGGACACAGCACACTCGGGGGGTGACGTTTCCCGACGATGTGGCCGCCGCTCTCCGCGACCTGCCCTTCACCTACCCCGAGCGAGGCTGGACTGCCTGGTCGGAGCCACCCGAGGGCTATACCGCCGTCCAGCGTTCGGCGGTCCTGGGCTCCGGGCGGGAGCTGTTCGAGCGGGCCGCAACCGGCCTGATGAACTGGCAAATGCACCGCCGAGCCGGGTTCCGGCTGATCGCCACCGATCAGACGGCGGTGGTCGGCGCCCGGGTGCTGCTCTCCGTCGGCCCCGGCCGGCTCGCCGTGCACGCCCCCTGCCAGGTGGTTTACACCGTGCATGAGGAGCATCGCCGCGGCTTCGCCTACGGCACCCTGACCGGGCACCCGGTCAGCGGCGAGGAATCGTTCATTGTCCGCCTCGGCGCCGACGGACGAGTGATCTTCACCATCCGAGCGTTCTCCCGGCCGGGCACCCTCGTGGCCCGGCTCGGCGGCCCGTTCACCGGATTGGCCCAGCAGGTCGGGACCAGTCGCTACCTGACGGCGCTGGCAGCGCTGGCCCAGCCCTGACCTGACGTCTGGCCCATTTCGTCCACAGCGACCGATCGCGCGCCACGGGAGCCTGGTTGGCGGGGTGAGCCCCCACTCCCTCCGCCAACCAGGCTCCCCCTCAGAACGCCGCCTCTCCCCCTCAGGACGACGTCAGCCAGGTGTTGATGATGCCGAACGACATGCCCGCACTCGGGTGCAACGGCAAGTCGTGCCCGGTGTCCGGAATGGTTCGGGCGATGAAGCTTTCCGCCCCGGTGAAGTAGGCCATCTCGGCCAGCGTCAGCACCGTGTCGCTGAGGCAACTGACGTCGATGTTGCAGAACGGCGCGTCCTGCTGACCGTTCACCATCAGCACCGGGGCGCTGATCTGGTTCGACCAGTTGAGCAACGGCGGCAGGCTGAGCTGGACGATCGCCTCAGAGGTCTGCGACCCGGTCATCACGTCCTTGTGCGCCTCGTCCCAGGCGATCACGTCCGGTTCGGCGGATGCCGAGTAGAACAGGCCGGCCCGCCGGCCCGGCCAGGTGGTGAAGTAGCCGCCGTCGAGCGGCGTGATCTCCGACGAGAACTGCGGATCCAGCGCCGCGGTGTAGATCGCCGTCGGGAGGGTCAGGAAGCCCAGCCCGTGGCCGTGGGTCAACCCGGTGACGACGACCCGGTCGGCATCATGGAACTTGCCGGCCTCCTGCACCACGATCGCCGAACCGAGAGAGTGCCCAATCGAGTTCACCGCCGGAAAGCTGCTCCGCAACCAGCCGATGACCTGGTGCAGGCCATAGACATCGGCGGCGTAGGACGCCTGGATCGCCGCGGGTCGGCTGCTTCGGCCGGCCCCGAACCGGTCGTAGAAGAAGGCGGCCCGCCCGGCGTCAACGGTTCGCCGGGCGTAGGAGTACACCTCCGGGCGAATCGGCCAGTCCCAGTACTGCCGGTTGTACATCCCACCATGGACGAGCACGTCAACGGTGTGCGGGCCGGCCGCCCAGTGGGTTGGCACACAGAGGGTTCCGGCGAGAATGAAGTCCTTCGGCCTCAACTCACCCAGCGCCGCCGGCAGCCGGATCTCCGTACAGGTCGCCGACCCGGCCGGAACCGTCGTACTGAAGACTGCCGCCGTCGCAACGGCTGATGCCGAGGCCGGAGCACCGGCCATTCCGCCGCTCAGCCCCGCCATGATCAGCAGGCCAAGGCCAAGCCATCGTCCCTTCCTACGATTCATTACTCTCAGTCCTCCACTCGTCATTCAGCGTGATCGTACGAACGCTGGGACGAGAGGGCCGAGGCTTTGTCGACTATGTATGTCAGCTCGGTAATTCCGTCGGCGGCCCGAGGATCGAGTCGATCGTGTCGATCGCGGTCCCGAGTGCATGCAGGTGCGCATGGGAGACCTCGGACGTCGTGAAAACCGGGGCGTCCCAGGTCGAAACACCCTGAACCGGCACGATTTGGACTGGAATCTGGTTCCCTGCAACGGGAGTCGGGTCGGTCTCACCGGTTCGCTCGAACCGCTCGATCGCGGCCAGCAGGACGCCGACCTGCCCTTGGCGGTGCACCAGGGCGGCGGTCATCTCGTCGTCCAACCGGGTCGCTCGGGCGATCTGAACCGGATCCGCACCCATCACCTCAACCACCCCGGACAGCAGTCCGACGGCATAGGTGGTGGACGACTCGATCCCGATCAGTAGCGGCGTCAATAATTCGCAGGTCCGGGCCCGGGTGAGGATGTCGATCATGTCCTGACGACGCCCGTCCGGGTGTCCACCGAGCGCGGCCAGCATCACCCAGGCGCTCAAGGAGCGGCGCCCGAGCAGCACAATCGCCTGCGGCATCGACGTGATGTGCCGCCCGCTGCCGGCGGCGGAGTTCACCGTGCCGAGGATCCGCATACTGAGCCCCGGATCGGCGGAGACGATCCGTTCCACCTGCGCCACCGAGGTGTCCGGCGAGGAGAGGGCGGCCAACAGTTGCAGGCTGATCGTTTGCGAGGGGCTGACCGTGGCCGACCTGGTGGACGTCGGACGCTCGAAGAACTGGCCCTGAAACAGGTCGAACCCGGCCGCCAGGCTCCGCTGCAGGCCGACCTCGGTTTCCACCCGCTCGGCCATCAGCTTGGTCTGCGGCACGGTGCTGCGCACATACCCGGCCAGATCGGCCAGGTCGGACCCGACGGTCTCGACATCCAGCTTCACCACGTCGACCAGCGGCAATAGCTGAGCGTGCTCGGGTCCGGCGACCATGCCGTCGATCGCCAGCCGGAAACCGCGCTGTTTCAGCTCGATCAACCCGGCCAGCAGTTCGGCGTCCACCACCAGGCCCTCGACCACCTCGAGGACGATGTTCTGCGGCCCGAACGGCATCGGGATCTCGCCGGTGATCAGGGCTCGGGTGGCGTTGAGGTAGAGGTTGCGGCGCTCGCCGAGCCGGTGCAGTCCGAATTGACCGAAGGCGGTGGCGATCACTTCGGACGTCGACCGGTCACGGGCCACGGCCGACGCTGCGGAAAGCCCCGGACCGGGACGGAACATCAGTTCGTAACCGACCACGGTGCCGACCCGGTCGTGGATCGAGCGGCGGCCGATCTTCATCCGGTCCGGACGCGCAGCGGTGCTGGTCGAACTCACGCCCCGCTGCTCGCTCACGCCATCCCCTTCGCCACGGATCCCTAGGAATGCATCGGTCCTACTGCGTCGACCCTGAAGCCGAACACGACACCCGAACGGATGCCGCGCTGTTCATGAAAGTCGTCCATCAACGTCGTCCATCAACCGGTTGATGGACCCCGAATCCACCGCCGCCCGCCCCAGGAGTGCCCGGCGGGGTGATCCGGCATTTGCCGCCGCCCGGCAGGCTTGAGCTGAGCGAAGGGACGGCCATGTCGGTCATCGAAGTGAACCATTTAGCCAAGGCCTACGGCAGACACCACGCAGTCACCGACGTCTCGTTCGAGGTGCAGCGCGGTGAGATCTTCGGTGTCCTCGGCCCGAACGGCGCCGGCAAGACCACCACGGTCGAGTGCATCGCCGGGCTCCGGAGCCGGGACGCCGGCCAGGTGCGGGTACTCGGGGTCGATCCGGAACGGGACCGCGCCGGCGTGCGGCGTTCGGTCGGGGTGCAACTGCAGAACGGCGAGCTGCCGGAGAAACTGCGGGTCGGTGAGGCGCTGGAGCTGTTCGCCTCGTTCTACCCGGAACCGGCCGATCCGGCCGAACTGATCGAGGTCCTCGGCCTCGGCGCCGCAGTGAACAGCTACTGGGGAGTGCTCTCCGGTGGTCAGAAGCAGCGGTTGTCGATCGCGCTGGCCCTGATCGGTGGGCCGACGATCGCCATTCTCGACGAATTGACCACCGGCCTGGACCCGGCCGCGCGGCGGGAGACCTGGGACCTGATCGAGGCGGTCCGCGACCGCGGCGCGACCATCCTCTTGGTCACCCACTTCATGCAGGAGGCCGAGCGGCTCTGCGACCGGCTGGCTGTGATCAACGATGGTCGGGTCGCCGCCCTGGACACCCCGGCCGGCATCGTGGCCGGCATCGACACCGAGCAACGCATGCGATTTGTGCCCTCGGCCCCGCTGGACGAGCGGTTGCTGACCGATCTGCCCGAGGTGACCCAGCTGGTGCGGGTCCGTGATCAGCTGCAGCTGCGCGGGAACGCCGACCTCATCTCCTCGGTGATCTCCGTACTGGCCCGGCACGGAGTCGTCGCCCAGCAGCTTCGAGTTGAGCAACCCTCACTCGACGACGCGTTCATCGCCATGATCAGCCGATCCGCGAAGGAGCAGAGCAGATGACCACTCTCACCGAGCGGCAACCGGTGGAACAGCACCGTCGAGCGGCGTTCCGTCGGCTGTTGCGGACCGAGGCACTGCTGTTCGCCCGCACCCCGATCGCGGTGACCTGGGCAGCGCTGATACCGGTCATCGCCTTTGTCGCCCTGGGTTGCATCCCAGCGCTCCGGAAGGCCAGCGACGACCTGGACGGTGGCAGCTACCTGGGTGCGTATCTGCCCATCCTGATGGCCTTCTCGCTGGTGATGTCGGCGGCGAACCTGCTGCCGCCGACCCTGGCGCTGTACCGGGAGAAGGGCATCCTGCGCCGGCTGTCGACCACCCCGGTCCCGGCGTCCTGGCTGCTCGCGGCCCAGGCCGGGATCTTCGCCGGGGTAGGGCTGGTGGTGTCGGTCGCGCTGTTCGCGATCGGGATCGGGTTCGGCGTGACGGTGCCGCGGCAGGTCGCCGGCTTTGTGCTCACCCTGGTCCTGCTCGCGGCCGCCACGCTCGGCCTGGGGTTGCTGATCGCCGCCGTGGCCCGGACCGGCAAGGCCGCGAACGCGATGGGCTTCGTCCTGTTCTTCCCGCTGATGTTCCTCGCCGGGCTCTGGGTCCCGCGTCCGCTGATGCCTGAGATCCTGCGCACGATCAGCGATTACAGCCCACTAGGGGCCGGGGTTCGGGGCTTGCAGGACTCGATCGCCGGGCACTGGCCACCGACTCAGAGCCTGCTGGTGCTCATCGCCTGGGCGGTCGTCACCGGCGCGCTTGCGGTGCGATTCTTCCGCTGGCAATGAGCCTTCTTTCGCTCACGATGAGCCGCGCGCAGGACAATGAGACCATCAGGGACATGAGCAGCGCCACCATCGCGCCGGTCGACGAGGTCTGGCAGGGCCGGTTGGACCGGCTTGCTCGGATCATGCCGCTGCCACTGCTGGCGGTGGCAACCGTGCTGGCCGCGATCCTGGTCGACTCCGGGTTCACCGGGGGCTGGCCACGATTCCGGATCGGGTTGGTGGTGGCCGCGGCAGCGGCGGTGTGGACCGCCGCGGTGACGAGTCGACCGTCCCGGGGTCTGAGGCTCGACACGATCGGGTATCTGGTGCATACCGGGCTGGCAGCGGTGCTGGTGTGGGTGAACCCGTTCTTCGGGGTGTTCGCCTTCACCGGCTATTTCGTCGCCGACCGCCTGCCTCGCCCGTGGGCCCAGATCGGCGTGGTCGTGACCGCCTTCATCATGGCCGGATCGCAGATCGGTGGCTTTCCGACCCTGGAGGTCGGCATCATCGCCGGCTATCTGCTGATCGCCGTGGTCAACGCCGCGCTGGCGTTGTCCTTTGTCGGGATCACCGATCGGGTACTGGAGCAGAACGCCGAGCGCGGTCGGGTGATCGCCGAGCTCGGCGAGACCAATCGCCGACTGGAACAGGCAATGGCCGAAAATGCCGGGCTGCACGCACAATTGCTCGCCCAGGCCCGCGAGGCCGGAGTACTGGACGAACGCCAGCGGCTGGCCGGCGAGATCCACGACACCCTCGCCCAGGGCCTGGTCGGCATCATCACCCAATTGGAGGCCGCCGAGCAGGCGCGCAACGTTCCAACCGAGTGGAGTCGCCACCTCGACCAGGCCCGTGACCTGGCCCGGGCCGGGGTGATGGCGGCTCGCCGGTCGGTCCGGGCGATGCGGCCGGAGCAACTGGAGAACGCAGGTCTGGGGATGGCACTCGAGGAACTCGCCCGGTCCTGGCGGCAGACGTCGGGAATCCCGGTTCGGACCGAGACCACCGGGTGCGCGCAGGCCGCGCCCGAAGAGGTGGAGACAGCGCTGTTCCGGGTGGCGCAGGAGGCTTTGAACAACGTGGCCAAGCACGCGAACGCCTCGATGGTCGGTCTGACCCTCACCTACCTGGACGATGTCCTGCTGTTGGACGTCCGGGACGACGGCTCCGGATTCGACACCGCGATCCGGCCAGGAGGGTACGGGTTGGACGGGATGCGGGAGCGGCTGCGCCGGGTCGGCGGCCGGCTCGAGGTGGAATCCGTTCCCGGCGAGGGCACCGCGGTGAATGCTGCGGTGCCGATCGGCTCCGCACCGGCGAGCGCGGTGTCGATCGGCGCCCGATCGTGACGGCGATCCGGGTGCTGATCGTGGACGACCACCCGGTCGTGCGTGACGGCCTGCGCGGGATCTTCGCCGGCGACCCGGATTTTGAGGTGGTGGGCGAGGCGGCGGACGGAGCCGAGGCGATTGCCCAGGCCGGGCGCCAGCCGGTGGACGTGGTGCTGATGGATCTGCGGATGCCGGGCGTCGGCGGGGTTGAGGCCATCACTCGACTGCGGGCCGGTTTCCCCGAGATCCACGTGCTGGTGCTGACGACGTACGACAGCGATCGGGACGTGCTGCCGGCGATCGAAGCGGGCGCCACCGGCTACCTGCTCAAGGACTCCCCGCGCGCCGAACTCCTGCAGGGGGTCAGATCGGCGCACGCGGGCCTACCGGTGCTCGCGCCGTCGGTCGCCAGTCGGCTGATGGGCATGGTCGGCAGCGCCGATCAGCGGCCGGCACCCGGCTCGGCCGCCCTGAGCAAGCGCGAGCTGGAGGTGCTGCGACTGGTGGCCGGCGGGTCCGGAAACCGCGAAATCGCCCGCCGCCTGTTCATCAGCGAGGCGACAGTGAAAACCCATCTGCTGCACCTGTACGACAAACTCGGCGTGCGGGAGCGGGCCGCCGCGGTCGCCGTCGCGTATCAGCGCCGATTGCTGGACTGATTGAGCATGATCACGTCGAGCTGCGGCGACCGGGGTCGATCAGTTGCCGGCGGCGCGGAACTGCTCGATCACGGCGCCCGGAATCCGACCGCGCTCGGACAGCTCGATGCCGTTGCTGGCCGCCCAGGCCCGGACCGCCTTGTTGTCCACACCGGAAGCGACATGCTGCATAACCGGCGCCCGACGGCCGCCCACCCGACGAGCGTGGTCCTGCCAGGGGCCGAGGGCCTTGCGCAACGCGGCCGCGTTCTTCTTGGTCATGTCGATTTCGTACTCGACGCCGTCCAGACCGAATGAGACCGTCTCGTCTGCGGCCTGCCCGGTGATGTCGTCGAGAAGTTCGGTCACTGTTCTGGTCGCCATGGGAGCCATTCTTTTACCTAATTGACTACTCAGTCAAAACCGAACTCAAATGGCCTGCATTTTCCGACCCCAGCCTCGGTATGTGTCGGGCATTTCGCCCATTGTTCGACCGGGACGCCGATTCCGACCCACGCCGGAGCCCGGCCAACGCGAGCAACTCGATCAGTTGCGGTAACCCTCAACCTGCTCAGCCGGACGGACCGTCGCATCGTCCGGGTTCTTTCCGGCGTTGCGCAGAGCATCGCGCTGGCGCAACAGATCCCAGCACTGATCCAGGGCCTCCTCGACCTCCTGGAGCTTGCGGTGCTCCTCGGCGGCGGAGATGGTCCCGGCCTGCAACTGCTCGCGCAGATCGCGCTCGGTGTGGACCAAGTCGGTGATCTGCTGGTGAATATTGCCTACATTTTCGTCGCTCAACGGAACTCCGAGTCGTGATTCGGCGGCACGGCCGCCGGGCGGACAGAAAGGACGAGGCCAGCGTACGGCCCGGGCAATGTGCCATCGACAGCCCGTACTCCTCGACGGCTGTACTGCTAGAGCCCGTACTCCTCCAGCAGTCGCAACCAGACCTCACTGATCGTCGGATAACTGGGGACGGCGTGCCAGAGCCGGTGCAGTGGCACCTCACCAACGATGGCGACGGTCGCCGAATGCAACAATTCGGCAACGTCGGGTCCGACGAAGGTGGCGCCCACGATCACGCTTCGTTGCTCATCGATCACCAACAGCGCGCGCCCGAGGTAATCCTGGGAATGCACCGATGACCCGCCCACCGAGATCGGAATATTGACGCGGCGCACCTGCGGCAGTTGCTGCTCCGCCTGGGCCGCGGTCAGCCCGACGGAAGCGATTTGCGGCCGGGTGAACACCACCTGCGGAACGCTGCGGTGATCGGCCGTCATTGCGTAGGCCGACCAGGGTTCGACCACATCGGCGACGGTCCCAGCGGCCCGGGCGGCGATCACGTCGCCGATCGCCCTGGCCTGGTACTTGCCCTGGTGGGTGAGTGGCGCCCGGCCGTTCACGTCGCCGGCCGCATAGAGCCAGCCACCGGGAACCGAGGTCACCCGCCCGGAATCGTCGACCACCAGCGGGTCGCCAGGCGTGATCCCGAAGGCCTCCAGCCCGAGGTCGTGAGTGGTCGGCGTGCGCCCGGTCGCCAGCAGCAGTCGGTCGCCGTCCACCGTTGTCCCATCGGCGAGCACCAGCCGGATCCGATCGGCCACTTCCACCACCGACGTCACCTCGGCCTCGGTGATCACCTGGACCCCTTGCCCGGTAAGGGATTCCAGCAGCATTTCGGCGGCGAACGGCTCATGCTTGGCCAGCAGTCCGGCGGAGCTGACCAGGGTGACCGCGCTGCCGAGCGAGCGATACGCCTGGGCCAATTCCACACCAACCACACCGCCGCCGAGAACCACCAGCGTGCCAGGGATTTCGTGGCTGGACGTCGCCTCTCGGCTGGTCCAGTACGGCGCCGGATCGAGGCCCGGGATGGACGGGATCGTCGGCACCGAGCCGGTCGCGATCACCACCGCCTGCCGGGCCTGTAGCCGCACCACCCCGGCGGATCCGGAATTCTCGGCGTCGGTTGACGCCGCACTGCCGTCGGCCGGCTCGACCTCCACCTGCCGTTCACCGGTCAGCCGGGCGTGCCCGCGGACCAGGTCGATCCCGGCGCCTTTGACCCACTCGACCTGACCGGCGTCGTCCCAGTTACTGGCGATCCGGTCTCGCCAGGCGAGCACCTCGGCCGAGTCGAGCGCCCCGGTGACCGCCGCGGCAGCGCCAGGTACCGCCCGAATCGTGGTCAGTGCCTCGCCCGGTCGCAGCAGCGCCTTGCTCGGCATGCAGGCCCAGTACGAGCATTCGCCACCCACCAGCTCGGCTTCCACAAGCACCACAGTGAGACCGCCCCGGACCGCGCGCCCGGCTACGTTCTCACCGATCGCACCGGCTCCGATGACCACGACATCGACGGTTCGCTCATCCATCCGCTCAGCCTGCCGCCCGCTCGTCTCCGGCTGCCCTATCGACGCGCGGTCAAGGCGAGGAAGTCCACCAAGAGCGCGTTCAGCCGGTCCGCCGCATGGATCGGGATCCAGTGCCCTACCCCGGTCAGCCGCTCGTACCTCCAGGGACCGGTGACGTAGTCCGCCGAGGCGGTCATCTGCTTCTCCCCCAGGTAGGCATCGCCGTCGGACCAGACTCCCATCGTCGGACAGCCGACCGGGGGCAGCTGCGCCGGAGGCCGCAGGACCAGGTACTGCTCCGGATCGATGTTCGCCCGGTACCAGTTCAAGGCCGCGGTCAGCGCTCCCGGCCGGGACAGGTCCGCGACCTGCCGTTCGGCGTCCGGGTCGGACCCTGGCGGGGTGCCCGGCCAGGCCCAGGCCCGGAACACCGCCCAGTCGTCGGGTGGCAGCACCCGTTCGGCCAGCCCGGGGAACAGGAACCAGAGCATGTACCAGGACAATTGCCGCTGCTGCTCGCCGGCGGCGGCCCGGGTCAGCCCATGTCCGACCGAGATCGGCACCAGGGCGTTCACCCGGTCCGGCAAGAAGGTCGCCACCGCCCAGGCCAGACCCGCACCCCAGTCGTGCCCGACGACCGCGGCCTGCTGCACCCCGCTCGCGTCGAGCAACCCGCGGATATCGCCCACCAACTGGCGCAGCTTGTAGTCGGCCACCGCGTCGGGGCGGTCGGACTCTCCGAAGCCGCGCAGGTCCGGCGCGATCACCCGGTAACCCGCATCCATCAGGGCCGGAATCTGGTGCCGCCACAGCTGCCAGCGGTCGGGGAAGCCATGCAGCAGGAGCACGGCCGGACCGGAACCGGCCTCGGCCACGTTCAGCGTGCACTCCCCGACCGCAATCCGTCGTTCCGTCACCTCGGTCTGCATTGGTCCATGATGAGCCCGGACGTCGAATCAGGCAGTGGAGAACGCGCGCCTGCATTGACTTGGACGATCGTTCAAGTCTTCACTTAGCGCCATGCGGGCATACCGGCCGATTGCCGATCGGCGACGTCAACTGGTTGAGGCCGGTCTGACGATCGCCGAGCGGGACGGCGTCGCGGGCGTCACCGTGCGCCGGGTGGCCTCCGAGGCCGGGGTGTCGCTGGGCCTGGTCTCGTACTGCTTCGGCTCCAAGGAGGAGCTGATTCTGGCGATGGCCACCCGGATCGTGCAGGAAACCGTCGAGCATTCCGACCCGGGACCGGCGAGCGGTGCGAGCAACAGCTCGGGCGGTGGTTCGACGGCGGACGGCATCGGCCCGGTGCTGCACAGCACGCTGGCCGCGATGTGGCAACAGGTCGAGCGAACCCCGGGCCGTCAGCTGCTGACCTATGAGATCACCACGCTGGCGCTGCGCGAGCCGGGATTGGGTGACGTCGCGAAACAGCAGTACGAGACGACCGTCGCGCTCGCCGGGGACGTGCTCGAACGGGCGGCAGAGATTGCCGGCGTGACCTGGACCCGCGATCTGGATCACGTGGCCGGGTTGGTGGTGATGGCGATCGACGGCGCGACCTTGCGCTGGCTCGTTGATCACGACTCCGACGCGGCGCTGGCCCGGCTCGGCGACGTCGCCGACCTCCTCACGACGATGACGACCTAGACATGCGCAGCACCGAGTCCGAGCTGGCCGGGCCGGCTGTCGTGCGGCAACGCCGGGCCCGAGTGGCGACCTCGGCGGCATTCGTGGCGCAGGGGTTGATGTTCACCGTCCTGCTGACCCACCTGCCGCAGTTCAAGGATCACTACAGCATCTCCGACGGAACCGTCACCCTGATCATCTTGATGGTCACGATCCTCGCCGGGATCGGCAGTCTGCTGAGCGAGGTGCTGGCGAGTGCGGCATCGAGCCGGACGGCGTTGCGCTGCGGCCTGTTGCTGATTGCCGGAGCCGGCGCGGCGATCGGCCTGACTCCCGGGTTTCCCTGGTTCGTCGCTGGTTTCGCGGTCTACGGGCTGGGCCTCGGCGCGGTTGACGCGGCCGGCAACATGCAGGGCGTCGCCGTCCAGCACCGCTACGGCCGGAGCATCATCACCTCGTTCCACGCCGCCTGGAGCGCGGCCGCGATCACCGGCGCACTGTATGTCGCCGGCGGTGAGCGGTTGTCCGTGTCGCTGCCCGGGTCGATCCTGCCGGTCGCCGTCGTCATCCTGCTGATCGCGTTGATCGCCGGACCCCAGTTGCTGCCGCTCGACCAGCCGGCTCAGCCTGTCCAGGATCTCCCGGTCCACCCGTCCATTCAGGACCCGACCCTGCACCCGTCCAGCCAGGACCCGCCCGCCGAGCTGTCGACCGATGCTCCGGCGCACCTGAGCCCCTCACCACTGAGCCCCGCACCGGCGTCGGCGTTCTCGGTCACCAGCGGCCCGATGCTGCTCCTCGGCCTGGCAATGACCTGTTTCTGGGCGGTCGACTCGGGTGTCTCCAATTGGAGTGCGCTCTATCTGCGCGACGTGCTGAACGCGTCTGACAGCACGGCGGCGCTGGGATACGCGCTGTACCAGGCCACCGCGCTGATCTCCCGGTTGACCGGCGATTTCGCGGTTCGACGGCTCGGTGCGGTGCCCACCGTCCGGGCCGGAGCCGTGATTGGGACAACGGGTGCGCTGCTCGTGGTGCTGGCCCCCGGACCGGTCATGGCGATCATCGGCTTCGGCCTCGCCGGGCTGGGTCTGCCGGTGATCGCCCCGCTGTGCTTCAGCGCGGCCGGGGCTGCTGTCCGCACCTCAGGTGTTCTCGACCCGGATGGCACCCTCAACGTGGACCGAACCGCCGCCGAGGACGCCGCCGTGGACAGCGTGGTGGCCCGGCTGAATGTCTTCAACTACCTCGGCTCGCTGCTCGGCGCCGTGGTGATCGGCGGCATCGCGACCGCCGCCAACCTGCGGATCGGGTTCATCGTCCCGATATTGCTGGCCGGCACCGTGTTCCTCCTCGCCCGGGCCTTCACTCCCGCCGAAAACCCCTGATCCGACCCGGGTCTTCACGACTGGGTCTTCACGGCCGAGTCTTCACAACCGAGTCTTCAGTCAGCGACTCGGGCCTGCCGAGGCAACAAGAACACGAGCGTGCACCCGACGAGGATGAGCCCGGCCACCACGACGGTGCTCAGCGCCATCGCATCCGGGCCGGAATGGTGTTTCACCAAGGACAGGAACACCGTGGTGATCCCGGCGACGCCGATGGCACCGGCGAGTTGCTGCATCGCCGTCAGGGTGCCGGAGGCGCTGCCGGACTCCTCGTCCGACACCCCGGCCAGGATCACGTCGAACAGCGGGGCGAACACCCCGGCCATCCCGATTCCGATCACCAGACTGGGCCCGAAGAGTGCAAGGTTGCCGGTCTGGTCGCCAGAGCGGTGGACCACCTCGGCGAGGGCCAGCGCTCCGGCGGCGTCCACCAGTAGTCCGATCAGGATCAGCCGACGGCCGAGCTTGGCGATCAGCGGGTAGACCGCGACCGAGCCCACCACGATTCCGAGGGCCATCGGCGCCATCGTCAGACCTGCCCGCAGCGGTGAGTAGTGCAAGTAGCTCTGGATGAACAGGGAGACGGTCAGCATCAGTCCGGTGACGCTGGCGAAGAACACCAGGCCGAGCAGCATTCCACTGGCGAAGGATCGGTTCCGCCACAGCCCCGGCGCGATCAGCGGGTCGGCAGCGAACCGTTCGCGGTACCCGAAGGCGAGCGCGACCAGCACGCCACCGGCCAGGCTGAGGTAGGTCCAGAGCGGCCAGCCGTGCTCCGGACCCTGGATCAGCGGGTAGATCACCAGTAGCGAGGCGAGGGCGAGCAACGCGCCGGACAACCCATCGATGATGGCGTCCGGGCGGGGCGGATCTTTCGGCATCCAGCGGGCGGCGCCGTAGACGGCCGCGATGCCCAGCGGCAGGTTGATCAGGAAGATCATGCGCCAACCGGTGCCCCAGGCGTCCAGATTGATCAACGCGCCGGCCAGGATCGGACCGCCGACCGCAGACAGGCCGATCACCGGGCCGAAGGCGCTGAAGGCCTTGCCGAGCTGCTCCGCCGGGAAGACCGACTTGATCACGCCCAGGCCCTGCGGGATCAGCACGGCACCCAGCGCGCCCTGTACTACCCGGAGGCTGATCAGCATCTCTGGGGACGTCGCGAGCGCACAGGCAACCGAAGCGGTGGTGAAGCCGACGGCTCCGATCAGGAACATTCGACGTCGGCCGAAGCGGTCACCGAGCCGACCACCAATCACCAGGAGCACGCCAAAAGCGAGGGTGTATCCGGCGGCGATCCATTGAATCGTCGACACCGCACCACCGAGTTCGGCCCGAATCGACGGTGCCGCCACGTTCACGACGGTCGCGTCGAGCAGGTCGAGAACCTCGGCCATCAGCACCACCGCGAGGATCCACCACCGCCACGGGTGCCCGGTGGGCCCGGAAGGCGTGGCCGCAGCGTCCACCAGGGCAGGCCCAGGGGAGTTCAGGTTGGGACCAGGCATCACATTCCTCCAGACGTACGATGTTCGTTACGAACACCGTACGCCACGAACAGCGTTCGCTCCAGTCCGAATCATCGTTCGGGACGACCTAGGAGGGCTCTCTATGCTTCAGCAATGGAACGAGCGGCACCGGTGAGCCGGCGAGACCGGCCGGCGAAGCCTGCGCTCAGCCAGGAAACGATCGTCGACGCCGCGATGGTCTTGCTCGACGCCGACGGTCTGGACGGGGTGAGCATGCGCCGGGTGGCGCAGGCCCTCGATACCGGCCCGGCCTCCCTCTACGTGTACGTCCGCAACCGGGACGAACTGATCGGGCTGCTGATCGACCGGATCGCCGGGACGATCACGCTGCCGGTCGTCGGCCCGGACACCGACTGGCGCGAGCAGCTGATCGAGCTGATGCTCAACGGGATCAAGGCGCTGGGTCGGTATCCCGGGGTCGCCGTGGCAATGTTCGCCAACGTTCCGGACAGCCCGAACGCCCTGGCTCTGACCGACGCCCTGCTGGGACTGCTGACCCAGGGTGGACTCAGCCGGCAGGCCCGAGCCTGGGCGGTGGACCTCCTGGCCCTGTACATCGTGGCGGCCGGCACCGAGGAGACGCTGCACGCCCAGCGGGGCACCGAGGAACTGCGCAAGACCGACGTCCATAGGGGGGCGCGTGAGGTTTTTGCCGGGCTCCCGGCCGAGCAGTATCCGAACATCACCGACCTGCACGAGGAACTCACGTACGGCACCGCCGAGCAGCGCACCCGCTGGTCGATCGACGTCATGATCAACGGAATCCTCGCAACCGACGCAAAGCCTTCCTGATCAAGCACTTTCCAGCCACTGACTGCCGTCGCGCCCGGTCGCCCGACTCTGCGTCAGCCCCCGACTCTGGATCAGCAGAGGCCAGCGGCGTTGAGTGGGATCCAAGCAAGCTCGGGGTGGCAGATGTCGGAGTGCGCGCCGCTGGGCGGCAGGCCGTGGCCGACCACCCAGGAAGCGTCGATGTTGACCAGACCGGAACGGGCGAAGTCGTAGCCCATACCGATTGGATTCAGCGAAAACTCCCGCGCCGCAGGCTGATGTCCGTCCTGCCCGAGCCCGCCCCAGCGGTAGCGGGGGGTTTCGAACCCAGCGGTGTCCGGCCCGGCGGCGCGAGCGGCAAGCGGGTAGAAGACGCCGACCGCGGTGTCGTGCCGGGAGTAGCAGGCCACCACCGGCCCGGAGACGCGGTCCTGAAGCCCGGCAAGCGCACCGGAACGGGAGGCGTCGAAGGGCAACTTGTCGGCGAATGCGAAGTGCGAAAGCGCGCCCTGCAACAGGGTTACCGAACGAACCACCGGCGCCCCGGCAACCGGCCCAGCACCCCCGGGCAGGGACCGCAGGGCGTGTCCCACCACGCGAGCGCCAAGACCGTGCCCGATCAGGTTGATCCCCAGGTCCGGCCGCTGCGCGTGCAAGCGGTCGAGCACCGGACCCAGACCGCGCTCCCCGACCATGGCCGCCCGCCGCTTCAGTTGCCAGTAGGTGAGCTGACGGACCACCTCCTGGGCACCGTGCCAGAGCCGACCCACCGAATCACCAAAGCCGGCGCGCCCGCCGGCTGGGTCGGTGACGACGCCGAGTTCGGTCAGCCGGAGCGCAAAGTCGGCAAAAAGCTGGTCCGGATACGGGTCGTCAATCTCCAACATCGAGGTGACGGCGCGCCGCTCCCCGTCACCGTCGTCCGGCGCCTGCTCGGCCAGGATGCGGATCAGCACCCGAGCCCGCTTGAGCGCCGCCGAATCGTCCGGCCGAGCCATTAGCAGCCCGAGCAACTCGTCGACGCGCTCACCCTGATCCGGGCCGAAGGCCGCGCGCGTGGTCCGTCGGCTCGCCTCGTCCGGCGGCGGAGGCGCGGCCACCTGACCGTGATAACCGCCTGCCGAATCCTGGGCGCTCGAATCAAGAGCAGTTGGATCAAGCGTGCTGGGATCGAGAGCAGCAGGATCACTACCGGTTGCCGGATCAAGGGCAGCGGCCGGTTCAAGGACGTCGAGGTCCAACCCCGGGACCGGCTCGTCGGACCAGCGCCGCCCGGGCCAGTACACGTCGAGCAGGGCAACCCGCCGTCCGGGCTCGCCGAACCGGCGCAGTAGCGGCGGCACGGCCTGGAAGAACGCTCGGGCCGAAGGGTTCGCCGTCTCACCGGACAGGTTCCATCCGTGGCAGAAGACCAGCAGATCACTCGCCCCGACCGCGTCCAGCTCGCCGAGCAGCATCGCCTCATCACCGGCTTCGGGTGTGCCGTTCGAATCAAGGCGCAGGGTGATCAGCGACAGGCCCCCGACGTCCTCGATCCTGATGTTCGGCTGTCGTTGGGCCGGCACTCGGCGTCGGTTGGACGGGTTCGGGCGTGATGGCAAGGTCATCGGCAAAATCCATCCCAGGCGTGGCTGTTCTCCCCCGTGCTCAGCAGTTCCCCTAGGGGGTCGACCGTAGATCTACGCGACACCCCCTAGGAGAGAGAATCCAACGGACGCGCAGATACAGATCGCTCGAAAGTGGACAGCGGCCTCGAAGTCGGACAGCTCGACCGTGCGAGGACAAGACCCGCGCCGATCGCTCAGACCGCCGCCGGCAACCGGACGATCATCGTCGTCCCGCGCCCCGGCGTGGACGTCGCGCTGACGGTTCCACCGTGCCCATCGACGATCCCCTTGACCACGGCCAGCCCCAAGCCATAATCCGGGATGCCGCGAACCCGGGCGGCAGCCGAACGGATCATCACGCTCACCACGCCGTCCTGACTGGTGACGGACACCTCGATGTCCCCGGCGAGGTTCGGCGGGGACGACCTCACCGCGTTCGACAGCAGGTTCATCACCACCCGCTCAAGTTGGTCACGATCCCCGGTGACCGCGGGCACGCCTTCGTCGAGCCGGACAGACAACGAGAGGCCGGCTTGTTCCACAGTCGGCCGCAAGATCGTCACCGCGCTGGAGACCACGGCCGGGACCGACACGCTTCGGCTCGGCGCGGCCTGGTTCGCGGCCACTCCCCCCGAGTCGACTCCGGACAGGATCAGCAGGTCCTCGACCAGACCCATCAGATGCTCGCTCTTGCGGTCGATCACCTCCAGGCAGCGCAGGGCCAGGTCCGCCGCAAGGTCAACGTCGTCGTCGCCGAGCAGCTCCAGATAGCCGCGGATGCTGGTCAACGGCGTCCGCAAGCCATGGTTGACGGCGTCGACGAACTCCGCCTTCAGCCGGTCCAGCTCCCGCAACTGCTCTATGCCGGTGCCGAGTACCTGGGCCCGGGACGGCACCGCGACCCGGGCGGCGGGCACCTCGACCCGCAGTTGCGCATCGACCTGCTTCTGCCGGGTGATATCCAGGTAAATGGACCCGATGCCGAACACCTCACCGGTCTCGTCGATCACCGGATAGCGGATGCCGAGCAGGTTGCGCGGACCGGAGGCTTGGACGAGTTCCTCCTCGCGCTCCATCACGACCGAGTCCTGCAGGCACCGCGCATCCAGTTCGGTCATCTTCCGGGCCTGCTGGACCGGGAAGACGTCGGCATCGAGCCGACCGATCAGCGTGCCGGGAGCCACCCCGCGAAGGGCCTCGAACTGCCGGTTGGCCAGCAGGTAGCTGCCGTCCACTGACTTCACGCTGATCGCCGCCGGGGCGTGCGCCACCAGTCCGCGCAGAATGCCGGCGGTCTCGCGTTCCTTGCGCTCGGCTTCGCGTTTCTCAACCGTCAGTCGCTGCATGACCAGGGCGTGATCCACGGCCGGCCCGAGCCGAGCCAGCCGATCCTTCAGCAGGTAGTCCACCGCGCCCATCCGCAGCGTCTTGACGCAGATCTCTTCGTCCAGGTGCCCACAGACAACGATCACCGGTCGATCGACCTGGTGCCGCCGCAGAGAGCTCAGCACGTCCAGGGCATCCAGTCCCGGCGTCCCGTGATCGCAGAGGATCACGTCCGGAGCGGGATAGAGCCCGTCGATCAGGTCCGCCATGGTGTCCACCCGCAACCAGCTCGGCTCGAAGCCGGCCCGCACCAGTTCGGCCACCAACAGGTCGGCGTCCTCCTGATGTTGCTCGACAATCAGCAGCCGCAGCTTCACATCCACACCCACTGGCCCCCTCGACCCGTCCAACCAACCGTGATCGGTCCCCTACGACCTGACTCGGGCTAGGAGCGCACTGACCGGAAACCCATCGAAGCGCCCACGCTCGCCAGAGCGCTATTAATGGATCCCCTACCGCTCGACCCGTTGAGAAATAATGCGTTCGGCTCCGCCGATGCATTTCTTTTCGAGGAATTGTCGACTTCAACGAGAGTAAACACCCTCGTCCGGGCATGGCAAAGCACGTCGGGCGAGCCGTTCCGTTTGTCCGATAAGAGATAATTCAAGATTTTGGCAGATCATTCGGCATGATCCGAATCGCCGATTCAATCAGCGGTAAGCGAGTTGAAATCACGCCTTAAGAGCCTGTTGCGAAATCGCGGTTGGGGGCGTGTCAGGCGTGGTTGATCATGGTTTGTGCTCGAGAATGGCGGTATGGCGAAGGCGTATCGTCCGGTGAATCGTGATCAGCCGTTCCTGTT
>Ga0307513_10000477_pt1 | contig 57717 bp, 53 predicted proteins | sample 15_EM_MG_FD_202174 | JGI IMG/M metagenome (GOLD analysis project Ga0307513, IMG submission 202174) | Populus trichocarpa ectomycorrhiza microbial communities from riparian zone in the Pacific Northwest, United States - 15_EM | ecosystem: Host-associated > Plants > Roots > Unclassified | place...
CCCTGTCCCAATCCTGGCTCCGATCACTTTACTCTACAGCGTCCCTTGGTGAAACCTTGGGAAAGACCCCATCCCCATCTACCCCTTTTCCGTTCGGCTCCTCCACTTTGCAACCGCAGTCTAACAGATTCCATGCCATGTTTTTCGCCATACAGGGTCACATTCACATGTAAGCTTGCCAAGGGACCTCCATGTGTCTCATGGGTATATAGGCTGGCGTCATAGTCATAGTTCAATGACAACGGGGCCCCAGATATACCTAATTTCAACCAAGTCACATTTGGGAGGGCGCGAGCAAGCAAGAGGGCGAAGTTGCGAAAGTAGTAATGGGTGTCCACATATAGACGCGTGAGATTGGGGAATGTGCTTTGGATGGTCGGTATAGCCAATCCTCCGTGGTCATTGCCGAATGGAAGGTGGCTGTAATACGTGAGATGCAGGTGCAGAACCTGAACGAAGGGGCGAGTGCCAAAGCTACGACTCTCAATCGCCCATTGGTCGATGCTGAGGCGATTGAGACTGGCAGGGAGAGCTGACAGTCCAGAAACGGAATTTCTTCCCCAGACCTCGAGGTGCTCCAATTGCGGCGCGAGGGAGGTTAATGTATCCAGGTGACTAGTCCACCCAGATATTTCCTTGAATTTGAGTTTTCGGAGTTTTGGGAGGAGTGGAAGCCTCGTAGACCCTGGCTCTTGCGACAAGTGACCGACAAAATCCAAAGCTTCCAGATTGGCGCTACAATGCCCTAACAAGGGTTCTATACGTTGCCAATCGCTCATCGACGACACAGTCAAATAACGGATGCTTGACGGAGGGAGGCGAACCGATCTCGGAAGATGGCAATGGAAAAGAATAAGGGTATGGAGACTATTGGACTGGAACAGCAACACGAGGTGTTCTTGCTTCATCATAACCCCAGAGAAGCGCGCGGTGTGAAGTCGTGGCATGTGTGACGCTTTCTGCAGAATTGCCGAAACAATAGGCTTCGGAATCTGTGGTATAATGGACTGTGGGCTAATGAAAGGTGGACTCTTCATTTCAACTTCAATTTCAGAGATACGCAGGTGGAGGGATGGGTGTGCGTCGAATACAGATAGCCTCTGTTTGATATGTCGCAGTTTTGCATAGCAATTGATGTATACCGTGAAATGCAAATACGGTTGGAAAATAATCCGGAAGGTAACACAGACTCCCGACAATGTGCGGAAGTCTTGCTGGTGAGGAAACTTGAGCCTAATGACCCCATGTTGACGTTGGGGCTCACGTGATTTGAGCCTGGGTTATAAAGCAAGTACAAGCAATAACATAAAATAAATTCGTTTAGACGAGTACAAAAATCGAAATTAAATCCGTATAAAGCAAGTACAATAAGTAAAATTTATTCGTTCAAATGAATTGAGTTGGGCAAGGAAATTATACAGAAATCGAAATAATCTGTACAGGCTAGGGATGATTGACATTGTCAATGGATATGTACCCAATCACATTCTGTGGCAGTGGCTGCCTTCGTCGGTCTGTTTCATTGGTCCTTGGACACGTTCGGCAGTTTGCATGCCTCGTATTGTCGTCCACACATTTGAAACCTGACTTAAATTGTGCTTCAATGTTATCGAGCCATTGAAGTGAAGCTTGAGGGAGGGTTCTGCTGGTTGGGGCGTGCTGGAGAATCTAGGGACTGAGGGGTGAGGAGTCGGTTTCGGCGCGGAGGTCTTAGGGGTCCGTTGGGACTGTCGAGCTTTCTTCTTTTGGGCGTGGGGTCGGGGACTTCGGGACTTCTTCTTCAGACTCCGGATCAGGGACTGTCTTCTCTGCGGTTTGCAGTCCTTTGGGAGTGGGTGTGTCCCCGCTGCTCGATTCGAGTGGGTGTTTGAGGGTTTGTCGGGAGGTCGTCGGGTTCATGTCTTTGGTCGCGTCTTACTGGGGCGTGCATGCTCACTTTGGGGGTTTTGGGTTTTTATGTTTATCATCGAGGTGGGGTGTCGTTTCTTTTGTGTGTGCATGCGGTAATGTGTGTGGGTGGGGCTATAATGTGTAGGTCGTGGGTTTGGACTTAGCCTGTTATCGTTTATCTTACCTTGAGCCTCGATGCATTGTGGTTGCGGCCACGTGTACGTAGATTTTACGGGTTGGGTTTTCTGGTGGTGCGCACTCGTGTTAGCTCTATCTCGTGTTACGAAGGGAAAGTACAGCGCTCTGGGGTAGTGATGGATACTGGGTTAGGCTAGTGAGCGGGATTGGGGGGGTCCCCCGTCTCTGTATGGTCTTTTATGGTCTGTGGTTCGAGGTCTATCGCACCGGCGGGGGAATTACTGAGGTGCGGTCTTCCGCACCTCCTACCCGTCTCCCATAGGTGAGCACAGAGTAGTGACCTCTCTGAACGGTCGAGGGGGCGGCGAGAACCAGTGGTGGCCGGGTCCAAGTTCCTGTGATTGTACAATATTTACAATTAAAATTATGTACACTTTGCACGCTACTTCTCAGGCTACTCTCAGTCCTTACTACGCATTCTACATAATCTTTTCCGTTGCTAGTTGGAGGCACGTGATCTATTTCCTGTCAAATCTGTCACGGACCACACCTGCGATCTGTCACCTGTCACCTGTCAAATCTGTCATAAGCCCCAACGTCAACATGGGGTCACTAGGCTTAGGTGGTGAGGAATGGCCAGATCCAGAGCCAAAGTTCGGTAGGGAGATGGACCTATCATGTGCATTAGCACTCACGTGTGATAGTAAAGAATTAGACGAGGTACCGAACTAATCTGGCGAATGGGGCTGGGCGTTCTGGAAGGAAATGTGGGTGACTTAGAAATAAACCATAAGCGAATCGATGTCTCGACCACTTACATCTTTTTACGCACTCTCAAGAACTTGAGTAGCATTAGAAGAGCAGACATAATAGGAGTTCTGACCTGGCGGCGTCTAAGGATAAGAAGGCGCCTGCCTGCCAGGTTGCCGTGTGTTAATCGGGAAGTCGGGAAGTTCAAGAAAACAATTTATCTTCACCGAAAGTATCCCTTGACATTTTGGAAATGCTGACTGAACCGGGTAGCGCCGAGGGGCCGTTTTGGCGGCTCACGTCGAATAAGGCGCGACCAGTCATAGGCTCCATAGATTCTATCACATTCCTTTCTTGGTGTCCAAGGCGTTGGCTTGGGCCGTTTTGGTTCGAAGTCTCGGTGAAATCGACCATGTACTCTTACAAGGGTCGGGCCGTCCCTTGTCTCAGCCTTCTCAGACTTATCAGATCAAATGGTCAGAACTGGTCGGATCCGTAGGAAATTAAATTCGTCTAGCAATGGGCCCTACCAAGAGGCAACTCGGAGCTTTGGGACTCGGCTTAGGTAGAGGCAGAGTGCTAGTCTACCTGGCAGCAGCAGAACTCGGGCTGGATTTGACCTATTCAAAAGTAGGGATCGATGATGATTAGTATTTTGTAAAGTAAAAATAAGCAGAGAGCATACAGAATTGTTGGTTAGACTAAACCCAGAACACCCTCCCTTCATTTCTCAGTATTGGTTGAAGACCCACTCCCTTTCTACTTGTTTCCAGCACCATTAAGCAATTGGAGCAGCACTAGTGTCTCGTGTTAAGAATACCATCTCCACCTCTTGCAAATATGGCCCTCCGAGACCAACAATGTGCCCCAACACAGTGTGAATGACCCAGTTTTTTAATGATACCATGCCATGTCTTTCGCTATCCAGGGTCACACTCACATGTAAGCTTGCCAAGGGTCCTCCAGGTGTCTCGGGGATATATGGACTGGTGTCATAGTTATAGTCCGATGAAAACGGGCCCCAACGTATATCCAATTTCAACCAAGTCACATTTGGGAGGTTGCGAGCAAGCAAGAGGGCGAAGTTGCGAGAGTTGTCATGGATGTCCACATCTAGACGGGTGAGATTAGGGAATGTGTCTTGGATGATCGGTATGACCAATCCTCTGCCTCTGCTATCGTTGTAAAACGTGAGATGCAAGTGCCGAAGCTGAACGAAGGGGCAAGTGCCAAAGTTATGACTCCCAATCGCCCATTGGTCGATGCTGAGGCGATTGAGACTGGCAGGGAGAGTTGACAGTCCAGAAATGGAATTTCTTCCCAAAACCTCGAGGTGCTCCAATTGCGGCGCAAGGGAAGTTAATGTATCCAGGTGACTAATTAACCGGAATTTTTCCTCGAACTTGAGTTTTCGGAGTTTTGGGAAGAGTGGAAGCCTCGTAGACCCTGGCTCTTGCGACAAGTGGCCGACAAAATCCAAAGCTTCCAGATTGGCGCTACAATGCGCTAACAAGGGCTCTATACGTTGCCAATCGCCCAAAAATGACACATTCAAATAACGGATGCTTGACGGAGGGAGGCGAACCGATCTCGGAAGACGGCAATGGAAAAGACTAAGGGTATGGAGACTATTGGACTGGAACAGCAACGCGAGGTGTTCTTGCTTCATCCTAATCCCATAGAAGCATGCGGTGTGAAGTCGTGGCATGTGTGACGCTTTCTGCAGAATTGCCGAAACAATGAGCGTAGTACGAGGCTTCAGAGTCTGTGGTATAATGGGATGCGATCTAATGAAAGATGTACTCTTCATTTCAACTTCAATTTCGGAAATACGCGGGAGGAGTGATGGGTGCTCGTCGAGTGCAGATAGCCTCTGTTTGATATGCCGCAGTTTTGCATAGCAATCGATGTATACCCTGAAATGTAAATACGGTTGGAAAATATTTCGGAAGGTAACACAAACTCCCGACAATGCGCGGAAGTCTTGCTGGGTGAGGAACGGACAGATCCAGAGCCAAATTTCGGTAGGGAGATGGACCTATAATATGCATTAGCATTTACGTGTGATAGTAAAGAATTAGATGAGGTACCGAACTAATCTGTGGAATAGGGCTGGGCGTTCTGGAGGGAAATTCGGGTGACTTTAGAAATCAACCATAGGTGAATCGATGTCTCGACCACTTACTTCTTTTTACGCACTTTTAAGAGCTTGAGTAGCGTTAGAAGAGCGGACATAATGGGAGTTCTGACCTGACGGCGTCTAAGGAGGATAGGAAGGCGCCTACCGGTCAGTTGCCGCGCGTTAATCGGGAAGTCGGGAAGTTCACGGGAACTATGTATCTTCACCGAAAGCATCCCTTGACATTTTGGAAATGCTGACTGAACAGGGTGGCGCCAACGGGCCGTCTTGGCAAGTCGTTCATGGTGAGAGCCACAGAAGAGCCATTTTGTCTTAATTTGCACCAAATCAGAATGGGTCCAATCCTTACAAATTCAGACGTCAGGAAGCCTGACCGTTATCAAGTTCCAACGACAAAGGTGTGGCTTACCCCTACCCCTCAGTGAGGGAACAAGATCGAAGTACCTTCTCTGCGAATCCGTTGTGATATGACCTGTTGTGCTCCTCTAAGTCATGGAGGAGCGAAGATCAGCCGCTCCTGCACCAAACTATCCTATTCGGTTTTACTTATGGCCGGCACGTGGCCGGATTGATCACTGCGGAGCCTGAAATCCCAGGTTCCCGCGCAAAGCTTCTAACTATTGACGATACACAGCACGCTCCATTGCTTCTTTCCTGAACCGACCTGTGCCCTTCTCCAGGCCCAGCGCAGCAAAAGGAGGGTACTTCTCTTAACTTCCTCAACGAGTAGGGTAGCCTGCCCTCATCTACGTTTGAACCCAGCAATTGACCCATATCAATCGATCTGGATCCACGACAGGTTCCAGACAGGAGGACAAATCGGGTACCCGTTTCTAGTTGACAGGCCATGATCTGAACAATGAAACCGGGATAGGACCGGACAGTTGCTCCTTGAAAACTCGTTTAAAACTCGACGACAGAACAAGAGCACTTGGTATCGCAAATGGAGCACCAGGGGCATGCAAAAACAATTCTAAAACATGCGCTGGGGTGGATTGAAGAGAATTGAAATCGAATTGGAGATGCGCAGATCGGGACAGTTTTACAGACGCAGCTCTGACTTACGGCTGGTCTCTCTTGTCGGTTGGGTGAACTGAGGACTCTTGGAGTCGTGCGGAATCACTACGGGTCCACATGAATGCTACCGAAGGCAGCGGACATAAACGACGTTAGATTTGAGGGCTCTCTCGCGTTCGCGGGTCTGAAACGGCTATGTCGTATAGAGTGCTCAAGAATCTGCCCAGGCTGCGCATCTCATTTGGAGCATCGTCTTGGCTACACGAAGTCTTGCTCGCAATCGACGGGCAGTTATGCACCAGGGAGACTGGCAATTACGGCGCCCAGAGATTTGTACAGGTCATGAGATAGGCAAGGGCCGAGCGCAGCACGGGGGGCGGATGGGGGCGGATAGGAGACCCACTTTGAGGGGGGAGACCAGGCTGCTGGTTGGTGGCGGTCTAGTATATAGAGTAAACAAAGAAACCTGTGCCGTTTTACAGGGTCAGTTCTGTGGGTGCCCGTGGGATGGTGAAGCTGTGAGAGGGCTTAGTAAAGGGATGGGGCACAGAAAGATGCCAAGGCAAGAACTGATGAGGAATCTGCATGCAAACGATGAGGATGAGCAGTGCAAGGACGGCGGTGTGGTCATCCAGCTGGGGGGGAAAATGAATTTATATCACGTGCAAAGTTAATGGAGTCTGTTCCTTTGGTGATGTGATGTTATTTTGCCAAGGCCGAAATACATACTGGTAGTGTGCGATAGGTGCGTGTGGTTGAACAAAGCAAGTGGGCGGAATTCGATCGGGGTGGGAGAATGTATATGAGCCAACGTGTGAAGCGGGGCTTTGATAAGAACATGCTAAGGACATGCTAAGGACATGCTAAGGACATGCAAAGAACACGAGTAAAAGTCGTGAGTAGTTGGGGTGTGGTTGGCATCCTTCGGCCGGCCTGCGCAAGCGGTGTTGCGCATGACTTTCGTTCTCGTGGAACCCCAAAGGAAACCCGAAAGAAACCCGGTCGCCCGCCAAGGCCAATTTCGCCGTATCAGTGACCGGGTCCAGGGGTTTAAATGCTGGACGCGAGAGGGGACCGCGAGGAGAGTACGTCGGGAGTCGAGCGGAGGCAAAGCGAGCCCGAAATGCTAGCGAAATATTTGGTAATATTTGTTAATGGCCAGTAACGGTTACGGACTGGCAGATGCGGGATTAACCCCGTCTCTAGCCGGCGACGGGAATGGCGGGATGGCGAGGAAGGTGGGAAATGAACGGTGGCGGCCGGAGTACGAGACGCCAAGCAAAAGGCAGAACCTGACGATGCCGAGCCAAACGAATTATTTAAGACGTCAATCCTGGGTGATCACTGTCCTCTAAAGTTCTTCAGAACTTTGCCCTCCCACTCCCACAGACCAGGCCTCCTTGGCCCACACTGGACTACTTCGTCGCTTCGAGACACGGTCTGCGAGCACATCTGCTCACTCTCGACGCCTTGGCCTCATCTCTCGAAATCTCCCCAGGTCGTCCCAAGCGTCCCCCATAAATTTCCGGGCGGCCCATCCCACGCTCAATCATGTCTCACGCCAAGAACGTGCCTAGCATCAACGTAGTTACCTCTGAGCCACCTGCGAAATCCAGTGAGGAGCCTCCCCAGACCGCCTCGCTGAATTTGTCGCCTGTTTCACCCAGCAGCGCCCAAGGCCATTCCCGCTCGCCTTCGGACCCTAAGTTCCTCTCTGCGCCTTCCCCGATTGGAGCGCACCCCGCGTCACCGTCAGAAGATGCGCCCCCATCTCCCACACTTTCTGCCTCCTCAGTACATTTCAAAACCACCACCGACCTCCGCGGACGTAATCCGGGCGATGGTATAAGCAGCTTACAAGCAGTCCAACAGCATGGCAGAAAAAACTCGGCCGCCAGTTTCCAAACTGTCACTGAGCCCGACCATGCCAGTCCCGGCGGGCCTGCTTCTGCCGCTACCTCGTTTACCGCTGCCCCTTCAGCGGAAAAGGTTCCGATAGGCAAAGGAGATGGAAACGATGCACCTCCTACTATTGCTCACATCAACCCTCTCGACGACAGTACCGATCCGACTCCTTTTGCCTTCAAGCCAAACGCTTTGGCTGCTCTCGTGGATCCCAAGACGTTGAAAGATCTTAATGCTATGGGCGGCCTCGAAGGTCTCTGTACTGGCCTTGGCACGAGCCCCACAAAGGGTCTCTCGGCGCATTCTCTTGGTCTGGGTGCCGGAGACGGCGAGAGGTCTGGTGGTGAAGGTGCCTTCGCGGCCCCCCTTTCCGATCGTCAACGAGTTTACGGTACCAACTCGCTGCCAACCCGCCGGTCCAAGTCGTTATTGCAACTTATGTGGTTGGCCTTCAAGGACAAGGTTCTGGTATGTTTGAAATCGCAATTGTAACCACCTTTGCCTGCTTTTACTCATTTTCCCCTGAGATTCTACTGAGTATTGCCGCCGTAATTTCCTTGGCCCTTGGCATTTATCAGGATGTCGGCGTGGTGCACGAACCCGAGCCCTGTAGCAACGACCCGACGCAGCTCTGCGATCCTCCGCGTGTCGACTTCGTGGAAGGTGTTGCCATCATGATTGCCATATTGATTGTCGTCCTAGTCGGTTCCCTCAACGACTGGCAAAAGGAGCGACAATTCCGCGCACTCAACGAGAAGAAGGAGGATCGTACTGTCAAGGTAATCCGTGATGGAAGGGAGCAGCAGGTCAATATCAAGGTCAGTTAAAATCTTCACCGCAGTACGATCCTGTATGTTGAATTTCTCGCAGGACGTCCTTGTCGGCGATCTCGCCCTTTTAGAACCTGGTGAAATTGTCCCTTGTGACGGTGTTTTGGTCGCCGGTCACAATATTCGATGCGACGAGTCTGGCGCCACTGGCGAGTCGGACGCGATCAAGAAGGTCACTCCAGAGGAGGCTCTCGAAGACTGGAAGGTGAACAATGAAACCAGGAAGGATCCTTTTATCATCTCCGGTTCGAAGGTGTTGGAAGGTGTTGGTCAATACGTCGTTATCGCCGTCGGACAGAAGAGTTTCAACGGCCGCATCATGATGGGTAAGCCTCTTGCAAATGGTTACCCTCAATGCAGCTGATCCGGGTTCCAAGCTCTTACTGGTGATACCGAAAGCACTCCCCTTCAGCTCAAGCTCAACGACCTCGCCGAGCTCATTGCGAAGATTGGTGGTACATGTGGTCTTGTCCTCTTTTTGTCATTGATGATCAAGTTCTTCATCCAACTTAAGACAAATCCTGGACGGTCCGTGCACGTGCCGTAGATTTTTCCGACATGCGGCTCACCTTTCTCTAGCTCTGCAACCGAGAAAGCTATGGACTTTGTTCAGAATCTCATCATCTCGGTTACCTTGGTTGTCGTTGCTGTGCCTGAAGGTTAGCTACACAGCATTCTTCCCATGACTGCCGGACACTCCCATGACTGCCGGACAGAGCTAACTTGCCTCACCAGGTCTCCCGTTGGCAGTGACTCTCGCCTTGGCGTTCGCGACCAAGAGAATGACTTACGAGAACCTCTTGGTACGCGTTCTGGGTTCTTGCGAGACCATGGCAAATGCCACCGTCGTCTGCACGGATAAAACTGGAACCCTCACGCAAAACGTCATGTCCGTCGTTGCGGGCTCGGTCGGTACCAACGCCAAATTCGTCAAGAACTTGCAGGAGAACCTCTCCCGGTCCAACGCCGACGAAGCCGACGGAAAGAAGGCGCGCAAGCATGCCAACGACTTTTCCATCGAGCAGAGTGATCTTAATAACGTGCTCTCCCCGGTCTTACAGCACCTATTCAACGAGGGAATCGCGGTGAACTCTACAGCATTTGAGGATACCAATCGCGAGACTGGCAAAGTCGAGTTTGTGGGCTCTAAGACGGAGACCGCACTCTTGAGCTTTGCGAAGGACTTGGGCTGGATGCCCTACCAGGAGACTCGTAATAATGCTCAGATAGTGCAGATGCTCCCCTTCGCCAGTCAACGGAAGTACATGGGTGTCCTCATCCGCCACAATGACAAATACCGAGTCTACTTCAAGGGTGCATCCGAGATCCTCACCAACCTCTGCACCCGCTACGTCGTCGTCAATCAACCTGGTCAAAGCAGCAGCGGCTCCGAGCACGACGAGGTCGAGACTCGGGAGATCGACGAGTTAAGCAATGAGAATATCGCCAATACCATCATTTTCTACGCCAACCAAATGCTCCGCACTATCGCTCTTTGCTACAAGGAGGTCGATGTCTGGCCTCCGAGCGGTACCTCTACCTCTGGACAGGAGGAAATCCCCCTCTCCGAGCTTGCCAACGACTTGACCTTGGTTGGAATCGTCGGTATCGAGGACCCTCTCCGTCCTGGTGTGCGCGATGCGGTTGCCGACTCCGCCCGTGCTGGCGTCACTATTAAGATGTGCACGGGCGATAATGCACTCACTGCCCGCTCCATCGCTAGCCAGTGCGGTATCTACACCCCGGGTGGTATCATCATGGAGGGTCCAGTGTTCAGGAAGTTGACGGAGGAGGAGCGCAATGACGTGGTTCCTTATTTGCAGGTGCTTGCTCGTTCCTCCCCTGAAGATAAAAAGATCCTCGTTGAGACGCTCAAGAGGCAGGGACAGGTAGTCGGTGTTACGGGCGATGGTACCAACGACGGACCTGCTCTCAAAACTGCGAACGTCGGTTTCTCAATGGGTATCGCTGGTACGGAGGTCGCGAAGGAGGCATCAGATATCATCCTCATGGACGACAACTTTGCCTCGGTCGTCTCCGCCATTGTCTGGGGTCGCTGTGTCAACGACGCTGTGCGCAAGTTCCTCCAGTTCCAGATTTCAGTCAACATTACTGCCGTGCTCATTACATTTATCACTGCCGTTGCCTCAGCTGAGCAGACCTCAGTCTTGACCGCTGTACAGCTGCTCTGGATCAATATTATCATGGACACATTCGCCGCCCTTGCCCTTGCTACCGATCGTGCGACCCGCGCCTTGTTGGACCGCAAGCCTGATCCAAAGACTGCACCTTTGTTCACTCTCGACATGAGCAAGATGATCATTGGCCAAGCCATTTACCAGACCATCATCGTCCTCGTTTTCCACTTTGCTGGACCAACTTTCTATGGCCTCAAGCTCGATGATATCAAGGAACACAACGAACTCAGCGCGATGGTTTTCAATATCTTCGTATTCTGTCAGATCTTCAACTCTATAAACTGCCGAAGGATTGATAACAAGTACAACATCTTCGAGGGTATGTTCACGAATTGGTACTTCTTGGTTATCACCTCCCTTGGTACGTATTGATGATATTTGGTATATTGTCACGCGTCCTCATCATTTCGCAGAGGTTGGCATCCAAGTTGCCATTATGTTCGTCGGTGGTGCTGCCTTTTCAGTTACTCCCATCTCGGGCCGTGACTGGGGCATTTCGATTGCATTTGGTTTCTTGTCTATCCCCGTTGGCGCTCTCATTCGGACAATTCCCAACGGTCCTATCCGCAAAATACTCATCCAGCTCCAGCTGATGCAAGATCCCAACGCCCTTCCGGTTACCGCACCCGACACGGAGAAGTACAACCAGGCCATCGATCAGGTACGCGACAACCTCAGCACCTTTGCCAATATCCGTGGCGGTCGCTCCTCGTCTATCGTGCGCGTGCGCAAGCGCCGCTCGGTGCGCTTGCAAGAGGCTGGCGTCCAAATCCCCAACATGCTCGCTATGGCTCCCGCATTGGTTGCAGCCGGTATTGGTGCCGGATGGCAACCAAAGCTGGGTGCTGCGCTCCATGATCCCGGAAACAGTGATCCCTCGAAGAGCTCGGCCGACTTGTGGGCTGGCAAGCTCCAGCTGCATCCCAGCACCAACCACGATGACCCCGCCTTCAAAAAATGGGGACGACAGATAGAGAACGTCCAGCCTCGAGGCTCAGGTGACTGATCAATACACCACTCTACCCGGCATGTCATCTCTTGTTGCGCCCCTTTTGTCGGCCACTTCACGGACATTCAGCGAATATGGACACGCAAGACAAGCAAACCGACCACTGGCCTAGCGTCTTCTTCCCATCTCACTAATAGATAAATTCCTGGCTGCTTGTGTATTCTTAACCACCCACGACATAGTTTTGATGTTCAGTCATGCCCATCCATTATCCTACCCTCACAGTATTTCGCCATCTCCGTTTTGCCTCACGAATCGGCCGCTTTTTGACAAAGGTCTAGCTGGATTCCGAATGACCCAAACTGTTACATGTTTGAAAATAGACGAAGCAGTACTTCGAACTCGTGAATACACTTCATGCTTTCACAAATACGTGGGCTGTAATGGGAGTACATGTCGATCAACCACAAAGTCTACATAAAGTAACGAAGATGATGCACAGGATACAACACGATGTCTAACCGAATAGCAAGTCGTATGGGATGGACTAAATGGGAATAGAATCAACATCGAGCGGCTAACACCTGGACATGGGTGTCGCGTCTCTTAATTATGTCGTCGTGTGTCATGGTAGATCGAAGTTCGGCTTCAGTCTAGATAGAGTGTAAATATAGACAAGCGGAGTTTCAGGGTATGGTTATGGGCATTTCGCACCTTAAGCAGCTTATCAGCGTCCCACATTCGAGTGGGAATGCTCTCAAGGGCCATGTATATCCCAGATATGGAACTGCACCTGAGCAGATCGGCCTCGTTCATGCGGAGAATGGCCAATGAGATGCGGAAGAGAACGTCCATTCCGGTCCGGTCACAGATTAGCAGATCCCAGACTCGGAAGAGTGTCTACATGAGAGGTAGGTTAGATATTTTGCGAGCTATTTCGCTTTCGCGGTCACTTACTTCGACAGGGAGGCAGTCTGTCAGGAGTGACAAGAACCAGGAGAAACATATAGCGGGCAAGTCGACACCTAGCTGACCTAAATGTGCGAAAAGCTTTGGCATGTAATCCTGGACATAATCCAGAAGCACCATGGGGCAAGCCCGCGAAACAAGGAGAGTTGGTGAGAAGAAATCATCCGGAAGAACCCGCTCAATCATAGCGCAAAGGACCCAGAAGGCCTCTTCTTGATTCGCATGGATCAGTAGAAGGGTTGAAGCGACGAGATTCATTCCTTGACAATAACCCACAGCCGGATTGCGCCTAATCGAGAGATTTCAGCGCTTTGGAGCCATGGCGGTGCGCCATAAACTCACAAGCTATATGCACCAAGCACAGCTCGCAACTTGTCCACCCCTTGCCCATCTCCACCGAAGAACACATTGAGAGGCATAGTCCTAGTCACATCTTTCTCAATTTCTTCAACAGCAACGCTCTTCTCCGGACCTTCTCTGAGCCTCTTTGCAGCCGCCGCCTGCTCTTGGAAAACACCCGGTTCCGAGAGGTCATGAGCTCCCGAACACTCGAACCACACCTTGGCTCGATAGGCCAAAGGGATCCCGCTCTGTACCAACCGGAAGAACTCTTTCCACTCAAGCCCCATCTGGGCAACGCCGATGAGGCCCAGACCCTCCGTCCAAGATACCTCCTCATCTTCTGTGCCCTTGGCAAGTCCCAGCAGAGCCGCTGCACCCGAAGAGGCTTGTGAGACCAGACTAGCAGCCGTAACAGGCTTGTTCGCCGTCGTGGATATCTTTGCTTTCCGAGTCTGCCGCATGAACGTATCCCACTCGGTCTTCCGCCCCTTTTGTTTGCGATCGTGAACAGTGACGAGTTGAGAGAGCAGGAAGCGGACGGTAGTGTTACAGACGTGATCTGGTTGGAAGTCTCCCGTTTGCAAGACGGCGGCGCCCGCTTCATGAGAAGCAAGCGAGTGAATGGAGTTGGAGGTCGAATGCCCCTTTCTACCGAGCGAACTGGCAACGGGCATCTTCTTACGCACTTCCTTAGACAAGTCTTCTGATGTCCCGGGTGTTGCCTGTGGCGAGTCACCTGTACCACTGGGTTTGACCCCTTGCCGGGTGTCCGCTGGCTGGTCATTTTGAGACTGCACCGTGGCCAGCGTCTCGGAAGGGCGTTTGGGCCTCACACCATCGATACAATCACAACGCCCGTTAATGACTTCCAATCCCGCTTTCTTGCTTGGCGTCACAATCCCTTCATTGTCGGACCACCTATCCTCGTCATCCGCTTCTCCATCTTCTCCATGATCCGCAATTCTTACGCCAGTCAGGCACGCCGGGGCCGTGCACCCTATATCCCGAGCCCGAACCAGGATCTTAACGTCGTATGGGACAACGTCATATATAAACCCAAATCGATCCGTGTGTAGCTCCTGGCGAGACCCTTCCTGAAGATGCATGGAAAACCGTGATGCCGGCAGGTGGGATATGGCAAAATCAGCAGGTTTAAAAGAGGGATCGAGAAGCGAAGAGGTATAATTCCGGCAGAGGTAAAGGGTAGGTGGCTTGCTCTGAGCAGGAATTATGGACTCTAGCTCCACTGTTCCCGCTTTCGGCGGTGCGGGTACAACGGGGCCGTTGGCGGAAGGCGCGGTAGCATTCGTCGTTGGATTCCCAGAGGGTTGACTCGGTAAGCCATCGATACTCTGTGAACTTCGGCCTCTTGTCCTGAACGTTGCGAATAATGGGCTCGCCAGCGCGGCTGCAACCATGCTGGTGCGTCGACCAGCTTTGACAGCGCTTTTATTGAGAGCCTTCGTCAGGTTTGATACAATGATTGCTTTGGTCTCTCCTAGGCCGGTGTCCATTTTGACTATAGCGGATGCGGGCGCTTTGGGATCCGCATTAGGGAAGGTCGCTTTGGACGCGATAGAAGCGATGGAAGGAACCCTCTTAGTGGATAGCGCTTTGGGTTCTCGTAAAGTAAAGCCTTCGTCAAGCCGCATGTTATTGACGAGCTCAAAGGCCAGGTTCGCGATAAATTCACTCGTACGCTCCCCTCCATCGACGAGTATGCTATTGGGATCGGATGTCATGACCCGCGTTGCGTAGCTAATTGCACGTATATGACTTGGGTGAGCCAGGGAGACGAGCGAATTGGATAGTTCGCCATGTGTGGCCGCAGAAGAAGCGGGATATGATGAATCCGAACGCATTGAGATCCCATCGCGCGGTGGAGTTGAAACGGTTGTAGCAATCAAAGGTGGCGCCGGTGACGAGTGAGGGGGTATAATATGGGCAAAAAGTGGAGAATCGATAAGTGAATGAGGAGGAACAGTAATAGAGAGTTTTCGAGGTTTTTCCCTTGGCCCAGAAGACTGGGAGGCAGAAGGAGCGCTGGAATTAGTCGCTGATGTCGAGGCAGTACTAGCTTTCCAACCCGGGATGCCTAGAGTGCTAAGGACACTAAGACTACTGGTTGCTCTGTGGATCACCCTTTCTCCGGCCTGGACATCGGAGGAGGCTGAAGGCGCAGGCGATACCTCTCGTCTTAACGGAGGAGATTCTCCTGCAACCACTTGTCGACCGCTACCACGGTCTTTAAACCATCCATTCACCCATTCTCCTACAGCACTGGATGTTGTTCGTTGGCGTCTATGAATATTGGACGATCTGACCGCATTGAGGCCGCTTATAGCACTGGCGGTTTCACTACGATCTACGCTCGAGATTGACCCTCCACGACTCCTTCTAACAGTAGTGTCGAAGATTGCAGTAGGGGTCTCACTCGGGTGAAGGAGTGTCAAGGGAGTCAAAGCTTCTGCGATGAGCTCTGAGATTGAATCTAAAGGCTAAGAAAATAGGATGGTCAACAGTTATCCCGATTGGAGAGGCAAATTCACATACGACAGTGCTATCATCAATGCCTTCTGAAGCATTAATACTGTCCTGACCTTCATACAAAATTTGCAATGTTCGTTTCACAGCAGCGAGTTCCACCTCCGACATGTTTTGCGTCTCTCCTTTGACCTTTTCCCGTTTCTCTGCTTGTCTTCGTTGCTCTTTCTCCCAAGCGACCCGGAAATGCTTCGCCTCTTCCAGTGCGTCCGAAAGTACTCTTAGCGCAGCGTGGTACGGATTCTGAGGGTGTTCAGAAGGAGAACCAAGGACGGAGATATCGGATATGGTTGCCTGTATATCATCATCGGTAATGGTGTGCCATTTCGTCTCCAAAACTCTCTGTGTTGCGTCCACGCGCAAATAGTGGGGCTCCTGTACCGTTATAGTCGGCCTGGTGGGCTGTACGCGTGGAGTATCAGGGGGAGTAACCGCCTCAGGAGTCGAGGGTTTGATCGGAACGTGCCCAATGCGCGTCGTTGAAGGAGGCTGGGTCGCAGTAACACCATTTCTTGGTTTAAACACGCTAGGAATAGATGGACGCGTAGCCGACTGTACGGCACTCTTGTTGACATGAATGATTCTCGTGGCAATCGGTTTGACGGTCAAGTCGGAATCCGCAGCCGAATTAGACACCGCTTTTAGTGATCCAGTGGTAGTATCTGGATGGGTTGAAGGGGGCAATGCAAACTGGTTGGCCCGTTCTTCTGACTGCATCTTCAGAGTGAAGTAGGATGTGACCGGTCGAGAGAGGTCATTAGTGTGCAAACTGGTACGAGCTCGAGAATTTTTGGGTGAGTTGGAAGGCTCGTCTGGAGAGAGTGGATGGGACATTGCTGGGGCTGACATGATCGCAGTGGTCGATAAAGAGTGGTACTGTAGAAACGAGCGTCGATGCGGTGTGTAGGACTAAGGGGCTAGAACAACGCTGGGCAAAAGGTAAGCATCTTCGCGCAAATGGGTTAAACATAAGATTACAATGAATCCACCGACGGAAGGCGTCGCGCGTTGTTCGCAGCGCGCCTTTTCGGCGCGTCCGTTGCAGGAAATACTGGAATTTTGATTCTATAGTCCTAATGGTAGCGATCTGAAGGGTCCCCAGTAAGGCAAAGCGGTGGTACAGTCCAAGTGGCTGGACAGTCCTTTGACTTTGACCAACTCCATCTAAGCTCGCAGGCAAGCAAATCTCGCCCTCATAGTGAGACTAATTCCTGTAACGGGTGTCTCTAGGTCTCCTATGTGGAACATTTGGCCATTCGGGGGTTCCGGAGAGAGGAACCCAGAAGTCCCCAAGCAATCTCCATCTCGCGAGGACAGAACAAAGTGCTGGGAGTCGCGGGACATATTCTTCGCTTGTCTCGATAAATCCGGCATAGTTTCGCCGGCCGACCGTGGGGGTTCTTGTCAGGCAGAAGCTCAACCGTATGAACAGGATTGCGCGAAGAGCTGGGTACGTATAGAAATACAGTTCGTCCACTCTTAACTGAAACCCCTTTGACTCGAAAGATTACTTACTTCAACCAACGCCGAATAATAGGGGCTAAACAGGCTCAGTTACTCACCTCACAGGACCGGACGCTGAAGAAACCCTCATGATCTCTCCTTGCTGCCTTCCAACTTACTGTCCAATGCATGTCCCCATTGATCACAATTTGTCCTCGCAACGTTTCATTTCAACTCGTCTGATAGACTTCAATCTAATCGAGGATGGTTTACTTCTGCTACTATTCTGCGACCACTTCCAAGTCACTTTCCTTAAAGTGCCCGCCACGTAGCAGCATCCTCTTGGACTAAACTCATGTTAAGGTGTATCACGGTAGATAGAGACACAAAATATACTTGGTGATTTCCTGGGGGCCAAGACCTTCTGTGCGATGCCCTAGTTCCTATCGAAATTCCTAAAGTTCTAGTGAGTACCACGTGCGGACTGTATCGGTGACACCTCTGAGTACTGTACCTATCATATCTACTCGATGAAATGTTAACTGCTATATAGTGTGTGTGACTAAACTCGCAAGTGGTGTTTCAAAGTTAAGCACATAAGCGGGCATCCAATCTCGACAGGCAAGCAAGTACATCAATAATTCAACGTGCTATTAAGGGCACGAATTTCTAAGCGCTTATACGGTGTTCCACTCAAGCAAGGCGCATACAAGAAATCATTGGGACGTAGGAAAGGAACCCCGATGTGGCCAGGGGAAAGAGGCCTTGTGACATGTACTGTATAAGGATAACCCATGTAATTGTCTGGGCAGCACAAGAGGGTTAGTGGGGCTTGTTGAAGGCTTTGGAGGGATGATTCCCTTACCAATATGAGGAGGCAGGTAATAGAGTTTGCCATCTCAACAATGACATTTGGCTGGAAGTAATCTTTACATCCCTGGAACCCGAGCGATCAGGCGGCCTAACCTTATGCCCGCTTATTGACTGGACCAGCACGCATTTTAATGCGTTTCGTATAGTAACCCGAAATAAGGTAGAGCCCTGTGATAACCGTACGTCGTTCGGCTAGCCCCTGTGTGACATGTTTCAATCTCCGCTTGCATGCGTTTGAAACAAAATGGCGAGAGCAATACCATCGTCAATCTTTTCGTATAACCCATTGTATTACGCCTACACTGGCCGTAACCGGACTCAACACTGATAGCAGGGAGGCACCTGAGTAGTAGTGCTAAAACTGATCCCATTTTGCTTCTACATCTACATTCCATTCCATATGGTACGTCAGAAATTTCCCTATAACCAGGATTCGCCACCTGCCCCTCCCCTCCCAGCGTGCTCCAGGTTACCAGCATGAGTCCTCGGCTCGCGGTCGACCCTGCTCTCTTCCTCCATCGCCCCAGATGGAAATTGCACGCAGTCACCAACGTTGCCTATATCGTTGAAACCGGGCCTGTTCTCCGGTCCTATCGCCATACGACGTCCTTTTTCAAGTTCAACGTCATCCATGGCTCCCAGTTCCGCCCCTGGCACCACGGCGTTGCATGCCGCCCTTTCTGCGGTGAACTTGAAAAAGGACGTCGTATGGCGATAGGACCGGAGAACAGGCCCGGTTTCAACGATATAGGCAACGTTGGTGTTTGCGTGGAATTTCCATCTGGGGCACGCTGGGAGGGGAGTGGAACGATTCCGAGGTGCAACACGATTGCATTTGTAGGAGGCTCTGTACGCGGCCGAGCGAGTTACGTGCCCTTCGATATCTCGCTTAGGGGCGTTTGTCGGCCATATTACGCGCTCGTGATCTCAAAAACTATGCAAACTAGCTGTAACTGACGCTTTGTATACTATAGATACATAGATACGCGATTTACGCGTCGATTTCGGACCGACCGCTGGTTCATCCTCGCAGTCGCTGTACCGGCGGCGGTCAGACTCCCAAAATTCAGTATATCAGTACTACGTACCTTATTCGTTTATTACTCCATTTCCGATGTTTATACCTGAACATGAACGTTTTGATTAAATTTTGTAAGATGGTATATTTAGTGACCGGACTAGTAGGGTCGCACATCCTAGAAAAACGCTAAGTCCAACGACAGATGTATACAGCACCGCTTAGGTGTCCACTGTCCAGATTATGCTCTGGTGGGGGGTCATGCGTAGCCCTCGTACGTTGTCTCGATCGAGCTGCCGGAGAGGCAGCACCGTCGAATTGGAGATGAGGCGTCATACACGTCGTCCACGATCCGTAGAGGGGTTTATTCATCGCTCGCGTACAATCGATACCACACTTCCTGTGTTCAGAATAATCCGGCGGGTTGGGCTCCGACCGCTCGCCATAATCCGCTTTCAGGACCGCGCGTCGCTCCCCTCGTAGCCTGCGTAACCCTCCCGAAGCCCGCTACCCGGGCGGATTCCTGACGCCCTCTCCCAGTGAATAGATTCAAAGCATGCTTATCCTCAAGACACGAATCTCCCCAACCTGACGGTACGCCTAAGATACCGTCTCTAGATAGTCGGTAATATCGTGTACTGACACTGCCCCTAGAAAGGCTCCACGGGGTAAATCTTTTCGTCCACTTCATGTCGCGGTTCCGACTGATCCCAGATACTGCAACTGTGGCGAAGAGAGAATACGAAATTAATTATCATTTTCTCCGTGGACAAGTTTTTCGAACGTCAAATTGCTCGCCTGTCCGCAATGCGCCTCTCGTTACGCGGACACAATGCTCGCCAGAGCGTGTGGAGGCGGTGCATATTACTGCGGCATTGACTATTGATCGGCCAGATAGCACGGGGCGAGAGGAAGATACGACAGCATGAGGGTTCGATGGAGTACCAGGCACCTGCTATTATGCGATCATAATTTCCTTCTCCGTGACGTACCAGGTAGATTTCAAAGTAGTCATAGAGAAGGTAAGGGGGGGACTATGATACTTCCAGATGAATCAGAATGTGCCCCACCTGTTCCACCTGTTCCACCTTTACATAAGAGTAATGCTTGGTCACTTGTTCTTCCCTTGAGATTCTCGACTTCAAACAAGGAGGAATTCACGAGAAATCCGTCCTCTGGTTGTCAGAGGGCGCGAAGAACTGGAAGGTTTTGTGAATTCTCCTTATTCAAAGACGTCGTTAGCTTGAAACGATTGTGGAACTAGACTCTCATAGTACTGGGTGGTATCTGTAGCACCAAACCGGAAGAGATCAAGAAAGCGGTCAATTGAGAAGTGTGTTTGCTGAGTACGTACCGGGATTATTTGAACTGGCATCGCAAGTGCATTGAGGCTACTGAATAATTCCGTACTCGGTGTTTCACATTATCCCTCGGTTGGTGATGGTCACTCACTGTCTTACGGGCTGGCGGCGGCAAGTTGGCATCAAAGGATTCTGGTATGTTGAACCCTTGACAACTCCGTCTGGCTCTATATCGGGGTGTGGATACCATGTAGAGATTCTCGGACAGCTAAGACATGATCTGCGCAATGAAGACGGAGCGGAGACATCTTCTTAGTGCTGGGAACGCGGACTAGACCGGTTGCGCAAGGGAAGGAAGACGAAAATGGTAGCGAACCAGACATTGCGGACTTTACGGAGATTATATAAACAGCAGTAAAATCTAGTGATTGTCTGGACCTCGAAACAAAGCAAGTAGACCTGGCCCATTGGTCATTTTTACAGGGGCGAGTTAGTTCGGCCACCAGATCGAAACCCCCCGATTTATTTAGAAAATTCGCCCCTTTCCCATCCTTCATCCTCTCTCCTCTCCTCTCCCCTCCTCTCTCCCCTCTGTCCCCCTCGTCGTCGTCGACAACGTCCGTCATTCCTTCCACGCTAGCACCGTATCCGCACCCATGGCCACTCCAACCCACACGTCTCCGTACACAGAGGACCCGCATGCCATTCCCTCGGTCGTCTTCCCCAATCATGCCCGCCAGGTCCTCAGTTCGTGCGCCCACCTCCTCGGCGTCACGATCCTCGCGTTCTGCTTCTCTAGGCGTGTATTCCTGAGCAATTGGACAATCCCCAGGTCAGTATGCTCTCCCCATTGACTTTGGCGCGTAATGATCTCCGTCACTAACTCTGATATGATTCCAATAGACTTACCGTCATGCTGAGTACGTGCTCCAATGTCTGGTCTGGTTAGAGTGAAGTTAATTCGCATCTCCGTGTCCACAGTTTTCCTTGATTCGTGGCTCTTCCTCTTCGCCTCTGGAATCGTCGTATCTGGCATCGGTATGAGCCTCAACACCGCAACGTGTCAGGCTGGTATCTACTTGTGTATCTTCTTGTGAGTGATATGTCCTCTGCCTCGATCGCTCATCTAATCGTTCCGGGTAGCTACGCAACCTCCAAACTGCTCATCTACTTTTTCCTCTCCGAAAAGGTGACGTTCAACTACTCCTGTGTCCTGGTGGGGTACCTCATCCATTTCAGGTCCACATCGTTTGGTCGAGTGGAAAAGCCGTGTCTCGTCTCAAGTGCAAAGCCTGGATCTGTTGCATGGTCGTACTCCTTGGCTTCGTCGCTGTATTCATCTTGATGGTAATTGGTAATTGGTCTCCATTATCCCTAATCTCTGCCGTGGTTCATCATACCCGCTCCTCCAGGACGCATCGGTTTCATTCGTGCGGACGGCGCCTGCGTCATTGGTCTCGAAAAACTGGCCTCTCTTTTCCTCTTGACCTATGACTCCTTCATGTACGTGTCCCCTGCACCAATTTGCGTCTTGCGTCGCGGCGCTGCACCTGCTAACATTCCATCTTCAGTAACGTCTTTTTGACCGCGTTGTTCATCTGGCCTTTGATCTTCTCCTCCGATCTCAAGAGTCCCAAGCTCAAGCAGCTCGCCGCAAAGACTCTTGCCGTCGCGATTGTCGCTCTTCTCACCAGTGTCGCCAACATCCTGATTCTCACCCTGCTCAATGGACACCAACTCGGTATGTACTCCTTTCAACCTTTATTGTTGTCTCACAAGCGGTTATAGGGTGGGTCTGCCTCTCGAGTTGCGGCGTAAGTGACCACCCATTGCCGTTTTGCAATTGCTGAATACTCTCGTCCTAGTTGGACGTCACTCTCAATGCCGTCATGATCTTCATCATCACTCAGAGCAATGAAAAGCCGGCCTTGGCTGCAGAGCTTGCGGCCCCTCCGACCCTCGAGAAGCCACGAAAGACTCCTCGTCCTCCCGTCATTATGACTCCCCGAGTTCCTCGCTCGTCTGATCCCAGCGACTCCGCTGGAAAGGTTAATACCTTTGCTCGCATTGGTGACTTTGCTGAGACCCGTCCATGGCACACTGTCACTCAGTCTTTGGATGAGGTTCTGGCTCAGGGACCCGACATGGGCAGCGAAGACAGCCATTTTACTGGGTACGGCAAACGCGCAACCTCGGACGACGCTCCTGTCCTCGAACAAGCCAGTATCCGGGCGTCTCCCAAGGTTGAAGCCGTACGTCATCCTCGCGGCTTCCTTGGCTCCTTGCGCGACCGCTTCATATTCGGTGCCAAAAAAGAAGACGAGGAGAAACAGGCTGTGACAATTCAGGTGCGGATCGCTTCCTCGTCCCCGTTCATGGGGCCTGACTTGGCCACAGATCACCACAATTACGGAGGTCGACAATCCCGATCAAGGCGAGAAGCGCCGAAGTATGATCAAGGAAGAACAAAAACGGCTGCCCAAGATTGTTGAGAGCCCAGCTTCCACTGACGGTCCTTCCACGTGCTGAGTGCGCTTCCCTGGCCTCTGTTCCCGTTCGTGTTCGACTGGACCTTCGGTTTAGAGTGCTTGATACGTTTTCATCTGGTCCCACGGTGACATTTGCCATACCGTTGTTGTGCATTGCCTCTTCTGAGATAAATCACCCCTATTCTATCCCCACCCCTAAACACAACGTCTACGATCGCTTTCCCATCTGTCTGATTGATATTAGTTTGGTCCTCTGGCTCCTCCCGTTATACCTCGCCGCCTCGTTGATTCGTTTTCGTGCCGCTCCGCCGGTTGTGCAGTCGCAGACTCGCAGCCTGGCTCCAATGTAGGGATGTGTAGTTACTGAGTTGTACCGTTGATTGAGGAATCATGTACTTAGTGCCTCTTAGCGCTCCTCATCTTTGACGTCAACGGCCCACCAGCAAACGTAACTTGCCCTCCTACCCTATCGCCTTCTCGCATTACTCATTCTCTGGATTTTACGACCCATATACGATACGAAGCATGACCACAATCGCTTCTATTGCTCATCTCGAACATGTCGCCCAGCTCAAGGTCCGTGCAACCCCTCGTGTGTCGTCAAAAGGGTTGAGCACCACTAACCACTAAGTTCTCGCTACTCTCTAGGCTGTTGCCTCCGACCTCAAACACGGGTTCCATCAACAGAATAACACGCTTCCGGGGTCTGCGGTCCCCAGGGGAAGCGCTCCACACCTCGCTGACCAAGCCTTCTCACAGTATGTCGACGCCGTGAGCAAGGAGACTGGTCTATCCAAGCAGGCTATCATGTCTGTGCGCGAACCTGGAATCCCCCGTGGTGCCACTGACGCCAAGGCCGTCGAGGAGCTCATTGACCAAGATGCGAGGGAGAGGAGCGCATGGGAGTCGCAAACGCGTATGTTACCGTTTCCGGCGTCTCCTCTATCCTTTGTCCCGTGTACTTATTGCCTAGTTTTGGTGTGCTGCAAGTGGGCGGACGAGTGAAGGGAGGCGTGGCTGCGGAGATGCAGAGCGCTGCTGCGAAGCTCCATGCTGCTATTGAACAGGTTTCAGTTGTCGAAGTTGGTGCCACAGCCAACTCCGCGACAAACACAGTCTCGAATGAAAACGGCACCGCGTCTTCGGTCACGATCATGGAGACCGTCGACGCAGATGATCTGATAAAGCACGCAGTGGATGTCAAGGTGAATATTACCGCTCGATCCTCAGCCTTCAGTTCTCTTGACTTGCATATGACATCTCTTGCGTTTAGAATATCGCCTCGGACGTGAAGTCGCAGCATCCGACGACCAGTTCGGTAGTTCCTCGCGGGTCAGCACCACAGCACGCCGACCAAGCGCTCGCGCACATTGCCGAGGCCGTGGCCCAGGAGACGACCCTCTCCAAGCAGGAGGTGCTCGGTGTCCCCAAAGGGGTCGGTGAGAAACTCAAAATCGAGGAGGTGGTGAAGGAGCTCAAGGAGGACGCGAGTACCCTTGCGAAGGAGGAGAGCGTCAAGGGCCTGATTCCGCGAGGTGGTGCTGCCGCAAATATGCAAAGCGCTGCAACGAAACTTTCTCAAGTGCAGAGTGCCGTTGGCCAGTAGGCGTGTTTGGAGTGAGGTTTGGGTGGTTTGATAGTGTGGGATATATGATCCAGATTTTGTAGCACCATACGCTCTGAAGAAATGTAGGCTTCCGAAGTGTCTCTTCCGTCACAAAGCTTGAGTTATCGTCGACGTGATTTCTAGGTGGTCCCATGATCGAAACGTTTGATTATGGTGGTGATTACTTAGTAAGTGGTGTACGAGAGCCTAATTATCATATGGTCATTCTACCCACTTCTGATAGAGTCTCATTGGTGGAGGCTCGTGAAAACAAGACTACGGGTTTTAGTACCTAGGTCTTCCTGACGCCTTCGAATGCGCAGAACACTGGTCCCACCAGAAATATCCGCCCGATAAAGGGTTTCAGAGCCCGCGAGTCAATAAGATTGGACCTGAACATAATATGGAGTACGCCCATGCGCTTTCTCGGCCCATGTCCGTACAGAGAGTTCATGACTTGATATGATCAGCCTGCTGGGTGCCATTGCGGAAACTTCCACAGTAGCACCCATAACTGTGTCAAATGAGGTGCATGTAAATGCAAGGTTCCACTCCTGCACAGCCGAATGCTGCCCTCTTAATGAGTATTGAGACGGTGTGCTCAGAACATCGCCGTAAGTTTGATCTTGAAGGAACGAGGAGTGACATTTTAACGGCAGGTTGCGATGCAGACAGTGCAAGAGCGGTCAAATACCGTGCTTGCTCGTTCTATGGGACGGTTGAAGGAGTCGCGATCTCGCAACACATTCAAAATGGAGAGATGGTGGGCGATAGGTGTTTCGACGGTATTGAATAGAGTGTCTGAAGCAAGTTATGTACTAGGAAGTGAGACCGCGTGCAGCGCGATCGTTCTTCGGGGGATACGGTGGCTTCCATCTCGGGATTTCAAGCCTTCCAGATATAAGAGGGTCGCTGCTTTGATCGATCTGAGTGAGATGCTAGTTTGTGGGCGATGGAAGGTTGTCGCCCCATTGTCGGATCAGTTGAGACAAGATAGATGTATGGAGAAGCCATCGGGCATCCGTACATGGCGGATTGTGAAATGCTCGTTGAGCCCGCGACCAAAATGATATAGCCGGACCATAGACACACGGAAATCTGCGCTCATTCCAGGTATCAGACGTCCCAAAAAAATCGCTCAATGAATCTCTCTTCTCCTTTAAGGTGGTAATGGAAGCCCTGTCCTTCTGAGTGGGGTACAATCTTAAGCTCGAACACAAAGCGCACTTCTTGGTCCTCTGCCGTCATTCGACATCTGAGGATATCTCAGAGTGTATCACACAACACAAGTGGCCGACCCAAATATCTACGACAGAATGTCTTCCACCGTTGTTCTCAACGCCGACATAATCTGGCTCATCCTGCAACACGCTGCTTACACCGACGACGAATGGGACCATCGCACTCTAAGAGAGTGTTGCCTTGTATCCCGTGTATGGTATCCACCCGCAAAGAGGATGCTGTTCCGCTTCGTTGTCCTACGAAGCCGGCGACAAGTTCGGGCCCTTCAACAAGCTCGTGGCAAACACCTCCAAACAGGGCCCAATGCTTCTTCCAGAGGACTACAGTACAACGTACCTGTCCCAGTAGATACCTGGGAAGCGCATACACGTATCCTTGAGTGTCATTGGTGGGGTAGTTTCCGTTTCAACGATATCCGCCACGCCCTTGCTCTCTTTCCATCGTTGTACGAGGTTAGAATCACTGTTCACATCTACGAGCGTCTTCAGGAAAATGGAGGCGACAGCTCGTTGGCAATTCCTTCAACTATTCGAGCTTTTCGTTATATTGGTAGATCCGACTTGGGATCCTGGAATATCTCTTGTGCGTCACATATAATTTCCGTACTTTCCAAGCACACTCGCCTTCAATGTCTACAATTCGAAGGAGTATCGATCACCCGTCGTCTCCAATCTCCCGGTATTCTACGATCAATTCAGCTCAACGCCTTGTTGTACTTGGAACTTGAAATATACGATTTACTTGGAACACTGTCGGGGGATCTCTTCGATAACCTTCTCTATCTTGTACTACACCTGAGGTCTATACATCTCGCTACACTCCTACACGGTGTTCTCAAGAGAGTCAAATCTCTAACAGCGCTGTACAACTCCTATATGGGGTCACTGGAAGGAGTACTGCCACTCTCCGGATTGTCGGAAACATTTCCTAAGCTCATCGAATTGCGCCTCGGGCTCCGGCTCCACCATCTGCGCTTTTCTACCATAACCCCCCTCCTTTCCCAAATTCCATCTGGGCTGATCTCGCTCAGCCTTTTCATTTCGGCCACTCTGTTTGATACTGGGCTAGCTGAGACTCAGCCAAGGCATAGCTTCACGGTACCCACAAGTCTCAGGTACTTTGAATTTGGCCTTGGGTATTACCCGATGACGAAGGTTCTTGACCATCCTTCGGTGGTTCCCTTTTCGGATTTCAGTAGATCTAAAGGGGTCCAGCTACTGGCCTTCCGAGTGATTGACGTAGGCTATATTGTGAGTATCCCAATAGTTTCTTAAGATATTATTTGCTCATGTACCTGCAGCGTACGGAAATGACCCCGTTCGCACCCTTTGCAAGCGCACCTTCTGCCTTTAACTTTCCGCTGATGGCTCCTCGTGCTATCTGATATGCAGCACACAAAAAACCCCAAGCCGTGGGGTAATCATCATGCACCACGAACTGAGATGACTACTGCAAAGGATGTGAAGGGGGCGCTGAGGATGTAATACATGTAGGAAATATCAAAGTCTCATATTAACTTCGTCAAATTAGCGCTACATTAAGCTAAACCTGAGTCGAGAGTGAACATTTGGTGGTAGCATTCGGCCTCCTTCATTCAGGGAACTCGGGCCTTATGTGTAACAACCCTTCAAGGAAAAAGGTAAAGTAAAAGTAAAAGTAAAAAGTGTAGAAAAAACACAACAAACACTGGAGTTTGCGTTTCGCAGGGTGGGGTGGAATAGGTCTGTGTAGGTGAGGTAACCTGACCGTGTGCCACCCAAAGATGTGCCTGAGCTATTGGGGTGGGAGGATGTCCGAGTTGACTAGGACTCTAGTGCAGGTGGCCGAGGTGTCAACACCTCATCTCCGGTGCCTGGCTGGGCCCCCAAAGAGGTCTGTGTAGGCCACCTCGCTTTTTGCCTGCACCGGCTAGATCAGCCGACCTCCTTCGGTGCCGCTAGGTCGGACTTGGCGACCTATTTCACCCCACCCTGTGGAAACAAACTCCAGTGAAAGTGCGCAGAGATCTGGGGTAACATATTGCGACCTCTTGGCGAAGGCTCGCGAAAACAAGACTACGGGTTTTTAGTACCCAGGTCTGCCTGACGCCTTCGAATGCACAGACACTGGTCCCACCAGAATTATTCGCCCGTTAAAGGGTTTCAGAGCCCACGAACCAAGAGAATTGGACCTGAATGTAATATGGAGTACGCCCATGCGCTTTCTCGGCCTATGTCTGTACCTAAGCGCCAGAAAGTTCATGACTTGATATGATCGGCCTGCTGGGTGCCATTGCGCACACTTCCACAGTCACGCAAAGGGTACAACAATAGCACCCATAACTGTGTCAAATGAGATGCATGTAAATACAAAGTCCCACTCCTGCACAGCCAAATGGCTGCCCTCTTAATGAGTTTTGGGACGGTGTGCTCAGAACATCGCCGTAAGTTTGATCTTGAAGGAACGAGGAGTGACATTTTAACGGCAGGTTGCGATGCAGACAGTGCAAGGGCGGTCAACTACCGTGCTTGCTCGTTCTATGGGACGGTTGAAGGAGTCGCGATCTCGCAACACATTCAAAATGGAAAGATGGTGGGCGATAGGTGTTTCGACGGTATTGAATAGAGTGTCTGAAGCAAGTTATGTACTAGGAAGTGAGACCGCGTGAAACGCGATCGTTCTTCGGGGGATACGGTGGTTTCCATCTCGGGATTTCAAGCCTTCCGGATATAAGAGGGTTGCTGCTTTGATCGATCTGAGTGAGGTGCTAGTTTGTGGTCGTCGGGAAGTTGTCGCCCTATAGCCGGACCAGTGGAGACAAGATAGTCGTATGGAGGAGCCATTGGGCATCCGTACATGGCGGATTGTGAAATGCTCGTTGAGTCCGCGACCAAAATGATGTAGCTGGACTCTAGACACACGGCAATCTGCGCTCAGTCCAGGTATCAGATGTCCCAAGAACATCGCTCAGTGGTTCTCTCTTCTCCTTTAAGGTGGTAATGGAAGCCCTGTTCTTCTGAGTGTACGCTCGAAGACAAAGCGCACTTCTTCGTCCTGCTGCCGTCATTCGACACCTGAGGATATCTCAGAGTGTATCACACAACACAAGTCACCGACCCAAATATCTACGACAGAATGTCTTCCCCCGTTGTTCTCAACACCGACATAATTTGGCTCGTACTGCAGCACGCTGCTTACACCAATCATGAATGGGACCATCGCACTCTAGGAGAGTGTTGCCTTGTATCCCGTGAATGGTATCCGCTCGCAAAGAGGATGCTGTTCCGCTTCGTTGTCCTACGAAGCCGGCAACAAGTTCGGGCGCTTCAACAAACTTGTGGCAAGCACCTCCAAACAGGGCCCAGTGCTTCTTCCAGAGGACTACAGTACGACGTACCTGTCCCGGTAGATAACTGGGAAGTGTATACGCGTATCCTTGAGTGTCATTGGATGAGTACATTCCGTTTCAACGATATCCGCCACGCTCTTGCTCTCTTTCCATCGTTGTACGAGGTTAGAGTCACTGTTCACTTTCACGAGCCAATTCATGAGAATGGAGACGACAGCCCATTGGCTATTCCTTCAACTATTCGAGCATTGCGTTATACTGGTAGACTCGACTTGGAACGCCTGAATATCTCTTGTGCGTCACATATAATTTCCGTAATCTCCAAGCATGCTCGGCTTCAATGTCTACAATTCGAAGGAGTGTTGATCACCCCTCATCTCCAATCTCCCTGGCCTCTCCAATCAATTCAGGTCAACACCTTGTTGTACTTGGAACTTCAAATATCCAGTAGATTAGGACCACTGTCGGGGGATCTCTTCGCCAACCTTCTCTATCTTGTACTACACCAGAAGTCGAAGCCTATGTATCGCTCCAAATTCCTACACGGTGTTTTCAAGAGAGTCAAATCCCTGACGTGGCTGTACCACTGCCGTATGGACTCACCGGCAAGAGAACTGCGACACTCCAGACTGTCGGAAACATTTCCTGAACTCACCGAATTGCGCCTCGGGCTCCGGTTCTACCGTCTGCACCTTCCTGCCATAACCTCTGTCCTTTCCAAAATTCCATCTGGGGTGATCTCGCTCAGTCTTTTCATGGCGACCACTCTGATTGGTACTGGGCCAGCTGAGACTCAGCCAAGTAGCTTCACGGTACCCACGAGTCTCAGGTACTTTGAATATGGGCTTGGGTATTACCCGATGACGCATATTTTTGACCATCCTTCGATGATAGACCCCTTTTTGGATTTCTGTAAATCTAAAGGGGTCCAGCTATTGGCCTCCCGAGGGTATGACATATATGATTTTGTGAGTATCCCAACAGTTTCTTAAGATATTATTTTCTCATGTACCTGCAGGCTACGGAAATGACCCCGTTCGCGCCCTTTGCAAGCGCACCTTCTGCCTTGAACTTTCCGCTGATGATCCCTCATGCTGGCTGAAATACAGTACACAAAAAACCCCAAGCCGTGGGATAATCATCGTGCACCACGAACTGCGCTGAGGATGTAATACATATAGGAAATATTAAAGTCCAAAATTAGCTTCGTCAAAATTAGCGCTACATTAGGCTAGACTTGAGTCAAGAGTAAACATCTGGTGGTAGCATTCGGCCTCCTTCATTCAGGGAACTTGGACCTCGTGAGTAACTCCAGAAAGTTCATGACCTGATATGATCAGCCTGTTGGGTGCCATTGCGGAAACTTCCACAGTAGCACCCATAACTGTGTCAAATGAGATGCATGTAAATGCAACGTCCTACTCCTGCACAGCCGAATGCTGCCCTCCTAGTGAGTATTGGGACGGTGTACTCAGAACATCGCCGTAAGTTTGATCTTGAAGGAACGAGGAGAGACGTTTTAACGGCAGCTAGCGATGCAGACAGTGCAAGAGTGGTCGAATTACCGTGCTCGTTCTAGGACGGTTGAAGGAGTCGCTATGTCGCAACACATTCAAAATGGAGAGATGGTGGGTGATAGGTGTTTTGACGGCATTGAATAGAGTATCTGAAGGAAATTATGTACCAAGTAAGACCTCGTGCAGCGCGATCGTTCTTCGGGGGATACAGTGGTTTCCATCTCGGGATTTCAAGCCTTCCGGATATAAGAGGGTCACTGCTTTGATCGATCTGAATGAGGTGCTAGTTTGTGATCGTCGGAAGGTTGTCACCCTATAGTCGGACCTGTTGAGACAAAATAGACGTATAGAGAGGCCATAGGTCATCTGTACATGCCGGATTGTGAGATGCTCGTTGAGTCCGCGACCAAAATGATACATCTGGACTATAGACACACGGAAATCGGCGCTCATTCCAGGTATCAGACGTCCCAAAAACATCGCTCAATGAATATCTCTTCTCCTTTAGGGTGGTAATGGAAGCCCTGTTCTTCTGGGTGGGTACAATATTAAGCTCGAAGACAAAGTGCACTTCTTGGTCCTGCTGCCATCATCCGACATCTGAGTATATCTCAGAGTGTATCATACAGCACAAGTGACCAACCCAAATATCTACGACAGCATGTCTTCCACCGTTGTTCTCAACACCGACATAATCTGGCTCGTCCTGCAACACGCTGCTTACACCGACGATAAATGGGACTATCGCACTCTAAGAGAGTGTTGCCTTGTATCCCGTGAATGGTATCCGCTCGCAAAGAGGATGCTGTTCCGCTTCGTTGTCCTACGAAGCCGGCGACAAGTTCGGGCCCTTCAACAAGCTCGTGGCAAGCGCCTTCAAACAGGGCCCAATGCTTCTTCTAGAGGACTAGAGTACGACGTACCTGTCCCGGTAGATACCTGGGAAGCGCATACACGTATCCTTGAGTGTCATTGGATGAGTTCTTTCCGTTTCAACGATATCCGCCACGCTCTTGCTCTCTTTCCATCGTTGTACGAGGTTAGAATCACTGTTCACTTTCATGAGCCTCTTCAGGAAAATGGAGACAACAGCTCGTTGGCTATTCCTTCAACTATTCGAGCTTTGCGTTTTACCTATTTGGGATACCCGCATATCTCTTGTGCGTCACATATAATTTCTGTACTCTCCAAGCACACTCGGCTTCAATGTCTACAATTCGAAGGACTATCGATCACCCCTCATCTCCAATCATCCTGGCTCCTACGATCAATTCAGCTCAACGCCTTGTTGTACTTGGAACTTGAAATATGCGATTTACGTGAAACACTGTCAGGGGATCTCTTCGTTAACCTTCTCTATCTTGTACTACACCTGAAGTCGGGGTATATACATCTCACTACACTCCTACACGGTGTTTTCAAGAGAGTCAAATCCCTGACAGCACTGTACTCCTACCCTATGATGTCACCAGCAAGAGAACTGCAATTCTCCGGATTGTCGGAAACATTTCCTGAGCTCACCGAATTGCGTCTCAGGCTCTTGCTCTACCGTCTGTGCCTTTCTACCATAGCCCCCCTCCTTTCCCAAATTCCATCTGGGCTGATCTCGCTCAGCCTTTTCATTTCGTTTCATCTTCCGCCAACTGAGATTCAGCGAAGGCATAGCTTCACGGTACCCACGAGTCTCAGGTACCTTGAATATGGGCTTAGTTACCCGATAACACCTTTTTTTGACCGTCCTTCGGCGATTCACCCCTTCTTGGATTTCTGTAAATCTAAAGGGGTCCAGCTATTGCCCTCCCGAGTATATAACGCAGACGATATTGTGAGTATCCCAACATTTTCTTAAGATATTATTTTCTCATGTACATGTAGGTTACAGAAATGACCCCGTTCGCACCCTTTGCGAGCGCACCTTCTGCCTTGAACTTTCCGCTGATGACTCCTCATGCTGTCTGACATGCAGCACACAAAAAACCCCAAGCCGTGGGATAACCATAATGCACCGCGAACTGAGATGACTACGGCAAAGGATGTGAAGGATGCGCTGAGGATGTAATACATGTAGGAAATATTAAAGTCCCATATTAGTTTCGTGAAAATCGGTGCTACATTAAGCTAAACCTGAGTCGAGAGTGAACATCTGGTGGTAGCATTCGCCCTCCTTCATTCAGGGAACTCGGGCCTTATCTGTAACAACCCTTCAAGTAAACTAAACTAAAAGTAAAGTAAAAAGTGCAGAAAAGACACAATAAAGTGTGCAGAGATCCGGGGTAACATATTGCGACCTCCACTCTAGGCCCCGAACCACGTCTCTCCAGTTTCATTGATGGTTAATAAGACAACCATTATTCTAACTAGGTAACTACATGAGATGGGTACAATTGGAACCAAGAATAATACATATAGTCAGCGGAGAAGATGACAAGCGCTCGTTGAGTCGGGTACTGTCAGGATCCACGTCCGCCATGTGTGTTTGACATCCTAGCGCCCTCATCCTATGCTCAGCTTAGGGTCTCAACAGGAAAACGCCCGTGATTTGAGTCAAAGGTGAAACATACTTTTCATTAGGTGGTACTTGAAGGACGGAACCCCACCTCAGCCGTTTTGGTGATTGACGTATGCATGCACTCAGTTTGATTTTCAGTCTTGATTGGAATAGACGTCATGAATCCATACACAAATGTCAGGTGCGGACGCGGATCGTCCTTATAGAGTTTTCTATTCTTTAAAGTGGGCACCTCGGCTACAAGTCACCTTCGACCTGACCCTGCTGGTCGAGGTGAAACGATGATATTCCCCCGCATAGTTTGTGCTCCGCGGAGTGCTGGGACTGTTCTCAAGAAGCCGGCACGAACCGATTGTCGAAGAACGAATAGGAGGCACGAGAAGAGGGCGGCAGGAACGAAGATCCTCGGCGTAGGGGTGGGTATAGATTCGTCATATGGTGTGTCTGGGCCTGGCCAGTTCTGTCTCACGTCTATCCTAGCTTTGTAAAGTGCAAGCGTGGACGGGAAGAGCACGAACAAAGTAGGATGCTTGGAACCCCAATGATTGGCTCACGAAGAAGCGTCGTGCTGCCCTTTCTAAACCCACTGGCGCTACACCATCGCAGATAGGTACCCTTGGTCTCCTGTACGCCGCCCCGTTCCCAACTTTTTCCCGTTTCTTGTCTGCCACTCGCTGTACATCAGCAACGGTCTCAAAGTTATATGCTGACACGAATTATCTTCATAGGGCCCTCAACGACCCCCAACGACCCCCAGCTTTCCCGTTTCTCACCCTCAGCGGGGGGCTACTTTTGTCAAGAATTTACGTTCGATTGCGCGATTTATATTCCGTTAAGTTACGAGGACTATGGCTGCCTCTCCAATGCCGTTCAATCCAGGCCTTTTCACCCTCGATGCGCGAACCACTGAGAGGGATACAATCGTTTCAATGTCCACGACGTTCTGCCTGGGCGCAATGGACGATCCATGTCCACCTGATGTTCTCCTCGTCTCCTCCGATAACGTCTTCTTTTGCGTCCACTCCATGACGCTCCTCCTCCACTCATTAAACAAATTCGGAGACTACCTCAAGGACATGGTGCAACCCATCCTACTCTCTGCACACTCAGCTGTTGTCAACCTTGCTCTCTACGCTCTCTACGCCCTCAATCCCTCTCCATTCAATCCCACCACGGGACTCATGACTCAAGCACTCAACTTCCTCATCGACCACGGCATCCTTCCGAAGGACTGTATTATATCTACGAACCCGTTCTGCGAGTCGATCCACAAGCTCGGCGTGCAATGCCCGCTCGAGACGTTCATGATGGTCGCCTACTTTGACCTCGAGCACCTCGCGATCGACGTCTCGCGCAACTTGCTCAACCTGCAGCTGCAGGCCATCACCGAGGAGGTGGCCCTCACCATCGGACCGTCGTACCTCCGGCGCCTCTTCTTCTTGCACCTCGGTCGCGTCGATCGGCTGAAGCAGCTCATGTTCCAAGTACCCGAGGCGCACGGACAGAACAAGGACTGTTATGACTCGGAGCAGAGGCTTCTCCAGCTCGAATGGCGGTCTCTCGCCGTTGCGCTTGCGACCGTGGCCAGTCCGGCGATGGGGCCTTTGCAGCTCTACAAGGCGTTCCTCCCCATCACACAGAAGCAGAGTCTCTGTCCCGATTGTCTGGAGGTGAGCGCCGATCTCCCGTTTAGTACTGCTGCTTTACGGTGTATTTACCAACCCTAATCCTAGTCTGCAAAAAAGCAACTCCGTACTCTCATTGTAGAGTGGACTTCTATCAAGAGCACCATCTGAAGTCGGTGAGGACTTTTTTTGGGCGTCCTTTTCTCACGTAGCAGGACAAACAAAAGTTGACCCAAACGTTCAGCAGCCTCCAGAACATGTCGGAATTTTCGCATTTCAATTTATATGGTTCCTTCCATCCGCATCAGACGCATGGACCGCGCGTCACTACGATGCTCGTGAAGTTGGCATTAAATTGCACAGTTACTATCACGCTCCACAATGACTCAACATATGCATTGCCGGTTCCCGGTTCGGTCTACACTCTAGATCGGATTCAGTCTGTCATCATCTGTAGTGATTTGCCTCATGTATTCTCGCAGCGACGTTGTAGTGGCCACTGGGTCACAAAGTGTAGAATTGATGTCGCACGCGTTGTACTCTCTTCTAATAGAAACCCGATCGGGTGTGAGTTGTAGAGAAGTAAGTACCATAGCCGCGCGTGCCTGGGAGGGATGAATTGCAAATCGTCATGCGGCTTAGCCAGCTTAGCACAAGTTAGCACCCAAGGAGGCAAGAGGGAAAGCAAGGAGCATGTCGAAAGTTTGCTGTGTCCGAACAGTCCGAACAGAAAGGCGTAGAACAAGGCTGGCTTCCCATTCTGGATTGTGAATGGGCTGGCTGCGGACAGGAGGAATGTGGACATGGACACGCGACGGCCGATCCGGAGGATTCGGGGGATTGAGATGCGTACCTAGGCTGGTGTGGTTCTGATGAATACAACGAGGACCGAGGGGTTTGCTTCGCCGGTTCGGAGGATGCTGGAATGGGCTGTACGGACGTGAGTGAGGATCCCGCGAGCGCGAGAAGCTGAGGAATTGGAGGAGAGAGGGAGAGAGGGAGCGAGGGAGCGAGGGAAGTGCCGAGTGAGTCGGGCAGCAGCGTTGCGTCCATGTTCTAGTGTGCAGGTGTGCAAGGACTGGCATGCTGCTCTGCGACGTGGTGGAGGGCGTGGAGGACGTAGGGCGTGGAGGGCGTGGAGGGGATTCGGGCCAAGGACATGGAGGACATGGAGGACATGGAGGACATAGAGTATGGAGGCCAAGTCGACCTTTGGCCGCACCACCCGCCCGCCCTTCACTCACACTCACTCGCTTTTGGTCCCTGCCTTGACCTGAGGTTAATACCCGACGCCGACGCCGACCCACACAAAAATGTCAAAGGTGCGCGCACTCTCCAATCCATCCTCCAACCACCATATCCTAACCTTGCTTATCCACCGACTCGCCACCCTTCGCGTCGTCGCCGCCCCGCGCTTTCTCTAACAGGCTCCGCGAGAGTACAAGCTCACCGTCCTAGGCGGCGGAGGTGCGTCCCTCTACCCTCTCTCGTGCGTCCCATTCGACCTCATACCTATTCACAGCCGTCGGCAAGTCGTGTTTGACCGTACGTCGCATACGTCCCCGCTGCGCGCGCGCGCGTAGTGGGCAGCACAATGCCAGTCGCGGATCCTTGACTCGCCCGCGCCTCACAGATCCGATTCGTTGAAAACAAATTCCCTCTCGAGTGGTTCCCAACTATCGAAGATGCATACGTCAAAAAATGCCTCGTTGACGGCGAGGAGGCCCTCCTCCGAATACTCGACACTGCCGGCCAAGACGACTGTGCGTGCGAACTCTTGGCTTCTGCTATTTGATTCTGCGAGGCTACCTCAAACTGATGCTCTATCCATCATTCGCTATCTAGATAACGTTCTACGAGAGCAACAAATGAAATATGGCGAAGGCTTCCTGCTCGTCTACTCTATCGAGTCGCGGCAGTCGTTCAACGAGCTCGAAATATTCTACCAGCAAATACTCCGCATGAAGGACTCGGAGACTTTTCCCATGATTATCGTAGGCACCAAATGCGACCTTGAATACCAGCGTCAGGTAGCGGCAAGCGGTCGGTTTAAATGATGCGTGTGTGATGTGCCTATCGAAACTGATGCATCTGTCTTTTCTTTCGCCTTCGCAGAGGCACGAAATCTCGCTCGGAGATTAGGGTGTGCATTCATCGAGACTTCTGCAAAGGAGCGGATCAATGTCGACGAAGCGTTTATTGCCCTTGTGCGCGAAATCAAGCGGTCGCAGCAGGTACGCGCGGTCCTCAGCCGTCTCACTCCCCTCTGTCCCAACGAGTCCCATCTCGTTGGCCCCCCTCAGATGTACTGACGGGGTCATATGGCAGACGGTCATACCTCAGCGAATCGATTCACAGTACCGGCCAGCAGAGATGGACCCGCAGAGTCCGGGGTGCGGATGCAAGTGTATCATAGCCTAGAAGGAGGGATACCCATGGGCTCTGGTGGTCGTTGGTTGGTGAGCCGTTTGGTGGACGACACTGCACATGCGAGGATTGCTGGTGCCAGTGCTGGTGCCGGTGCGGCGTGGAACGACCTATGGCAATACATGCAGGAGATGCGGGAGATAGAGCTGGTAAATACACGGACCGAAGAGCTGACGCGGGCAAGGAGGATGATCCAAGCAAGGTTTGAACTATGCCCGACCCCTTCCCCGAACCGATATGATATTATTAACCACCTTGACGCGCGCGCTATATTTTTGTTCTTTGTTCGATATGTGCCCCAGGGGATACCCCAGGCCCAGCTTCCCACCCATCGCGCTGCTGCTTTGTATTGATTAGGATTAGCGTATCTATTTACTCTCTCTTCTCTTGTCACTTCTCTTTGTGGAATACACTGGTTTGTGTGCGTGCGGTCTGTGCGGTCTGCGACTCGATGCCATCATTCCCTTGCTTTCTCCAGCTTGGACCTTATCGTCGTCGTCGTCGCCATCTGCAGCGCCAACACCGTCGTCGTCGTTCATTGTAAACAGCCTGCTCTTCCACTACTCTCCACCTACATCTCCGATTTAGTCTTTTTACCCAATTTCTTTCTACCACAATGTCCAGGGTGTGTCACCGCCCCTCCTCGGGCCCCCCTACTCCTCTCTGACGCTGGACGCGCAGGCCCAATTTCTCAGGGAATACAAGTTGGTCGTCGTAGGCGGTGGTGGTCAGTACCGGCTTTTCATTTCGCGACCTGTCCCGCCGACGCTCACAACTCATTCCTTCCTTTCCCAGGCGTCGGCAAGTCCGCGCTCACGATCCAGTTTATTCAGTCTCACTTTGTACGTCTCCCCCTCCCAACAAAAGTCTCCCCTGCGTCGTTCTGACCGCGCATTCTTGTTCCAGGTCGATGAGTACGTTTGGGCTGGCTCCATCTCCATTCCCAGCCCCGCCCTGCCCCCCACTCGCTCGTTCTTCTACCGTTTTACTCACGCCCAGATGTTCTGTCTGCTCGTTTCAGATATGACCCAGTAAGTCACCCTGGGCCCCACCGTTTCAATGATCTGCCCTGAGTAAATTTCCCGCCGGTGAATTTAATTCACAGACCATCGAAGATTCGTATCGCAAGCAGTGCGTGATCGACGACGAGGTTGCGCTTCTCGACGTGCTCGATACTGCCGGTCAAGAAGAATACGGGTGCGTGCAGTCTCACGCCTGGCTCGAGTCGGCGCGTCGGCGCGCTCGCGCTTCCAAGTCGTTCAGGCTTACTGACCCTCGCACATTCATTTCGACAATAACAATCATGAACGACACAGTGCGATGCGTGAGCAGTACATGCGTACAGGGGAAGGCTTCCTGCTCGTCTATTCGATTACCTCGCGCAACTCGTTTGAAGAGATCTCGACCTTCCACCAACAGATCCTCCGAGTGAAGGACAAGGACTCGTTCCCCGTCATCGTCGTCGCCAACAAGTGCGATCTCGAGTACGAGCGCCAAGTGGGCATGAATGGTGCGTCTGTCTCTGTGTCTCTCCAGAGACACGCTGCTCCTGTCTGCTGACTGACGCAACCTTGGTCGTCCTACAGAGGGCCGCGACCTGGCAAAGCACTTTGGCTGCCGCTTCATTGAGACGTCCGCGAAGCAGCGGATCAACGTTGACGATGCGTTTAGTCAGCTCGTGCGCGAAATTCGGAAGTACAACAAGGTCCGTCTCCTCCAGTCTCCGGACTCCAGACTCCAATTACGTTCTCCACCTCCCGCTCCTCATAGTGTCCAGGCTAACCGTCCCCCCCACAGGAACTATCAGCAGGACGCCCCAATATTCCACAAGGAGGCGGCATCAGCGGCAGCCTGCAGAACCAGTACGACCAGCAAGACCGCCACTCGGACCGCTGCTGCGGCGGTGGGTGCATTGTGATGTAAAATACGCCCATCCACTCCTCTCCCAGGTCTTCGGCCCTACCCGACTCGACTCGACTCCCCCTTGGCCTCGTCCTGTTCCCGGAATTGCAAAATTGCCACTCGCTGTCTTTTCCCCCTCCACCTAGTCCTCATTGATTAACCTCCCCCCCCCTCTCCCTGATTGTAGTGTACTCTTTATGCTCTTGGATCCATCAGACTAGGGGTTTCGGGTTTGATTGAGTGTCAGATTCAGGTTGTCATGTTTGAAGCCAGACTTTCATTTAGGTATTTGATAATTTTTATTATCTCTCTCTCCACTTACGGCCACGCTTGGTTCAGGAGTTGGATTTGCTGTTCTGCGCCGTTTGGAACTGGGGTTCAGCTAACTTGTTGCTTTCCGGAGGCAGACCTGCCTGCATTTTGTGAAATCTTCAAGCTTCGCTTGTAAAACCAGAATCGTGATATTATCTATATTCGTAAGTCCATGTGTGATGCCATGTTCTGAAATGTACAAGTAATTTAAATAAGCAAAGAATCGGAGCATCAGTACAGCTTGTACGAAGAGGGATAGCGGGTAAGTTAAGATCAGAGGAAGCGAGAGAACCGACCAAAGCCAGTCCCTCGAAGGTAGCTGAGATAGATTCTACATTGCGGACGAACCGCTGTGGCCAAATGCCTCAAGCATCATGTGTCATGTAAAAGGATACACCAGACTTACAGATTAGGTATTTTAATACTCGCACGGGAGTTAGAGCTCGCCGAAATGACTGTTACGTCCATATTGGAGCCCTATTACTCCTCGAACCGGTCTATCGGGAGGATCAGATACGTATAAAAGCGGTGGTGCAAGTACACGGACCTTTGCAGGGGAGAACTCTTCGTTGGTTGCCCATATTTCGTCTATCCCCAGTTCGTAAGGACCGTCCAGACCCGCATTGCCACCGAGGACGGAAATGCCGACCATCGATACTCTATCGCGGTAAAACTCGTCTACATTCCCTTCAAAGTGCTCGCCTCGGCGGGTGTATGTGAAATCCTTAAACGGAATCTGAGCAACCGAAGAGGTGTTGGTTGATTATCAAAATCCAAAGGCCATTTATTTGGAGACAAGGGCACATACCCGAATCTCCCCGTAGTCATTCTGCAGACCACTGCGGAAGTACAGTCGGTGTTGCCAGAGATCGGTGGGCGGCATATCGGTGGTACGCAAATTGACGTACCACGCGTCCCGGATCCCAAGACCCAGTCGCAGACGTAGGACAAGATAGGAATATGACGTTAGATCGTGTGAGAGGGGGCCGAACAGAGTGGGGAGAGACTGCAGGACGAAGAAAAGGGGGGAAATTGATTGATTAACTTAATCGCCCGTGAAAAGAAAAACGTACGCACCCGAGCACGAATACCAGCATACCCGCCCCTCAGCCGTCCTTCTGCTTCAGGCCGGACCTTCAGGCGCATAACGCCAGAGAATTTTGCGCGACCGTCCTCACCGAGAGCCCAGTTGCTGGTCGACAAGCCGCCGATATCAGCATCGGATCCATGCACCCACGTACGCACGTCGTCTTCGGTCTTGAATTTGTACAGAGACAGCGAGGGTGCGACGGCATCGTGTCCACTGCGGTTGACTTTTTTTTCGGCCGTCAGCGGGAAATGAAATATGGAGAAGTAAGGGGTAGGGGAATCAGCCGTACTCTTTGCTGCTTCTTGCTTGATGTATTGGGCTGTACGCCCGACTTTGGCTAGCCAGCGGGAGGCCATATGACGATCACGGCAGAAAAGCAGGTCATCTTTCGTCTTGGTTTGGCGAGCCAAACAAAGCACAGGGTATTCAGACAAACAATTCACCACCTGCAAACCCTCATCACATAAATTACGCGCAACGCAACGCGACGCACAAAATACAAAACCCCAGCTAGCATATAAATTCTCCACTCTCCTCTCCACATTCCCATCTAATCTTCCTTCCCATTCCGCACGATCCCCTCCCGTAGCGCACTCCCCCGCCTCGGTGGAGGTGGTACACCCCCCATGCCTAGCCCAAGTCCATTCCCAAATCCAGGGCTGCCAGGGGCGGGTGAGCTCGGCACACTCAGCCCGCCGTTCCCATGCGCATGCCCAAACGTCTGACGGCCAGGAGCAGGCGAGGACGGGAATTGCGACGCCGCCGAACCGGGTGTGCCGGGCGGCAGGAAAGTTGGCTGACCTGCGACGGGTGAGGGCGGGAAGGCGCTCTGCGCCAGTAGTGGACTCGGCGGGAACGTGGATTGACCAGGCAAGGGGCTAGGCGGGAAGTGGCTCGCCTGATGGCCAGCGCTGGGTGGCGGAGGTGCAGAACGGGGACCGTGCGCGTATATCGACGGTGTACCGGGGAAGTAGGGACTCGCCGGTGTACCACCGTACTGTGAGCCCGGACCACCATGATGGGAGAACGTCGCGGACATGGGCGTACCCGAATACACGCTACTGCCTTCTGCGATCCACGCCGGCTCCGCGCCAGCCTTGCGATTGCGCAAATCGGCTCCGCGCCAGGTCTTCTTCCGCCCACTTACGTCTGCGGAGAGAATCTCCTCGCCACTCACCCCATTCACGTTCGTTAGGCCTACTTTATCCGTAACCTTGCCCGCGACCTTAAGGCCCCATCCGAAGCACACCCACACCCCACCCACGACGCCTATCACGCGAATGATGAACTGTATGAAGCTCGTCGTGCGTTGATTTACTTCGACTGCGAGCGGGTCGAGGTCGAATTTGAAGAAGATACCAGGTGTACCGTGCCCGTGTATTACCGGGCGGACATAGTGCGTCACGCTGTACTGGTTTGTGATGAGCGGCGGTGAGCGTGGGGCAACGTACGTAGTTGGCACGATGGAGAGGAAGTAGTGGTATGCGACGAAGGGTTCATTTCCCAGTTCGAGGGAATAGTCCAGTGGTTGGGTGATATCTGGGAAGTAGGGCCCGAACGAGAATTTGGTGATGACATGTGAGAGGTTCATTTCTGTGCGGAAACGGGGATATACATGTCAGAGATGCAAGAAGGGAGGAAGGGAGGGAGATGGGGAGGATATACTTGTATGATCAACGTGCTCGAACCCGCCGTACCCGTGCCCTGCGGTGGTAATGTGCAAGTTGCCCGTGATCTTCTTTACCTTGACGCTCCCATAGACGCGACAGGCAGACCCATCGGCCTTGTGCTTGTAGGTCGGCTGGAAGGTCGGCTTGGAGCGCTTGAAGATTGAAAAGAACCCTTTGGACCGCCGAGAAGAGGCGACGATTTCGCGGGTAGATTGGGCGCGGCGGTGTTCACTGCAGGTGGGAGGTTAGCAGTGGAGATAAGGGACGTAGTGGAGGGACCCACTCAAGGGTTTGGGCTTGTCCTACGTCGAAAACCGTCTGGAAAGCGAAATGGTCAGTTATCCAGTTGAAAGCAGACGACATCGCCTTCATTATAGAAAGTTCAAAAGGCTGCTATGAACTCGAATCGAATGCGAACGTAAAATGTTCTACGCAAAGTAGAACCTGGCATTGGTCCGCAAAATCAGTTGAGAAACATATTACCGGGTGTATCCAGCTCAGCTCATGGGCTCCTGCAAGCCTCGGGCTGCAGGCCTCGCAAGAGCGGCAACGGTTGCGTAGCCATAATTTGGGCCATAGTTCGAGTGCAGTAGATGTAATAGAATTGCGGTTATGTATATGAACGTACCCCTTCGCGTCGAAAGGTATTACTGAGGTGCAAGCGGTCGCCAACTGCGTCCCGGAGGTCGACACTCAAGTCTACAGGGAGGTGAGTGGAATGACACGAGTAAGCGAGTAACGGGAACATACATTGACACGGCATGGCTACGACGAGGTCGACGTTTACGTCGAGCAAGCTTGCGAGGTCACGATCGACTGAGAACTCGTAGTCTGTCCAGCCCCAAATGTACTCGGCGACATCATTGAGGATGAGGAAGATGGAAAGGAGAATGACAACTATGGTGAGAACGCCTCGACCTCTAGAGCGGGCCTTGTAGGAGGCAGGAAGTTTTGGGAAAGCGTCGAATTGCTTGAGCGGGGGCCCGAGCTGGTCGAGCTGCTCTAGTATCAAATTTTTGTCTGCCATTTTGAGGAGGGTATGAGCGCTGCAGCGGCGAACTGCAGACACTGGTCGTGAGGTGGCAGACCAAAAGTGTCGGGTGGCAAGTTAAGCTGGATGACATTTGCACGTCTTAGACCTTTCCATCCACCATTGCTTGCTTGCGACACAACATAAACCAGCAGCGGATATACTACTTAGCATGAACACACTCGTCCTCAAGCACAGGCAGGTGGGCCGTTGCCTATCGCCTCCAATCTGGGTACGTCCTCGACGTTGTGAACAGTAGAGACGTCGGCGCTTATCCGCTTTGGGTTTTCGCAGGCATGCTACGAGCTAGATGACAGCTCAGACTGCTCGTCAGACTCGGAGGACGACTGTCACAGCCGCTGCTCGGAAGACGACGAAGACTATGACCGCGACAGGAACAACACTGTCAACAACGGCGAGCCACATGAATCAGAATCACTAAAAACGGCAGTCGATCTTCCATCCGCCATCGTAGTCGACGACGACCTCAGACGCGCCGCAGACATCCCATTGCCGCCGTCGCCCGCACCCGTCATAAATTCGCCACTCGAGGTAACACACCCGGTCCAGCCTCCACTGGACAATAGCATGGACATAGACACCACAGAACTGCCCTCCGAGCCTCAGGTTCAGCCCAATGACTCGATCTACCCCCGCGCGCCAGCGATACCCCACGCTTCCACTGCCACTGCCACTCAGTCATCCTGTCCCTCCTCCCCACCGTCCAAGAAACCAAACGAGGGAGAAGATGACGATGCGTGCTTTGACATCTCCCCAGAACAGAAGCGCCAAAGGGCTCTTGATAAGGGCAAAGGTCGTGTGCTGTACGACGAACCCCAGGAGGCCCCCGTTGCTGTCGAGCCTATAGAGACAACACCGACTGCAACAGATCAACAGGAACAAGAGACAAAGAAGATTGTTGAGGAGGAGGAGCACTGTCCGACTCCCACTCCGGTTGTGTCTAGCCGACGACGGTACCGACCCATTCTAACCCTCCGCTCGAGCCACGGTTGGGTATGGAACCAGGTGTGTATCCTCTTTACCCTTCCGCGTACGAGTCACATATTAATAGCAATACGCGCTTAGGAACTCTTTGTCCCAACATACATGAAGGACCGCTGCACTGCCGTCATACCCGAGCTCCCAAGCCTCACATTTAGCCTACACGACCCCTCCACCGCGAGTTCCAACGGTGCAACACGAGAATTTGAAGTCGACTCCGTGGGGATTACGTTGACGCCAGAGGATCTCAGGAGGGTGCTGCCAAGTACATCTAGCACGCATCGGAGTATTCTATGAAGAACGACGAGCTTAGCGAGCTAGCTTCGTTTTCCTTTCCATGACAATCAGTACCAGTCAAACCCCCTCCGATTCATTCGCACACCCTTTCATACCACATGTACAACTATGCATCGTCGATCTCCCCTCTTACCTCCAACATGGTAGCCCTCCATCCGTCATCGTGTTCCGTTTCGTTTCGTTCATCCCCCCATTCGCTGTTTATTTGCGCAATCGCCTCCACCCAAGCATCCCTTTGTCCACTTGACTGGTGACTGTTACTGCATATATATACTATCCCCCTTGTTTCATTACCCACCATGACTCGGACATTTCTGTGGTTGCGTATGTTCGCTGTGGATATTGAGACTCGTCTCTATATTGTTCGTTTTCGTGCGTCTCAGCTCCCTCACTTACTGCTAGGCGTTTGACATTACCTCCCCTAGTCCAACGCGGCAAGCTAAAATTAAAAGATCAAAACTGATTTTAAGATCGGATTTCATAAATTGCTTACCGTTGAATGTTAATTTGTGTTGGTTCGTCATATACTGAACGGTACGATAATATAATGGAGTGTTCCCGATTCGTTCCTGCCTATAGGCAATGAATAACTGGCATGAGACTTTACCACGCACCTAAAATGCTAAAATAGTCATGACAGACGAAGTATGGCGTGTTTTCCGAGGAAGTATCTCCCCTTGCATTTCCATACTCTAGGTAAACGCGAAAATATAGAATATGGCTATAAGCTATATGAATGCTAACTAAAGAGCGGCACGGCTTGGCGGTGCTCTTCGAGCGTCCTTTCCACCCATCGCACGCCAATGCCTGAACATATCGATCAGCCGTCTCCACGAATAGCTGGGGATGTATCCATACCGCTCACTAGAGGTGTGAACGTGGACTATTAGTCGCTCGTTGTGCACGTGCGTATTCCAAATCAATGGTAGCAGTGTGAGATTCGCCGCGACAGCAAAGGAATCCGTTTGGATGGTCGACTTTCTCAAGAACCGGGCGGTGAATCAATCTGTTGATGAAGGCTTGATGCACGATTGCTTCTTGGACTTCCAACTGACCAAACTACTCCTGATTTTCATAACATACGCACCAATTGAGCAGCAGTCATCGCAGTTGCTTCCCCAGTCCGCATCTGTGGATCCAGTAATCTTTTGTGGCTTATTTCCAAGAGTGAATTGCCGTTTTTGAACTTCTGGTGAAGAACCCAGCCCAAACGCAGGTGCGCATACCAGGCATGGACCTGAAATTGGCCATCTCCTCGGCCATAGTGTCCTTCCAGCCATCGGCGTCGGGTGCCATCATTGCCTCGTGCACATTCCAAGGATCGGACAACTGCGAGAGCTGAATCCCGCTAGGCAATCCAACTGAGAACGTGACAGGAGGGTAGTCAGCGCTGTCCACGACGAACATAGCACTACAACCCCGTCCTCTGTCGCGCTCGAGGCCGGAACTGCCATAATGGTAACATAAATGTCACAAGACAAAGCACGCAAAAGCAGACTGAGTCTGTGTCGTCCTATAATAGGATGACTTATATACAAGGCTACGCGCGAACCACATGTGAAATGACGAAAAAGGGACATTGCAACCATTGCCGATGATACGGAGACTTGGTAGACCCGCCCTCCTAACCTCCTAGCCAGTGCGCGTACCGTAGCCACAGTAGTAGCCAGCCGCCCCGAAACCTACGCTGATTAGGCAGTTAGTTCTCTCATGTTGCACATAGGCATTACATCTTGTTGTGTAACCCAGATTGGGCACGGGCACTCGGCACAGAACAGCCCGTATTCGGTATTAGGGGTGACAACTACATAAATCGTCGTCGTTGGACAACACGCACACCACCAAACCCCCCCGCGCGAAGGACCCGTTTGGGTAGTAGACCCCCATCCTGACCTCCCCGCTACCGTTGTACCCCCTGGAATTCGCAGAAGGACTCCGGGATCTCCAAAGCAGCGAATACCGATTTACCCTGGTCTCCCCCGAAACCCCAGTCACCCAGCCACGTGTAGAAATCACCATCACCCTGTTCCACCATGAGAGATTCGTTTTCTGGCTCAGGTGGAACCGCATACGAAACCGCTGGACGATATCAAGTACACCCACTGAAGTCGTCGTCTACCCCTACGTCCACCGCATATACAATATCCGCATCATAGATTTCCATGGCTTTCCAACTGCCTAATTTTCAAGCCCTACTGGTTGCAGTCATTGCCGATCCGATCCAGCCGACCCTACGCATGGAGAAATTGTAGCATACTGCACCCTCGTTACACAGTGGAATACCAGTGTACTCAATCAACTCTCCATCTGCAACCCACATCATGGTTACGCAGTCCCCTATCCCAATGACCCGCCCGTCACTGCTGACCAAGCTGCGCGCCTAGCACGCCTGTAGGACATCTGCCAATATGTTAACGGATTGTTCCCCATTTATTCGGCCAGGTATGCGGCCCTCGCCCAAGGGTTGGTTTCCTGCAGCTATGACTTAGGTGACGGCCGCATACCCAGCCACATAAATGGGGAACAATCCATTAACATATTGGCGGATGTCCTACAGGTGTGCTAGGCATGCAGCTTGGTCAGCAGTGACGGGCAGGTCATTGGGATAGGGGACTGTGTAACCATGATGTGGGTTGTAGATGGAGAGTTGATCGAGTACACTGGTATTCCACTGTGTAATGAGGGCGCGGTATGCTACGATTTCTCCACATGTAGGGTCGGCTGGATCACCAATGACTGCAACCGGTAGGGCTTGAAAATTAGGCAGTTGGAAAGCCATGGAAACCTATGATGCGGATATTGTATATGTGATGGACATAGGGGTAGACGGCGACTTCAGTGGGTGTACTTGATATCATCCAGCGGTTTCGTATGCAGTTCCACCTGAGCCAGAAAATGGATCTCTTGTGGTGGAACAGGGTGATGGTGATTTCTACACGTGGTTGGGTCACTGGGGTTTCAGGGAAGACCAGGGTAAGTCGGTATTCGCTGCTTTGGAGTTCTGCAAATTCCAGGGTGTACAACGGTAGCGGGGGGTCAGGGTGGGGGTCTACTACTCAAACGTGTCCTTCGACCCAGGGGGGTTGGTCATGTGCGTGTTGTCCAACGATGACAATTTATGTAGTTGTCACCCCTAATACCGAATATGGGCTGTTCTGTGTCGAGTGCCCAATCTGGGTTACACAACAAGATGTAATGCCTAGGTGCAACACAAGAGAACTGACTGCCTAATCAGCGTAGGTTTCAGGGTGGCACACTGGCTAGGAGGTTAGGACGGTGGGTCTGTGGTTTGGATACAGCAAATATAGGCTTCTGGTAATCAACAGGTGGTGGCAGAGGGGTTTCAGGCAGGGGTTTCAAATGCAGGGGTTTCAAGTGAATAGTGTGTCAGGCAGTGTGCAGTGGCGATTGGCAAGCCGATCTTAGTTTTCCCTATTTGTACTAGTTGCCCAATCGCCACCCAGCTTGAGAAGCCCCACACATGTAACCCCCATATGATGGATGCAGGGTTGCCAGCGTACATGTTTCCAACACAAATTTTGTCATATGGTTTGGGTGGCAGCCAATCATAGTAGCAGTGTAGGATACCTAGTATTTACATAGCCCAAGGATATTAGATATATATGAGCCCCTAAGAGTGACTTTCTCTCAGAATTGACCATTGAAATCCAGAATGTAATTGATATGGTCAGAGCTGGTACCTTGGGAGTAATTAGAGGGAATGGGGGTGTAAATCATGTCAATTTATGGGCAAGGAGTTACTCTTTGGTCCAAATAGAGCCACCGGGGAGGTGTGAGGACTTTGGTGTAAGTCACTATCACACAGCAGCAGGTAGGTGCTGTTCTGGCAGGTTCTGTGGAGATAGGGTGTAAGGGGTAATATTGGCAGAGTGAGGAGCCACTGGGGTCCGAACTCTGGAAGCTTATATGTACATGAGGCTGCTCCCTGAGTCAGCGAGAAGGTACAGTCTTACTAAGAGTATGAAGTAAGCAATGAGTAAGACAGTCATGGGGGTGTGATGTCAGAGGGTGAGTAAGACCATGACTAAGGGGATTACTAAGGGTATGACATCATGGGTGACATCATGGTATGGTAAGTGAGTTGGTAAGCTGCTGGCAAGCAGCTGAGTAATGAGCAGTAAGGTCATCCCATGTGACAACCAAGGGTTGTCAGGCTCAGAGCCTGGAGGGGCCCAGCCTTGAGGGCTGGGGTTCGACAGCCTCAAGGGCTGGAGGACAAAGAGAGGACTTAGAGGAATTGAGGAAAGAGTGAGGCATGAGCCAAGGTCATCACAATACCCTCTCCCTGTGATGAGGATTCCAGACTCATAGTCCAAAGGTACCCCACAGAGTGGGGGTGGTAGTCGGATTCATAGACAGTTTCTACCTGTGTCCAGGGGAGTTCGTTGATCATGAGCTATTTTAAAACTCCAGCTCAAGAGGGTCCATTGTCGTGGGCAGTTTGGGTCCATACCCAGGGCGCGTCAAGCCATTTTCAGGCTGAGTAGGTTCAGGCCTCGTCCGAGAGAGGCAATCTTTTGATTCTTTATGTGATGGGTAGTTTATCTTATGATCTCATACTGGGAGATCCATGAGTCAAGTTGTCATAAAGTCATAAGGTCAGGCAGTTTGCTCTCATGCCTAGGAGTCCTGTTTGTCAAGCAGGGATGTCCTTGCCTGCTTTTACTCATCTGGGCAGTTTAACCTCATGCCTAGGAGGTTCCTTGGTCCAAGTTAGTTGTCAGCCTGGTGAGGGTGTATCAACCCTCTCCCAGTGTTCAGGTCTGGTGTCACTGTCTTATCGGGGCCTTCCCTTTGTGTCTATGAACAGTTTGTCATTTGGTTAGTGCATTGTGTCGTTCCACTACTGGGTCATCATGGTGTGGTGCCTCAGGATGTTTCTCATAGAAGTCTGTTTCCATGTCGAAATCATCATCTCCTGGTCAGAGGTATTGCTGGTCTGTCTTTGCAGCATCTTCGTTCAACGTATCATGGTCTTCCCATGTAAGGTTGTCATATCCGTCCCATTTGACCTGGAACTGGAATTGCCAGTGTCCTTTTCCTGGTTCAATCCATTGAGAGTTTGTGTATTTTTCCATGATGTAATGTTCTTCTTTTTCGGGTTCTTCCTCGTCGCCTTTCTGGGTTACAATGAGAGGCAGTGGTGGTGTTATCATTTGGCCAGGTATCCAGTCCTCTCTTAGAGGTGTGAGGAGTGAGACATGGAATACATTATGGATTTTGTATGTTGATGGCAGTTCCAGTTGGTATGTTAGGGGTCCAAGTCTTTTGAGGACCTTCAATGGTCTGACCCTTTTCCAATCAAGCTTTGGTGAGGGTCTAGTGGTTGATAGGTGTGTTGTTTCTAGCCACACACAGTCTCCTGGATGTAGCATTGGTGTGTCATTCTTCCATCTATCATACGCTCTTTTCTGCACCTGATGTGCCTTGTTGATCATATGGGCCACTAATTCGTTGGTGGCCTTCCTGTGTTCCTGTCATGTTAGAATTGACCCTGTGTTCAGGGCCAAGTCCATCATTTGTGGGTGTCTTATTCAGCTAGTGAAGAAGGGGGTTGTTCTGATTGAAGTGTGGTAGTGGTTATTTGCAATGAATCAGGTCCGGGTCGTAAGTCCCAGGACGTCCGATGAGGGAAAGGGACTTGTCTGTGTGCCGGCAGATCCTTCTACTCCTGGGAACTCGTCTGTGCGCCGGCAGATCCTACTGCTCCAAGGTACTCATCCGTTCACTGATGGAACTGGGCTCTCCTAAGGGGGAATGAGGTGATGAACACCTTAGGGTCTTGTTGGAGCTACTCCCTGTGTCGCTGTCTCACTGCATGCCCAATCTGTCTTGGCGACGGTGCGCTCTGACTAGGTATGATGTCAGGAGGCTGGCTGTGCATGCAGGTTTGGCTCTGGCTGGCTAGACCTGCAGTGCTAAGGGTGGGAGGTCAGCGACAAGGGCAGGGAAGTGGATCCGAGGGCTTGAGGGCCGGTGCAGAAGTTGAAGTGGCGGGCGGGTCCAAGAGTGAGGCTGACACAATCGAGGCAGGGCGCACGAAATGAAAACGTCTTATTACAAGACGTTGAGTGCAGAACAATGTTCCACAACTTGAGTATTAAATACATGATCATCTATCTATACATGAGGCTACTGGACTGCATGGGCTGTGAGTGGAATGCTATACTATGTGGGTGGCAGGATATGGTGGGTGGCTTGGTGACATTCAGATGGATGGTACATGATCACAACGTGATTAATTACACTACCTGAATGCATATATCATCAGCCCGGGTGCCGGGCACAGGTCCACGCAAGGGGGCCCCAGGAGTATAGGGTCCGGGGGATCCTGGGTCGCTTGTAGGGGTTTCGGTTCGCCTGCGCAAGGTGGTGTGAGGAGTCAGTGAGGGAAAGGGGCGATAATCATCACAGTACCCCCTGCCAAGGGTCCAGCGTCCTCGTGGACTACTTGTGTATTCTATGTCTCCTGGTCGGTCATGTACGCATATTCAGGGGGTTGGTTCATTGTGGCGCATCTGGGTGTCTTTTATAAAAATCCTCTTCCAGGTCAAAATCGTCGTCGTCCTCTTGTAACAGGCGGGGTCCCTCATCAGAATCAATGTTGTCAGCATTCTCCCAGGTGTCGTGCTCCTTTGAGAATCCTTCCCATCGGATCTTGAATTGGAATTGGTTGTGAAACCATCGGGCATCGATGTACTTGTCGATGACCCAGTACTCCTTGCCATTGATCTTGATCGGAGGTGGAGGTGGATTCGTATGCTTGGGGATCGTATGCGGTTTTGCTTTGGAGAGAACATTGACATGGAAGATATTGTGAATTTTCCAGTGTGGCGGTAATTTGAGGCAGTATGTTAAGTCCGAGAGCTTCTCCTTAATTCAGAAGGGGCCGTGACACTTACTGGCGAGTTTCGGAGAAGGCTCATCTGTCGCAAGGTTCATAGCCTCAAGCCATACTGCCTCGCTGGCCTTGAAACCCCGGTTGTCACCTTTCCACTTATCGTACGCTTGCTTGGATATCTCCTGTGACCATTCAATCACCTGTCTGCACTCTGCTTGGGTCTCCTGGATCTGTTGGATCCACTTGTCCGGAGGGTCAGACTGAGCCATCATAGGGACATTTGTGAGTGTAGGGTGGTAGCCGAAGTTCGCGAAGAATGGGGTCGTGCCAATTGAGGGGTGATGATGATTGTTATAGGCAAACTCCGCCAGTGGGAGGAGGTCCACCCAATCGTCCTGTCTGTGTGAGCAGAATATCCGGAGGTATGTTTCCATCCACTTGTTGTTGTTCTCCACCTGTCCTTGTGTCTGTGGGTGATAGGAGGTCGAGAATCACGGTTCGATTCCGAGTCCCTTATATAGGCTCTTTGTGAATGCGGCTGTGAAGGTGGATCCTCGATCCGTTCCGTGTATCAGGGGGACTCCGTGCAGTTTCCATATGTGTCAGATATGCAGCTTCATGAGATCAGGTGCGGAAATGTCAGTGGTTGTTGGAATAAAATGCGCCATTTTCATAAGCTGATCGGAGACGACGTAGATGGCATTGAACTTTCCCAATCTTGGGAGCTCACCCACGAAGTCTGATTGGATCCATTGCCATGGGCCATTTGGAGCAGGGATTGGCTGCATCTTCCCGAGCTCACGCTGGTTTCAATGCTTTGCCCTTCTGCACGTGTGACATCCCTGCACGTAATGCTTGACCCAATCCTGTAGGTCCTGCCGCCAGTAACTCTGCAAAACCAATTCCAACATTCCGGAAGTCCCCAGGTGTCTGGTGATAGGGGAGTCATGATATAACCCAAGGATTTTCGTCCATAAATCATCAGACTCCGGGATCCAGATCCTGCCATTCCGCCTTCCAAGTCCGTCCTCCCAATCTAGTCCTTCCAGTCGATCCTGCCATTCCGCCATGAGTCCTTGCACTTCCTCCACAATCTCCAAATCGGAGGTTGCCAGAGCAGCCACAGCAATGTCGAGGAGCCCCTCCCAGTCCTCCTGCGTGAGGTTGGCTTCACAAGCCACCAGCTCTGTAAACTTCTCCAATGGGATGAGCGACATTGGTTTATCATCTTCTCTGTCTGGTGGGCGGAGTTCTGCGCATCTGGATAGTGCATCGGCGGCGGAGTTCTTGTCACCAGGACAGTAATGGATCTTGTAGTTGTAATGCATTAGCAGTTCTAACCATTGCATTTGCTGTCGATTCAGGATTTGAGGTCTTGCGAAGTATTCTAAATTCTTATGATCTGTAAGAATTTGGATCGGAAGTTGCGTCCGTTCGAGCCAGTGTCGCCAGTTCTGGAGTCCTTTCACGATTGCAAGAGCCTCTTTGTCTGGTATTCCATAATTACGCTCTGCTGGGTTCATAGATTTCGACATGAAGCCGATCAGGTGGTGTCATCCATCCAATTGCTTCTGTGAGAGGACTGTGCCATATGTGTAGTTTGAGGCATCGGTTTCCATATGGAACTGGCAATCTGGGTCTGTGTGGACCAGGACCGGAGCCTGACTGACCTGCCACTTCAGGGTTTCGAAGGTGGTCTGCTCCTGCTCGGTCCATTGCCATGCCCAATTCTTTTGGAACAGATCATGCAACAGGCATGCGATATCCGAGAAGCCCAGGATCCATCTTCGGTAAAAGTTCATGAAGCCAATGAACTCTCTTACGCCTCGGACGGAGGTAGGGTGTTCCCATGTGGCGATCACAGAGGTCTTTTTCTCATCCATTTCAAATCCGCTCTGGCTAATATCCATGCCCAAGAACTCAATTTTGGACTGGTGAAATTCGCACTTCTTCGGATTGCAGAATAACCCAGCTTCCTGCAGGTACTGGAGGGTATCCCAGACTCCCTGGACGTGGTTCACCTTGTTCTGATGATGATTGAGCATGTCATCCAGGTAATTCTCAAGGTTCTTGTAGAGGAGTGGTGCAAAAACCTTGTCCATGTATCGCTGGAAGCATGGCGGAGCATTGGTGAACCCGAAGGTCATCACGCAGAGATGAAAGGGGCCGTATGGAGTCATAAACGTGGTCTTCCATTCGTCTCTGGGTCGGATTCGGATCTGGTTGTACCCTGATTTTAGGTCAAACTTTGTGAAGATCTCCGATCCCCTGATTCAGTCCATCATTTCGTCTATGCGGGGGAGTGGGTAGCTGTCCTTGATTGTGATGTTGTTGAGCTTCTGATAGTCGATGACCAGTCAGCGGGTTCCATCCTTTTTCCAAACGAAGAACATTGGGGCCGCAATTGGGCAGTTTGCGTCTGTGGGTTTGATCCATTTGGCACTGAGCATCTCATCCAAGACCTTATGGCACTCTGCTCGTTCCTCCTGATTCATGTGATATGGGTGGCTCGGCTTGGGCAGTGGCTTTGTAGGGTCTAGTTTGATCGCGAAGTCAATGTCCAATCCACAGAGTTCTGGCAATGTAGTGGTGGCCTTTTCTCCATCGAAGACATCAAGGAAGTCCCAGTATTCTTCGGGGATGACTTCCTTCAGGTGTTCCAGGCGTTTAGGGACTGCGATCGCGAAAATCTCGACCTCTTCTGCTGACACTGGTTCTGGCTCAGGGTCGAGGGTCTCCTTGGTCTTGGGCGGGGGTTGGACGAGTGGTCGTTGATTCAGGATCGTGCTAGCTGGTAATGCAAGGCAATGTGCTTCGCAATAGTCTGAAGTGAAGGTGATCTTTCCACTGGCCCAATGCAGTTGCAGGTCATGCTGCTGGAGCCATGACAGTCCAAGGATCAGGTTATGCGCTCCTAATGGTATGACGTCAAAGGTGAGGATCTCAGAATGGTTCCCAATTGCCATCCGGGTCTTGACCTGTTGGTTCGCATGTGTCAGGAGGTGTCCGTTAACATCCACAACAGGAAATGGCATTCGACTTTTGGTGACCAGGTTATGTTCTTTTACGAATCTCAGGTGGATAAAGTTTCCCATGGTGCCCGAATCGACCATGGCTGTCGTCTTAATGGATTCTGCAAGTGTAACTGGAGCGGTGAGGTGCCTTACGATCTGATACAGAGTAATAGCAGAAAGCGTGACTCTATTATCTATAGGCAAGTCTGAGTTACAATTCGAGGCGGAATCCACTCTTTTATCATCCACAGGTGTGACAGGCTCTGTTGGACTTACTAGTTTTTTGGCTTGTTGCTTGTTGATTTGGAGTCCAGAGACAGATCGGCGACAATCGTCCCTGTTGTTGCCACCTGGGTTCTGGAGCCATTTTCTGGACATTCCAGTCATCTGTGTCCTTGCTTTCCACATCCAAAGCAGCATCCCTCCTTCAACTGCTTGGCTCGTTCCTCCTCCGAGATGCACACTCTGACGTGGGCCATCTCTGTCTTGACCTCCGGGGTCGATAGGCGGGTTGCAGGTTCAGGCTTTGGAGTCACAACTGGGGTATCAGCGCGGCTGAAGGACCTGGGTTTCAGGTCTTGTCGATCTGGCTCTTGAGTCGCCATTCGCTCCTCGTCTAGGGTAATAGCCATGTGTTTGAGCTCATTGAGCTTATTGGGCCATCGTCCCACGAGATCATGCCTGACCTCATACTTGAGGCCATTGTAGAATGTGGAGGTGAGCATCTTGGGGTCCCAGAACTCAGCTTCCAGTGTAACTTCCTCAAATAGTTCTGCGTAGTGACGAACGGACCCGGTTTGCTTGATTCCATTGTGGAAGCATTGCTGGGCTTTCTCCCTGGCATTCAAATCGGCCCACTTGAGTCGGAAGTCTTCTTGAAAAGACTCCCAGTGGAGGAGGTGGTCTGGCATTTCAAGGCCATTGTCATTGTTCACTTCCGCGGCGAGTTCCAGCTGGATTCGCTTCCAGTTTGCTGCCCTGTCGGTACAGAGTTGGAGGGCCCACTGGATCTTGACCTTATCGGAGGTGAAGCAGGACTGGTTGAGCGCGATGTAGTTGTTGCACTCTGCAAGGAAGGTTTGGGCTTTGGTGGAGGCCCCGTTGAATGGAGTGGGGAGCACAACCTTCAGAGATTCCCTACGGTCTGGAGGGGCAGACCCTGATACAGTGCAAGAGGTTTGGGCATGCTCGTTCTGTTCGGCACATTTGCTTTCGGCCTTCTCAAGGAGGCCCCTGACGTTTGAGAGGTAATCGGAGAGTTCGAAGGCTCCTAGGATAATTTGGACTTTGTCAGTGAAGGTGTCCAGGGTGTCTGGGACGTCTGGAATTTGGCTGGCGAGTGTCGGGAATTCGTAGAGGGTGCCTTCAACTCAGTCGTGATATCGGGTTACCTCTCAATAGAACAAGAGGTATTCTTCTTTCAGCGGGGCCGCCTTATCCTTCGGGGTCCATTTTGGGAGGGTTGGGGTCATCATCGTGGTTGGGTTCAGTGGTCGGGCTTGGTTTCTGTTTTGGCAATTTTACGTTTGCGAATGGTCATGTGTCATTGTTGTGCATGGCGCCAAGTAGGTACTCGATGTACTGCAATGAATCGGGTCCGGGTCGTAAGTCCCAGGACATCCGATGAGGGAAAGGGACTCGTCTGCATGCTGGCAGATCCTTCTACTCCTGGGAACTCGTCTGCGCGCTGGCAGATCCTACTGCTCCAAGGTACTCGTCCGTTCGCCAATGGAACCAGGCTCTCCTAAGGGGGAATGAGGTGACGAACGCCTTAGGGTCTTGTCGGAGCTACTCCCCATGTCGCTGTCTCACCGCGTGCCCAATCTGTCTTGGCAACGGTGCACTCTGACTAGGTATGACATCGGGAGGCTGGCTAGACCTGTGGTGCTAAGGGTGGGAGGTCAGCGACAAGGGCAGGGAAGTGGATCCAAGGGCTTGAGGGCCAGCACAGAAGTCGAAGTGGCAGGCAGGTCCAAGAGTGAGGCTGACACAATCAAGGCAGGGCGCACAAAATGAAAATGTCTTATTACAAGACATCGAGTGCAGAACAATGTTCCACAACTCGAGTATTAAATACATGATCATCTATCTATACATGAGGCTACTGGACTGTGCAGGCTGTGAGTGGAATGCTATACTATGTGGGTGGCAGGATATGGTGGGTGGCTCGGTGACATTCGGATGGATGGTACATGATCACAACGCGATTAATTACACTACCTGAATGCATATATCATCAGCCCGGGTGCTGGGCACAGGTCCACGTGAGGGGGCACCAGGAGTATAGGGTCTGGGGGATCCTGGGTCACTTGTAGGGGTTTTGGTTCGCCTGCGTGAGGTGGTGTGACATGGTGGTGTGAGGAGTCAGTGAGGGAAAGGGGCGATAATCATCACATTATTCCATGCGAATTGGGTGGTATGTAGGTGATTGTGACGAAAGTCAATTTTACCTCTATTTTTCATCCTTTTTTCCTTACATTTTTGATACCATTACCACTAAGAGGTGGCAAGTTGCCAACAAAGAGACCTTATTGCGGCATTCCTGGGCACTACGGCCTTCTTGGCCTCCCCGGTCAACACAGCCTTCGCGGCTTACTTGGCATTACCAAGACTATGATGTCAACTATGACGACAGGGCTGCTGACTCATGCAGCCATTCAATACACTTCCCTATACAGTGCGGCCTTACTAAGCCTTCTGAGCTTCTATCAACACAGTTCTATTAGTAGACTGTCGCTCTCTGGCTTCTCTAGCTTCCTACACTGTGCGATCTGTCTTCTCTACTCATTAGTCATTACTCAGTGAGTCATGTGTGCGCTCTTCTCTACAATAGCATTAGCTTCTCTACACAATAGCTGTGGTTCTTACATTACAATAGTCATTCTCCTTAGGCGCCTTCTGCACCATGCAGCTTTCCCTTTAGCTTTACTTTACCTCATGTAGCGCTTCTTCATAGTGTTACTTCTCTACAATATAAGGGGTGGGACTTGATGGGCGAAGTGTTCCCCATCTTGTCTTCTTGATCCATTACCCTATCTTTACTCTACCAACCTGAGCGCCTTAATTGGGCTTAGGATCCTTACTCACTACCCTTCATTCGACCTTACAGTCCACCACAACCTTCCCCCATTACTCTACCTTTAGTCAATGCCATTCCCCGTGCTCCCCTATCAGTAACTTGCGATGGTTCATCCCGCATTTTATCACACAAGACAAGATACCTACCAGCACCCGGAATCCCCTACACAAGACCTGATCCGCAACCAAAAGAGTGGGCTCATTTTTTGCCACTCTTCATTTTTCTTCATTTTGCTAGCTCACTAGGCGCGATGTGCGCTCCCCATACCATGTAACGAACTTGAGTTTCATACAGGACTCCCCCTGTCGAGCTTCAACACCAGCAAGGGCTTGAGATAAGCCCCCCTCCAGAGAAGGACAGTCTTTAGGTTACCCATCCCTACCCCTTCATTCCCCAGACCTCTGGTAGA